>Ga0116231_10001796_pt1 | contig 44621 bp, 23 predicted proteins | sample S1TSphgellanicum_2_FD_89695 | JGI IMG/M metagenome (GOLD analysis project Ga0116231, IMG submission 89695) | Host-associated microbial communities from peat moss isolated from Minnesota, USA - S1T2_Fd - Sphagnum magellanicum MG | ecosystem: Host-associated > Plants > Peat moss > Unclassified... | reverse complement strand
GAAATGTCCATTTTTAGACTCAATTACTAATTTTCAGACTTGAAGTATTAATTTTGAAAATCTAAAATAATAATTTGGAATCTAAATTTCAGGTTCGAATTAAATGATTATTTAAAATATAAACGAAAAAAATTCATAGCTGAAATATAAATTTTCATATTCACATAAAAATATTCAAAATTAAATGGAATATTCAAAATATTCCATTTTTATGTTCAATTATAATTTTCTGAATTGAAATACTAATTTTTGGATTCAAAAAAATTAATTTAGAATTCAAAATCAAGTTTTAGATCAAATCAGTCTTTTTGAATGGAAAATATCATATTCAAATCAAAATTTTCAAATTCAAATAATGTTTTAAACAATTGAAATAACAATTTTCACATTCAAATATCAAGTTTCAAATTTTAATAAATTTCTAAAAAGGTTAAAATAACAATTTTTCATAATTGAAATATCAATTTTCAGATTTGAATAAAAAAATTCAAAGTTCAAATTTTAATTTTGTGAGTCATTATATGAACAATATACATATGTATGCATATTATATATATATATAATTTTAGTAGATACATTAAAATATACCCCTATGTCATTGTAAAATACCTTTAGGATGCAATTCATTTGGTGACTATTGCGATTAATGGGACATATCAACCTATTAATGGATGAAAATAAATGTAAAATTGATGTAACCCATAGGATGAAATTTTCTAATAGTTGCATCATAGTTGTGAAAATGACCAAAATAGTTGAAAGTTGGTCTTGTAGTTGCAAATATTCTCAAATCTAGTTGCAAATGACTATAAGTCGCATGTAGTTGTAAATTGAATGGTTACATTTTGGCTGATTTCTACTAGTGTAAACTTATCCAATTTGGTAAAGTTCCATGGGCTTGACGATCATACCATTGGAATGGTAAATCCTTCAAAGTTGTTGGGAATATCATTTTCCAATGTTCATCAATCTTAGCATTATTTGCAATGCATGCATCCATGATTTGACCAAGATGGCTATCATGATCTCAACTTTGTTGTCTAGTAAATAAAGGCAAAGGTGCAACATTGTTTGGTTATTGTCTGGTTGCCTTTGATTCACAACAAGGGGAATTTGTTGTAGATTTCTAGGTATTGCCATTGGAGCTCTTTGAAGATTCAATAACAAAATCAATGGATTGGGTTGATTAGGTTGCAAAAATCCTTTCAATCCAGTTTGTTTTAATTTTCTATTTGCTTGAACAATTGTTCTACCATCTTGAGCCTTGACTTGATGTATTCTTCATAACAGAAATGGTTCCCTCCTTTCCCAATTGAATCTTTTATATAGTTGATTCACATGTATGGAAGTTCCCACATTAAAACATAAAGATTCCAAATTTTTTTCTTTTGATTTTTTTCTTATCTTTTCAATTTTTCCTTTATCTTGTTGATAATCACTTGAGCTCATTATTCACATCCATTTCTAAAATTCATTTCTCCTTTTTGGTTATGGTATTTGATTTGTTCAAAAGAACTTTTCCTTGGCTGTAATGTCAAAAAGATGTGGAATGAAATGAAATTATAAATTGAAGATTAAAAACTAATTGAATCAAAGGTTCATTATATGGGAAAACATTCAATGATTTGATGGTATATACCATTTTAATTACACAACCAAATGATCACAATGATATAAGGAAATTGATTCTATAAACAACACAAGCAAAACAAATGATTTAATTAGAATAATGGTTTGCTCAATTTCCACACAATTGTTTTTACAATTATTCCTTCAACAATAACACATGTCCATGAATTTCATCAACAAAAGATTAGTCTTAAACCTAATGATTAAAATATGTTAAATAAAAAAATCAAAACTAAATGGAAAGTCTATGAAAACTCCATACAATCCTATTCTTCTATTCTTCTTATAACAGTCAAGGCTTCATGCTCAATGACAAAGAAAATGACCATACAATTATATTCATATTACTTTTGAAAAAATAACCTCCACAATCAACCTTCATTAAATGAAAGCCATATAAAAGAAATCTAAATTGTTCATCTATCCCTTTTGTTATATCCTAACTACCACCATGATAATAATCTAAAATGTCATTATCCTAAAATAAAATGTAAAATAGTAATTACTACATTGCCCAAGTTTATATGTGCGTTTCCATAGGTTAGTTTCTAATGTTAGTCCTACATTATATTTAAGTTAGTGTAAACAACATTAAACAATTTTTAGTTTAATGTAGGTTACTTGTTAACTATTTAAAAGTTACCATAGACTAGGAATTTAGGATGGTCCTAGACTATTCCTAGATTATTATACATATGTTATTATGAGTTATTCTTCCTTAGGTTATTTTCAGTCATTAAGTTGTTTTTACCTTAAGTTATTTAAAGTTATTCTTGGTTATTCCAAGCTAGTCTATTTTCAGTTATTACAATAGTAGAAAAAATGTTGTTTGTGATTAGATTTTAGTCACAAGTCACACTTGTGACTAAAAATCAGCCTAGTAGCAAATGACAAGTTGCCAACAATGTTCGTTGCAAACAATAGATGAATTTTTTTTTTTTATAAAATACGAGTGTGGCAATTTTGTACATGTATCTAGGGATGAGTTCCTACGACTACACTTGCAATTACACTTGTGATTACAATGCAAACCAATAGTTTGTTCACATATGGTAACCTATGAATGTGACATGTGGCATCATTTGGATTTTTCAAAATATTTTGCCAAATAATTTTTTTTCCTTCAACCATTTAATTAAAGTAACTAGATTGTGCCACATGGCAACTTGAAATTGCCCTATAATCATCTAGGGTTAGCTTAAGGTTGGACCACTTATGATAAGCCACATGGCACCTCGGCTAGGCCATCTAGCTTAGTTAGGTGCCTAAGATACCTAGCCTAGTTTTGGGCTAGGCCATTTACAATAGGCCATGTGGCACCTAGGCTTAGCCTAAGCCACCAGGCCATCGGTTTAGCCTAAGTAGGTAGGTATTTAAATCTAGGTCTAAAACTTTTACCCAAAAATCTTATTTTATTTTAAGTTTAGCCTTTTGGGTGGAGCCTATATGATTAGCTTTTCCCATATGGTAATTGAAAAATTGAATCTGTTCACTACACCAAACCAACCTATTTATATAGTTGTAAACTTGAAAAGGAAGACAAATATTAATATGGGATAAAATTTTAATTGTAGCCTAGTCACATAGTTATAACCTAGTAATAACTATTCCTTAACACATACTATCACATAGCCTACCTACTAGGTAGCATAAATTTTTACTAGGTATCTATTTAAATAATATTTATTTTAAGCACATATTTAATAAACCTTTAGATAGTTATTTATTTTAAATACTTATTTAGATAACCTTTAAATAATTATTTAAATAGCCTATTATGTAGTTAATGGGTATGTAGGTATGTATGTAGGTACTTAGTAAATAGGTAGGTAGGTATATATGTATAGATATGTATGTAATATTAAATAATCTATACATGTAAGTACTAGGTAGCATATGCACCTTATGCAACTATAATGTGACTATCTTGGTTACATGTGCAACTAAACATATATATGATTTTGTAAAAAGTACAAAAAATCATGAAAAATCAACCTATTGGAAAGATGAAATAGGTCATAGTCGTAATTTAGTTGAAAGGAAGACCAAAATCCATTCAAATTTGAAAACTAGTCGCATGGGTAACCATTCATAGTCATAGGTGACATTGAATCACATGTAGTTACACATGGAATGAATTTTACTAGTGTTATAGGTTATTTCATTTTGTGTTATTTTATGTTGTTATTGGTGAATTAAGTTATTTTAGGCTAATCCACTTTAAGATATGCTAGTCTTTCACCTTATGTTATTTTAAGTTATTCCATCTTAGGTTATTTTAAAGTATTTTGAGTTATTCCACCCTAAGTTATTATCAATTATTTTATTTTAATTAGCTATTTTTGACTATTCTAAATTATTACACTTAAGGTTATTTTAATATTTTTCACATTAAGCTATTTCATCTTAACCTATTGTAAGGCATTTTATTTAAAACTATTATCCACTTTTTTGCTTTAAGTTATTTTACCATATGTTGTTTTTTGTTATCCTAGGTTATTTGACCCTATAATATTCTTGGTTATTTTTTGTTATTCCACTTTAAGCTATAATAGGTTATTATTGATGATTCTAGATTATTTTTCCACATATTTTTGTAAGTTATTTTATTTTAATTTTTTTAGGCTAAGGTGGAATAATTTAAAATATTCTAAGGTAGAATAACATGAGGTATATAACCTAAAATAACATAAAAGGTACAATAATTTAGAATAAAATAATGTGAAATATTTTAAAATATTAAAAAATAATCTAGAATAATTTAAGGTGGAATAGCCAAAAAAAATAAAAATAAATTTAAGGTAAAATAATCTATAATAGCCTAACATGGAATAGTTTACAATAACAATAATAACTTAAAATATTTGAAACTAACATATAAAAATCTTATGTACAATAACCTTTAATTATCTAAGGTGGAATAATTGAAAATAAGAAAAAATAACCTAGGCTAAAAGCACATATAATTACCTAAGGTACAATAGCCTAAGGTATTGAAAATGACAACATAAAAAAAATTCTATTTATTATAGTGAATTATTTCAATTAATAGTTAATTATGTCAACTAATAGTGAAACATGATGGTTACATAGTGACCTTATACTGATATAAATTTAAACAAGATGAAATGGCTAAAGTGAGATGAACCTATTGCATTTAAAAAGTCCCGTACTGATTTAAGGTATTGAATTGCACCTCACTTTTGAACTAGTGATTAATTTCATAAGATGAAGAATAATATTTATATGATAGTTGTCACATGCAATGTTTTAAATAGTGAACATATTGAAAATGCTGACTTGTAACATTATGAACATGAGGTCTTTTATGTTGTTTCACAAGCTTTGATGAAATTGGTTAATATAATTTTTTTCATTCCATTTAACATCACATTATAGTTGCTAAGATTATATAACATAAATTGATGTAGGACAAGATCCTTGTCCAAGGTTTCAAAATTTTATATTCACAACCTTTTCATGATCAAGTTCATTAAATCTTATATTGATTTCATCAACGAACATTGTTACAAAATCTTGGTTTTTATGCTAGTTTCTCTCACCAACTTTAACCATATTTTTAATCATAATAGAAATTAGACAAAAACGTTTCCAATCAAACCAAAGTTCAATGATTTTCTACAAAAATTTAATTAAGTTTGTGTTGTCGAAGATGACTAAGAAGACTTTATTTGAAATAATTGAGACGATTAAACTATTAGTTGATACAACAAAATGAATTCATTATATATATATATATATATATATAGTTCCAAAATGTCATCATCTTAGACTATCAATTCCAATGCTCAACTAAATAATAATATTATTATTTGTGATGCATTCTTAATTTGACAAATGTGTATTTATTATTAATTCTTGTCACATCATCATGATTTTAAAAATTAATTTAATCATGAAAATAATGTGAGATTTGAACCTTCATCTTTTCAACCACAATCTAAAGCATTTACCATTTTGACCAACATTTCAAAAAATCAGAAGATATGTATATTTTGAATTCCACAAATTATAATCATATTGCATGAGTAGATAGTTTCATAATGAAATTGATTACACATGACTCAAAATGTGGCAAGATTAAATGTTTAAATAATGAACAAGAATTTAAAAACTTTATTGATGGAAGAAAACATGACACACAAGTAATGCATTGGAGATGAAATTGCACTACATGACCCACAACTTGCATTGGGAAATTTAAGATGTGATGTTCTCAAAAACTTTCCTTCAACTATTCCTTGAAACTGTCAAAAAATTTGTTAACCGTTTGGAAAGTTTTGACAACTAATTGTTTTAGAAACCTCTTATAATTATGTTTTTAATAATCATTTGTTAATTAAGCATTATAAAAGCTTCCACCAACTGAAGCTAATTAAAAACTTTCACCACCTAAACTTTCACAACCTTCTAAACATATCCTCTAAATTCATTTTAAAAACTTCCATTAACAATAGTCATAATTTTTACCTAACTTTTTTAGTTATTTGAAACTATTGACTTCTTTTTATAAGTTGATAAGAAGAAGTAGATTACAAGGTGTAACTATAAATTATAATTTACCGTAGGACAATGAAATATGAAAAAAAACCTTTGAAACAATGAATGGCAACCCAAAACTAAAGCAACTTAAGAACTTGAAATATAGGGAGATAGAGCCCATAGTTGTTGAAATTCTTTCATTTTTCATAAATCTACCTACATTGTCGTCAATTCAAGTTCTAAACAATATGAATACAATTCATTTCATTCTTGGATCCCTCATTATATGCCTTTCAACAAATAAAGCTCCATATTCATCTTAACTCTTTTTCATGAAAAGACTGTTCCCATCATTTGAGTTTCAACCATAAGGGTAGCCCTACACTTTTTCTCTTTCCTCAAGCATGTTTTTGATCTTCATGATGAAAATATATTTGAAAACACATTAATGATATTAAGGAGAGAAGGGATGCTTTAAAACCCTAAACCCTTTGAGTGCTAGCTTAATCATAACTTTTGGTGCAAATCCAATGAGGTGGGCCCCAATGTTTTGTTTGGGAAAAATTTGTCAAATTTCATTCAGAAAAGTATGATTTTTATCTATGTTAAGGATTTTTCATGAAAAAAATGACCCAAATTCATGATATTTGATAGGGAAAAAAATCCCAATAACCAGATTTTTATGATGAGTTCCAGTAGGTAGTCAAGAATAGAGAAAGACTTTGGTTTTTTTCTACTTTCATATCTAGCATGGAGCCAAATCTGGCTAAATCATCTTCTGGATGATCACCACTTCAGCTACATTCACAAATTACACCACATGCAATTCAAGTCATTTGAAATGCTCAATGTACATGAAAAAGATTTGCCATTAAAATGGATAGTTTGTATTACCAAATGTAGCAAGCTCTCACCGACAAGCCTTCCATGTCAAACCTAGATGGCAATGGTAGAGGGCACTTCACAATAGTTACGTAGACTAAATGTGGTTGCTTTGCTCTAAGATGGCTGATGTAGTCACAAAACATTGGAAAAACATTGCAATATTTTACTTGGTCGGTGATAACTTAGGAGTAAACTTGGTGCCATGGCCTTCTTATTAGATCCACTTATCAGCTGACTTTGGTTGTCATGGTTGAACAAGCTCACATTTCACATTACCCCAAAAAGAAATTCCTTACCCATTTGGATCAAAGAATGAACACCAATGAATCCAAAGAACTTAGAGCAATTGGCTTCCACCATTGGCCTCATTAGTATAAAATGTGTGTTGGGGGGGGGGTGGAGGGTGGATGGGGAGGACCCAACCGACCTCTTATGGACCCCAATGCAATAATGATACCTACTTAGACGTAACCTCCCTAGGAAGAAAATTGGTTGTAACATCTCATAAAAGGAAACTTGTAAAGAATAATGCATACTATACTTAGTGAGGAGAAAGTGGGCTTGGCCCCACATGTCCTTCACCTTACAAAGTGCAAGACCATTAGAGAAGAGCACATCTCCACACTATAATTGGTAAGGATAACCTGGGCTTGGTCCACAGTCTCCTCACCTTACCAAGTGGAAGAGGATTAGGAAAACACATCCCCTTTTCACACGGTGCATTGTTTGGGTCTGGTGGATATGTTGCCTCTGTCATAGTCCCAGTGGGATTTTGGAAGACATCCACTGCACAGTCAGCTCTGCAGAGTAATCTGGGTAAGAAAAGATCAAACCAAGATTCCTGGATGAAAAGCTGAACTTTCATGAAAGGAAGTTCATCCATGAAATCATTTCTAGTTTTCTAGAAAGGAAATTCCTTGGCTAGGGACATTTGTGGGCATCATGTTGAATCACGAGCCTTGTGTCTTGTTACATTAAGGATGTTCCTAGGGAGGTTTGGCACAACCTGATCAAAGAGAATGAATAAATAAATCAGGGGCAGTCTCATTATTTGAGACAGAAGAAGTTTGAGCAGACCAGAAAAAAATTCAGGCATTTGGACAGCCCAGAATTTGTCTAAATTTGTAGGCAGCTTGAAGCTCGCTGGAGTAGTCCACACGGGCGAAGTGGACTTGGCACTTTGGCAATGTGGAGTTGACAACTTGGGAATGTGGACTTAGCAATTTGGGCTTAGTAATAAAGTGGATTTGACAATTGGGAATTTCGCAATTTGGCGAAGTGAATGCTGCAAGCTGAGAAAGTCAAATTAACAATGCAAAATTCACAATTCAGCAAAGTGGACTTAGCAACCAGGTAAAGTGAACTTGGCAAAATACCCAAGCAAACAAACAGCAGGCAGTCCCTACCCTGATATTAACTGTTAGATCGTTGACCAATAATGTAAAGTCCAAAATTTCATCACAAAATCAAAGTTTTCCTGTGTACTCTTACAATGATAAAGTGCTCTCCGAACCATGCAAGATGGTTTACCCATCACAAGCAACAGCTTAAACAAATTTGACAATCAAATAACAGTTGATTTTCAGTCTTGATCAGTTGGGTGTTCCAGTGGGTTTTTGGTGGGAACCACCAACCCTAATATACATGGACACTGAACCTCTATCTGCCCTAAAAAGGAGGGGATAGTTACCTGTTCAGGATCTTCTGCAGCATGACACTAAATTTGGCCTGCTGATGCAGCAAATAGCATGTAGAGAATGGCACTAGGGGACTGAGATTAAGCCAGGTGCAGCTCTGCTGGGATCTCCCTGGCAGAACCTGGCCCTTAAATAAGACATTTTCTCTAGAACAAGAAACTGTTCCAATTGGTCCAACTCTTTCCCTGCTTGACAGTTTGATATAACAGATCTAGTGTTGTGATTAGGACCTTGATAGTTCAAGGTTAAGGTCATACCATTTCACATGGCTGCCTTGTAGTCCTTCCCTGGTAACCATCAACTCACAATAATCTTATCGCACACCCAATTCCAACCTCTCCAATCCTGTTTCTTCCATCTGCAAAATTTGACAAAAAAAAACTCATAACACAAAGTTTTTGTACCACAAAAATTGCCATATTTTTCGATCAGCTTACTTAGCTGCCATTCATGACGAAAGTGATGGTTTGATACTTTGTTGTGAGTGACAATCAACAGTGGTGCTGTCATGGCCAATGTTAATGGCATGGCAGCACACTTTTATTCTTTGTGTGTGTGTGTGTGTGTGTGTGTGTTCCAGTTTGGTTAGAAGTTAGAACTGGCACAGCATTTGGTTTGGTTGTCTTACAAGAGATCCAGTTAGGAGTTTCTCTCTGCAATGGATCTCATTTCACATCTATCTAATTTGCTAAACCCTAAACTTGTAATTTATGAATGAGCCAATTCCTGGGTGACTGGCTACAGGTTTAAATTCTTCTTCTACTAAGCGAACAAATTGGGTTCCTCCACAAATTTCTGTTGAGGAACCTGCATGTGAGTAGGTATCAATATTTGACACCCACCCAAATCAAATAAAATCAAAACAAAAACAAAACAAAAGAAAGACACTTTGGTACTTAGGCTCCTCCACGCTGGGGAGAGCGTCTACTTTCAATTATGGAGGGGAACTTCTCTTGGTCTTGATAAAGCAACCCAAAATGACCTTTCACATTCTCCACCGGACTCTGCAAATTGCTTCCCAGGAGCCAGATTTTATGCACCTGGCTTGCATAGGCTCTGAGTACCAGGTCCAAGTGCAATCCGGTCTCATTCGAAGGAAACTTGATCTTGTGCACAATGGAGAGAAACGCAGCTGCTTTCCACTTGGTGAACCCAAAGGCATGTGTGCAAACCCCAAGGCAGCGAGAAGCTTTCAACCCATTCTTGAGGTGTGCCTTCCCCGCACAATCATGTGGTCGACACATCCCCAGGTAAAGAATCCCATCAGCAGCAGCTAACTCCATTCCTTCCACAATTGCATCATGGGCCATCTTGGGTGTCACCCGAGGGTGCAATGCAATGTCATTCTCGAAGAAAAAATGCCAGGAATCCAGCTTTTCACTCGCGTCATCCACGAACGTCTGGAACAAGTTCAGGAACGTCATTCGGTTGGAGAATGCCTTCTTCTCCCTGTCCTTGTGGGGTCCTCCGAAGCCAAGGAATGAATTCAGAGCCGTTTCAAGCTCCTCGGATTGATAAGGGATGGGGATGGCTCTGTGTACCTGGATTTGCAGAGCATCCAGAACCTTCTTTGAGCTATTGAAGCGCTCGTCCTCTTTCTCACTCAGTACGTAGCCTCGAATCACGCCGTCAGGCTGATCAGCATCTTCATCTCCTCGAAACAACTGATCATCTATCAAAGCTTTGCCAGATGAGACGTTGTTCTTCAGTGCTTCCAACTCTGATTCCAGTGTGGAGCAATTCTGGGTTGGGGTGGTCTGCGGCTGCTGCTGCAGACCCATGTCAAGCTTGGCGTCGTCGCTCCTCGCCCTTACAGTTGAGTATGTGACCACGGCGACAGATGTCAACAAACCTACGGCAAGTACAAGGTGCACCACCGTAGCTGTCTTGAGGTGCTTTGGGATCATTTTCAGCAGCCTCTCTAGAAAGACTTCACGTATGCCTTGTCCAAACCTTTGACTGATGATCACCTGCAGCAGCAGCAGCAGCCACCCATGATGCTCAAAAAGAAGTTGAGTACTCAAGCACCCATGAGTTCAGCAAACTATCTCTGATCTCAATTCGCTACAAGACTTCCTTCCAAAAGAGCTGGCGCATGAATTCCACCAATTTGCTGCAGATTCTTGTCCACCATGGATGCTTGATCATAATATTGTACTAGATTTTTAAATTCAAGAACTGGTAATCTATCATTCCTGGCACCGCCGTCAATGACTGTCCCCAGAGTTCACATCCCACCAAAATCTTCTGATTTTTCAAGTAAGGGGGAGAAAAAAACAATCAGCAAGAAAGACTTCTTGTACTTCACTCTAAGACTAAGATTTGTCTACAGATGAATCATTCCTCTGAAACACAACCTTGCAAAGCAGCAACAACTAACTCTGGACAGGTTGATCACTCTCCACATCTAAGCTGCGATGAAGTGGTAACTAATTACTTGTCATAGCAACTCTCAAACACCAAGAAGAGGATTTAAAGCAACCCAGTTCCCCTTCTTCAAAAGCTTTCCAAAACCCACAAGCCCAAAAATCTGCCACAAGCTCTCAGAGACAGTCTGAAGCAAACCCAAAACACACTTTGGGGAAACAGGAGGTGCATACACACTACAACTGCACTCCACGTTCTTCTCCCCTCACCAAGAAGTATATATACATATATAAAATTAATATTAATATTTTGAAAAAAAAAAGGGTTATGAGAAGGAAATTTTATTCAATTTTTTTGGGGCTTGTGGGTTTTGAAATTTTCCTTCTCCTAACTTTCTGTTCAAGAGCTTTTCAAGTTTCTCTAATGGGCCCCTCATCTCTCATGATGCATATCCAATCCCTCTTCTTCTTCTTCTTCTTCATCTTCTTCTTTTTTCTGACTTTTACATTTTCTGATCTTGCTTTAAATTCTGATTATAAATGCACTGTTGTTGGTAGTTATAAGATTTTCAATATTAAGTTGTGTGTTATTAGCTTAAGCAAAGCAAAACTAAATCGACTTTGAATTTTATTTTATTTAAAAAAAATTTTAACTTGAAACCAAAGAATTAGAATTGTTAACAACCGAGGTCCATAACTAGACCCAAGGTTTGATCAAATTTCAAAGATTAAAACGAGGGCCTAGATAGAACCGGAGGTGAAATTAATATGTTAAGGAAATACCTCGTGTTGAGACTTGAGGTTGTCTTCAAAAGCAGAATGAGACTTGAGGTTGTCTTCGAAAGCAGAAGAAAAATGTTGAACGATTAAATGAGGGCCTAGAACTGGAGGTCAAATTAATATGTTAAGGAAATACCTGGTAGTTTTGGCCAGTTCTTCCCTGAACCTCGTTACTCAGTTTTGAGACTCAAAAAAAGTTTTGGTTGGTTCTTTGGGTTTGTGTTTGACCCTAGTTCTTCAAATCTTTAAACCCTAAGATTTTGATTTCGGCACAATTTTTTTAACTTCAACAATCTGATTGAGAGTGGAGAACTGATATGAAAATTGAGTCCACTCCATGTCTCACTAGGTATAGATTTCTTAATGAATGTTTCTAAGTGGTCTCTTATAGTGATTCGTTTAGGTGGTTGCATTTATATTGTCTCTCATCTTATATTATTTGTTATTTCATGTGTCATGTTTATGGTGAGGGTTGGGAAACAATTAGTATAATAATATGTTGGATTTCATAAACATTACTTGAAGGCCAAACAAGGGGTAGAGGTGAAACTATTTTAAAAACTTAAACATGTGTTCAAGGTTTGTTTTTTTATGGTTTTGGTTTCAATTTTAGCAAAAAAATTAGTTTCACCGTCTAATTCTTCTTTGTGCTGACTTCACCGAACAGTTATTGATTTACATGCAAGTCACAAGAACCCAAAATTGACTCAATTGGAAATTGCTGAAGCTGCCAATACTAATGAAGGGTAGGTAACCCAAATGAGCATCCCTTAAGTTGTGGGACCAAATTGCAATGAACTTGAGTTCATTTGTGAAGTTCAAAAAAAAAAAAGTGGGACCAAATGATAACTACATTCTTTAGTCTTCCCTTTACTAAGGGCAGAACACTGAACACCCCCCTTCCACCCCCAATGGATTTTGTGGGTTTCAGTGGCTAGCTAGTCCTCATGTGGGTCAGCCACACATTTCTGCCCTTGTTACAAGCAGAGCCAAAATACCAACAAAGTTTCATGAACCTGAAATAAATGATGACTAGTTGTCTGTCGTTACATGATACATGCCCGTAGCCATGGTGAAAATTGAGCCAAAACAGAAGAGCCTACTGAAAAATGACAACCCCACCTCCCCCTCACCCTCCCCCACCCGAATACACACTAGAGATATCCGTGTAAAGTACGGCAAAGACAGCACTGGAACCCTGAGTTTGGTCATAAAACAGGGAGATATATTTTGAAAACCTGAAAAAAGGTTCATTAGCATTCAAGGGGTGCGGAGGAAAACTCACAAAACCATCAATTTTGGTGGAAATTGAGTTTCATCCTGTCTTTCCTTTTTCCTGAGCGGCCCCGGTGTTGCTATAAACCTATATTTTCACTGCTCCCACCTCTCCAGCTACTATAATTATTATCGAAACTTATGCATTAAATGCTGAGTTTCAGCATTTCATACCCAGATTGAATAAAAATTTCTGACTTTGCGAATACCACTGAAAGACGGGTTTGGTGGTGAAAGAATGCCCAAACATAGGGTGAAGATTGGGTGACTTTCAAGATATCACTATTATAAAAGGAAAGTGTACAACCTGGATTATTCTGGTTTAGGTTGCCTCATTGCACCTACAAACTTTTTTTACTTGCTTTAAGAAAAAGTCCTTTAAACTTTTTTTTGTTTAAAACAATATTTTGCTTTGTCATCAGGTTCGTAAACATCCTCCTGGGCAGGACCAGATGTACGTACTAGAACAAGGGTACTTTGGTCCTTTCAGGCTTTGTCCGTATTGCACGAAGTAACCTTTCTTTGGGCAGGTGAGTCAGCAGTGATGCATACTAAACCCGATTTTATTGGCCTTGCCTACCAAGAAGGCAAGGATATTGTTGTGTTTAGATTCATTATAGAGTATAGTAGCTTAAGGGATTTTGGTCCCTAGGTAATAATAATAATAGGTCTATCTTTATATGCGGATTTTTGAAAGATCATATTTTGGCTTGTGTTGAAACTTGAGATTAGTTATAATAGAGTTATAATATTTTGAAGGATTTTGGTTTCTTTTAGAGGATTTTTTTTTTGAAGATTATATTTTTGCATGGTGAAATATTTGAGTTTCCATAATTCTTCTTCTTTTGCCTTAACATACTTTTTAATGTGAATGGCAAGGCCACAGTGTGGCACACCCCTTGTTTTATGTATTTCGACACCCAGAAATGCATTTTTCAAGTGTGCCTTTTCATGAGGTGAGCTGAATGGGCAAGAAAAATGACTAAACCTTTTGTGTAATTTTGGAAAAAAAGACGAGTTGGCAAACAGGAAAAGCGAACCTTAACAAAATAGCAACTAGAAAATTTGCGATTTTGGCAAAGTGGACTTGTGAAACATGTGGCGTGAACTTGGCAAAGTACGGGAGCAAATGGTGTGCCATACAAAGCAAAGAAATGAAAAGCTCAATATTTCATAGATTTCAAAGGTGAGTAAAAACTTATCAAGTTGACTTTACTTGTTCTGTAGCTGTTCACCAAACTCCACATCCACTTGGAATAACTTCTCATTCCAATTTCCCACATTCAAATGGCAAAAACTGATGCCCAAATAAACACCTTTTTACTACTGAAATTTCTCATTATTCCCCAAGAAAGTGGGTCAAGAAAACATAACTTTGAAGTTTGCTTTGTCAATTTTTCCTTTTTTTTGCCCCTTTTTCTTCAGGAGAGCTTATACCTTTGTACTTTGGCCAATACATGTATACGCTACGCGTCATGGACTTTTTCAATTGATTTTCAGTATGTTGAAATTTGCAATATATTCAAACTTGGGATTTTAGGCCCCCTTTTTCCCACCACCAGATTGCTTTGGCAAAAAAGCGTCAATTTCCCAATTCTAATCTCGATTATGAAAAGTGCATCAATGGATTCATAATCATCAATTTTTAACAAGAGACTCGATATAGTTTTACAATAGCGTTTTGTTTGGAAAATCCTCTTTTCACAAAATCATTGCACTTTGCTGAATTTCTGTGAGTAATCGTCTCCCAAAATTTCATGGGGATCTATATATTATCTGGTTTTGAGTACCAAGTGAAGTGGTGTTGATGGGTGGTTCATATATTTAATTTTTCTAAACAAGCAAGTTTTAGTTGCTCCTTTTCCTTTATGATGAGAATTTTCATGATTTCTTTTTCCTTTGTTGACAATATTTGTGCCATGAGTATTTGTCGGTTCAAAAATCAACCTTTTTAAGAAGGCCTGTGGAGCATGGGCTGAAATTGCGGGGTGGAGTTGATGGATTTTAATGGAAAATTTTATTTAACACTTTTGACAAATAAAAATTGGACATTCGTGGACAAAACCCTTTTTCAATTTTTAAAAAAAAAGAAGAGGAGGAGAGTGAAGTGCGGGTGAAAGCATTGTGCATCACAAAGGTAGTTTAAAGGCTACCAATAAAATGATAGATACCTTGGAAGATACTTGTTGTTTGTATTTGTGTTTGGATACTTTCCACAAAACAAGATTCCTATGTCCTTTTCATCAAGATTATATGTGTTCTCCATTTCCATTGAATTTGTGTATGTCTTTCTCTTTCAGCAACATTTCCATGCTCACAAAAAGCTATGATAAGTGACTAGAAAATGATGACAAAAGAAGAGATGTGGGTGATAATATGTTGGAAATGCCCAAGAAAAAAAAAACCCCATGAAAAGAAGATGATGCAAAGGATGTAGATCTCATGTTGTGATATTACATGCAATATGTAAAGGAAGACCTCCCTCTATCCCCTCCTCTGTTACCTTTACTCTCCACACTTCAACCTAGTGAGTTAAAAGAGCGGATCTACCCACACCCATTGTGTGCACCTCTACAAGTGTCTACCACATCCAAAATAGTGTCCAAAATAGCGTGCAAGTTACTTACCCATTATAAGTTTCTTTGGCTATGAACATGCAATCAACAAGTATCCTCTCCTCAAATGGAAAGGAGCTCTCTGAAATGTGTGGTTCTCTACTGAAAAGCTACATCAGATAGTGAAACTTGAATGTGCTCGATAATGCCAATATGAAAAGCATGTCATCTTTGTTAAAAATCTTACTGGCATGGGAATGTCATGATGCACAAAGAGTTTGTGAGTAGGTATGTATGTACATATGGCCACTTTGTCAACCTCTCTTGCCAACAGAAAGACCAATGAGGAAACAAAATTGAAGTGTATTGGAGGTAAAGGAGTGTACCTTTGGCTCTTTTAAGTGTATTTTAAGGTGTGTTTTTCAAAAGGAGAAATGGATGCTCCTATGCACCTTTTGTTTTTCAAAATGCCTGACCTCTTTTTTTCTTTTTTTCACATGAATCTGGTCAATATCATGGGAAAAAGGATGTTTAATGAAGTTCTGATAGATCTTTACACCAGGTATCACCTCCTGCACAAGGCATTCCTGAAATAAAGCACCACCTCAGCCTTTAACTTGGGCAGGCGCTAGTTTGGAAACACCCCACTCCTCAGGCATGACCTTACACTTACTGGCTCTGTGTTTGGTTCATGGGCAAGTTGCATTTGGTCTCCTCCCCCTCATCAAACAAATGCATGACTTACTTCAAATTTTCAATTGCAAATAGCAGCACTCACAAACAAAAGTATGCACTTGCTCAACTTCATTAGCCTACTTTAAGAAACACAACTTTTGTGAGGATGGGCAACCCACTGGCCCAAAAAAATTAATTCCAGGTTCTACAATGAAAGTGCCATTTATAAAGAAGCCAATCTGCATACACAAGAGCATAACCCAGCTTTTAAATTCTTGTTTTATCATCTGCCTTATCTTGTGTGGCATTGAACCCAAATATTGGACCAAAAGAAGGAGCTCTGTTTGTGTGTGTGTATGTGTAAGTCTTGGTACTCTTGACATTCCCTTGAAAAGAGAGAATCTGAAAGTGCTTTAGGTTACTTCCAGACACTCTCCTCAGGTTTGAGGGATGGCAAACTAGAGTAGAATATGTACATTTCAACCTTCTATCAAATGGAGCACGGCTTCATTAGATGGGACCTACATTGCATAATTACCCAGATTGTGGACTACAACAATGTTTTGTCAACTTGCTATTTCAAGGATTTTCTGGGCTTTGGAATCGCTGAACTTGTCGGTGTGTGGTGACTTCTGAATGTAAGTAATGTAAGTTCTCTACATGGGTATGAGATGTTGCAAGTATATTTCCTTTTACAGATGTCAAATTCTATATAATCAAGTGTAGCTAATGGCATCTCTAAAGAAAAGATTGGTTTGAATGATTTGCACTCCTTGGGTTATCACTATTTATTATTATAAATTGGGTCTTGGCCTCCATTGTCATGCATTACTAAAACAACATCCAACATTGTTGAAACTAAGAAGGCGTCACAAACATGCAAGCCCTGCCTTTAGATGATATCTTGTAGATGTATTTAAAACATGTTTATAGAAATGTATATGTTTGTGTGCATGGATGTGTTTATATATGTATGTATCTATGTTTATGTATATATGAATGTATATATATTTTCATACATAAGTTTGCATGGGTACATATATATGTATATAAAAACCACCCAAGAAATTCTATCATATTTGAATTCTATGTTAAAAACTGATATAGACAAGAACAAGAATTTCAATAAAAAATGTGTCTCTCCACCCGTAATCGTTTATAATTAAAAGAGAGATAGGAAAGTTTTCATTAGGAAAATGGGGACAAAGACTTAACATTTAATATTAATATATTCTAAAAATTAACAATAAATAAATAGAAAAAGCCTTGCAAACATATGTTGAATTTTTAATTTTTTCAATGCACTTATATGAGTTCATTATTTGATAATGGTTTTGATTTATAAATAAATTGAACCATTTTCCCATCACATCTATTAAGTGTTGTTTGGTGGTTGCTTTGCATTTAAATCTCATAGTTAATCTAAAATTAAATATGTTTGTGAAAATGATTAAAATATCCAATAAATAGTTTCTTTTCATTGTGGTAATACAAATTGGGGGACATAATCAAGGAATATGAAAGCATGATATGTATACGTTGATGATTTATCCAATATGCTTATGTTGATCTAGAATAACATTGTTGTGTTGGTGCATTTGTCCATATGCGATTTATTTGTGTGTCACTAATAGTAGTGCTTTCAAAATAGGTGGGTTTAAAATTGTATTTTTTCATAAATGCTTTTAAAGTTGCTAATTGAATTGTATTTGTCAACAAATCTATGTTAAAATCTCCAATTATCATAGTTGGAGTGTATAAATGTTTTTAACATATAATTAAAATGTGATAGTTGCATTTTTGATGGTTTATATATTGCAATTACATATGATGCATCATGTGTGTTGTTATTAAAAAGTGCAGTAATAAACTTAGTTCTTGAATGTGTTATTGTTGTGTTGTCTGTTAATGAAACATTATCATCATAAAGTATCATGGTGCCATGTTCATTATAAGAAGATAATATTTGGAATTTTTGTGATAAACATTATAAATTTTTGAATTTATATCAAGATTTTTCACTTTTGTCTCATTTAAACAAAAAAAAATGAGATGTTAACAAATTTGGATATGCAAAAACATCTTCAAAATGCGATACCAAAGAACAAGTATAAAGAGTTTGTATAATCATAAATTTTGAACAGAAAGATTGCAAAGACACAATAGTAATTTTATATTGTGCATGGGTTCTTAATTGTAACATTTCTTCTTAAATGAAATGATTTATTTGAAAGTTCTTACTTAGTAATGGGGAACATAAATACAAATGTTTTTTGGAACAAACTCTAGAAAATGTTGTATATGTTAATCTATGTTTTGTCACACCATTTGGATCAAATGATAAACAATCAAACTTAATCCTTGTGAGTGATGTATGATATGTGCTACATTTCCAATAGAGCAAACTTGAAGAAAACAACACCCCCCTCCCCACCCCCAAACACAAGGAAAAAGAAAAACTAATAAAATTTACACTATTTTGTTTCTAGATTTTATTGAAAAATTGATCTCCAACCTTTACAAACAAAATTTGGGGATATTATTTCAAGAAGTTTGCCAAAAAACTAAGGAAATAAATCTGCTTAAGAACAATATATTTTTGCCATGATGCGAAATTTCGCACCAAAAAAAATCACTAATAAAACCTCTTCCTAAGTGTAAACACATCCACCAAAAGAACCAATTCTCATGGTATGAAAATGGTTCCAATAAGGTAAAAGTTGCAAATTTTGGATCAAATGTGATAGTCCCTATCCATGTGGGGGGCAAGGCTCAACAAAGTCACACACATTAAAACATGTACACAAATAGAGCACATACAAGAAACATGTTGTTGTTTTATATGCTTCGAGCTTGAATTTTTACAATTTACAAGTGAGTTTTATGAAACATGAAAAAGATGAGAGTTCAAAGTCACATAATGTGGATAAACCTTTCAAACATGCAAAAAATAGAATCACGTTCACATCGAACTAAGTTTAAGAACACATAATAAATTATTAAAAAATAGTATCTTGCAAAAATACCGAACATCATATCTATCATACAAATAGGTTGTAAAACATGGTCTTGAAATTTTCAAGCTTTCAAAATGTTGAGTCCAATCCACCAATGTTGAAGATTTAAAAAATGTAATGAACCATTTCTATATTTCAAAAATTTCCTTGTAGGTCAATCATCAATGGAACAATTTAGCTTGGGAAAAGGTGCAAGGCTATTGCAATGCAAACCTTATGTTTTGCAATGTAGCTTAAGTGTTACATATTGTTCTTAGGCTTTTTCAATTGTACTCTTGCAAAATACACATAGTTTAAGTGTCTTTTTCTTTCTTTGTTTAGATCATGATATAGGCAAGTTTAGTTTAAGGTGATTTAGGGCTAGAAAGGTGAACAATTGAGGGTTGATGTTGGTTTGTGGAGATGGTTGGGAGTTCATGTGCTTGTGGATATTGTCATTGGCAATGACGTTGAAGTGGTGAAATTATGTTGACTATAATCTAAATGAAACTAGGGTTTAATTTGAGGAGATGTATGACAATTATTTTTGTGGAGGGACAATATTTTGTCAATTAAATAAAGCAAGGAAGGAAAAAAATAGGTTTGATCCCATGTTTACAAAAGTGGGAGCTCCAATAACTATAGCTCTTTAGGAGTTCATAATGTGCCAAATTGAAAAGTTTCCTTTCAATATAACAAAGGTAATGATGAGAAAAATGTTGTTGCTAGGTTATGTGTACAATTATGCACAATTGTACAAAGAAAAAATAGGTGTATAATTGTACACATAACCTAAACAACATTTATCAATGATTTGAATATGAAGTCCAAATTTTAAAAATTGGAGAAAGGGCATGCAACCATTATGAAAGTTTTAGTTATTATAAAGGAACAAAAATCAATTGCAAGTAATGGGAAGTGCATTGGAACATAGGAAGAACTAATAGACTATTACGTAGATTTTTACATTTAATTTTATGTTATGGGGACAATTGGGCTATGTGTGGAAGAGGCATTATATAACCATGGCCTCTGTTACCAAGGAGGGTAGCCAAGTAAAAAGCCCAAAAAATCAAACCATGAAAAATGGAAAGGAGGAGTTGCTTTCTTAAAGACAAGCCTACTTTCAAACAAAAAACTTACAAAGCAAAATCCTAAGACAAATTGAATGACTCCAACAATCCCAAAAAATATTTTTGAATTGTAAAATAACAATTCCTTCGTGTTGGTTTCATCTTTCTACACATTACTTTCCAGCAATTACTACTTTCTGCTACAACTTATATCATAATGTTCCAAAAGTTATAGAAAAACACTCTAAGGGAAACTGAAAAGAAAGTAAGATTCCAAAAAAATACAGAGTTACAATGTTTTATGGAAAGTTAAAACTTATACTCACACATCCAAGAAGTATAAGCAAACTAACAAAAAAATTGGAAGTATGCACCAAGTTCCATAACCTTTACTCTCCATATATTTTAGCATTAGGAAATACAACATGGGGGTCAAAACATACTCAAAGGAGCCACCAACATTAATTTATAATTGGATTGCATCTCCTTCTTCCCCAAAATAAGATTTTCATACAAAGGAATTTTTGAATGAAATAGTTGTTATGAAAAATAATTAGAGTTGCCCCAACAAATCCTTTTTTTTAATATCATTGTTGAGAAAATAGGAATTTGTAAAAGTTTGTAGATTCATTGCAAATTTTATGTTTCGTCTTGAAAAATGATGATAATTTCAAATCATACCAAAAAATGTTCATTATTTTAAGGTTCAATTTCATGTATTATAAACTTTCAATTTGTTTAATACCCCATATATATGTTGTAAAGCAATCTTGAAATTTTAAAAATTTAAAACGTACTTTGAATTTTCAAAGTTTAAGAATTCCACGTTTTTTAAATTATTAATTTTTTTTGTGTTTAGGTCATTATCATCTTTTTCTTTTTACCATCAACTTACTTTTTTAATGAGTCCTTTGAAATTCCTTTGTAAAAATGTCCTTTTTTAATGAAAAACATTTTCATTTTCAAAAGTCTTTAACTAAATCAAGGCCTAAAACTAGATCAAATGGGATTTTAATTTGAGTTTTTTGACATTTATTTGTGTTATAAAGGAATAACTTGCCATGATTACCATGGTTTCAAATAGAAAAAAATAAATATATCTTTATTTTTTATGGTAGTTTTTAACATCTGACGCCCTTTGTGTTTCCTTTGAGTGTGTTTTGACCCTTAGTTCTCCTCTCCCAAACTCTCCAAGCATTTCCATTTCTCTTCCTACTTTGTTCAACCATGTTACACCAAGAATGATCCTTCTTCTCCTTCAAGTTCCCATTTTCACTAATCCACACATGGTTCACATCTTCTTTTAAAAAATAGGCATGTATCTTAATCCTTCCCAGAAATCCCCTAGTTAGTTGATTAGTAAAACAAATACCAATCATTCATTCACAAGATATTAACTAACCAAAGTAGTTTTATCCTCTAGTAAACTAATAGATGGTAAATAACATTTACTATTATTAATTAAATAATTATTATGATGCCCACTAGGCTAATTAGGCCAAAAGATTTCTACCTTTAATAAGCACAAAACCTATTTTAATGGAAAATTGAAAGACAATATACTAAAGCATATGAAAACCACGTCAACACAACCCATGACAAAAGATGAATTATTGGTTGCTTCAAAGGAAGTAGTGAAAGCAAAAGGCCTCACACCTAAACATTATTGTTGCAAAATTCTTTCAAAAGATATGGGTGGTAATAGGGCAAGAGTTTACACAAATAGTGCAAAAGTCAATTCAAAAAGGAAGTTTCCGACCTAAAGTCATAGAAGGATTAATAACATTGCCTCATAAGGGAGGAAAAAACATTATCCTATCAAATAAAGCAACGTATTATGCTAATTAATGTGACATGTAATTTTTTTTTAACTCTTTAAAAATGGATGCAACTAACCTTGATGGAAGTGATTAGTTAAGATGATGATGATGCACCTCTAGCTTTATAAAGTGGTATCAAAGGTAAAAAGCACCATGAGAAATTATGTTTTAAGAAACCTCACTAACCTGCAATTAAATGTTTAGTGTAGTTATTGTGCAACTATGCTAAATTTGTTCCATGAAAGCAAGGGTCATTTTTAAAAATAAATTCACATAAAATTCACATATTAGTTGTAAAATGAACCCTTATATAATTTGAATATGCCCCACATATCTTATATATTAATTCAGCAAATCTATCAGTCAGTCAGTGACAATGACTCCAGTAACTGCTATGAAATCGCCCAAAAGTGCACCTTTTTGGTAAAATTTCTAGGTGCCAATTAAAATTGACTGCGGCTTTTCCTTTTGGTATATTTCCAGGTGCCAATTAAAACTAACTGCGGCTTATCCTTTTGGTAAATTTCCCAGGTCCCAATTAAAACTGACTATGGCTCAACCTTTTGGTAAATTTTCAGGTCCCAATTAAAACTGTGACCTTTTTTCCTTTTGGCAAATTTCCAGGTCCAAAACTGCGGCTTTTCCTGTAGAGTCATTATTAGGTAGAGGGAAAGATATGGGTACCCGGGGTGACTAACTAACCACGTGTTGAGATCCGGAACGTCGACTGACATCTTAATCGATGGATTACTACTACACAACGAACTCCAAAATCCAGGTGCCAAAAGTGCTGCCTGACCAACCTTCCCTCCCTCTCCAGAACGCTTTGGGAATTAACTTGAAATAACACACCTGTGCATTATGCACAGGGTTACCACTAGTATGATTGTGATTGACATATTTTAACAACTACCTTGTAATTATCATATGGCCTTGAGACATATAGTCATGCCATGAATACGCATTGCCATTGTGGCAATTGGTAGTTGGCACCATGCTAGTGATTAGCTAGCATATCCAATTTTTTTACAACTAGTCATCAACTAGTAAGTGGGTCAGCAGCACAAACCCAAGGTAGACCCAAGGGGTGCTTACTTTCCAAACTCCCTCATTAACAACGTAAACAATGATGGGTGTCATGGGAAAAAATGAAAAAAATTAAAATTGTAGTTTCCAAAAACAAAATGCTAGCTTCTACAAGCATTCCATTTTTAAAAAATGCTTGCCTCTTGCACACAACCTATTAGACTCTGGAAGCATACCTTAAAATACACTATAAAAAAAAGTTGTGGAGGTTTTTACATTGTAGTGTTAAATAGTTGCTTGCATCCATACCGCATGTGTGGACTTCTAGCAATGTTTGCCAAATCCAACATAGTAGTGTATCTCGTGCGTGGATTTCTAGCAATTTTCATCAAATCCAACAGTATGTACCCTGTGATTAGACTTCTAGCAGTGTTTGTCAAATCCAACCTAGTGTCCCTCGTGCTTGGATTTCTAGCAATGGGTTATCAAATCCAACAGTATGTACCCTGTGATTAGATTTCTAGTAATGTTTGTCAAATCCAACCTAGTGTCCCTCGTGCTTGGATTTCTAGCAATGGGTTATCAAATCCAACATTGTGTACTAATTAGTTTCCAATCCTTGCCAATAAACATGAAAGTTGAGAGAGTTACAAGGTGCAAGATGATTTAGTGCAACTACCCAGGAATGCAATCATTTTTAGTAGGCCACTCAAGAAAACATCCATTAGGAAGTTTGTAAATGTACATGGAAGTGGACCCAATTTTCAAACCCAATTGTCTCACCTGAATTAGTTCTCAGGGGAGTTTCAACCCCAGTTTTGGATTTGCATTAGCTGCAGCTTGACAGCTGCTGCTTATATTCTTCATTTCGATCCCAGGCTTCGTTCAAAACAAGATCCTGCAAATATTTGGAACTGATACCCAGTTTCATCATCATGAAAGGGTACCTAATTTAGGTCACTTTTTATAAGGTCAAACTAAGGCCCAAAGACAGGGCGACTTTACAGGACAGTCTGATTGTTGGCATAATAATTCCTGTGCAAAAAAAGAAGTCTAGGGAATCTAGGTTTGTCTAGGGTTGTTTGACTTGCGAAGTTAGCCTCTGGGGGACCACTTACTATCACTAGAACTTTTGTGTTGAGATTTCATATGGTAGTTGCACCTCCACATCAGTCAAAAGTTTGGCAAAAGATCACTTGGGAAAGTTTTTAAAATTTAAGAATCTTTGCTATATTTTGGCAACCAGCAGAACCCATTGTCTAAATATGGTGATTTGAGGTTTTTTTTGGTTCAAATCTGGTGACTTTGGTGCATTTTTTTCACAAAAAAAATCATTGTATAAGTTGCACTGGACTTCTTTTTTTCCTTCCGTCGTCAAGTGGTGAAAACAAATGGGTCCTTCAAAAAAATCTTCAAATCATGTCCACAATTTACAAGCTGCATGACAAAGCTTTCATCGTTTCAAGCCTAAGAGTGATGCACCAAATGTTTTGTGGCTTTGATAACAAAAAAAACTTCCAAAAAAAACACTCTAGAATCACCCTAGAGTTGAAACATGTTTTTTGGGTGAAATGCTCAATGTTATGAATTCATGTCAAGGGTAGGAAAACTCATTACTTTAACCTCTTTGGACTTTTGATCATGTAGGTTTGGTGACACTCACTGAAACTCTTTTAACATTTTCTTAATCCCATGATGGTGTTTTTTGTTATGGAGTTTGGCATTAGCAACTGTGAAGAACTTCATGAGATGTTTTTACATATACATAGTGTAGAAACCAGTGTTGGGTGGTGATCAAAAGCAGCAACAGAGACCCACCACAGTTAATCTGCTGTTCTTAAGGTTCATAACCATGGTTCTCAAACAAGCAAATGGGCTGGAATAGGAAGAAATACAAACCAACCTGCAAAACCTCCTCTTTACATTGCAAAAAACAGGCATTTTGCTTTCACAACTTCAGCATGGGGAAAACAAAATCAACAACAATCAAACCATGAACTCGGTCACATATGCTCCTGTGAACTAACACAGCATTCAAGCATCCATTTATATGTTTATATGCACTGCAAGAGAATGTAGTTTTTCTAACACAAAAGGCCACAGCTCCTAACACATGTGAGGTAAGCTTTGTGGTTTCATCAAGTGTACGATATGCAGTGTTTATCATGACATACAATGTATTAAAACCACAATTTGATATTAAGTTATAGCATATGTCAAATAGTAAATTTTATGTAACATATGCCACAATAAACACCAAATATTCTACATTGTAATGGATGAAACCACAAAGTTTACCTCACATGTGTCATGAGCCATGGCCTTTTGTGTGAGACAAACCACATTCTCTTGTAGTGATGGTTGTGGAGACAACAAGGCAAGGAGCTCAATTCAGGATTGACATCATACAATGTTTGTTTGGATACCTGGTTTTGAGCTCAAAGGTTGAGATGGGTTCAAGTGAAAACATCTAGTTTTAGGTTCCTTCCAAGTCCAAACTTTCGGGGTGTATCTGCTCCTTTGATCAAAAGAATTGACCAAAACTTTGTGTAGTCACTCTCTTGTCAGCTACTGTACAGCTCAAGGGCACAGATGTTCTCATCAGGATTCTGCCCTAAAGAATATTGAATCATCAGTCCAAGGGTAATCTGCAACAACACATTCTCAGTAGCCAGTACTCTGTCAATGAATCAACGAACAGCATTGCTAATATAAATTACAAAGACCAAAGCAGTCCAAGAGACAAAACATTGGTGAGTGCCACACTGAATACCAAGCACTACTTGCCTAGAGGATAGATGTTGGGGAGGCCACATTCTTCTCAATTAAACCAAACCTTAGTTGGAAACCCATCTCCAAACGGGATCTCAATCCCAGGAGTCAGAACCAATCCAACACTGAATGTAGCATTCCTGCACCAAAATTCTGAGCAGCAATCAAATAATTTAGACCTGGCAAATTCTCCACCAAAATGGTGTTATTCATGTCTGGGATTGATGTTGCATTGAATGAGTATGCCTGTTGGAAGCCTGGAAATGCCTTTTCAAGTTCAATTGCAGGAAACCAGCCTGGGAATGTTTGGTTAGACCAATCAAATATAGTCATATGGGCACTCCATCCATCAGTGCAATCTGAAATAATATGCCAGTTTAAGCTCACCCCACAATAGTCTTGGCAGGGTAGTGGATCTGGCAACGCCTCATGTTGAACACCTGCCCAGGCTAGGATTTGGTTCATTTGGTTCACGGGAGCCATTGTTAGAGCTGAGTACAGGTGAAGGAGAGCAGTGCTAGTGGCACTGCATATGGGTTGGGGTTTCTTCGGACACCCATATGCACATGTTGGGCATGGGACAATAGAGTCATTGTAAAATCCAGAGAAAGACACATGATGTTTTGGTGCCTGTGTGATAGTAATGAAATTTGCATGTCCAAAAACACCCAACAATGCACAAAGTTTTGTCAGACAGACTATAAAATCACAGTCAAAACATATCGTATGGTCACCTCTTTAGATGCAGACAAGTATTATACATTCCAAAACAAGAACAACCCTAACATTAGATAACAATCTCGTTAGGATTTCACTATTAGGTTGGTGAAATGTGACAGATTCTCGGTTGCAAAAGGAATCCATGATCAGAACTCTGCATTTAACTTTGAAAACAACAGGATAAAGAAACCCCACCTGCCAGGTCTTCAAAGCTGATGATGAATGCACAATGTCTGAAGGGTTTGGGAAATATGGAAGGGATGCACACTTATATAGCCCATCTCCAATCCTCCAATTGGCAGGGGAGACCAAATGGATAGTGGCTGAAGTATTTGGCAGAAGTTTAGACATATTTCATTGTGAAAGCTGACTTTGATTGTGAGGGATCAGTTATGGCAGGCAAGATGGTGCCATTGTGACAACAGTACTCAACATGCCTGAGACTGCTATTCAACTGGTTCAATGGTAAGTCAAGAATCACTGGGCTTGCACTGCAGCTTTGAACACTGTTGAGGTTTATACTACTGGAATACATCATCACTGCAGCTGGTCCCCTTAAGCATACCTCAACATCTGCTTCAGTTGTTTGAGCCCCTTGCATGACATTTCTAAGCAGCAGGTGTGCATTATACTATCTGCAAAAGATAAACCAAAGCCTCCATTTAGCTCAGCACAAGAAGCCCATCAATGTATGTGTTATCATGCATCCCTATGTGTTTCCAGCTTATTCAGCTACCTACAACAAGACAACAAGAAGGTGATGAATCAGTGATGCATGTCACCATGTAGCAATTACTGTTGTACAACTTTTCCTTGTTCCAGCAGACTGCATCACTCAAAGTGGTGAGTATCAGTTTTCTCAGAGGCCACACAAACTTGTGGATGCTTTTGAGGTTGAACTTGTCAAAACTCAACACCAGAAATTCTGACTCCTTGAATTTCCAGATTGCAATGATGGTATTTACAGTTTGTTTGAATCCAATGCTTGATGACATTGTTCTTTGTGGTAGGATTCAAAGCAACCCATATAAGAAAATGCAGAGAAGGAGATACTGTGAGACATTGCAAGGTTTGATATAGCTTACTTACTTCCCATATAACTAACAGCTTTGGGATGCTGCAGTTATAGTAGCCATCATTGGTAATATTGATGCTCATGAGCATTGGGAAATTTTGCACAGCTTCACCCCAAACTCAGTGGCCTGTTAATTGTTGCACGACTGCATGAATGAGATTCAAGTTGCCTGCACAGTTTCAATGGCATTCTTCAAAGTTGCAGTTAGAAAGCCCATGATCACCATCCCATTGCCATCTGGAGCAGGCAATGATGTTCCTGTACCCTAAAACCTGATCTGCCAAAACAATGGGTCAGGCGCTGACACCAAAATCTGTCAGCATCACAGAACAAAGCTTTCAGAGAGGACTTCAAGAGCCAAAACTTTCAGATTCTTTCAGAACATGGTTGCGAGTTTAGAGAATGCCCACATGTTTGAGAATAAGCAAGAAGAAAGGAACAGTAAGGAAGTCTAACTGAATGATGCACATTAATAAGTCTTCAAAACCAACTAAAGTCATGTTGGGTTTTAAATGTATTGCCTCCACAGGTCCAAGCTAATAATACAAGATTCATAGACATGGTTCCAGTTGCAGATTCATGCTAATAGACAACCAGGGATAAATTTGGAGATCCCAATTTGGGTTCCAAATCTAGTTCAATGTGGTTTTTGGGACCACATTGGAAACCACAAGTTCCAACATAATTGTGGGTTGTGTGTGTCTACAAGGAGGGGAAATTGAGAATGGGTAAAACCCAAGTGCCATGGCCCAACTTATAATGAACGTAGTGTGCAATTTGTGAAGCTCTATTTCTACATGTTTGACATGAAAGTTAGACATTAGGGTAGATGGGCTAGTGAGTGAACACTTAAGCTCTCAGAGAATGTGAGTGTGTTCATTTTTTAATTTTTTGGGGTCACTTTTGGCCTTAGAGGTTTCAAGAGTCTAGGTAGCCCTCCACCTGGTGCCTCTATAGTTGTTCATAAACCTCCATTTCAGTTTGAAATGAACAAGATAAAACATCCCAAAGTAGGAGGGGTCGAAAAAAAATTAAAAAATCCAACCTTTTGTGAACACATATCCTTTCATTTGCAATTGAAATGCATACTATAGATGAACATGTCAACTTCATACACAAACAATATCTCTCCCGTTACCAAATGATGTGAACTTTATTTCAAACGATTCCTTTCAGAAAATAGTTTTAAAAAATTTTGGGTTTAAAGAGTTTTGAGTTTTAACATTTATGGCCAAATAGATGATGGAGATGCTCAACTGTCAATAAAATTTTATTGCAAAAACTAATTACCCACTAGCAAACACAAAACAAATATCTGAATGCAAGGTTTTCAAAACCCTAATCACAAGTTTTAAGAAGCGATCTTTTCATTATAAGGTATCACAAAACGGTTATCAGCTGGGCAATGTTTGGCTAACTGACCATCTTTTGAACTGTATGGATGTTTGGTGATGGGTGTTTCTACCCTAGATGATAGGGGTCTAAGAAAATGATGAGTCCAACAAAGTTGGGTTTGAAAAGATAAAAGAGATGAAATGAAAGTTGGGATTGCTTGGGAAGAACTGAATCCAGAAAAGTTAGAAGAACTGAATTCAGAAAAGTTGTAAATTGAACGATATATGGAGGATATCATACCAAAGTGCTCAAGTAACAAACCCACACTGGTATGCACATTCTGATTGGCCAAATCTTTCAGTAGCGGGGTTTCATGTAGTCTTGTTCCACACCGACTGAGGGCAGTAACAATCTGCAGATGAGGATCAGAGAAGCAGAATCTGCGTAAACAAGAGCAGATTGTAGTAGCTTTCCCACACGAACAAAATGTTGTGCAACAACCCTCAACTAAAATATGATGTTATGAATATCTTGGAAACGTCTGTGACATTTATTGAACATACATGTTTGGAAGCCTGCAAAAGCTTTGTCTGAATTCAAGTGCAGCAAACAGTTGGTTACGGTATCTTGGGTTAGACCAGAGAGTCAGTCAGAGATGCACTCCAACATTGCTGAAATCCGAAGCAAATAGTATATGCCATGATAACTAAATTCAACAACAGACTGTGGTATAGAACCCAATATTCCAAACTGCAACAAATCCTCTCACTCTCAGCATGCAGAGAAAGTACAAACCAACCCTCTAGCCAAAAACAAGTAGCAATTTCTTCCTCTGCAGACAATAACAATAAACACATCAAAACAGAGAATAATAATAACAAGTTTGAGAGGAAAATTGAAGATGATGCCATGCAAGGTCCCAAAAAGAATTTTCTTTTTTGTAAGGATCTGACATAATAATCCCAGCAAACTCATCAAAGTTTTCCAGAGCATAATCAGCTATCTATTCAGAATCCATTCAATTGCTATATCTTGCTGACCCCAACTTCAGCAAGAACCGGACCTGTTGGTCTAAATTGACTGAACCAATTATAGCTCGGGGTTTTTTAGGGTTTAGGGACCCATGTCCTAAACATCAAAGAGCACATGACACTAAACACTCCCTTATGAAATTTGTGGGTGTCTCAAAGAGCATGTTTATAAAGAAGGGCCCAAAAACTTATGGGGGGTAGAATCTCCAACTCAGGTTGAGAACTTTGACCATGGAAATGTTGGTTGTTGATTCAAGGATAAGTAAGAATTAGAGTTTAAATCTACCATTTCTCAGAGTCTATCACACCATTTTTTGCACTAGAATTAAAATGGATTAAAGGGAAGTTTTGAATGTCATTTGTATTGGTATCCCTTGTTGAAGCTATCAAATACAAAAGTGGTATCCATACATTTTGCCTAGTTGGATTTGAAAATTTTCAGGTCCTTATAAAAAAATTTAAGAAAAGATGTTCTTGACATCTTGCATGCACACAACAAAATACAAGTTAGGTTCATGAACAATATTTTTTCACTCATTTTTTCAAATGAATTTAGCATGAAGATGCTTAGAAGGAACATATTTCCTTTTTGGTGCCAAGATTGATAATATTTTAAATAGATTTATGGCGTTGCATGTCAAAGGCCACCTTATTGGAGATGGATGTGAAAGGATTCACAACTGGTCATTGTAAAAAACCATGTGTTTCCAAATTGATTAAAATTGTGTTTTTGTTATAATGTTCATAAGTTCACTCCCATGGGAACAAATAAGATGTTAAACAATTAATCAAACCCATTTACAATTTGATGTTGGAAGGCATCAACCCATGCTATAGGGTTAGGAAGGAACATGATAAATGAAACACGCATCAAAGTTTAATGGGTAGAAATCTTGTGAAACCCATAAATTGGGTATAAATTTTAATTGTTTGCAACAAATCAAAGGAAAAAAGGTCCATAAAGATTTTCCAAAACCATCACTTTCCAAAAAAAAATTGATAACAATTACTAATTTAAAAATATTTTCTAAACGATGTCAATAAAGATCCACCAAAATTAAATTTTTGCATAACAATTTAGGCCAAAATGCTTTTGGATATCTTGGTTGATACATAAAGCAAGACTTGTTCACCTAATACTAAAGCATTACTCACATCTCCTTTTTTTTCCCCCCCCCCTTCAAGCTTATAACTTTCATGAAAAGCTAATTGACATCACTAAAGACTGAAAGACCTAAATTGGAAATATTGCCTAGTTAGTTGATAAATTCAAAAGCATCAATCATGCTCATAGCCCTAGTTATGAGAACCCATGTCCAACTTTGCAAATTGTTCTAGATTCAATTGAAGGTCATCACATGCCAAATGCAACCTAGAAAAAGCCAAAGTGAAGGTTATTTGGTAGAGTCATCTCAAAAAATAAACTGGTGAGTAGAATGAAGTTCATGCTAAGGGGAAGAATCAACAATGATGCTAAGTTTTAACTAGTGTTAGGCAGTTAACTAATTTGGTGAGTTAGAACTTATATAACTGCCAGTTCCGGTTCCAGTTAGTAAAAACCAAACTGGAATTGGGTCTGATTTTTGGAACTGATTTCATGAACTGAAAATCAAAATCAGATTATTTTTAAGAACCGGATCCAAAACTGGGTTCCTAGTTCTATTTATTTGTGGAACTGGAATTGGAATTGAGATATTTAGAAAAAAAAAATCCTTTGGAAAAAAAAAAAAAAAAAAAACTAGAACCAAGGACTAACCAGAGGTAAACTCACAGTTAACTGCCAGTTCCAGTTTGGGTACCCAGAACCAGATCAGAACTGGGTCTGATTTTCCCAACTGGAACCTGAATTTATTTTTTTAAAGAACTAGACCAAGAAGTAGATTATTACCTACAAAGTGTTGTGTGCAATCAAAAACCAGTTGCAAATGATAATTACAAAATTTGATTTTTATTTTAATATTTTTAGCTTCATGTTGCTCATGTGAAACTTTCCATTTTATGATGGTCATTTATTGAGTTTTGAATTGGATTATTGAATATGTATGGTGGGAAGGAAGGGTTTTTGTTTTGGGGATGGTTCAAAGTTTTGATTTTTTTGGTTTTGGGCCAATGAATGTGCCTCACTAAAATTTTCACAACTATCAACTAATTAATAGGAAACATCCACCAATGCACCGGCCATTGGAAACCCATTACGACTTAGTTGTGGATGAACCAAAATTGAGTCATTCAGGTGGAAGACATGTTTACAAGATAGATTTGGAACCCTTGTAACATGTTTTATAAACCTTTTTTACTTGTAGGGTCACATTTAGTACATGACCTAGAGGCAATTATAACTACCTATGTAAATGAATAAACATTATTATAGATGTTTGTTTTTACCACCTTAGTTTTTATAACTAAAATTTTAGTCAAAATAGATAAGGGACAAATTTGTTTCCAATCATATCATACCAATTGTTAAGGTTTTAATTTTGACTATTCTTTTAATGAAACTGATTGTTCAAAATGATTAAGATGATTAAAACTATTATTTGACATGAAAATTATTAATTTATTAAAAAATACTAGTACATTTATTGTATAAAATAATTCAATAACAATATTATTTTTCCAAATTAAACTACAGACCAATCCAAAGTCACACTAGACCCATGATTCCATTGTTGATTTCTTGTCCTCTTTCAGGTTTGGTGAGCCTATAATAGGTTATAATGATAATGTTATGGACACAATAAGGTCCAAAGTGAAGTTTTAACTCTAATCTTTGCAGCCCAAGGCCTTTATCATCCAACCACCATAGCATTTGTTGATATAAATTGTTATCATAAAATATTATAAAAACACATTCTTTTGAATATCATGTATTGTAACCTTATTATATGATTTCATAATGAATTTTTTTACATATGTACATCATCATTAAAACCATAATTCAATTTAATTCATTTTTAGTTTGATAATTATATCAAATTTTATAATGTCTTTTGATTTCAAAATGAAAATTTTATTACATTATTTTAATACACATTTCATTACAATAATTTTCTTAAATTTTCATTTCATTAAAATTCTAAAATTTTAAGAATTCCAAACATTAAAAAGTTACATTTAATTTTTATATTTTCATTTGGGAAATTTCCAATTTTAGTAATTTTAGTACATTTTTACTTTCAAAATCTCACATGGAATTAATTTCACTTCTGAAACTATATAATTAAAGTTCACATGTCTTCAAAAATTTTTATTTTTCTCTTAATTTCAAATTTCAAAAAAAAATTATTCAAGATTCACATATATATATAAAGAAAATTATTATTTTTCATTTTCTCACATGTTATTTTGTTATATTTCAAATGTTGTCCTTTGTTTCTGTTTTTATGTGAATATATTTAAAACCAATAAACGAAAACATGAAATTTGTAATTTACTTCAATTTTTTTTGGTAACTCAATCCATACACACACACACACACACACACACACACAAAATCAAAAGTAACATTATAGTCGTAATTAGTTGTATTTAGATGATCAATTTTAATAACATTAATTACATTAATCAAGTCAGACAATTCAACAAAGTGCCACATACATCACATGTTGAACATATTGTCCATTTTGACTAGGTAATTAGTTTTTAAAAATAAAAATAAACATATTTAAATTTGATTTTAATAAACTAAAACATAGTTAGTCATTTCAACCAAATGGACTTGATTGTATAATCATCACAATCATGTTTTTGTAATTGTGAAATATCAAAGGTAAGTAAATAGGAAATGTATGTGTTTTTTAAAGTAAGGCATTCAATGGTTTCTACTTAAGTATATATTAATATTGGCAAGCTTTGAAATTTAAGCAAGTTTAGGTCTAAGTTATAGGTCAAATTTTAAAGTTTTTGAATTAAAAGTTTCAAAACTAGTAGGAACTTAATTAAAAAATCACTCTTTTCAAAAATTGAATTAGAATTTAAACTAAGAGTGTTGATTCATTTTAACCAAATTCAAGTTCACTAAGTAAATACATTCAATTGTATTGAACAAAATCTATTGATTATTGCATTTGATTAGATGTACATAATTAATATTACATAATTTCTATTTTGAATTATGTGCACTAGTTGAACAAATATTATACAACAAAAACTACACTAGCTTTAAATTAGAGTAAACACCCTTTATAATCACACCCTTGGTGACCACTTTTTTGGGGGCATTAATGAATTTTGATTTAAACATGTATAGTTAGATTCCACACAAACCATTACAAGATTGTGATTATAGGCAAAAAAACTTAGCAAAATAACCTTTTTATTCTCAAATAAAGGTGGCAATAATTGTTTAAATTTTCTATGTGACTTATTTTAAGCTCTAATATGCATTATTAGACTTTAAGGAGGTTGTAATTTTTGTTTATTTTAATGTGATGGTTCACGTTGAGTTTGAATTCCTTGTTTATCTTGTGAACTAGAGTTTTTTAATTAAGATTTTTTTGCTTTCTTGGTAAGTTCACATATCTTTTGTTTGTTTACAATAGAAAGTTGTTTTCTCTTTTTTTTTTCTTCAATTGGATTTGTTGTTGCTAGTTTGCACAACTCTAACACAAAGCAATATTAACATTGCCAAAAGGAATTACAATTTATAAAATCTTAATATTTACTTTAAATTTCCTTCATTATAGTCACATTTATTACAAAAGCTTTGCAAATATTTTTGTGCTATTAATGAATGTGATAATGACTCAAAAGAATGGTTACCAAAAAATGTGTGAAACAAACAAAATGTGATTATAAAAAGAGGTCTATTATATTTGTGAAAAAATTAGAACCTAAGGTTTTAGAAATCTAAAAGACTAGTTTCAAGTCCGGACTAAAGGTTTCATAAAAGAAAATTAAAAAAAAAATTAAGACCACAAATTCTTTCTGAGATTAAAAATTGAACGACACTGGTAGATACTAATGTTCCCACAAGTATTAACTTTTGAATATACTAGGTGATACCAATATCAATTTTTTTTTAAAAATCATGCAAACATGTTCTTACTATGGGATTCATTTTTTATATTGATAGTAACTAGGTCTTGGTATTAGGGTCCAAGTTTGTTTTTATCTTGTTTGTGGTTGGTTTTCATACATGAATTGTAGTTTTTGGAAAATAAGTAGAGTTTAAATACCCCGTATCATATTCCTGTATAAAAACATATACATGCACAACACTTGTTTATACCAATGTTGTGTAGTTAATTGAAGTTTCTTAAAAACCACTAGTTCTAATTCTTCGAAAAAAATCAAAATCAAACAACCTCCAATTCTAGATATTTCAAAAACCTTAAAGAGTATATGGTTTCCATGAAATAACTAATAAAAACCTAACAATTTTATGATTAGTTATTTGCTTTTCCAAAAAAATTGACAATTGTGGTTATATATCTTGGGAGAATCTACCAAAATATAATTTAATGTCAAAACCGGGACCAGGGGTTATCTTAAAGACAAAGGACCAAACCCATCCTGGTTAATACATAGGTAACCTCCATGGTTAGCTGTGGGACAGTAATACAATGGAAAAAATATTGTTCCCCTATCAAACATACCATCCATCCTGACCCATGGTGCTCTCTCTTGTCAATGCTGGTTCACTCTACCTCCAGCCTCCAAGTCTTTTGTCTAAAACCATTCCTAATTTCCATTGCTTTGGCCACTAGGTATTAGTGGATGTGGATTTTCTCAAACCCTAAACTTGCAACCTAAGGGTATCTATGGCATTCCAAGGGCATGTAATTAAGTTGGTATTTATATTTCCATAGGTGAAAAAGTTTGAAGATAAAAACTCTGACAATTTTAGTAGTTTGAAACATGGTTTTTGAAACTGAAAGAATTCATTGTTCCAAGTACCCAAAACTTGAATGTATTCATTCATTCATTCATTAAAAACTTTCTGAAAATGGGTATGAGCTATGAACCCTTTAATGTCTTAGAGGGACTTTTAAAAATTAGGTCTCTTTGCTGGGTTTTAAGCATTTATCATTTCAGCACCATTTTAGCAGTTTTCATGCTGGGTGGGTGGGTGTAGAACCCAATGGTGTTCAAAGTTCAAACAAGCAAGCACCTTGGATTGCAAAACAAGTGTTTTAAAGGCTTCTTAACTAACTTAGCAGGAAAAAAATTCAAGAGCCAAAAATTAAGGGCAACAATACCCCTCTAAAATGTCAGCATTTAAAACTTCATTTACTACTACTGACTTGATTCATTCATAATGTTTTTGCATGACATCTTCTTCTTGTTTTGCTCAAGGCCATTTAACCCAATTTTTTTGCTAGCTGATGAGTTTTGAATACCTACTTGAAAACTCTTTTGGCTGAGAGTAAAAAAATTCCTTTTGAGAGGACCAGGTTTGGTGAGAAAAGGAATTTAGCCTGAAGTTTTTTATCCTTTGTACTTTTTTCATCCCCTTTTTTAATCTCATCCCCAGTTTGGACTAAAACTGAGGCTACTAAGCTCCAGTTTCAGGGACTTTTTTACATGGATGACTTTCATTGTGTGAACAGCACTTGGATTAGCTGGTAGTGTTTTTTGTTACTCTTGAAGGAGGCAGTGATGGCCTAAACAGATTTCTGGGATTATGTGACCCAGAAAGGGTTACTTATACCCAGCATGGACAAGTGCACCATGTATAAGTAACCCATAGGGAGCCTTGGTAACCTATGGGATAAACCCTCCTAAGTCCACCTCACACTACCTAGTAGGTAGGTATCATAGGTAAGTAGGTAGGAAATGTAAGTAGTTACTATACATAATTAGGTAATGGTAGTGCACTTGGTTGCCACTAGGTATGTAGATACATGTGTATGGTTAGTAAGGAGCTGACCACTGTGGTTAGACATGGGGCAGGAACACTATGAAACGTTCCCGTTACAGGAAAATGTTTTGAGGGGGTGAAATGACAATGCAAGGCTCTTGACAATTGTAGGCAGGTCTTGCGATCTTCAAGCAACACCACAATTCTGGATCGTCGTAATTACTTGACCTTATGATAAATCATGTGATAAATTCAAGTGTCATGTCCAACTAAGATTCATGGCTTTGGACTTGAACTATAGGACAACTATTTGAACTATGTGTCAAAGAACCTTGATCCTTTGTCATTAGCATTGTTGGGGGAGGGGGTTGTAGGGAAACTTGGGCACCCTCTTGGTATTGTTGGAAAGCTTTTAATGAGTGGCATTTTACAGAGGTGGTTTCATAATTTTTAGATTAAAGGCGAAGAAGATATTGAATTTTGAGTATTTTTTTCAATGAAAATTCATATAAATTATTTTTAAAATGATTTTGGAAGGGAAAAATTAATTGGGTAACAAGTTCACACTTGGGCCAAACGGCACGGGCCAGACTAGTGTTTTATAAACTATAAACCATGGAAGTATCCACACCCATTATTTTTTCTGCCTCGTACAAGCAATATTTGGCTGATATGTTGATAGTTCAATCAATTGCATGCAGCGATTTGCTTGGTCATTATGATGTGCTAAAGAATTCGGCCAATGGGCCACAAGTTGGAAAGCAGCATGGCCACAATGGAAGTGTTTTTGTCACAGGTTCAATTCACCGATATGTCATACTAGATGTCTTTTCCTTACCGTATAGTAATATCTTGACCAATCAGGGAGCCATGGATTCATCTCTTATGCCGTGCAATAAACACACACACACACATTGATCAGTAAACAGTCTTGCCAGAAAAGCTTATAACTTAATCACAAAGCAACTTGTGGGAGAATGGTCAAGATGGTGCTCGGTCTTGTTCAACTTGTGGTCTTCTTTAACTACTCTCAGTATCATTAACTAGGTAATTCAAAATTTGTTCTCAACTACTGGTCTGATTCCTTAAACTCCAACACTCCTCATAATAAATTCCTGTAAGTAGTAGTTCCTTTACTGATATTGTGTGGTGATGGGTCAGATTATGGTAACCCATAAAGTGCTATTCAGAGCACCCATTTGCTCAAAACCCTCTCAACACTTGTCCACCAACAAGTCTATCTCTCAAACTAAACTTCAGTCTCCTGTGAGCTTGTTATGCACTCAGTCTTCTTGTCCAAACATTACAACAAAAGGTGTTTTTATTCATAAAGTGATTTCACTGGACTTTGAGTGAATTCATGGTCCCAATGAATAAGATCCAGGGAGGATGTAGTATATGAGGATTAGCAATCTGCACTCACATTTTGTAGCGCACAAGGTTTTAGCCCCCACAAACCCAACTCTCATATCATGGGACCACTGTGAACCTGTCATCACCCACAGTGATACATTCACCCATCTAATTTTCTTTTTGTTTTTGGTAGGGAGGCTTCTTTGTGGGGACATTTTTAGTATGGGAAAAGTTAAAATTTAGACTTGGTACAGAATACTATAGTTATTACAAGCAACCCCAAAAAACTGGTGGACACGTTATTAATAAGTGATATTATAAACAACCCAAAAAATTGGTGGGGATTTGTAGTGAATTACAAGCAACCGAGGAAGCGGCGGATTCTTTTGTTTTTAACAGTGACATGTATCTGGGTGCTGGTTTATCGAATCCACGTCATAGGCAACTGGTGAAACTGGACAAAAAAGGGGGCTACAAAATGTCAGTTCCCCGATGATGCTCTTCACCCAATTTATGTGGTCACATTAACAAATTCACATGTTCAGATGTACTTATAACATGTTCTGGTGTGCAGTCTTATGACAAGCAGGATTCAGCAGTAATCAGGTTAGGCAGGATCCCTCTCCACTGATCAGGCATTGAGTACTGGTTACTAGCCTTACTCTGAAGATCTCTGTCAAGAGTTAGAGAAGCACAAGCGTCCTAAAGCTAATCTGGATCAAATCCAGGCACCCTGGTTAAACAGCACTCCCTCGCCAGATGCCAAAATTTCTGGTAGAAAAGTGAACCAATGTCCATACATCCAGTACTTTTTGTTTGCTTAATGAGGAGAGAATTGATTCATGCCAGGGGATACTACACACATATGTATGCACCTGAAGAAATCTGAAGAGCAAAGACCATTGGGAGGAAATAAGGAACATGTTACTAAGTCCGAGCGCTTTGTAACAAGCTGATCAGAGTGTAGTATTTTCCACCAATTAAACTGAATGGTCTAGCTATTGTGGTGTGGGACACTAACCTTCTTATAGGTCTGTATCTGCATCTTGTTTCATCACTCAATGACGTACTCTACCCAAATCATGTGTTGTTCGTTCTCTGGATACCTTCTTTTTCTTTCCTTCCTCTGAGTCCCATCTGACCAGGTGCTCTGAAATGGGATCATCCCAATATGCAATCTGTCATAGGTTTTCAGGTCTACCCAAATGTTGAGCATTGTGCTGAGCTGATCCCAAGGCGTATACCTCTACACATATAGGTCATTGGACACAGGATGATGTACATACATCCTGTTGGATTTAGGCAGCTTTTTTCTCTTTCCAGGGGTTGTTGGGTCATGCTGCTGCTCCTTTTTGTTCCAAAGCCATAACAAGGAGAAGATTGTGATGGTGTGCAATGTTTTGTTTTTGCAAGACATGGAAGTACTCTGAGCAAGTCTGCCTCATGATGTCAACACACACATCCCAGGCCTAATATAGTGGTGGTAGTGGTGCATTCAATTTTCAAGGTAGGCTAAGTGTTGCTGGTCACAAGTGAAAGATTGCTGTCAAACCCTGCCTTTCAAAGTGAAGGATTTGAGCCAGTCTAGCCTGCCTTTTGGATTTGAGGGAGAATTTTCCTTTAACCCAAAAAAAAAAAACCCCACAACGAAATTTAGCATACAAAATTTCAGAGTTTGACATAAATAGTGTATTGAACATTTCATATGTACATGTCATATATTTGCAAAGTGTTATGTTTTTAAGAAACCACAAATGCTCGAGTACTGCATTCCCACAAAACCCTTGGGAACCCTAGTAGCTGAAGGTTAGGTAAAGGCTAGGGTTTAGGGCTTTTGCATACTCACAATGGTATTTATTAGTCAGTTTTGTGAAAACCCATTCAGGGTTTAGCATGGGGATTAGGTGGTGTTAATTAAGCTATCTCATTTAGCATTCGTGGCGGATTTCCTTTTTAAATTACTGTAGATTTGACCATTGCTTGTTGCTTGTAATTGTAATCAATAACTTTTGTTACAATTGAAGGAAAGAAAACATTCACAAGTACATTGCAAATTCAGAACAGCTAATATTAGGATTTGGGTTCATTATTGGCCAATGCTATATCATTGTCAGATTCTATTTGCAAATTTACATAGATCACCTATTGGTACAAAAAAGTTGTGATATTTTTGATATTAAAAAACCTTGCCTAACATATGTATATTAATGAAGGTAGTTTGCTTGTTTTCTATGTTTTGTTTGTCATGTTGAGATATCCCAAACCACGGTGGCCGCCCTCACTATTGGAAAGCCCTCAATGAGGAGGGGTGCACCAAGGTGGTGGTGTGACAACATCTAGACTTACAGGCAAGAGTTATTCAATATTGAACAATTTTTTTATTGAGAATTTCATAAAATCAAAACTAAAGCTTTTAGGGAAATTGAGGCAAGGTCTTGGTGTTGCTTGAAAGCCCTTGCTAAGTGGCACTTCTTGGAGGTGATTTTGTAATTTTTTAGACTTAAGGTGGGGGAAGATATTGAATTTTTTGTAATTTTGTCATGAGAAATTAATTTGTTTTTTGAAAATTTCCAATTAATTGAACTCTATCATGATTCATCAAGGTCTTGTTCACACTTTGAACAATTACGTAATCATGTTCACATTTGGGCCAATGGCACAAGCCACATTAGTGCAAGTACAATTTGCATAAAAATGTCAAATATTTCAATGGAAACTCATAAAAGTGTCAACCAAACAGCAAATGCGGAACATAGATGATAGAACATTTCACACTCCAGAAATATGATAAACATTGTAATTCTCAAGACCTCAAACTTGATTTCTGGGACCACTTCCCATTTGAGAAAAGGCTAGGTCCTGGTTAAGCTTGTTAACAGAAGAGCACAAATCCCTTTGGTAGCATGTGTAAAATGGGGTTTAGGCTGCAGTTGGAGAGCAAGGATGGATAGCAACAAGCTAGAAGCACTTGAGACCTAAGACCATTTTCTGTAGTTTCTTTGATTTTGTTAATAGCCATCAATTACTGGTATTTGAAAAACAAATTCAGAATCAAAAAACCGTCGGTTGTCTAGTTTTATAAATAAGAATCAAAGAACCGTCACTTGCAAAGTTTTTAAAAATAGGATCAAAGAACCGTCAGTTGCATAGTTGTTTAAAAAATAAGAATCAAAGAACCGCTGGTTCCACTTATTTCAAAACCTCAAAACAAACCGCTTGCTGGGTTTACGAAAGAACCCGAGAAATAACCACCGGTTCTTTGGGTGGTTAGTTGAGTTTTAATATTTCGAGAACCATAGTTACATATCGGAACCAGGCATTTTGTTTTTTGATAACTGTGTAAGCGGGACTGGGTATTTGATTTTTGTGATAATGAACCCTAAGATCCGCCCTTATACCCTGCCGGGAGGGGGCTGGGTGGGTTGGCGCAGTTTTTAATAACCGCCACCACACTTTTATATGTTGTAATACATCATGACAAGTAGAGAGGGGAATATTAGATGACCTTATTCACACTATAAAATTTGAATACATTTAGACCTTATTCACACTAAATTTTGAATTGAAGGACCGATTCACTTAATGTCCTTTGGAATTAAAGCCACCTAAAATCTTTTGCCATAAGATTAGAAAGATTAGACCCCTTTGAAGGACAAAATCTATCTCTTTGCAACAAACAAGTAAGTTAATTTAGATTTAGTAGAACTAGCAATATCAGAGCAGGGTCTAACCAAACAATTGGGACACTAGAATGGTAGTTAACCAACTCCAGGAATACACAAAGTACTTACTTACATGGCATAATCTGGTTCCCCCAAACTCCTTACTCTACTCACTCTGTGGGAGTCCCTAAGTTCGCCCCAATATCCCCATACTTCAGTGTTATAGGTCTACTACTACTACCATAACAACCATAACATTTGCTAAATGGGCATTGCAAAGGACCCGGAGAATTTTCCCCAAGTATATTTGGAAGGTACCTTATATCCATGAACATCCTCTTAGGGAAAAGGGTGGATATCACATGGACTCCTAAAGAGTGGACCTCCTAAAGAGTGGGAGGGATTAACACCTACTTATAGGCATAGGTCCTTACCCCTCTTTAGGGTTAGGTGTAAGAACACTCTCCTTCCTATGGTTGGTGATCTACATATGTTTTGGTTCATATAACCTTTGCCTCATGCTTTATAATGGATAAAGCCCATGAGTGAATGCCATTCCCAAAAGGTGAGGTTAGACTTGGCTACTGTCTCAAGTTTCAACCTAGGCCACTTATTTTGAGAATGCTCTCACCCTAGGGCTTTACATTACCCTTAGTCCTTATGATGACTGGTAGTGCTAGGTAACCTAGTTTACTTTTATACCTAGTGCTCATGATTTGAACCCAAAACCCCATCTTACCTCCCTTCTTAACCTTAATGCTTACATCTCATGTAAGTATGATGAGTCAACCTAAACTCTACCGAGGTAGCGGCCATCCCACACCCCACAAAATCTTAATTAGGGACTTAAGGGTGGAAGTCCAAAATGAAGGATACCAAAAACAAAATGCCACAAAAAAAATAGCAGGTGAAAATTAGAACCCTAAAAATTGAATTCGGTTCTAAACAAGGGGCGTGTCAGACTATGGGCTTGCCATTTACATTAAAAAGTATCTTAAGGCAAAAGAAGAATTATGGAAACTCAAATATTGCACCATGCAAAAATATAATCTTCCAAAAACCCTCTAAAAGAAACCAAAATCCTACAAGAAGATATTATAACTCTATAATAACTAATCTCAAGTTTCAACACAAGCCCAAAATATCATCTTTCAAAAGATCCTCACATAAAAATAGACCTATTATTATTATTATTATAACCTAGGGGTCAAAATCCATTAAGCTACTATACTCACTCTATAACGAATCTAAACACAATATCCTTTGCCTGGGTAGGCAAGGCCAACAAGAAACAAATAGAACCCTAAAAGAAAGAGTACAAAACATTCCCATTTCCCACTTTTGTTAGAAACACAAGCTCCATTCCCGTTTCCCACTTTTGTTAGAAGCACAAGCTCCACTCCCATTTCCCACTTTTGTTAGAAAAACACAAGCTCCAAAACGTGATAAAGGTGGTGGGGTTACTAACTCTTTTATATGCAGGAGAGCGAATAATAAATTGGAACAAAAATGAAACTAGTGACCAAACTCAAAACAAAGAAGAGAACAAAATAGAAGGTAGTTAGTTAAGTAGATACTAGTGATAGTGGCAGTGGCTAGTCGGAGCTTTAATGAACAAAGTGACAAGTTAGCCAGTGAATGATTTGATTATTATGTGTTGCCAAAGGTTGGCTGTGGCGGCTAGCAGTAAGTAAGTAAGTGTGGCAGTTACTCTTCTGCTCATGAGGAGCAGCAGGGGCCATTACTTGTACAAGCTTTTGCAATTCTCTCCTTTCTTCCCCCATTCTCCAAATCTCTTGTTCTAATACTAAAGGGACACTTGGTGCTTGTGACAACAAGCTCTAATATAATCCCCAACCCTTCCTCCCTCCCTCCATTCACTTGCATGAGGTGTTTCTTTCAGGTCCCATTTCCACAAATAATGTTGGTGGTGGGCTTAAAATAAATATAGGGTGAAGGCTCCCCATTCATTGCAGGTGATATGGTTGTAATCAGCCTGGAGGGTCTCTAAACCCTAAATCCTATGGGGAGGTGTTAGAGCAATGCCACCCATTATTCACACTAGCACCTTACATCTATTTGTTAATTTTGCCAAGTTGTTGTGAAGCACCATCATCAAGTGCCAAAAAACTACCCCATGCTCGAATGCCAACCAAGTCTTTCATCTTCATCTTTCTCTCATCTTGTGGCCTGCTCCCTCCCTCCCTCCCTCCCTCCCTCCCTCTCCTTTTCCATCTCTCTCTCCCTTTGTTGTCTATGGTCACTCCCATGTTGTTGCAACAAAATGTAGCGCTATGCCATGGGTCAATTGGACTTATTGCCTCTGTAGAAATAGATTGTTGCCACCCGCATGCTTTGCTTATGGGATCATTATTAATCCTTGTTATGAAATAGTGTTGCACTAGGGAAAAAGTGCTAGCGTGTAGGAGATTTGTAAGGGCAATTTGTGAGGTCCTTGAGACAATCACTAGCAGATGATTTGCAATGCCAACTGCACATTCATGCAAAGAAAGGGCTTATGGGAATGTTTGTTTCTTTAGATTGCATGCAATATAGGTGAGAGAATTGTGATGTAAATTAGGTTGGCCAAT
>Ga0116231_10001794_pt1 | contig 44638 bp, 47 predicted proteins | sample S1TSphgellanicum_2_FD_89695 | JGI IMG/M metagenome (GOLD analysis project Ga0116231, IMG submission 89695) | Host-associated microbial communities from peat moss isolated from Minnesota, USA - S1T2_Fd - Sphagnum magellanicum MG | ecosystem: Host-associated > Plants > Peat moss > Unclassified... | reverse complement strand
TTCCGCCGTCGGCGAGGCGTTATAGCCTTCGTACACGGCAATCAGACTGCACGCGACACCGAAGATCAAACTCTTGACGATGCCCTGATTGACATCGGCCAGCGCGACGCCGCCGCGCATTTGTGACCAGAAACTGCCGGAGTCGATGCCCATGAGCTGCACGCCGATGAGCTGGGCACCGTAGAGCCCAATCATACTGAAGATCGCCGCGAGCAGGGGCATCGCAATGACCCCGCCGAGAAAGCGCGGCACGACGACGCGCCTTACCGGATCGACAGCCATCATTTCCATGGCCGACAACTGATCGGTCGCACGCATCAGACCGATCTCGGAGGCGAGCGCCGTGCCGGCGCGTCCGGCGAACAGCAGCGCCGTGACCACCGGCCCCAATTCCTTGACGAGCCCGATCGCGGTCGCCGTGCCGAGCGCCTCCTCGGAGCCGAAACGCTGCAATAGCTGGAATCCCTGCAAACCCAGCACCATGCCCACGAACAGTCCCGACAGCATCACGATGATCAAGGAAAGCACGCCCGCGTTGTACACCTGCTCCAGAACCAGGTCGAAGCGAACCAAAGCGGCCGGCGTCGCGATCAACAAGCGCAGCAAAAATCTCGTGATGTCGCCGAGACGCGCGATATTGTCGATCAGGGTCGCCCACAAACGCTTCAAGCCGATCACGTGGGCGTGTCGCGCGAAAGCAGTTCGGCGAAGTAATCGGGCGCCGGATAGTGAAATGGCACGGGGCCATCCGCGAGCCCGTCCATGAACTGATGCACGATCTCGGACTGCGAGGCCCGCATCTCGGCGGGAGTCCCGTGAGCCACGACCGTGCCGCCCGACAGCAGGTACACCGCATCGGCGACGCTGGAAATTTCCTGCACGTCGTGCGACACGACGATGCTGGTCAGTCCGAGCGTGTCGTTGAGCCGACGGATCAGGCGCAAGATAACGCCCATTGAAATTGGATCGAGGCCGACGAAAGGTTCGTCATAGATCATGATCTCCGGGTCCATGACGATTGCGCGAGCGAGCGCGACCCGGCGGCTCATCCCCCCCGACAGCTCGGCAGGCATGAGATCGATGGCACCGCGCAGACCGACCGCCTGCAGCTTCGTGAGCACGAGCTGCCGGATCAGCCGCTCTGGCAGCGTCGTATGTTCGCGCAACGGGAAGGCGACGTTTTCGAACACGTTCAAATCCGTGAGCAAGGCGCCGTTTTGGAACAGCATGCCCATGCGCCGGCGCAACACATACAGCTGATCGCGATTCAGCGACGCAAGATCGAAACCGGCCACGCGAATCGAGCCCGACACCGGTCTTGCCTGCCGGGTGATCAAGCGCAAAAGCGTCGTCTTACCGGTACCGCTCGGCCCCATCACCGCGGTGACCTGGCCGCGCGGTATGTTCATGTTCAGACCGGAGAAAACCGGACGACCGTTTACCGAATAATTCAGACCGCTGATTTCGACAATGGCGGGAGTTTGATTCAAGGGATCCGTTATTCGTAAGGGCCCCGCGCGATCGCTGCGCGGGGCCACTCGGGGACAAAGAGTCTGGACAAAAACACCTAGGCGGCGTTTTCCAGCGCACTCGTGTAAGTGCCGACCGAAGCGAGACCGTTCAATTTCACGCGCTTGAACAAGGCTTGTTGCCCGGCCAGGAAATTGCCGGCATGACCCGACCACGCCGCCAATGCATTGTCTTGCAAGGCACGGCCGTAGCTGAAAGTCACCGGCCAGGGCAAGGGCCCCAACTTGTTGATCAAATTCAGGTGATGGGTCGCATCGACCGAACTCTGGCCGCCGGAGAGGAACGCGATTCCCGGCACGGCAGACGGCACGTAGCGCTTGAGCACGCGCAGCGTCGCTTCCGCCACCTGTTCCGGCGCCACTTTCTGGCCGGACTTCTTGCCGGGAACGATCATATTGGGCTTCAGAACGATGCCTTCGAGAAACACCTTGGCGGAGTACAGATGACTGAACACGGTCTCGAGTGCGGCGGAGGTGACCTCCTCGCAGCGCTCGATCGTATGGTTGCCATCCATGAGCACCTCGGGTTCGACGATCGGAACGATATTGGCCTCCTGGCAGAGCGCGGCATAGCGCGCGAGCGCGGCGGCATTGGCTTCAATCGCGTACGTGGTCGGAATGCCGGTCCCGATGTCGATCACCGCACGCCACTTCGCAAAGCGCGCACCGATCGCATGATAGGCGGCGAGGCGCTCGCGCAAGCCATCGAGACCTTCGGTGATCGTCTCGCCCGGGTAGCCAGCCAGGGGCTTGGCGCCAGTGTCGACTTTGATGCCCGGCAGAATGCCGAGTTTGGTCAAAAACGTCGGAAACGGCACGCCGTCCTTGGTCTTCTGATGAATGGTCTCATCATAGAGAATCACGCCGCTGACATAGTCACTGGCGCCGGGAGTCGTAAACAGCAGTTCGCGGTACAGTCTGCGGTTCTCCTCGGTGGACTCCAGCTTGATCCCCGCGAAACGCTTGCCGATCGTGCTCGTGCTCTCGTCGGCGGCGAGAATACCCTTCTGCTTCGCAACCATTGCCTTCGCAATGGCGGACAATTCTTCGTGGTTCATGAATCGATATCTCTGTTGCTTAAGGATTAGAGGTAGGTGCCGCACGCGAGAATAGCAAAATTGACAGCGTCCCGCGCTGCGGTGGAACTTCCGCCCAAATAGGACTAAAATCGTCCACTATGCTGCGTATGGGGAAGTTGACAGATTACGCCACGGTGGTTCTTGCCAGTCTAGCGCAGGAACCGACCGGACATTGCGCTGCCGCAGATCTCGCCGAGCGCACGCGGCTGCGACCGCCGACGGTCAGCAAAGTCCTCAAGGAACTGCAGCGGGCCGGCATGGTGATCTCCTCGCGTGGCGCCATGGGCGGATACCGGCTCGCACGGCGCCCGGAGCTGATCACCGCCGCTCAGATCCTCGACGTGTTCGAGGGTCCGGTTGCCATTACCGAATGCAGCACGGCGGCGAGCCAATGCGGCATCGAGAAACTGTGCCGGGTCAGCAGCGCCTGGCAGCGCGTCAACGCCGCGATTCGCCGTGCGCTCGAGGACGTGACCTTGCATCAGCTTGCCGGCCTCGATTCGGTCGGCGTACGTGTCGCGACCCTGGCGGCGGAGATTCGCCAGGGCGGCGCCGCTCACAACCCCGCTGAAATCAACGCCGCGGAAATTAACCCTGAGAAAATGAACGGATAGCCATCGTGTCAACCAAGTCTCCAGACGTAGAAGCCCTGATCGCGCAAAAATACCGCCACGGATTCGTGACGGATATCGAGTCGGACAGCCTGCCCCCGGGCTTGGACGAGAGCGTGGTCGCGGCAATTTCTGCGAAGAAGAAGGAACCGCAGTTCCTCTTGGATTGGCGCCTCAAGGCGTTTCGACATTGGCAGACCATGCGTGAGCCGCAATGGGCGCGCGTCCATTACAGGCCGATCGATTATCAGGACATTTCCTATTATTCGGCCCCGCGGGCGCCCGTCGATGCGCCTAAAAGCCTCGATGAGGTGGACCCGAAGCTGCTCGCGACCTATGCGAAGCTCGGAATTCCCTTGCACGAACGGGCCCGGCTTGCGGGCGTCGCGGTGGATGCCGTGTTCGACAGCGTCTCGGTCGCCACCACGTTCAAGGACAAGCTCGGCAAGGCAGGCGTCATTTTCTGCTCCTTCTCCGAAGCGGTACATAATCATCCGGAACTGATCGAGCGCTATCTCGGCTCGGTCGTCCCAACCGGCGATAATTTTTTTGCCGCTTTGAACTCCGCCGTGTTCTCGGATGGATCCTTCGTCTACGTCCCGCCGGGCGTCCGCTGCCCGATGGAGCTGTCGACCTATTTCCGGATCAATGCGGCCAAGACGGGTCAGTTCGAACGAACGCTGATCATCGCCGCCGAGGGCGCGTCGGTGAGCTATTTGGAAGGCTGCACCGCGCCGATGCGCGATGAAAACCAGCTGCATGCCGCGGTCGTCGAACTGGTCGCTCTCGACGACGCGTCGATCAAGTACTCGACTGTGCAGAACTGGTATCCGGGCGATGAGAACGGCGTGGGCGGCATTTACAATTTCGTGACCAAGCGCGGCGAATGCCGCGGGCGCAATTCCAAGATCTCCTGGACCCAGGTCGAAACTGGATCGGCGATCACCTGGAAATATCCGAGCTGCGTTCTCAAGGGCGACGGGTCGATCGGCGAATTTTATTCAGTCGCGGTGGCGAATCATTATCAACAAGCCGATACCGGCACGAAGATGATTCATATCGGCAAGAACACGAAGAGCACGATCGTCTCGAAGGGCATCTCTGCGGGCCGCGCGGTGAACACCTATCGCGGTCTCGTCAAGATTTTGCCGAGCGCCGAAGGTGCGCGGAATTTCACGCAGTGCGATTCGTTGCTGATGGGCGGCCGCTGCGCCGCGCACACCTTCCCGTACATGGAAGTGAAGAACCCGGGCGCGACCGTGGAACACGAAGCCAGCACGTCGAAGATCGGTGAGGACCAATTGTTTTACTGCTTGCAGCGCGGGATCTCGGCGGAAGACGCCGTCAACATGATCGTGAGCGGTTTCTGCAAGGTGGTGTTCAAGGAACTACCGATGGAATTCGCGGTGGAGGCGCAAAACTTGCTCAGCGTCAGCCTTGAGGGCGCCGTTGGATGAGCGGGCCGCGCCGCCCGCTCGAGGTTTGAATTTCGGAGAATTTGGGAGCCGACTTTGCTGAATATTGCGAACTTGAGTGCCCGTGTTGCGGGCAAGAACATCCTGAACGGCATAGACCTCAGGATCAACGCCGGCGAGGTCCATGCAATCATGGGCCCGAACGGTTCCGGCAAGAGCACGCTGGCGCAGGTGCTCGCCGGGCGCGAAGACTACGAAGTGACCGGCGGCAGCGTGCAGTTCCTGGACCAGGACCTGCTTGCGCTCAGTGCCGAGGAACGCGCGCGCGCTGGCTTGTTCCTCGGGTTTCAATACCCCGTTGAGATTCCCGGCGTCAACAATGTATACCTGCTGAAGGCCGCCTTGAATGCAAAGCGCAAAGCCGCCGGCGAGCCCGAAGTCGACGCCTACGAGTTTCTTGCGCTGATCAAGCAAAAGATGAAGTTCATGGAAATGAGCGAGACTTTTCTGTCGCGCGGCGTGAACGAAGGGTTCTCCGGCGGCGAAAAGAAGCGCAACGAGATCCTGCAGATGCTCGTCCTGGAACCGAAACTCGCGATTCTGGACGAAACGGATTCGGGGCTCGATATCGACGCACTCAAGATCGTCTCGAAGGGGGTCAACAGCCTGCGCGACCCGACCCGCGCGGTCGTTCTGGTGACGCATTATCAGCGGTTGCTCGACTACATCGAGCCGGATTACGTGCATGTCTTGTCGGGTGGTCGCATCCTGAAATCCGGAGACAAGTCGCTTGCCCTCGAGCTCGAGCGGCGCGGCTATGACTGGGTGCGCGCGAGCCTGGTGGCATGAGCGCAGCGGCCTATTCGCGCCTCGACCCGCCGCAGTCGCCGGCCTTGCGCTCGTTCGAGGCACAGTGGCAATCGCGCACACGCGATTCCCTGCACGCCTGGCGCGAGCCCGCGATGCAGCGATTCTTGGGCTTAGGTCTGCCGACGACCCGCGACGAGAGCTGGCGCTACACGAACTTGCGGCGCCTCGCCGCACAGAGCTTTCTAGAATCCTCGGAGGCGGCCGCCCTCCGCGCGGCAACGCGCGCCACGGCCTTGCGCGACGGGGCCCTGCGAATCGCCATCGTGAACGGTTATCCGCAGCTTGCCGGCGTGGCAGCCATCGACGGCATCGAGATTTCGAGTCTGCGCGACATGGCGCGCCTCGATCCAGGCGCGCTCGGTGGCTATCTTCAGACGACGTCGGATACCGACGCGCAGCGTTGGGCCCTGCTCAACACGGCCCTGTTCGTCGACGGCTTGTTCATCAAGGTCCGCTCCCGGGTGACTACGCCCCTGGTGCTCGTGCATACGACGGAGGGCGCTGCCGGGACCGCAAGTCACCCGCTCATCATCGTCGAGGCGTCCCGCGGGTCGACGGCCACGATCATCGAACAGTTTGCGGACACTGCTGCGACGTCCAGCCTGTGCAATGCGGTGACCCACTTGCACCTCGATACCGATGCCGAAATCGAACATTATCGAATCTTTGCAACCTCGCCGGACGCAAGCCATATCGATACGCTCAACATCCGGCAACAGGCGCGCAGTCGCTGCAAGCAGTTCACGATCACGCAAGGCGGCGGACTCGTGCGCACGAACCTCGCGTCCGACCTGCTCGGCGAGCATGCCAGGCTCGACAGTTTTGCGCTCTTGGTTGGACACGGCGCGCGGCATGTCGACTGCCACAACGTCGCCCGGCATGCGGTACCGCATACCCAAAGTCGCCAGACCGCCAGGTCGATCGCGAGCGGCACCAGCCGGGTCATTTTCAACAGCAAGGTCGTGGTGGAGTCCGGCGCGAGTCATTCGGAGTCGCGACAGTCGAGCCGCGGGCTTTTGCTGTCGCCGGAAGCGGAGATCGACACGCGGCCGCAGCTCGAGATTCATACCGACGAGGTCAAATGCGCCCACGGTGCGACCACCGGCCGCTTGGACCCGAACATGCTGTTCTATATGCTGTCGCGCGGAATAGATCGGGCGACGGCGCAAAGCTTGCTTGTCTATGCGTTCCTCGCCGACGTGCTCACCGACATGGCCAGCGCCGAAACTCGTGCCGATGTCGAGACCGGCTTGATTGCGCAATTGCCCGATTCCCAGCTCCTGCAGGAATTCCGATGAACAATGTCGCCGCGGCTCAACAGACACTGAAATTCGACGTCGAGGCGATTCGCCGCGAGTTTCCCGTGCTGGCCAGGATGGTGCACGGGAAACCGCTCGCGTTCCTCGACAATGGCGCATCGGCGCAGCGCCCCAATTCCGTCATCGCAGCCGTCGATGACTACGAACGGCATCATCACGCCAATATCCATCGCGGCGTGCATGCCTTGAGCCAGGAGGCAACGGCGCTCTATGAGGGCGCTCGTGACCGCATCGCCGGCTTCATCGGCGCCCGCTCACGCAACGAGATCATCTTCGTCCGCGGGACGACCGAGGCGATCAACCTGGTCGCGCAGAGTTTCGGACGCCCCAGCTTGCAGGCGAACGATGAGATCCTGATCACCCATCTGGAGCATCACGCCAACATCGTCCCATGGCAGATCCTCTGCGAGCAGACGGGCGCGCGCTTGGTCGTGGCGCCGATGGACTCTCGCGGCGAAGTCCATGCCGATGCGGTCGAGGCCTTGATGGGGCCACGCACGAAGATTTTCGCCTGCGCGCATGTTTCCAATGCGCTCGGCACGGTATTGCCCGTGCGTCGGTTGATTGCGGGCGCGAAAGCGCGCGGCATCGCGACGCTGATCGACGGCGCCCAGGCGATTCCGCACATGGCTGTGGACGTGCAGGATTTGGATTGCGATTTCTACGCGTTCTCGGGCCACAAAATGTTCGGCCCCACCGGGATCGGCGTGCTCTACGGACGCGAATCGATACTCGAGCGCATGCCGCCCTGGCAAGGCGGCGGCGACATGATTCTGACGGTGAGCTTCACCAAGACGACCTATAACGGCCTGCCGCACAAGTTCGAGGCGGGTACGCCGAATATTTCCGGCGTGGTCGGGCTCGGTGCGGCCGTCGACTTCTTCGGCACGCTCGACCTGGACGCGGCGCACGCGCATGAGCAGGAACTGCTCGACTACGCCACATGCATGCTCGGCAAAATCGAGGGGCTGCGCATGATCGGCACCGCCGCCCACAAGGCGAGCCTGGTCTCGTTCGTGGTCGCCGGCGTGCATCCGCACGATTTGGGCACCATTCTCGACCAGGACGGCATCGCCATCCGCACGGGGCACCACTGCGCGATGCCGGTCATGGAATTCTTCAAGGTACCGGCCACGGCTCGCGCGTCGTTCGCTTTCTACAATACTTTCGACGAAATCGATCGGCTCGGCGCCTCGATCGAACGCGCACGTCGCCTGTTCGCCTGAGAACCAGATCCATGGAGCTTTCCGATCTCTACCGCGACGTGATCCTCGATCACAATCGACATCCGCGCAATTTCGGGAACCTGAGCCCCGCCAACGCCACGATCGAGGGATTCAATCCCTTGTGCGGCGATCGTCTGACCTTGCGTTTGCAACTCACGGATGACCGCATCGCCGACATCCGCTTCGAGGGACAAGGTTGCGCGATATCGACGGCGTCGGCGTCCCTGATGACCGAGGCGGTCAAGGGAAAGACCCGTGCGGAGGCGGAGCAGCTGTTCGAACGGATCCACGGACTGCTCACGGACGATGCGGCACCCGTTGACGAGCAACTCGGAAAATTGGCGGCCTTGTCCGGCGTGCGCGAGTTTCCGGCGCGCGTAAAATGCGCGAGCCTATGCTGGCACACGCTCGCGTCTGCCCTGAAAGCCGGGCAAACGGCCAGCTTGCCCGCCGTCTCCACCGAATAAGCGGACCTCGACATGCGCTCCTATGAAAATGAACCGATTGCCGTGCAACGTGATGTCAGGGCCGTAGCGATTCCCGCCGGCGTCGAAGTCACGCTCAAGGTCGGTCAGGTCGGCTACATCACCCAGGCATTGGGCGGCAGCTTTACGGTCTATATCGAAGGCAATCTGTTTCGCATCCCGGGCAGCGAAGCCGACGGCATCGGCATGACCGTGGCCAAGGCTCCCGAGGTTCCTCCCGGCGCGTCCGAGGAGGACATCAAGAACGTGGTCTGGGAGCAGTTGAAGACCTGCTATGACCCGGAAATTCCGGTGAATATCGTCGACCTGGGACTCATCTACTCCTGCGATGTCCAGCAAAACGAGGACGCCACACGCACGGTCGAGATCAAAATGACCCTGACCGCACCGGGCTGCGGCATGGGTGAGGTCCTGGTGCAAGACGTACGTGACAAGGTTCAGGTCGTGCCGACGGTGGCGCATGCCAATGTCGAACTCGTGTTCGACCCCCCCTGGAACCACACGATGATGTCGGAAGCGGCCCGGCTGCAAACCGGCATGATGTAGGGGGATCCGACGGTGCAATGGGTCGATGCGGGCCCCGTCGACGGGCTCGCGGAAGGACAATCCTTATCAGTCGTGGTCGGTAGTCATCTCGTCGCGGTCGCCCGCTGCGAAGGTGGCTTCCACGCGATCGAAGACATCTGCACGCACGACGACGCGGAACTCACGGGCGGCGAGATCGAGGGCTGCGAGATCATTTGTCCCCGGCATGGCGCGCGGTTTTGTCTGCGCACGGGACGCGCGTTGACGCCGCCGGCCTATGAGCCGGTCCGCGTGTTCGAGACCAAATTGGAAGATGGACGCGTATGGGTCCGCGGCGACTGATTTTATTGCGCCATGGTCAGGCAGTTCCCGAAGGCGCGCAGTGGCAGGACTTCGACCGCCCCCTGACCCAGCGCGGCCGGGCGGATGCAGCCACTGTAGCGTGGCAGCTGCATCAGCAGGACCGCATACCCGACCGCATCCTGACCAGCCCCGCGCTGCGCACTGCGACCACCGCGAACATCTTCGCCGAGCACTGCGGACTCGATCCGCAGCAGGTCATCGCGATCGACGATTTATACCTCGCGGGTCCGGAAACCATCTGGCTGCAGCTCGCCCGCTGCGCTGCCGAGTGGCGCACGGTTTTGATCTGCGGCCACAACCCCGGTTTGAGTGAATTGGCTGGGCGTCTGGGCACACCGCCGGTTCGACGCGACCTCGCAACTGCGGGTCTCGCGACCGCCATTTGGGCTCGCCCCGACTGGAGCACTGTTCGACCCGAAGCCGCCGAACAGTGCGAGCCCATGGACTAGCCGAGCGAGCGGTCCGCCGATTAGAACGAGTAGACCAAGTTCACCGTGGTCAAGGTGTCGGTCGCGTAAGTTTCGGCCGGCGGACTCGTGTTGTGGATCACGGTGTACGCGAGGCTCAGCGCGAGCTTGGCATTGATGCTGACCGCAAGCGCAAGGTCATTGCGCAAATAGGTGTTGAAATTTCCGTAGGTCACTTTGAAATCGTCGGTCAACTTCGTCGTCTTGGTCAGCACTTGCTCGAATTTGATCTCGCTCTGAACGACCGCCGCATTTTCTTTATCCTCCTTGACGCGGCCGATGATGTTGCCGGCCGCATCCTTGGTCAGGATTTCCGGCTGCACCTGGCCATAGCCCACGCCCAACTGAGCGAGCAGCTTCGTGTCCGCCGTATCGATGAGCTTGCGTCCATAGCCTAGGGTCGCATTGGCTTGATAGGCGAATCCGCTGAGGCGGTCATCGATGTAGCTGAGATTCCCGTAGACATAGCTCTTGGGAGTGAGATCGTAGTTCGTCTGCCATGTCGCGTCGTCCCGGTCGGCCGAGGTCAGGCCGTTGGTCTTGGCGCTCAGCACGTCGACGGTGAGGCTGTGCTTCCAAGGGCCCACTTGGTCGGCAATGCCGAGCTTCGCGTTGAGCGCGTCCGAATTGGTGTTGCCCTTGGCGTTCACATAACCCAATTCGCCCTTGCCGGACCAACCCTGAGGAGGGGGCGCATCCGCCGGCGCCGCAGGGGCCGCATCGTCGGCGCATGCCATACCGGCCGCCGACAAGGCGCAAGCCGCGATCAAGAGTCGTTTCATCATCCTACCCCTTCGGTTCTTTTGAGAGCGCCGGATTATATCGACCGCGGGGGGTGTGTCCAGAGCGCTTTTCAGGTCTGATCCCGCTGTAGACGCATCAATCGACGGCGGTCCCGCTTGTCCGGTCGGGCCTCCGGTCGCGGCCGGCTCTGATCGGCCAGTCGGTGCTGCTCGCGCAGGCGCGTGCGCCGCTGCGCACTCTCGGGGGTCTCCGCGTACTGCTGGGCCGCCTCCGCCGCCGGTCCCCGCCGCAGCGGCAAGCCCAGAACGTCGTATTCCGCCACGATCCCTTGCAGCGACACGCTGATCCGGTCACCGCACTGGATGCGGCGCGCGGGTTTGACGCGCTCGCCATTCAGATGCACTTTGCCGCCCGAGATTGCTGCGGTGGCCAGCGATCGAGTTTTATAGAACCGCGTGTACCAGAGCCACTTGTCCAGGCGATGGCCGGCGTTGGCGTCGTCGCTATCCATTATCGCTATAATAGCGCGGCTGAATCCCGCCTCGTAACGAGTCGAACTCTAAGGAACCGGTGTGATCGAAGAATTTCGCGAGCGTTTGCGCGCCGACACGGCCGCCTTGGAAGGTGCCGGCCTCTTGAAGCGCGAACGGATCATCGGCTCGGCGCAAGGCCCCGTCGTACGGCTCGCCGACGGTCGCGAGATGATCAACCTTTGCGCAAACAATTACCTCGGGCTCGCCAATCATCCGGCCGTGCTCGATGCGGCCCACCGGGGCCTCGACCAGTTTGGATACGGCGTCGCGTCGGTACGTTTCATCTGCGGCACGCAAAGCGTGCATCGGGCCCTGGAAGAACGCCTCAGCGCTTACCTCTCGATGGAAGACACGATTCTGTATTCCTCCTGCTTCGACGCGAACGGCGGCTTGTTCGAAACGCTGCTCGACGAACAGGACGCGGTCATCAGCGATGCGCTGAACCATGCGAGCATCATCGACGGCATCCGTCTCTGCAAGGCGCGGCGCTTGCGCTACGCCAACAACGACCTGGGCGAACTGGAAAAATGCCTGCAGGAATCGGCGGACGCGCGCGTGCGTTTGATCGCAACCGACGGAGTCTTCTCGATGGACGGTTCGATCGCGAAGCTCGATGCAATCTGCGATCTTGCCGATAAGTACCGCGCCCTCGTGATGGTCGACGATTCCCATGCGACGGGGTTCATCGGCGCCCGCGGCCGCGGCACCCACGAGCTGCGCGGCGTCATCGGTCGGATCGACATTCTGACCGGGACGCTCGGCAAGGCCTTGGGCGGCGCGAGCGGCGGATATGTTGCCGCCCGCAAGGAAATCGTCGCCTGGCTGCGGCAACGTTCACGCCCTTATTTATTTTCCAACAGCATCGCGCCCGTCGTTGCCGCAGGCACGCTCCGCGTGCTCGACCTGCTCGAATCCTCGACCCTGCTCAGCGAGCGCCTGCACGCCAATGCGAGGCATTTCCGCGCCGGCATGCAGGCGCTGGGCTTCGATCTGCTGCCGGGTGAGCATCCGATCATTCCCATCATGTTGGGCGAGGCGCCGCTCGCGGCGCGCCTCGCGGAACGAATGCTCGCCGAGAACGTCTACGTCGTCGCCTTTTCATTCCCGGTGGTTCCGAAGGGCAAGGCCCGGATTCGCACGCAGATGAACGCGGCACACACCGCCGAGCAGCTCGATCGGGTCATCGCGGCCTTCGGCCGCGCGGGCCGCGAACTCGGCATCATCTAGTCAGAGGTTATCGCGATGAAAGCACTGGTCAAGGCGCGCGCAGAGCCGGGAATTTGGCTCCAGGACATTCCGGAACCCACCGTAGGACACAACGACGTGCTCATCAAGGTCCGTCGCTCGGCGATTTGCGGCACCGACATGCACATCTACAATTGGGATGCCTGGGCGCAAAAAACCATTCCCGTGCCCATGGCGGTCGGCCATGAATATGCGGGCGAAATCGTCGAAGTCGGCAGCGAGGTGCGCGGCTTCAGCACCGGTGACCGAGTCTCCGGCGAAGGCCATATCACCTGCGGGCATTGCCGAAATTGCCGCGCGGGGCGGCGCCATCTATGCCGCAATACGCAAGGGGTCGGCGTCAACCGGGCCGGCGCGTTCGCCGAGTATCTGGCCATACCGGCCAGCAACGTCTTCAAACTGTCGGCCGCCATCGATGACGACATCGCCTCGATCCTCGATCCCTTCGGCAACGCCACGCACACTGCGCTCGCGTTCAACGTCGTCGGCGAGGACGTGCTGATCACGGGCGCAGGACCCATCGGCATCATGGCGGTCGCGATCGCGCGTCATTGCGGCGCGCGCCACATCGTGATCACCGACGTCAACGATTACCGGTTGGCCCTTGCGGCAAAGATGGGTGCCTCGAAGGCGCTCAATGTTTCCCGCGAGTCGCTCGATACCGCCATGAAGGATTTGGGCATGGAGGAAGGTTTCGACGTGGGCTTCGAGATGTCGGGCAACGCCTCGGCCCTTCGGGAAATGCTGCGCACGATGAATCACGGCGGCAGCGTTTCCATGTTGGGCATTCCGCCCGGCGAGACCGCGATCGACTGGAATCAGGTGATTTTCAAGGGTCTCGTGATCAAGGGGATTTACGGGCGGGAGATGTTCGAGACCTGGTACAAGATGGCGAGCATGCTGCAGAGCGGACTCAACGTGCGCCCCGTGATCACGCATAAACTCGGCATCCGCGACTAAATCGAGGGCTTCGAGACCATGAATTCCGGCAAGTCCGGAAAGATCATTCTCGACTGGGCAGCCCTTTGAAGTCGATGCTCGGCTGACGGCACCAGCAGTACGCATACAGACCACGCGGATCGTTCAGACGCGCGATTGCGCGCGCCTGCGCCAGCACGGGATCCAGCACTCGTTCGACTTCGCTCGGCATCGGCGCAAGGCCCGCGGCGCGCGCGAGGCTCAAGCCCTCCGAACGCAGCTGCAAGAGCAGCTGGTCGCGCAGACTGAGCTCAGTCTGGACGTAGTCGACGCCATAATCGCCGTTCAAATCGGCGAGCTTCGCGGCCGCCGATACGGCGTCGGCGAGTCCGCCCAGATGGTCGACGAGGCCGATACGCTCGGCGTCGGCACCGGCCCAGACGCGGCCTTGCGCGATCTTGTCGATATCCTCGGGGGTCTTCTTGCGGCCTTCGCTCACGCGCTGCAAAAACTCGGCATACGCATGATCCACCGAGCTTTGCAGCAACTGCTTCGTATCGGCACTCAGGCTGCGATCGAGGCGCATGCCGCCGGCAAGCGGATTGGTCCCGATACCGTCGACTTTGACACCGAGTTTCTCGAGCGTGCGCTCGAAGGTGGGCACGACCGCGAACACGCCGATCGAGCCGGTCAAGGTGGTCGGACTCGCGAAGATTTGGTTTGCAGCAGCCGAGATGTAGTAGCCGCCCGAGGCCGCGTAGGTGCTCATCGAGGCCACCACCGGCTTGCCGGCTTTGCGCAAGGCCTGTACCTCGCGCAAGATTTGCTCGGAGGCGAGCATGCTGCCGCCCGGGCTGTCGACCCGCAGGACGACCGCCTTGACCGTGTCGTCGTAGCGGACCTGGCGCAACAGATCTGCCGTGCTCTCGCCGCCGATCGTGCCCGGCGGCTGACGGCCATCGAGAATTTCACCGGAGGCGACCACGATGGCGACGCGAACATCGGATTTCTGCTTGATCGCGCGTTTGGCGCGCACCGTCGCAATGTATTGACTGAGGTCGATCGAGTTGAAGGAATGGGTGTCCTTGTCCTCGCCCACGAGAGCCTTGAGCTCATCGCCGAGCTGCCGCCGACTCTTCAAGGCCGTCACGAGACCGCGCTGAAGAGCCAACTTGGCGGAATCGCCCTGCAGCGCGGACAAGGCCGCCGGGCCTTGCGTCACGTAATCATCGAGCGCCGTGACCGGCAGTGAGCGCGCGCGCGTGACGTCGCGTTGGTAGGCATTCCATAAAACCGACAGCCATGCAGAGCTCTCTTCCCGTTCGCTCGCCGACATGTCGGTGCGCGAGTACTGGTCCGTGAAGCTCTTGAAGGTACCCGCGCGAAACACATTGACGTCGACGCCGAGCTTGTCGATCGCGTCCTTCAGGAACATGCGGTAATAGCTGAAGCCGTCGATATAGACCAGGCCGAGCGGGTCCAGATAAACCTCGCCGGCCTGGGCGGCGATATAGTACTGCGTTTGATCGAAGGAATCGGCTGCGACCACGACACGCTTGCCGGCGGCGCGAAACTCGCGAATCGCGGCGCCCACTTCTTGGAGTTTGGAGAGACCCGATGGGGAAAGGCTGCTCAAATCCAGAACGATGAGCTTGATGCGTTCGTCGTCTTTGGCAGCGACAATCGCATCCGTCACGTCGCGCAGCAGCGTCTCCGGCGCGCCGCCGCCGGAGGCCTCGCCCACGGCGCGGCGCAAAGGGTCGATCGAGAGCTGCTCGACCAGTTCGCCTTGCGGGTCGATGATGAGCGCGGCGCTGTGGGGCACCGCGGGCATCGACGTGTGCAGGGCCGCAAGCAGAAAACCGAAAATCACCAGCAGCAGAATCAGGCTCAAGACCTTGCGGATCCCGTCAAGGATCCGCCAGACCAGCAGAAAGAAACTGCCGATCGATGAGGCGATGCTCATTGCCGGCCTCTAACGGCCGGATTTCCCGATGCCGAGCGGTGAATCTTCAGATTTTTTCCTCAATGCGGGCAGCCTTGCCCGACAGATCGCGCAGGTAATACAGCTTGGCACGACGCACGGCGCCGCGACGCTTGACGCTGACTTCGCTGATCGAGGGACTGTGTGTCTGGAACACGCGCTCGACACCCTCGCCGTGCGAGATCTTGCGCACTGTAAACGATGAGTTCAGACCGCGATTTTTCTTGGCGATGACGACACCCTCATAGGCCTGCACGCGTTCCCGATCGCCCTCGATCACCTTGACATGCACGACGACGGTGTCGCCCGGATTGAAATCCGGAAACTTCGCCAACGAACGCTCGCCGTTCAATGCTTGAATGATTTTATTCATACGATCTCAACCTCATCTATGACTTGTCTTCCAATCGCCCGACGAGCCCTTGCTCGCCCTTGAATTCGTCCAACAGCTCGCGTTCCTCACCGCTCATGCCGCGCCGCTCGAGCAGTTCCGGCCGGCGCAACCAGGTGCGACCCAACGCCTGTTGCAGGCGCCAGCGGCGGATCGCCGCGTGATCGCCGCCGGCCAGCACCTCCGGCACCGCGCGCCCGTCCACCAGCGGCGGCCGCGTATAATGAGGCCAATCGAGCAGGCCGTCACTAAACGATTCCTGTTCGGCCGACTCGGCAGAGCCCAAGCTGCCAGGCAGGAGCCGAACGATCGCGTCGATCACCACCAAGGCCGGCAATTCGCCGCCCGAGACGATGTAATCGCCGATGGACCATACCTCGTCGATCTCGCTGTCCAATAAGCGCTCGTCGACGCCTTCGTAGCGCCCCGCCACCAGCACCAAGCCGGGTAAGTCGCGCGCCTCGCGGGCCAGGCCTTGATCGAACGACCGGCCGTCGGCCCCCAAATAGACGCGCCGACTACCAGCCGGCAAAGCTGCGCGAGCGGCCCTGATCGCAGTGCCCAGCGGCTCCACCTTCAATACCATGCCGGGACCGCCGCCGTAGGGTCTATCGTCGACCGTACGGTGGACATCACCGGCGTATTCGCGCGGATCGACACAGTCGACCGCCACCAGACCACGCTCCAAGGCCCGACCCAATACGCCGTGGCCCAGAGCTTCACGAATCATTTGCGGAAACAGGGTCACGACCGCGATACGCATACGAGCTACCCTGCAGCCGCGTCCCAATCCACGAGCACCAACCTCGCCTGCAAATCCACGCGCCGCAAATGCTGCGGCACGGCAGGTACCCAAAATTCTTGCTCACCCTTGACGACCATCAGCGCATGCGCCGGGGTCTCAACGAAATGCTGGACGGTCCCCAGTCTCAGCCCTGCGAGGTTCTGCACCTCGCAACCCACCAGGTCGGCTCGATAGAAATCCTGAGAGGCCTGCTCCGGTAAGTCGGATCGCGGCACCACGATTGCGGCACCGCGGAGCGCAATGGCCTGGTCACGATCATCGACGCCGACCAACTTGGCGGTCAGCTGGCCGCCGCTGCGGCCCGTCGATTCAATCCTGTAAGTCTCTATGCTCCCGTGACGCCGCAATTGCAGGCGGCGCTTGTCGAATAATCGCTCGGGTGGGTCCGTGTAGGAGCGAACCTTGATCCAACCTCGCACTCCGAAGGGTGCGCCGACCGCACCGAGTTCGATGAGCGGCGGCGCGTCGTCGCCCATCGCGTAAGTGTCGGCCTAGGCCGCGACCGCTTGCTTGCGGAAGGTCGTGACGAGTTGCTTGACGCGGTCGGACATATGCGCGCCCTCGCCGACCCAGTGCTCGATGCGCGCCAAATTCAAGCGCAGCTTGACCTCGGCGCCACGCGCCACGGGGTTGAACAAGCCGACGCTTTCCAGGCTGGTTCCGCCTTGGCGCTTACGGCTATCAGTTACCACGACGTGGTAGAACGGCGTCTTCTTGCCGCCGCGTCGAGTCAATCGGATCGTCACCATGCTATTTTCACCTTACGGGTCTGAGCCGCCAATTGTAATAAAATGACCCCCCATGCGCAAGATAAGGTCTTGCCAAACCGATGGCTAGGCTCCGGGCGCCGCTCTCAAGGCCCAAACCCGGGCGGCAGCCGCCCCGCCATGCCCCGCATCATGTTCTTGAGCATCCCGCCCTTGGCGAGTTTTTTCATCGTTTTCTGCATCTGATCGTATTGTTTCAAGAGCCGGTTGACCTCGGGCAACTGCACACCGGCGCCCAACGCGATGCGTCGCTTGCGGGAACCGTCGATGACGTCGGGTCGGCGCCGCTCGCGCGGCGTCATCGAATCGATGATGCCGATCTGGCGCTTGATGGCCTGGGGATTGACGGCGCCGGCCGCCTTGGCGGCGTTTGCCTGCATCTGTGCCGGCAGCTTGTCGAGCAGGCCCGCCATACCGCCCATGCGCTGCAATTGGGTCAACTGGTCGCGCAAATCCGCCAAATCGAAGGTCTTGCCGCTGCTGATCTTCTTCGCAAGCTTTTCGGCCTTCGCCTGGTCCACCTGCTCCTGGACTTGCTCGACCAGCGACAGCACATCGCCCATGCCGAGGATGCGCGAGGCAATGCGTTCAGGCTGGAACAGTTCGAGGGCCTCGGACTTCTCGCCCGTGCCGATGAACAAAATCGGCTTGCCCGTGACTTGCCGCACCGACAAAGCCGCGCCGCCGCGCGCATCGCCGTCCGCCTTGGTCAAAATGACGCCGGTCAGGCTCAGCGCTTCGTTGAAAGCCTTGGCGGCATTGATCGCATCTTGTCCGGCCATGCTGTCGACCACGAACAAGCGTTCATGCGGGTGGAGCTCGGCCTCCAATTCGACGGCCTCCGCCATCATTTCCGCATCGACATGCAAGCGCCCGGCCGTATCGAGCAGCAATACGTCGTAGGCCTGCAAGCTCGCCTCGGACAGGGCGCGCTTCGCGATCAGGAGCGGCGTCTCGCTCGCTTGCGCATTCGAGAAACCGGCACCCACTTGCGAAGCCAACGTCTGCAGCTGCAGGATCGCGGCCGGCCGATACACGTCGGTGCTGACCAGCAGCACCTTCTTGCGCTCCTTCTCGATGAGCCATCGTGCCAGCTTGCCGGCGGTGGTCGTCTTGCCGGCGCCTTGGAGTCCGGCGAGCATGATCACGACGGGCCGCTGCGCCCGCAGGTTGAGCCCGCTGCTCGCCTCACCCATGAGGCCCGTCAACTCCTCGTGCACGACCTTGATGAACGCCTGACCAGGCGTCAGGCTCTTGAGCACGTCGGTGCCGACGGCCCGAAGCTTCACGGCATCGGTGAAGGTCTTGACGACCGGTAATGCGACATCCGCCTCGAGCAACGCCAGGCGAACCTGACGAACGGTTTCGGCAATATTCTCTTCGGTCAGGCGCCCGCGGCCGGACAGCGAGCGCAGGGCGGAGCCGAGTCTTTCAGTGAGTTGGTCGAACATGGTTCGCTATTATAGGCGGCTAGTAGGCCGGAAGTCCTTGTATCATGAAAGCTGCTTCAGTCACGTAGGTCCGCTGTGATCCTCGCCGTAACTCTCTTCGTTCTCTACGCTGCCAGCGCGTGGGCCATGCTCGCCAGCATCAACAACCGCCGCCTCGACCCGGCGGCCTGGGGATTGACGCTTGCGGCCTTTTTTGCCCATAGCGATGCAATCGTTCACTTGATGCGCCGAATGGTGCCGTTCTCGATCGGCCTGCTCGAGGCCATCTCGATGCTGGCCTGGACCTTGGCGGCGCTCGCCTGTTTCATCGGTTTCGAACGGCAGAACCGCGTACTCACGGCTATTTTGTTGGGCAGCGCCGCGTTTGGCGCGGCGGCGACGCGCTCTGGACAGAACTTTGCCGAGGAAACCTCGTCGCGCTGGGAACTCACGGCGCATATTCTCTTGTCACTCGGCGCAGCGGCGCTCTTGTTCGCGGCGGCGGCGACGGCCGTCCTGCTGTTCTTTCTCGATCGACGTTTGCGCAGCAAGCGGCTTACCCAACTGCCGAGCGTGCTGCCGCCGGTGGATTCGCTCGAGAAAATCATGTTTCGCTCGATCGGGGCGGGCTTCGCGCTGTTGACGCTGGCCTTGTTCACGGGGTTCGTGTTCGTCACGAATCTGTTTGCCCAGCATTTGGAACACAAGACGGTTTTTTCCGTGATCGCCTGGGTGCTGTTCGGCGTGCTCTTGATCGGCCGGATGCGCTACGGCTGGCGCGGCCGGGTCGCCGTGCACCTGACTCTGTGGGGTTTCGGACTCTTGATCCTCGCTTATTTCGGTTCGAAATTCGTGCTCGAGTATCTTCTGGGGCGTCATTGGGGCTGAACGGCCGGCAATGCAACATCCGTCACTCGTCTCTTTGTTCGCAGCGCTGCTGGCGCTCCTGTTGCTCGCGGCATTCTTCGCGGGCAGCGAAACCGCGCTCATGAGCGTCAATCGGTACCGGCTACGGCATCGCGCCAAGGCGGGACACCGCGGCGCCAAACTGGTCGAGGCCCTGCTCGCTCATCCCGACCGGCTGATCGGCCTGATCTTGTTGCTCAGCACCGTCGTCAACGTGCTGACACCGACGCTCGTGGGCTTGATCGCGTTTCGACTGGGCGGCGACTTCCTGGTCGCGATGGGCGTGATCACGCTGACGTTCGTGATCTTGATTTTCTGCGAGGTCGCGCCCAAAACCTTTGCGGCGACGCACCCGGAGCAACTGGCGATTCCGGCCGCCTACATCTATACGCCGTTGCTGACGCTTCTTTACCCCTTCGTCTGGGCAACCAATCTGCTCGCCAATGGCACGCTGCGTCTGCTGGGCGCCTCCCAGGAGCAGGCCTCGAATTCCTTGAGCAGCGAGGAACTGCGCACGGTCGTTGCCGAAGCGGGTGCCATGATCCCGCATCGTCACCAACAGATGTTGGTCAGCATCCTCGACTTGGAAAAGGCGACTGTCGAGGACATCATGGTGCCGCGCGTAGACATCGTGGGCGTCGACATCGACGACGATTGGGACAAGATCGTCGACCAACTGCGCCAGAGTCAGCACACTCGCCTGCCGGTCTACGAAGGCGAGATCGATCGGATCATCGGCGTCTTGCACATGAAGCGCGTCGTGCACGAGCTCGCGCGTGGACGTTTGGACCGCGAGTCGCTGGTCGAGGCGGCCGCGAGTCGCGACGCCTATTTCGTTCCCTCCGGCACGACGCTCAACACGCAGCTGCTGAACTTTCAGCGCGCGAAGCGCCGCATGGCGTTCGTGGTCGATGAGTACGGAGACATCCAGGGACTCGTCACGCTGGAAGACATCCTCGAAGAGATCGTGGGTGAGTTCACCACGGATCCGGCCACGATGATGCACAAGGACGTGCATGCCGAGGCCGATGGCAGCTACGTCGCCAACGCCGCGACATCGATCCGCGCCTTGAATCGCTCCATGCGCTGGAACCTGCCCACGGACGGACCGAAAACGCTCAACGGCCTGATCCTCGAGTACCTGGAGGCGATACCCGAGCCGGGCACGACGCTCAAACTGGCCGACTACATGCTCGAAGTACTGCAGACCGGCGATAACGCGGTCAAGACCGTGCGCATCCGGCCGCCCGCACCGGTCGAACCGGAGGTGGCCGCGCCGCGCCGGCGCGCCGCCCGGCATTGATTTCAAACGGCCCCGAGCGCCTGACTGAGCCGTGCGACGCCGATCACCTGCATGCCGTCCGGGGGTCGCTTCGGCACGTTCGCTTCGGGCACCAAAGCCTGCGTGAAGCCATGCTTGGCCGCCTCGCGTAAACGCTCCTCGCCATAGGGCACCGGCCTGATCTCTCCGGCGAGACCCAACTCGCCGAAGGCAACCAGCGAGTTCGGCACGGGGAGGTCCCGCAGGCTGGAGCGCGCGGCCAGCAGGATCGCAAGATCGCCGGCGGTCTCGGCGAGTCGCACGCCGCCGACCACGTTGGCGAAAACGTCCTGGCCGTGCAGTGCGAGACCGGCGTGCCGGTGCGCGACGGCCAGCAACATCGTGAGTCGATTGCCGTCGATGCCGACAGCGACGCGGCGCGGATTCGCGCCAAGACTGGCGTCCGCCAACACCTGCACCTCGATCAGCAGCGAGCGCGTACCCTCGCGCATGACGGTGATCACGCTGCCCGGCACGGGTTCGCCATGGCGCGACAGAAAAATCGCCGACGGGTTGGTCACTTCGCGCAAGCCCTGTTCGACCATTGCAAACACGCCGATCTCATTGGCCGCGCCGAAGCGATTCTTGACCGAACGCAGCACACGGAATCGGCTGCCGGTATCGCTCTCGAAGCACAGGACCGTATCGACCATGTGTTCGAGCACGCGCGGGCCGGCGATTTGCCCTTCTTTCGTCACGTGCCCCACGAGCAGCACGGCGGTTCCTGAGCTCTTCGCGAAACGCACGAGTTCCGCGGTGCATTCGCGCAACTGCCCGACGGCTCCGGGCGCCGATTCGATGCGTTGCGAGTACATGGTCTGGATCGAATCGATCACGAGGACTCCGGCGCCCGCGGCGGTCGCCGTGGCGACGATCTCTTCGACACAGGTCTCGGCAATCAAGCGCGCGGTCGCCGCTTCCAACCCCAAGCGTCGCGCCCGCAGCGCGACCTGCTGCAGGGACTCCTCGCCGGTCGCATAGAGCACCGCACGTTGCGCATGCAGCGCGGCTGCGGCTTGCAGCATCAAGGTGGATTTGCCGATGCCGGGATCGCCCCCGAGCAGCGTCACCGAGCCCGGCACGAGACCGCCGCCCAGCACCCGATCGAGCTCGGCCGCACCGGTCGTCAGGCGCGCCTGTGGGGCACTTGCCTCGGAAGCCAAAGTCGATGACTGGTCGACGCGGGCGCCGCGCGGGGCCGAGCCGGACCGCGGCCCTGGGGGAACGACCTCCGCGGCCAAGGTGTTCCATTCATTGCAGGTCGTGCATTGCCCCTGCCATTTGGGAGACGCGGCTCCACAATTTTGGCAAACATAGACCTCTTTCGACTTCGCCATGAGATTCCTTCGCGTCGTTTTGTGAGCTTAGCATTGCTGTCTCAGCAGCCCGATCACCTATACTGCGCAGCTTCTGGCTTGAGATTATGTCTACTGCATGAGAAAAATTGGTTTATTGGCGGCACTCTCGGGGATCGCGCTCCTCGTCGTAGACCTGGTCCTCTGGGTCCGCGGGAGCGGCGCCCCCTGGTATTGGCTTCCCGGGGCGGTGCTCTCAGCGGCAGGCGCGAGCGCAATGTTCTGGGGCCGCTGGCAATCCGCGGCAGTCGCCTCACCCTTGGCCGGCGCCAAGAGGCCAGTGGGCAGCGATACGGCCAAGCTGCTGGACAACTTCGAGCAACGCTTTGCCGAACTCAAAGGCCGCACGGCGAATGCCACCGTGTTGAGCGAACTGTATGCCCTCGGCACACAATTGGAACAGCGTGCGCGAATTCCGCAGGCCACTGCGGTCTATCGTCACCTGATCCGCATCGACCCGAATTACCGCGATGTCGGGACCCGTCTCAGGCGGCTCTTGGATGCCGAACGGCTCGCGACCCGCGCGGCGCCCGCACGCGTAGCCGGCCCGGCAACGGCCGCAGCGCGTCCAGCAGCAGCATCGGCGCCGCAGGCGGCCGCGCTCCGGTCGGCGCCGGCCGTGACGGCTCGCGCACCCGCGGCGCCAACATCGATCTTGGTCGCCAAGAACGTCATTCCGCCCGCATCCAAGAGCGGCGAGCCGCTGCCGGTCAAACAGCTCGGTCGCTATCGGCTGGAACGTGAAATAGGCCGCGGCGCCATGGGTGTCGTCTATCTCGGACGGGACCTGGCGATCAATCGCCTGGTCGCAATCAAGGCGATCCCCCTCGCCAGCGAATTCAGCGATGCCGAACTGCATGAAGCCCGCGTCAGATTTTTCCGCGAGGCCGAGACCGCCGGCCGCCTCAATCATCCGAACATCGTCACGATCTACGACGTCGGCGAGGAAGCCGGCCTCGCCTACATCGCCATGGAGTATCTGCAAGGCCAGCACCTCTCCAACCACGCGAGTTCGAACCAGTTGCTCGAGCCACGCAAGGTGATCGAGTTGATCGGGCGCACGGCGGACGCGCTCGGCTTCGCCCACAAACAACAGGTCGTGCATCGGGATATCAAACCCGCAAATCTGATGTACGACCCCAATGGAGACATTCTGAAGATCATGGATTTCGGCATCGCGCGCATCACGGGCGCGGGCAGCACGCGCACTGGGATCGTGCTCGGCACGCCCTCGTTCATGTCACCCGAACAGCTCGAAGGTCGAACTGTGACAGGTCGCTCGGACTTGTTTTCCCTGGGTGTTAGCCTGTTTCAATTGTTGACCGGCCAGTTGCCGTTTTCAGCCGACTCGATGACCGGCCTGATGCAGCAAATCGCCGAAGCACCGCATCCGCCGTTACGGGCGTTTCGTCCGGATCTGCCGGCATGCGTTGAATCTGTTGTCGATCGCGCGCTGGCGAAGAACCCGGAATCTCGGTTCGACACGGGCGCACAAATGGCTGCCGCACTTGAAGATTGTCGCGTACGTATACCCAGCGGAATGCCATGAGCGAGAGCATTAACATGACCGTCGCGGCGGACGCGCGGGGCAGCCGGCCATGAGCCTACGCGGCAAAATCGCGAGCGTCGCGTTGACCGACACCGGCAAGGTGCGCGAGCACAACGAGGACATGATCGGCTCCGAGGCGGATATCGGTCTGTTCGTACTCGCGGACGGCATGGGCGGGTATAACGCGGGCGAAGTCGCGAGCGGCATCGCCGTCAAGACCATCATCAACCTGGTCCGCGATGCCGTGCTGCGCGAGGACCTCAGCGTGCCCGATCCGGAGACCGGACTCACGCGCTCGAGCATCATCCTGCGTGACGCGATTCACAGAGCCAATAAAATCATCTACCACACCTCCAAGACCCAGCCTCAATGTGAAGGCATGGGCACGACGGTCGTGGCATGCTTGTTCCACGACAACCGCATGTCGATCGCACACGTGGGGGATTCACGCCTGTACCGGTTACGGGACAACCGTTTCGAGCAGATGACGCTGGATCACTCGCTATTGCAGGAGTTGGTAGACCGGGGTTTTTACTCGCAGCAAGAGGCGGCACGGGCCGCCAACAAGAATTATGTTACACGGGCGCTAGGCGTCGAACAGAACGTCGAAGTCGAGATCCACGAGCAGCCGGTGCAGAAAAGCGACTATTACGTACTCTGCTCGGACGGCCTGTCGGACATGATTGAAGACGAGGATATTCATTTAACAATCAGTACCTTTAGTGCTAATCTTGAAACTGTTGCTAAGCAATTGATCCAGCTTTCTAACGATAATGGCGGTCGGGATAACATCTCGGTGATCATGGCGCATATCGCTGAGCCGTTCCCAGCTCGCAAGCGTATATTTGACAAAATATTGGGATGGTTTGGATAGGCAAATGGAGTATGAATGGCACGCCTGATGCTTAGCTTGGACGGTCAAGTCCTGGCCGAATACAACATGAACAAGGAGCGCTACACCATTGGTAGGCTCCCGGACAACGATATTCGGATCGATAACCCTGCCGTCAGCGGTCATCATTCGCTCATCATCAATATCCTCAACGACTCCTTTCTGGAGGACTTGAACAGCACCAATGGCACCTACGTCAACGGCAAGCTGATCAAGAAGCATGCGATGCAGCACGGCGATGTGATCACCGTCGGCCATCACCAACTGCGCTTCGTCGACAGTCAGGACGGCGATGCCGAGCAGGACGAATTCGAAAAAACCATGGTCATCATGCCGAGCTCGCAGGGCGAAGACCGTATTCGCCGTGTCGGGCAGGCTGTCGACCAGGCGGCCAAAGCGGTCGCCGCCAAGCGCAATTTCGTCGCGGCGCCGGAAGCCCTCACGGCTTTACCGAAGGCCAAGCTACAGGTGTTGAGCGGCGCTTTTGCCGGGCGAGAGCTGGAATTGACCAAGGCCTTGACCACCCTGGGTCGGCCCGGCGTACAGGTCGCGGCGATTACCCGCCGTTCCGAGGGCTATTTCATCGTCCACGTCGACAGCGGCAAGGAAAACGATTATCCCCTGGTCAACGGCTTGCCGATCGGACCGCAGGCGCGGCGCCTCAACGACAATGATGTCGTGCAGTTGGCCGGCGTCAAAATGGGCTTCTTCGAGAACTGAGCGGTCTCGCGCGGCCACTCGCAGTGGCCGCGGCATTCAACGCAGTTCTACGGCGACCCGCTGGCTGATCCCGCACAGTAATTCATAGGGAATGGTGCCGGCCCAGCGCGCCACCTCTTCGACGGGCAGTTCCGGACCCCAGAGGACGACCGCATCGCCGACCCGCACCGGACCCCGCAAATCCGTGACGTCGATGCCGATCATGTCCATGGAAACGCGACCCGCGAGCACCGCCCGCTCGCCGCCCACGAGCACGGGCGCTCCTGAGCCTAAGCTGCGCGGATAGCCGTCGCCGTAGCCGATGGCAGCGACCGCGAGGCGTGTCGGCCGTGCCGCCGTCCAACTGCCGCCGTACCCGACCTGCTCGCCGACCGCGACATCCTTGACCGCGATGACCCGCGACCGCAGGGTCATCACGGCCTGCAAACCATAGTCGCTACCCAGGGAATCAGCCATCGGCGAAACGCCGTACAACAACAAGCCAGGCCGCACCCAATCGCCATGCGCGGCCGGGAAATTCAGCAAGCCGGCGGAATTCGCGATACTTCGTCGACCCGGGAGGTCGCGGGTGGCCGCGGCGAACAGGGATAATTGCTGTCCGGTCGTGGGCAGCGCAGCGGTGTCCGCGGCCGCCAGATGCGTAATCAATCCGATCGGCTGCCGTACCTGCGGCAATGCCTGCAGCTCGCGTGCCGCACCGGCAAACGCCGGACCCTTGAGCCCGAGTCGATTCATGCCGGTATCGAGCTTCAACCAGACCGTGAATCGAGAATCCGTGGACATCTCGCGCAGCAGCGCGATTTGTTCCGGGATATGGACGACCAATTCGAAATCGGCGGCCGCGGCCGCGACGATCTGCTCGCGATCGAACACTCCCTCGAGCAAGACGATCGGTTTCGTGATGCCGGCCGCGCGCAAGGCCAGCCCCTCGTCGACGCGCGCGACTGCAAAGGAGTCGGCGCCGGCGAGCGCCCGCGCCACCGCGACCAAACCGTGTCCATAGGCGTTTGCCTTGATGACCGCCATAACGCGTGCATCTCGTGCCCGCTCGCGCACGACGGCCAAATTGTGGCGCAGCGCCGCCGTATCGATGGTCGCGCTCACGATCGGCTTCATGGCAGCACGCAAGGTTGCAGCGTCGACCACGCATCGATCGGATCCGGATTACCCGCCGCTGAGCGCCCTCCCAGGTGCCGCAAGACGCCGCAGGCGGCATTCAAGGCCGACGTAATCGCGCCCTCCGCCCAGCCCGCGGTCCAGGAAATATCGTCACCGGCAAGGAAGATGCCGCGGTTCCCCGCGGCGAAATCGTCCTGAATGAAATGGCTGAACAAGCGTCGTTGATAGCGATAATGCCCCGGTAGATTCGCCTTGAAAGCGCCCATGAAGTTCGGATCCGACTCCCAGGATACCGTGAGCGGCTGGCCGATGATGTGCTCGGCTATATTGACGTCGGGATAAATCTGCTTGAGGGAATGCAGCATGAGACGCACACGCTCATCGAGCGGCAGTGAGACCCACTTCATGGCATCGTCGTTCCAGGTGTACGAGAGGCAGATGACCGCCGGCTTGTCGGGCCCGTTGTCCATGAGATAGGTGCTGCGCGTCAGCCGATCGGACAGGTCCACGCTCATGAGATCGCGGCCCGTGCGCGGATGCTTGTCGCGCCAAGCTCCGCATAGGCGCCGTGGCCGTCGACGAACTGCTCGGAACGCCGGCGCCCGCCGATTCGATCGGCCTCGTAGAGCACGGGTTTGAAACCCAGCTTCATGAGTTCATAAGCCGCCACGATCCCCGATATGCCGGCACCTACGATTGCAATCTCGGTGCCATACGCGGAAGCCGGCGCAATACCCAGTCCATTGCGGTGCCGGAGGAAGTCGTCATAGGCAAACGGAAAATCCGGGCCGTACATGGAAATTGGACGCATTGCGAAAGAAACTGGCTGTCTCGGGGGCGAGCAGCCTACCACATGAACTTTTTCGCATCGATCTGGCCTATGATTCGAGCACAGCGTGCGGGGTCGGCTGGTAAAAGCCCTGCACCTGAATAAAGACCGACAATAAGGAGCACCTATGACTTACGCCCTGCCCGGCGCCGCCGGCGCCAAAGTCCAATTCAAGAGGCAGTACGAGAATTTCATTGGCGGACAATGGCGCCCCCCCGTGAAGGGTGGCTACTTCGACGTGATCACGCCGATCACGGGCAAGCCTTACACGAAGGCCGCGCGCTCCACGGCCGAAGACATCGAACTCGCGCTCGACGCCGCGCACGCCGCCGCCGACAAATGGGGGCGCACGCCCGCGGCCGAACGCGCCAACGTGCTGCTCAAGATCGCCGATCGCCTGGAGCAAAATCTCGAGGCGCTCGCGTACGCGGAGACCGTCGACAACGGCAAGCCGATCCGCGAAACGCTGAATGCCGACATCCCGCTCGCGATCGATCACTTCCGCTATTTTGCGGGCTGCGTACGCGCGCAGGAAGGCGCGCTCAGCGATCTCGACGAGACCACCGTTGCCTACCACTTTCATGAACCGCTCGGCGTCGTCGGCCAGATCATTCCCTGGAATTTCCCGATTCTGATGGCGGCGTGGAAGCTGGCCCCCGCGATCGGTGCCGGCAATTGCGTCGTGCTCAAGCCCGCGGAACAGACACCGATCAGCATTCTCCTGGTCGCCGAACTGATTGCCGATCTATTGCCGCCCGGCGTGCTCAATATTGTCAACGGTTACGGTCGTGAGGCCGGTTTGCCGCTCGCGACGAGCCGGCGCATCGCCAAGATCGCGTTCACCGGTTCGACGACGACGGGCCGCGTCATCGCGCAGGCTGCGGCCAACAATTTGATCCCGGCAACGCTGGAACTGGGCGGCAAGTCGCCCAATGTATTCTTCGCCGACGTGGCCGCCGCGGACGACGACTTCCTCGACAAGGCGATCGAGGGGCTCGTGCTGTTTGCGTTCAACCAAGGCGAAGTCTGCACATGCCCGTCGCGCGCACTGATCCACGAATCGATCTACGATAGCTTTATCAAGCGGGTCTTGACGCGCGTGGCCGCGATCAAACAGGGCAATCCCCTCGATACCGACACCATGATGGGTGCGCAGGCCTCGAAGGAGCAGCTCACCAAGATCCTCACGTATCTGGATCTCGGCAAGCAAGAAGGCGCGGAGCTTCTGATCGGCGGCGCGCAAGCCCATCTGCCCGGGGATCTCGCGGGCGGCTATTACGTGCAGCCGACGCTGTTCAAGGGCCACAATAAAATGCGCCTCTTCCAGGAGGAGATCTTCGGACCCGTGCTCGCCGTCACCACGTTCAAGACCGAGGCAGAGGCATTGGCAATCGCCAATGACACGCTCTACGGTCTCGGTGCGGGCGTCTGGTCGCGCGATGCCAACACCTGCTACCGCATGGGTCGCGCGATCAAAGCGGGCCGCGTCTGGACCAACTGCTATCACGCCTACCCCGCCCATGCGGCCTTCGGCGGTTACAAGGAATCGGGCATCGGACGCGAGACGCACAAGGTCATGCTCGATCACTACCAGCAGACCAAGAACCTGCTCGTGAGCTACAGCCCGAAGAAGCTCGGGTTTTTCTAATGGTTCAAAAAGTCATTGCCACCGCTGCAGCGCTGGAGTTGATCGAAGCACTCAAGCAGAAACATGGTCCGGTCATGTTCCATCAATCGGGCGGCTGCTGCGACAACAGCGCCGCCAATTGCTACCTGCCCGGCGAGATCACGATGGGTGCGGGCGATGTGCTGCTCGGCGAGATCGGCGGGTGCCCGTTCTATATCGGCAAGTCGCAATACGAGTACTGGAAGCACACGCAGTTGATCATCGATGTGATCGAGGGCTCCGGGGGCACGTTCTCGCTGGAAGGACCGGACGGCAAAGCATTCCACACACGCTCACGCGTGTTCACGGACGCAGAAAAAGCGGAACTGCAATTGGATGGCGCGTCGGCCGCAGGATCAATCACCGAAGGAGTCTCCCAATGAGTATTGAAAAAGTCCTTTATCGCGCGCATGCCAAGGCCACCGGGGGCCGCGATGGCCGCGCCGTCATCCCCGATGCGAAACTCGACCACAAACTCACGACGGTCAAGGAGTTGGGCGGTGCCGGTGGTGACGGGACCAATCCTGAACAATTGTTCGCTGCCGGCTACAGCGCTTGCTTCATCGGCGCCATGAAATTCGTCGCGGCTCGCGACAAGATCAAGATCCCCGCGGATGCCTCGATCGATGCAACAGTCGGCATCGGTCCGATCCCGACCGGGTTCGGGATCGAGGTCGAACTGCGGATCTCGCTGCCCGGCGTCGACCGCGAGGTCGCGCAGGCCTTGATCGAGAAAGCCCACATCGTCTGTCCGTACTCGAACGCGACACGCGGCAATATCGATGTGCGGCTGGTGCTCGCCTAGCGCTGTGGCGCGGAGCGCTTCGCGCCGTCCCTGGACGCAAATCTCGATTGGCTCTTGTGGAACATTTTGTCGCTTGGGCCGACAGAGTATCCGCGTTGCCTAGCTTAGATTAAGAAATTCGCGGGCGAGGAGCGGCTCAAGAAGCGTTGCAAGCGGCCGTACACGATATCAACGCCACCGGTCGCCTGGCATGGTCACGTATGTCTTCCAGAGGTATGCCCACGGAAGCAAGAGCGGCACGATCACGACGCCCGGGACGATGCCTGAGAACGCATCGGCGACGTCGCGATCCAGCGTATGGCCCAGGTACGGGGGAAGCCATGCTGCGAGCACCCAAATGAGTTTCCAGGTGAATTCGAAGATCAGCAGCGGCATCATCCTGACCGGGTACCGCACGCCGAGGAGACTGAGCAGCGTGAGCGCGCCAAAGAAGCTCGTCCCAACGCCGTGCCAGAAGTCCCATGGCTGCGTGTGATGCAGGATTGCCGGCCACGTTTTCGAGCCCTGCCCCAAACCAAGCAGGAGATACGCAGCCCTGAGCACGTAAAGGCGATAAAGGGGGAGCTGCCGGTTGGATTGCATCTCGATCATCCCGTACCTCCGACGTCATTATCGCGTTTGGTTGCATTGAAGCGAAAACAAACCGCCATCGCAAGCTGATCCAGAACTGTGCCATGCGCTTGGCACCGGCCTGTGGCACCTATCACAATGGCGCGTTTACTTGTGCACGTCTATCGCGAGGCGGTGGTCATCAGCGGTTGAGCAACGCTTCTTCAAGCTTGCCAAGCCATCGCAGCTCCGTCTCGAACTGCTCGATGCAGAGTCCCACCATCACACCTGCGATGCGCGCCCGGCTACCGATGTCCGCTGCGATCTCGGCGGCGGTCTGCTTTTCCTTCGCGATCTGCTCGTCGAGGTAGACGCGTCGCGCAGCGAGTACACGGCGCCTGTCGGCTGGCCGGGCGTGGACGGAAAGGCCGAGCCATGTGTTAAACGCGCTTGGCATCCGATTTTGCGCCCATTCCTCGGAAGAGAGCGCCACACTGAGCGCTTGCCCACCAGGTCGGGTAATGCAATACACGGCCTTGCCGCGCGGCTCAGTTTTCCCAGAAAGCTCAACAGAGTCGATGTACCCGAGGTCCGCGAGCTTTTGAAGCGCGTAGTACACGTGCGGGCGCGAAACCGAGGCCCAGTCCGCAACCTCTTGACGTTCGTACTCCTTCACCAATTCGTAGCCGTGCATCGGCCGTTCGCTGATGAGGCTTAGGACGACGAGATCGGCCGTTGTCAGGGAAGATGCACGGGTCGCCTTGCGACCCCCAGCCTTAGTCTTGCGCCCTTGATTCCTTGACATGGCAACCAGTCTACCACATGATAGTCTTAATAAGACTATATAGAGAATTACCATGAATCTCGGCTACATCATCGTTTACGTTCCCGACGTCGCGCAGTCGGTGGCCTTCTACGAGAAAGCGTTCGGCCGCGTCCGCCGGTTCATGCATGAAACCGGCCAATATGCCGAGATGGACACTGGAGCGACGGCGCTCGCATTCGCAAGTGAGGATACGGTCTGGACGACCTGTGATGGATTCCGGCGAAATCGACTCGAGGATCAAGCAGCCGGTGCCGAAGTTGCATTGGTGACGGACGATGTTCCCAAGAGCTTCACTCGGGCTGTCGCGGCCGGCGCCCTGCCAGTTGTTCAGCCGATTGAGAAGCCCTGGGGTCAGATGATTTCCTACGTCAGGGATATCAACGGGTTTCTCGTCGAGATATGCAGCGCGGTCGCGTCATGAGCCCCAGGTCGACGCGGCGTAAGCCCAGCATCGCCGATCCATTTAAGGGACTGCGCAACATTGGCCCAGCCGCGCGTGCCGATCTCGCGGTACTTGGCATCACCGCCATTGAGCAGCTTGCGGCGGCCGACCCAGATCAACTCTATACGTTGCTTCAGATCAAGGCGGCCCGCAAACACGATCCGTGTGTTCGGGATGTGTTCGCCGCCGCAATACATCAGGCTCGCACCGGCGAGGCCCGAGATTGGTGGGCTTTCACGCAAGAGCGCAAGCGTCCGCAGGCTTAGTCGGTGCGGCTCTGCGCGGCCGCATGATGTAATCGGAACTTGCATAGTAGCCGGCTACTAACGGCCCGTTACCGGCAGTCGTCTTGGGGCCGATAGTGACCGGCCCACTGACGCCAAGCGGACCAACGTCACCGTCAGAAATCGGACAGCCAATCGGGGAATTTATCTGGGATGCAGCGAGCATTTGGCGTGGCCGCGCAACTGCTTGTTTATCAATCGCCGACAGCGACACGGCTCGTACCCAGATTTCTTGGTTAATTGTTTGAGTACCAACGCTGCTTCGGGAAAATCGTCGTCTGCCGCCGCCCGCTTCAGAAGAGGAATCGCAAACTGCCGATTCCCTTCATCTATAAGCTGAACAGCGAGGTGATACATCGCCTCTTCGCGGCAATATTGGGAAATATTTTTGGACGCAATCGCGCATCTGAACAGGCGCTTCGCATTCGTAGCGTTTTTTCGTGTTCCAATGCCGTACTGATAGCAATAGCCAACATCGACGGCGGCTTCGCCATCGCGCATATCGGCGGCTCGCGTCCACCATTGAAACGCGAGGCCGGCTTTGCCGGCGTCGCGATATACGGTCGCCAAATTGTACGTTGCTCCGGAGTCACCCGATCTTGCGGCCCGCCGGTACCAACAAATGGCTTGTGCGACGTTACGCTTGGTGCCTTTTCCGACGTTATAGGCATAACCCAGCGAACCGGCAGCGTTCTCATCACCAGCCTCGACGGCCCGGCGCAACAAGCGGAACGCATACGGTGCGTTGCGCCTTACTAAGACACGGCCGTTTGGGCCGCGGATTCCGTCGTTGATGGTAAGCGCCAGCTCAGTCATGGCCTGGCCATTTCCTGCGGATACGCCTTGCCGAAGGCCTGCAATGACGCGGTCCCAGTTTGGCTTCCTTGCTTGTTTCACAATCGCACTCTCGTCAACAGGTAGAAGGGCGTTGGCGAGTCTACATTGCCCAGAGAATGCCAGCTATGTGGCGGCTAGTTCGGTACTGCCATTGAGGCCTTTTGCCGAACCCAGCCTCCCGGCAGCTTGCCGACCCCAAAGACCCGATGTTGACCAGTTCCGGCAGATCGCGAGCGAGAGCAAATGGGGACCCAATTCCTCGTTACCGGCGCTACTCACCAAAACGGGGCCACTCCCTTCAAGTCGTTACCGCCATGTGAACTCCCGTCCTCAACGCCGCCGCGTATCGTGATTAAGGCGCGCGTTCTGCAAATGTCTGGCCGCCGCTGTAGCGGTTTCGCGGCGGACGCGCGATTTCTTAGTGCCGACGCCGGGCCAGCCCAAACATGGCCTTGACGAAGCGCGGTCGAGTGTCTACACCCATTTTTTCGTAGATAGCCTTTATTTGCGTACGCACTGTATGCGGACTCACGTCTAGATAAGCCGCGACCTCCTTGGCGGAACTGCACTCGAGCAATGCGATGGCTACGCGGGCCTCGGCAGGCGACAAGGAGTAGGCACTCTCGAGTGCTTTTTCATCGACATCCACGTTTTCTGCGCCGTCGGACAGGAAGATTATTGCGGAAGCCGCGTTCCCTTGACCAAATTCGGTGTGGTCAGCAAGGGCTGAGAACTGAAGGGTGTAGGCGCTGGCTTCGCCCTTCTTGGGCACTCGGACGCAGTCCGAGAAATGCTCGGTCTCGAAGGGATCTCGCGTTAGGGTTGCGCGCAGAGCGGCACCCAGGGCTAGATTCGCCAATTCGTTCTCGGCCACGAGACGCCCGAGGCCCGCAGACGTCTTGAACTTCTTTAGGCTCAGTCCATCACCGCTCTTCAGAATTGCTTGGGCTGCCTTATTCGCGAATGTTATCTCACCATTCGAGTCCGTCAGCAAGACGCCGGATAGCAGCATGTCTAGCGCGGCGCTGCTGCTCGCGATCGTGAGCTCCGCCGAGCGAATTCGCTGCATGACGCCCAAAGAGCGAGAAAAATGGGGCAGAACAAGTTGTAGGCGTTGGCGGTCCGATTCGCCAAACATTGGTACATCCGGCCCTCGAAAGAACGACACGCATGCCGGCATCGATGTGGTCGAATCCAATCCAAAGATTACGCTCGTGATCATCTGGATGAGTCCCGGATCGCGCGACAGGAACCCTTTGTACCACTTGGTTTCAATCAGCTGATCTTGAGGGACTAGTTCAGTTCCAAGTATGACACTGCCTTCGACGAACAGACCTTTCTGGATCCCCGCTTGAGTCCAGACGTCCTCGTCCCTATATACCGTAGCCCGGAGATCGAATATCTCGGGAATCATGCCGTGTATCAGATAGAACCCGCCCATCGTCGGCGTGTGTAAGGGCGTAAAGAGAGCGCACTTTGGCGCCTCGAGGTATGCGCATACCGCTGGTAAAATATCGGTCGTCCAACGACTCGGGTCAGTCGCGCCCTCATAAATCAGAGCGATCACATTACTTAGCGCTTGGAGCTCTTCGTATCGGCTTTCCATAGCTCGTCCCTTACCGTCTCCCCCGTAGAGATTCTCTCGTCCGGGTCAAATATTCAAGGGGAGAATCCCAATTTGCGTTTGGAGACCACTGCCAACGCGTCCCCTATCAATAGATAGCGGCGCTACCCTACTGGAATTCCGTCGACACGCCGTAAGCGCAAGGCCGAGCCAATAAGATACTCCGGGGACCAACCGGTTGCGGCGGGCGTCGACAAACACGTTCAACGACGTCGCAATGACGCGGCGAAGGGGATACTGGTAGACCCCTCCTCAGGGATTCCGGTGCTGCGACGGAACGAAAATGCAGCCGTCGTGCACCGCGTAACGCGCGCGCTCCAAGCCCAATGCATTCAGCGCTTCAAGCAAACTATGGTATTGCCAATCGTCGAAGATACGGGCCTCCGCCACATACTGTACGGTTGTCGTATTCAGTTTAGCTGAGACGGAAACAGCGCCGCTCCCGATTGTTGCGTTCGCTTCGCGAGTCATGGACCCCCGATGATCGCTCGCAGGAGCACCCCCGACTCCGGGGTGGGATTTTATCGCGTCCCGACCCTAGACGGATTAGGTTACCTCAAATGGGGTATTGCGGAATCGATTGCGGTGGGATCTGATTATGCGAGACCAAACCATCATTCTTGCCTGGATATTTCAAGTCAGAGATGGTCCATCGAGATCCGGTATTGCATGCTTGGTCGGCCATATATGGCGCCGCGCGAATGCAACGTGGTTGGTACGTGCAAGAAGCTTGACCGATATCCACTTGAACACATGAGAAGGTAAAAGGGGCAGTGAAATGGATGTTACTTTGAAGGCTTTCCTTGTTGGCTGCTTGTCTCTCGGCTGTGCATCTTTGCATGCTCAGTCTATAGCTTCCGGAACCGCGAGCTTTGTTAGCGAGCGCAACTGTGTTGCGGGGAGCAGCGGGTGCGATTCGCTTACCGGGTTGGTCGAAAGTGTACTCTCCAGCAATTCCGATGGCGTAGCCTCCAACAGCTCGTTAGCTGCGTCCGGGTACGGTACGGTCTCGGCAAGCAGCTCATTGAGCGGTCCGCTAGGTGCGCCAATTCTCAGTGTTTCAGCGATCAGCACCGGAGGAACGAGAGAAGCAGCGACTGCCGTTGGGCTACAAAGCTACACCTATATCGGGACTTCATCGATAGCCGACACATTCGGCGGGGTGCTGAACTATACGCAGACAATCAACGGTAACTATTCGCTAACGGGCAGCGGAATCTCGACCAGCCTGGCGATTTTTACATTACCGCCGGGCGCGCAGTTCGACGCCGGCCTCGGCCAGACGGCCAACTTCGCATCCCTTCTCGACGCCTCCGTCGGGAACTTGCCGCTGTATTCTGGTGGAGTCGTCCAGCCTGCATTCACCCTGTTGGGTCTTTCAGCAAAGAGTGATTCCGCAACAAAGTTTGCGGGCTCGCTCGATCCCAGCGTCAGCGTGACGCTGAATCCCGGGGAGACGGTGTGGATCGCTGAAAGCCTCCAAGCCATTGCGCCGAACGGCAGTAGCGTCGATCCAAGGTTTTCGGCCAAATGGAGCAACACCACCGGTCTCGTGATTGGCCCTTCGGCGGTACGCGCACCGGAGCTGGACCCGAATTCTGCTGTAAGCGGCGCGACGCTCTTGGGTGGCGTTATTTTGTTGCTGCGAGGCCGACGAAAGCCGAACATTCCGTCTTAACATCACACCTATGCCGTCTACCGCCCGATGCGGACAGCTTCTAGGCCCAACGTCTGGGTTTGGCCAGAAATCGCCCATGACTATGCACGATGATCGGATGGCGGATTACGCAAACAATTGTGACACTTGCGTCGTGCGATATGAAACGCCGTACCGAATCTCGCAACCACGTCTTCTCGCTTGACTGAATTGGCTATGTCCAGCGCTCCTCCACTGAAATAAGGACATCTGAGGCTGGAATCTGCAGCGGCGCATCAGCCCGTCTGCGCGGCGGCCGCGACCGGCACTTCGTCGTCTTCCTCACCCAAGAAGCCGCCGGTCTGATGTGCCCAGAGGCGCGCATACAGGCCGCCGTGGGCAAGCAAACTCGCATGATCCCCCTGCTCGACGATGCGGCCGCGATCGAGTACGACGAGACGATCCATCGCGGCGATCGTCGAGAGTCGGTGCGCGATCGCCACCACGGTCTTGCCCTGCATCAGGCGATATAAACTCTGCTGGATCGCCGCCTCGACTTCACTGTCGAGCGCGCTGGTCGCCTCATCGAGCAGCAGAATCGGCGCGTCTTTGAGCATCACGCGCGCGATCGCGATGCGCTGCCGTTGGCCACCACTGAGTTTCACGCCGCGTTCGCCGACATGCGCTTGGTAGCCCGCGCGGCCCTTGGCATCGCTGAGTCCTAGAATGAATTCATGCGCCTCGGCGCCCGCCGCGGCCGCCAGCATGTCAGCTTCGGTGGCGTCCGGCCGGCCATAGAGAATATTGTCGTGTACGGAACGATGCAGCAAGGACGTATCCTGAGTCACCATCGCGATTTGCGTGCGCAGGCTGTCCTGAGAGACTTGGGAGATGTCCTGGCCGTCGATGAGGATGCGACCACCGGCGAGATCATAGAAGCGCAAGAGCAGGTTCACGATCGTGCTCTTACCCGCCCCGGACCGCCCGACGAGACCGATCTTCTCGCCGGGCCGGATGTGCAGGCTCAAATCATCGATGACGGGTCGGCGCAGTTCGCCGGACTTCGCGCCGTAGGCGAAGGTCACGTGCTCGAACCGAATCTCACCGCGCGTGACCTCGAGCGGCGGCGCTGCCGGCACATCGACCACCGTTTGGGGACTCGCGAGCGTGCTGATTCCGTCCTGCACGGTGCCGACCTGTTCGAACAGACTCGCGACCTCCCACATGACCCAATGCGAAATGCCGTTCAAGCGCAAGGCCATCGCGGTCGCCGCCGCGACGGCGCCGACACCGAGCGAACCGCGCGTCCATAACCACAGACAGACACCGCCGGTGCCGATGATTAAGCCCATGCTCAAGGCGTGGTTGACGATTTCAAATGCCGTCACCATGCGCATCTGACGGAACACGGTCTGCAGGAACTCGGCCATGGCGCTTTGCGCATAGGCGCCTTCGCGCTGCGTATGCGAGAACAGCTTGACCGTCGCGATGTTGGTATACGCATCGGTGATGCGGCCGGTCATCACGGAACGCGCATCGGCCTGGGATTTCGAGGCCGCAGCCAAACGCGGCACGAAGTACCAGACGGAGACCGCATAGAGCGCCAGCCAGCCGAGAAACGGCATGAGCAGCCACAGACTGAAATCGCCGGCGACGAGAATGATGGTGACGAAATAGATCACGACGTAGACGAGAATGTCGCCGATGATCATCCAGGTATCGCGTACCGCGAGCGCGGTCTGCATGACTTTGGTGGCCACACGGCCCGCGAATTCGTCCTGATAGAAGCTCAGGCTCTGCGCCAGCATGTTGCGATGGAAGTCCCAGCGCAGGCGCATCGCAAAGTTACCGGCCAGGGTCTGGCGGCGCAGGAAGCTCTGCAAGGCGATCAGCAGCGTGCTGCCCGCGAGGATTCCGGCAAGCACGAGCAAATGCCCGCGCTGCTGCGTCCACAGCTTGGCGGGTTCGACCTGGGCAAGCCAGTCCACGACACGGGCCAGCATCGCGAACAGCAGCGCCTCGAAGGCACCGATCAGCGCGGTCAGCAGGGTCATCCCGACGATGTAGCCGCGCATTCCCGCCGTGCAGGCCCAAACGAACGCGAAAAAGCCCCGCGGCAATTGCGGCGGGGGCGTGTCCGGATAGGGGTGAACGAGGCGTTCGAAGAAACGATACAAAGCGGCGCTCCGACTCAGGCAGGCATCAATCGCCAGAGCACAAGATTACCTGAACACGCCCTCGGCATACGACTCCGGCGCAAAGTTCTCGAACTTCGTATATTGACCCAGGAAGGTTAGCTGCACGTCCCCGGTCGGACCGTTGCGCTGTTTGGCGATGATGATGTCGGCGATACCCTTGCGCGTCGTGTTCTGATCGTAAACTTCTTCGCGGTAGATCAGAAGAATCACGTCGGCGTCTTGCTCAATCGCGCCCGAATTGTGATTCACGATGCCATCGGCGAGCCAGCTCTCAGGGCCCGGAACTGTCAGGTCGAACACCTCTTCCTCGCCGGCGGGTTCGACGGCGACGACGCGATCCCACTGCAAAGGAGAAGGGTTCGCCTGCGATGGAGCGGCCAAGTCCACAACTTGCGTGGCGAGAGCAACTTCAGCGGCCGCCCCCAGCTGATCGACCGGTAACCATCCTCTACCCGTGAGCACCCGATGGCTTGCAGTAGCACGCAGAGTTCGGCCGCTCGCCAGCTTCACTGCAAATATCGGGCGAACACCCTTGGACCAAACAAGATCGGTCTGCGCCTTGACGATTTTCCGCTCGGCGTTCACCGCCCAGACTTCCGGCGTCAGTCCGACCAGATCGCGGATCGGCACGTGCCTGCCATCGGTGAGCGAGACACGCGTATCGCCGGTTACGCATTCGCGCAAATCCGACATGACCGGCTTCTTCTCCACGCGCTGCTCGACACCGCGATTCAGCTGCGAGAGCGCGATAACCGGCACCTTGAGTTCCTTGGCGAGCGCCTTGAGCGAACGCGAGATCTCGGAGATCTCGGTCGCTCGGTTCTCCTTGGTGCCCGAGACCTGCATCAACTGCAAATAATCGACCACGATGAGGTCCAGCCCCCGCTCGCGCTTCAAGCGTCGCGCCCGCGCGCGAACTTCGGTCGGCGTCAAAGCAGGAGTTTCGTCGACGAAGATTTTGGCGCCCGACAGCTGCGTCATCGCCGAGTCGATGCGCGGCCAGTCGTCCTCGTGCAAACGCCCCGAACGCAGATTGCTCTGATTGATGCGGCCCAAGGACGAGATCATGCGCAGGGTCAGCGACTCCGCCGACATTTCCATGCTGAAGATCGCGGCCGACTTACCGGATCCCAAGGCCGCGTTCTCGGCGATGTTCACGGCCAGCGTGGTCTTGCCCATCGAGGGGCGTCCCGCGACGATGATCAAATCGCCGGGCTGCAGGCCTGAGGTCATGTCATCGAGCTGCTTGAAGCCGGTCGAGATGCCGGTCATCTTGCCGTCGGAATGATAGAGCTCGTCGATGCGGTCGACGACGCGCGGCAGCACGCTCTTGACCGGCACGAAGCCGACTTTACCGCGCGAGCCACGCTCCGCGATCTCGAACACCGCACGCTCGGCGTCATCGACGATTTCGCGCGCCTCGCGACCCTCGGGCTCGAGCGCGCTGCTGACGATCAGATTGCCGGCCGTAATGAGCTGCCGCAGCACCGAGCGCTCGCGCACGATGTCGGCATAGGCACGGATGTTGGCCGCGGTCGGCGTATCGCGCGCAAGCGATCCGAGATAAGAGAGTCCGCCCACTTGATCGAGCAGACCCTGGCTCTCCAGGTGACCCGACAGCGTGACGGCATCGCAGGGCTGACTGCGCTCGATGAGGCCCCTGGCGGCCTCGAAGATCAGGCGATGGTCGTTGCGATAGAAATCGTCGGTGCCGACCCGATCGGCGATTTGATCGTAGGCCGCCGCATCGATCATGAGGCCGCCGAGCACCGACTGCTCGGCCTCGATCGAGTGCGGCGGCAGGCGCAGCCCCTCGCCGACGGTGCCCAGCGAACGACTATCGCTACGGGTGGCCAAGTGCTAAAGCCTGCGCGCAGCGGCTTTGGCGGCCGCTACTCTTCGGCGACGATCAGGACGTTCAGGACCACGTCCACATCGGTGTGCAGGTGCAACTGCACCTGGTGCTCGCCCGTGGAACGTATCGGCCCCGTCGGCATGCGCACTTCCGCGCGCGCCACCGGCTGGCCTGCCTTGATGGCGGCTTCCGCGATATCCGCGGTGCCGATCGAGCCGAACAACTTGCCTTCCGTGCCGGCCTTCGCCTTCAGTTCGAGCTTGAAGTTCTCGAATTGCACGGCGCGCGCCTGCGCCTGCTTGAGCTCTTCGTGGGCCTTCGCCTCGAGCACCGCACGCTGCGCCTCGAACTGGGCAATGTTCGCCGCGGTCGCAACCGTGGCCTTGCCGGTCGGCACGAGGAAGTTACGTGCGTAACCGGACTTCACTTTGACGCGATCGCCGATCTGACCGAGGTTCGCGACTTTCTGCAACAGGATGATATCCATGATCTAAGTCCCTGCCTCAGTGCTGATCGGTGTAAGGGAGCAACGCGAGGAAGCGCGCGCGACGAATCGCGAGCTGCAGCTGGCGCTGGTAATGCGCGCGCGTGCCCGTGATGCGGCTAGGAACGATCTTGCCGGTCTCGGTGATGTAGCTCTTGAGGGTCGCGAGATCCTTGTAGTCGATCTGCTTGACGTCATCGGCGGTGAACCGGCAAAACTTCTTACGACGGAAAAAACGTGCCATGTCGAACTCCTGAAATTATTGACGCGCGCCCATGGGCATATCGTCGTCGTCGCCATCGTCGCCGAAATCATCGTGACGACGCGCGTTCTCATCGGGTGCGCGGGCCATCGGTGAAGGTTCGGTGACGGCTTCGTCCATCTTCACGACCAGGTGCCGCAGAACGGCATCGCTGAAGCGGAACGAGCTGTTGAGCTCATCCAAGGTCTTCTGATCGATTTCGATGTTGAGCAGCACGTAGTGCGCCTTGTGGACTTTGGAGATCGGGAACGTCAGCTGGCGCCGACCCCAATCCTCGAAGCGATGCACGACGCCGCCACCGGCACTGATGATGCCTTTGTAGCGCTCGACCATCGCAGGAACTTGCTCGCTCTGATCCGGGTGGACCAGGAGCACGATTTCATAATGTCGCATTGTAGGCTCCCTACGGTTTTAGCCTTCCGTTGCGAGCGGTAAGGCAAGGAGTAAAGCCGGACTGCCGGCGCAAACGAGCGCGAAGGATACGCGCCAGAGCGGCCCCGGTCAACCCAAGCGCTGGCGACGGGCTTCGAACAAGGCCACGCCTGCGGCCACCGAGACATTCAGGGATTCGACCCGGCCCGCCATCGGGATATGCACCAAAAAGTCGCAACGCTCTCGGGTCAACCGGCGCATTCCGGCCCCCTCGGCACCCAAAACCATGGCAAGCGGCCGCCGGAGGTCCGCCGCATACAGACTTTGGTCGGCCTCCCCGTCGGTACCCACCACCCAGATGTCGCGCTCCTTGAGGGCATCGAGCGCGCGGGCGAGGTTCGTCACGCTCGCCACCGGCACAAACTCAGCGGCGCCGGCCGCGACTTTGCGCACGACGCCGTCGATGCTGGCGGCCCGGTCCCGGGGAATGACGAGCGCATGAACCCCGGCAGCCTCCGCGGTCCGTAGACAAGCACCGAGGTTATGGGGATCGGTCACGCCATCGAGGACCAGCAGGAACGGCGGCTCGGTGAGTGCCTCGACCGCCGTCAATAAATCGTGCTCGTCCCAGAGCGGCAAGGGGCGCACCGCCGCGACCGCGCCTTGATGGGCGACGTCCTCGCCCAAGAGTTTGAGGAGCGCGGGAGGCGCGACGCTTTGCACACGAATGCCGACCGCGCGCGCGCGTTCCGCCAACTGGCGAATGCGATGATCGTCGCGTGCTTGCGCCAGCCATAATTCGAGCAGCCGTTCCGGTGCCCGATCGATCACCGCCGTGATCGCATGGAGGCCATAGACGAACTGGCGTCGCTGCTCAGCCACGTCCGCCGCGCCCGCCGCGGCGCGAACCACCGCCACGATTGCGCCCACCGCCCGCTCGACCGCTGCCGCCACTGCGACCCCCGCCGCCGCCGCCGTCTCGCCGCGACCCAGCGGATGACGACGAGCGACCGCCACCACCGCCGCCACCGCGCCGTGGCGCACGAACCGGGCCGTCGCCGGTACCGGACTCGCCATCGATCAATTCGAAGTCGATTTGACGCTGCGCCAAGTCGACCCGACTCAGTCGCACGCGGACCGCATCGCCCATCTGCCAGCGGCGCCCCGTGCGTTGGCCAACGAGCCCCATGCCGCCGGCCTCGAGTTCCCAATAGTCGCCTGGGATCGCCGAGATATGCACGAGCCCGTCGATCGGCATCTCCTTGAGCTGTACGAACAAACCGAATTCGAGCGCACTCGAAATCGTCGCATCGAAGGTCTCACCGACGCGCGCCTGCAGATACAGGCAGCGCAAGTAACTCATGACGTCACGCCCCGCGTCGTCGGCGCGCCGCTCACGCTGCGAGCTCTCCTGGCCCAGAGCCTGCAGCTCGTTGCTCGTATAACGATGTCCGGATGGCGACTTCGGCAGCAGAGCGGCCTTGAGCGCGCGATGCACGAGCAAGTCCGGATAGCGACGGATCGGCGAGGTGAAATGCGCGTACTCATCGAGCGCAAGCCCGAAGTGACCGATGTTAGTTTGCTGATAGACGGCTTGCGCAAGCGAGCGGATCACCAGGCTCTCCAGCAGTATCCCATCCGGACGCGCATGCAGCCGCTCGACGAGTTGCCGGAACTCACGCGGCGTCGGCTTCTCGGAAAACATGGTGCCGACCTGCAGAGAATTCATGACCTTCTGCAGTTCGCTGACGCGCTTGTCCTCGGGCTGACCGTGCACGCGAAACAGGCTCCCCGCCTTTGCGAGCCGCAGCGCGACAGCCGCCTCGACGTTCGCGGCGACCATGCACTCCTCGATCAGGCGGTGCGCGTCGTTGCGCGTGACCGCATAGAAGCCCTCGATGCGGCCGTCATCGCCGATTTTCGCCTTGACTTCTCCGCCGCGAAAATCCAAGGCACCGCGCGCATCGCGCGCCTTCTTCAAAATGTTGTAGACCGAGTACAAATTCTTCAAGGACTCGCGCACCGCCTTGCTCATCGCGGGCGTCGCGCCGGTCTTCGGGTTCTCGAGAAAACCCCAGGCCTGATCGTAAGTCAGGCGTGCGTGCGAACGAATCACGGCTTCATAGAAACGCGTCTTGCTGAGTTTCCCGCTGCGGCTGACGCGCATGTCGCAGACGAACGCGAGACGTTCGACGTTCGGCATCAAGGAACAGAGGTGATTAGACAAATGCTCAGGCAGCATCGGAATCACGCGGTCCGGAAAATAGACAGAGGTGGCGCGCGCGCGCGCCTCCATGTCCAACTCCGTGCCATAACGCACGTAATGGCTGACATCCGCGATCGCGACGACGAGTCGCCAACCGCCCCAGCGCACGTTCTCGGCATAGACGGCGTCGTCGAAATCGCGCGAATCCGCGCCGTCGATCGTGACGAGCGGCAGGTCGCGCAAATCTTCGCGGTTCGCCCAGTCGGATTCACGGATGTCCGGGCTGTAGCGATTGGCGGCCTTGACCACCTCGGGCGGAAACTCGCCGGGAAGATCGTGACGCAGAATCGCGAACCGGGCGGCGAGATCCGAGGGTCGCATGTTCTCCAGCACCTCAACGATGCGGCCCTGCGCGGGCACGTCGCCCTGCGGACGCTTCGTCACCTCGACGATCACGTAATCCTCGTCCTGGGCGCCGTTACGATCGCGCAGCGGCACTTCGACCGAATACCAATGGCCCGGATCCTCTGGAGCGACGCGGCCGCGACCGGGGCCCGTATGCCAAACACCGCCAACCCGCACCGGTGCATCGCCGATGCGACGAATCAAGCGCGCCATGCGCCGTCCGCGGTCGTTGAGCCCGACGGCTCGCACCTCGACGCGGTCGTTGTGCATGAGCGTCGCGGTATCGGCGCGCGCCAGCACCAAGGGCGCAGACCCGTCCTCGGGCATGATCAGCACCTCACCGCTGGCGCGGCCGCGCACCCGCCCGGGGATGCGCTCGGCCTCGCCCGCCGTCGTGAACCCGTGCTCGTTCTGCAGCGCTTGTCCGTCCCGCACCATCGCCGCGAGGCGCTTGCCGAGCGCATCGCGCTGCGCATCGGTATTCAAGCCGAGCCGCTTGGCCAGACGCGCCGCACTCAGCGGCTCGGGCGCTTCGGTCAGGTGCTTGAGCAACAACTCACGGCTGGCGATCGGCTCCGCATAACGCGATTTTTCGAGTTCCAGATTCGGATCCTCGCCACGCCAGTCTTTGGGGGTATTTGCCGCAGGACGCCTAGGGCCAGTAGGGCCAGAACCGTTTGAACCACGTCGTGTCATGAGTACTTAAGTGCCGTAGGTAGTAAATAGAGAGAAAAGGGTCGGGAGCATCGATTGACAAGCCTTGGTTCGTTGCGTAGATTTCTGCGCCTCG
>Ga0116231_10001792_pt1 | contig 44651 bp, 28 predicted proteins | sample S1TSphgellanicum_2_FD_89695 | JGI IMG/M metagenome (GOLD analysis project Ga0116231, IMG submission 89695) | Host-associated microbial communities from peat moss isolated from Minnesota, USA - S1T2_Fd - Sphagnum magellanicum MG | ecosystem: Host-associated > Plants > Peat moss > Unclassified... | reverse complement strand
TTTTATGATGAAAAAAAGAACAAAGAGGAAGGCGGTTTTAAAGAAAGGGGGGGGGGGTTTTGTGGAGGTTTTTTTTTTTTTTTTTTTGTGGGGGGGGGGGGGGGGGAGAGAACTGTGATCAATAGGTTATATAACAACCCAGTTCTTTTGATTTCTTTGAGGACTGCAGTTATGAACCCCCAAGAACCGCCCTGATAACCTCCGGGGGTCTGTTCCAGTTTCTGATGACTGCCATGCAATTGACAATTGGCAGTTTTATGCCAGAATATTTTTATTTATTTATTTATTTATTTATTTCAGAAAAATTAGGTCTGGCAGTCCCAAATTGAATATTTCAAATTTTCGAAAGTCCATAATATTTTGATAGTCCATATTGTAAAATCTCCACTTATCATAGCATCTCAAATAGGGTATCAAAAACCACCTTGTCCTGCACATTCTTGCATATCACAAATGTGAGTTTGTTTGTGGCATGTACTACCGTAGCCTAGGGTCAGTTTCCACATTGATAAAACAAATAATTTTATTTTTTTTCAAAAAAAAAAAATTCTTTAATATTTGAAATTGTTGATTTTTCCATGATCTATTATGATGTTGTGATATGAGTAGTAGTGAAATTATTGAGAGTGTAGGTATAATTATGATGATTTTCAACATCTCAAACTTCATATTTCCACAAAAATTCATTTCACCATTTTGAGGATTATTTAATGATGAAACTGACCTTAGGGTAATGTACCTAATTGACTTCACACCCAGAATTCCAAAACCCAAAACCTAAACCCTAAACCCTGAATCTCAAAACACTAAACCTAAATCTCAGGCATTAGTGATAAAACCCTTTTTGTAATCTTTTGATGAGGAATGTTTGGTGGGAACACAGAATCTGAGTGCTATAATCACGTGCATGATGATGAAAGCTGAGAAATGAGGACTGCTAAGAGCTTCAAACAAGCTTTCCTTTCAACTCACCATTGCATATGGTTTTGCTGCCATCATCCATTCAAAGTGTGGAGATGTCCATATATTATAAGTCCACCTCTTCAAATTGCCAACCCTCACACACCTACAGACATGGTTTGTCCACATGAGTATGCAATTTACATGTGATCTGGGGCACAACCTACATGATCAACAGACACCCACAAGGTTTAAAGTTCTTGGATATGTAGAACTTCTCTCCTGTTGCATCAAATCTGGTCTTGAAGATAAGGGAGGTAGCTTGAACCTGAAAACCCCATGTGGTAGTTTGAGGCAAGAGTGCTCAATTGACAGCAGAGAATGGCTGGAGGCTCAAGGGTTTGAACCTCCCCTTATGTAAAGGTATTACAATTCTTATTTCCTGGAACAACTACCTTAAAAAAACACAATAGAAAAACAGAATCTCCTGAAAACAGGAGATCACTGACACACCTCGTGCTGGGGAAGGTAGGAAAATTAACATGGAAATAATAATTGTAAGATCTCTAACTGGAAACACATGCACAGAATGGTACCTTATATGATGGAAGTTTCGTTGTTTGATTTGCCAGCAACAGTGCACTGCAAAAGTGTATGTGGATATGGAGCTCGGTATTACAAATGACTTCAGTGTTCTGAAATACTCGATATGAGCATCTGAGTTCTTTCTCAAGTTTGTGAAAGAAATATCATCCTCTTTGTGGTGCCTCGGATGCTGGTCTGAGAATGAGCTTCGTAACAGCTGATGAGGAAGAGGAGCCACTTGTGACTTCAATTGAGTGGGACCTTCATTGCTACATTGCAGTTTTAACGTGTTTGAAAGTTGAGGAACTTGATGGCAAAGGCAAATGCAACCCAAAAGAGACCCATGAAGACAAAGCAAACCGCAACAACAATTCCCAACCAGTCATACTTGTAGCCAAGATAGCCCAATACGAAATCCTTGACAGCAATCTGACTACTGAAGCCTGCAGCCAAGATGGGTGTATTTACATCACCCAGTTGTGATGTGATGAGGCCATACAAAGTCCATGCAACTGGACATATCCAATAATACCATACCCACCAGCCCGGCATCTTTGCCTTGGGAATCAGAAAACCTGAAAACAGGTTCCATAAAGAATAGAACCCAGAAGACGTCACGGCTGCCAATTGCTGGGAAGCAGTGAGCCCCACAGCCATCATTCCATACAATGTAAAGTAGGTGAATGTCAGAAACATGAACAGGATATACCAAAAGAATTTCGCAGCAGTCCATTCAAAATGGATCATTGAGTAAGTAATCACTCCATAGACAATAGTTTGGGCAAAGACATAAGGTACCTCAATCAGTGCCTGAGCACAGGCATAAGACAGGGGTGAGTACATACCAGCTGCTTGCTCCCTATAAAACACTGACCTCTCCACAGACACTACAGGCTGCACACTGGATGCATTATTGACTCCCAGAAATAGCACAGACGCATACAGCACTCCCATCACATTGAACACATCTTGTTGAGTTGCACGCTTATCACCCAGCTGCCAAAATATTGATCCAAACAACACTGCAACAACTACTGTGAAGAAGAACCGCACAGCATTGTAGTATGGGCTGCGCCAGTACGTGAGATTCTGCTTCCACAGACACGCCTTAAACTGAACAGCTGAGGGCTGGGAAAACTGGGTTGGGAAGCTTAAGTCTTCTGAACCAGGCTTTGGGGTACTCAACTCCCTGATGATATTTGCATTCACCTTGTACAGCTCTGAGTTTGCGTATAATAATGCAAAGTTTCTATCAAGCTGTGATTCCATAGCTGGGGTAGTGATCTCAAGCATCCATGTTGCAGGATTGTAGCCTGCTTTGATTGGTGGTATCCCAGGGAATTGTGAGAAGTAAGCAATCAATTCCTGGGAGAATTGGCCAAGAGGACCAGCATATATCACTTCACCACCACGTTTGACCAGTAAAAGCTCATCAAAGGCCTCAAATATGTTAATGCTCGGTTGATGTATGGTGCAGACAACAGTTCTTCCTGTGTCCACAGTATTGCGCACTGTGCGCATCACAATTGCAGCTGCCCGAGCATCCAGACCTGATGTAGGCTCATCCATGAAGATGACAGAGGGGTTAGCAACAAGTTCCACAGCAATTGTAAGGCGCTTCCTTTGTTCTGTAGACAGACCTGTGCTGCCTGGAAGCCCAACTAGAGCATTCTGTAGTGTTTTGAGCTCTACCAATTCCATGACCTCTTCCACAAAGAGCTCTCGCCTTATACTGTTAACCTCCCGAGGAAGTCGTAACCATGATGAATACAAGAGGGATTCATACACAGTCACCTGCAATCAATCCTTTCCTTACTGAGATGTTTATAGAGTATGATGCTTGTTTCCCAAACATCTGATGTATGAAATTGATTCATTTCCACAGACTGCCAGTTTGGGTCAAGGTGATCCCCCCACTGACAGTAATAAGACTGCAATTGCATAGACAGGACCTTCAAGTGAAAACCTAAATACAATCAGTGAATGAAGAAAGAGAACAAGAACCTGTGGAGAATGAATGTCTGTTTGCTCCACATATCCTGAGATTCGTGCAAAAGTTTTTTGCACTTTGGTGTATCCAGCCACCTTGATCGTTCCCTCAATGTACCCACCTGTTTTCCTTCCAGCAAGAACATCCATGAGGGTTGTCTTGCCTGCCCCACTGACTCCCATGAGTGCTGTCAACACACCAGGTCTGAAAGCACCACTTATACTCCGTAATAGCTGCAATCTCTCTGACATCAACCCCTGGGCTTTCATCTCAGCAGGCATGTCGACAAAATATGACATGTTGTCAAAGGTTAGAGCCAAAGGTTGAAATGGCAGTATCATGCCCTTTTGTCCTTGGGGTTGCTGCTGGCTTGCTGGAACAGTCAGTTGAATGGCAGCATAGTCAGTAATAGTAACACTAGTGGTGTTCCCAGAATTGCTAGTCCCAGTCTTTCCATTAAATGCTTCTTCTGAAACAGTTGCTTGAGGCTGACCCAAAGGCTGCAAATATTTGAGTGCACATATTAATGTGAAATTGAACAAACAAGTGTATGCGAAAAGTACCAAGGCACCAATTCCATACCAGTAGGATTCAGTAAACATTCCTTTACTTGTCAGGATGCTATAAGACAATGGCACCGGAGCATTGGGACTCGTAACTTGCCATCGTTTAGCAAGGAACTCATTCACAGCTATGGCATTTTGAGCATATGAGAGAGGTGAAATCCAGAACCCCCAAATCCACCAATCGGGTATATTGGCCTTGGAGAGAATGAATCCACCAAGCACAAATAGAATGAGCAGTGCAAATGAACCAAATGTATTGGCAATTACCATTGTTCTACCAAGAGCACCAATTGTGCGGAACAGACCAATTGCCATCTGGTGCATCAGAAACAGCAGCAGCATGTAGCGGAAGAATCTGAAAGCCTCTGGAGCAAGTCCAACAACAAAGTACACGATGCAGGACCATATCAGGGCTTCAATTGCAGAGTAGGGTATCCGCATGATCCAACCAGGCACACAAAAAGCCCAAGCAGGATAAAAGAGGTTGTCACGCTGTTTGTAGAAGACTGGAAGCCGATAGACTGTAAGAGCCATCTCTGTGAATGCATTGAACATCATGTGAATCAATGCAAAGAAGAGTGTGCTCATATACAGATACCCATTTTGCTCATCAACTGGATGAAGCCTTGTCCGGGGAAACAAAGTAGAACAAATTGTTGCAAGGAGTGCAACCTGAACAGTTCGAAATACATATAAAAACTTATTGCGTTTGATGAGTAACCACTCCCTTCCTGTGCATGCTTTGAAAAGCTCCCACCTTGACAATGCATACTTTACTTTGACAAGGGCAGCAGGGTGGTTCTTTGCCCTGTCAAACGGAACGGAGAGATACTCCATCATCTCTTGTCCAATTTTGTAGTCCTGAAAAAACTTTGCTATCTGAGGCACAGAGACAAACTCATAGGGTTTTGTCGGGTCTCCCCAGTATTGTTCCTGATCTTTCTTTGATGTGACCTCTTGAAGAAAATCTGCGATCCCCTTCCGATCTGGGAGCTTAAAGCCTAAGCTCTCAAAAAATGCCAAACTGCTCTCTCGGGGGCCCATGTACATGATATGGCCCTCTGCCAACAGTATGATGTCATCAAAAAGCTCAAATGTCTCTGGTGCAGGCTGGAGGAGAGCCATCAACACTGTTCCTTGCATTAGATGCACAAAATCACCAGTGGACCTCACAATCTGAAAGGTTGTAGAACTGTCCAATCCAGTGGAGATATGATCCATGAAAAGAGTCTTTGTGGGGCCAACCACCATCTCTCCTGTGGTCACCCTTTTTTTTTGACCTCCTGAGATACCTCGAAGCATGTCACTTCCAACAACAACATCAGCACAGATTTCCAGTCCAAGCACCTTGAGGATGTAGTCTGTGGACAAGCTATGTCTCATCCCTTGCATTGCAGTTCCTTTCATGAATGCATCAATGTGAGGATCTGGTTGAATGTTCAATTCCCTTTCCCTCCTCCTAAGCTCTTCCAACAGCTCAAACCTTGGACCTACCCCTTGACAGCGAGCAGCAAAATCCAAAGTCTCCCGCACAGTGAGCTCTCCAATGTGGTCATCATTTTGACTGATGTAAGCAGCTGTTCTTTGGGGTTTGAATTCATTCAGCAAGTGTCCATTGTAAGTGATAATCCCAGCTTCACGCAGATCTTTTTCTGATAGCTTGCCAGACAAAGCCAACAAAAGAGTTGACTTCCCAGCTCCTGGAGGCCCAAGCAACAGAGTCATCCTCCCTGGTTTGATCACACCACTGATTCCATGCAATATAGAAAGAGGACGTTTATTATTCGGCCGCAAAAGTTTGCATGAAGCAAGGCAAGCTTCAAAAATGTCACGACTGAAGTTGATCAGAGTAGGCCGAGCTCGATCTCCCACATAAACATCTGCACTCACAGATAAATTCTCAAACCGTACCTCAACAGTAGGTAGTACAAGGCCTACTCGCTCAATTCGTTCTTTGATGTGAAGCAGGAGTTGTGCAGTGTCCTGTTTGCTGGTAGCAAGAGCATTTTCCAAAACCTGTTTACGCTCAGCTTGCCCATGCAGAAGTTGTTCTAGAGCAGCCCACTCTAGAGATTCTTGAGGTTCAACTCGGTAGTCTGCCGCACGGTTGGTTGTTGTTCCCTGTTGTTGAAGATACCATGACCTACCGTCGTCATTCCAACCAGCCATGATTCTTGCACTCCTCTTTTGCAAGGTGCTATAATACTACTACTACTACTACTACTACTGGGCCTTCATAACCAAACAAGGAAAGAAAATTTCTTTGATCACACAATCAAAAGTGCCCCCTGCATATCTTTGATCTTTTCACAATCACGATCCCTTTTTGCATTTATAATTGATCATGATGAGCATTTGCACAAAAAATTCTAAAAAAATTCAATTCAATTCAATTCAATTCAAGTTGCATTTGCAATGTCATTCAATATTTTTTCATTCGAATGAAACTTAATTGTCACCAAATCAGTTCAATTCTTTCATCAATTACTCAATTGATCGATCATCACTGGTAGTGCGTAGCAGCATGGAGCCCAAGTTGATTGTGATGAGCATTGCACAAATATCAATTTTACTCTTTGAGAAAGACAATTCCCTCTAGGAAGTTGATGTGGACCAAAGATACAGTCCATCCACACTCTCTCTTCAAGAACAAAGAGACAGGGTGAAAAGAGACCTAGCATGAAGACATCATCAGGGCACAAGAGATGAATCAATATGTGACAGATTTCAGAGGCAAACCAGATCAATTCTCTCTCTCTCTCTCCAGTGAAAGTCTGGTGAATGTCAAGTGTGTTCACATGGGTGATGCACAGAGGAAACTAAGGAGGAAACCAAATTCAAAAGCTCAAAAACAATCATGTGGGAAAAGTCTCTTGGGATTTTGTGCAATCCTAGAAGCCATGCATAGAGCCAGAAGAACAACAAGAACAACAAAATCAATGCCCAAAAAGTCCAATTGTGCAACAAAGCTCCAAAATCCATCCTACAAGACATCAGAGCATCTCATTGTAACAGACATGTGTAACCGCCATTATGGATGAGTTTCATCGTTTTCGTTCTTGGTGCTAATCAACGACAAATCGTCTCTTTGTCATTGGAATATTTATTCATCCATCAGCTCGGATTATTATCATCAGAAACCTTGGAGATCATTGTGGATGAAATACATCGTGCTAATCACCTATAAATCTCCTCTTGTCCTCAACATTCATCCACCCACTCAAATTATTATTATCATTGTGGATGAAATACATCTCACTAATCACCTATAAACCTCTTTCTTAATCCTGAACATTCATCTGTAAACTCGAATTATTATCCTCATAGTCGATGAAATACATTTTGTTCATCACCTATAAATCTCCTCTTAGTCCTTGAACATTCATCCATCGAATCAAATTATTATTATCCATCAGCTTGGATTATTGTGATTAAAAACCATGAAGCCTATTCTAGATGAAATACATATCCTAATCACCTACAAATGTCCTCTTAGTCCCCAAACATTCATCCATCAACTCAAATTATTGGTTATTAGAAACCATGGAAATCAATGTGGATGAAATACATATCGCTAATTGTGTGTTGATCTCTTCATAGCCCATGAACATTCATCCATTTGTTTGAATTATTGTTATCCACCAGCTTGGACTGGTATTATACACCAACTTAGATTATTGTCATAAAAAATCATGGGGATTGTTGTGGATGAAACACATCTTCCCAATAACCTACAAATCTCCTTGTAGCCCCCAAAACATTCATCAACCATCTTGAATTATTATTGTTTACACAAACAAATTATTATTGTTATGAAGAAACCATGGAGATCATTGTGGATGAAATTCATCTTGCAACTAATCACTTACAAATATCCCCTTAGTCCTCAAATATTCATCAACCACTTCAAAAAAATTATCATCCACTAGAACAAGGGATGTGTCATATTGTGGCCTTGCCATTTACATTAAAAAGTATCCTAAGGGAAAAGAAGAATTATGGAAACTCAAATATTTCATCATACAAAAATACAATCTCCAAAAAATCCTCAAAAAGAAACCAAAAGCCTTCAAGATAATATAACTCTATAACTAATCTCAAGTTTCAACACAAGCCAGAATATCATCTTTCAAATATCCTCATATAAAAATAGACCTATTATTACCTAGAGGCCAAAATCCATTAAGCTATTATACTCTATAATGAATCTAAACACAATATCCTTGCATTGATAGGCAAGGCCAACAAACTATTGTTACTAAAAACAACAAAGATCATTGTGGATGAATTTCATCTCACTAATGATTTACATCGTGAACATGCATCCACCACCTCAAATGGTTATTATCCACCAACTCAAATTGTTATTAAAAAACCACGGAAATTGTGTTGTTGAAATACATTTTCATAATCACCTAGAAATCTTTTTTCAATCCTTGAACATCCATCCACCTACTCAAATTACTATTACCTACCAATTCGTATTATTGTCATCAAAAAAACTGTAAAAGTCATTGTGAATCAATTACATTTTGTTAATCGCCTACAGACCTCCTTTTAGTTCGTAAACATTCATCCACCAACTCAAATTTCTTTCAATATCCACTAACTCGAATTATTGTTATCAAAAACCATGAGATCATTGGGCATGAAATGCATATTGTGAATCATCTACAAATATCCTTTTAGTCCTTAAACATTCATCCACCAACTTGAATTATTAACATTGTGGATTACATTCATCATAACATAAAATTCTTTTTTTTTTAAAAACAAAAAGATACTGAAATAATTTGAAAAGTCAGCTGGTGTTCGGGTCCTAGTTTGACATCCTATTTTAGCCTCAATTGAAGTTAATTTTTTTAAATGATTGATATTGATATTAAGGACTGTTTAATAGAATTTAATGTTACTTCACAACATTTAATTATGACATGATTTCATCTTATGAAGAATTCAAGAAATAAGGAACCTACAACTATGTAAAACTAGGAATAAGAATGAAAATTTTCATTCTTCTAATGACTAACCTTAATGAAGAAAAAAAGTTTTGTCTTCATTTTTTTTCCCTTTGTACTCATTTTCATCTTCACTTTTGACCTTGTCCCCAATTTCAATATAATTGAGAGTGGAGATGTGACAAGCCACAAAGGTTTATCAAATGGTATTAAAATTAATTTCCCAATATGATGTGTTACAAAAAAATATTTGAACTTTGGACATGTTTTCTACATCCTTGTAGCTATGGCAAGATGGTCACATGCGGGTTTCTAAATGAGATTAAGATGAGGAGTTCATATTCACCTTTCAATCACATCAATTACAAAGACCAGACAAGAAGGTGATCACCAATGTTGGGTAATTTTCATTTCTTTTGGATAATTGTAAGATTTAGTTTTCATAAGGGTTTGAAAAACTAACCTAGTTAGGGACCTAGGTAGGGTACCAAAGTTTTTTTTTTAAAAAAAAACTAACTTTGTTGGTTTTCTATGTCCTAATTTTCATAAATTTGAAAACATTCAATTATCTAAGTTAGTTCTCAAAAATCAATTATGGGTTCATTTGTTAAAAACTCATGAAATCATTGTCAAAATTATTTATTGATAAAATCGACAAGATGTTAATAAAAGTGCCAAGCTTTGGATGTTTTCAGAAACCCCTATCTTGCAACAACTAAACATTACATTCTAAAGGTATGTTCACACATTCTGATAAAGGTGTTGGTAAAGGAGATGTAACTTACAATTGTTCACATAATGCGTCCAGTCATCAATAAATAGTGTACATGGCATGCACACATGGCTTACTATCAAACTCACTATCATTTTTGGTAGTGCATGGTGATAAACTATTGATGTGGATTTCAAAATCTTCAAAAAATGAACATTCTCACCCCTATTGATGATGGTAGGTTATGAACATGAATTCACAACTAATAAACTATCAACTTGTCATGTCCATCACTTAGGTCCATCCTTCCTCCTTCCTGTGCGTTACACCTTCTATTTTTTACACCATTCTTCCCTACCGCATGTTGCATCTTCTTATGTTATTCCAATCTCTACATTCTTCCACTCCTTCATGCTCAACCTTCCAATTTGCACCTACAAGTGTCAAACATAGGTGAATTAATCTGCAATCGATGGAGGCAGTTCCATCAATTTGGCCGAAAGAGGTGAAGGTGTTTCAAAAGGAAGACTGAATGACAACATGAGTGCTCAGCAATGCCAAACAAATTGGGAATATAGGGAAGTGCTTGTGTTCATCAAGTGCAAAGAAGTAGAGTACATTACATAGAAGGAGCTTGTAGATCCAAGAACCCATATGGTTTTTTATGTGCAAAGATGGACAAAGATTGTAGATCGACTTCAAAACAATATCAATGCATGGGTGCCACAAAATTCCAAAACATGCAAGGATAAATATAACGACCTCCATTTAAATTATAAAAAATATATAGACTACCACAAGGGAACTAGTCACGACACTTCTTACTAGGAGTTGGTTGTTGATGAATGTGACAAGCTACACTTGCCAAGGCAATTCAACTATGGGTTCTATAAGGTGATATATGGGTTTCAAGGAGAGAGGAGTGTCAACAAACTGATCCATGTGAGGGACTTGCAAGTTTATGGAGATGCAAATTACATTGCGTCAATAGTAGATTCATAGGAAAATCAAGAATTAGCACAACCACAATGGACATTCATGTAGGAAATTCTTAGTGATGACTATGTTACAAATGAACAAATTGCAAACAATGGCAATGACACAGTTTCAATTCGGGTGAATGTTGTGAACCTAGATGATTTCTCAAGAAGCACTCATCATCATGAAGTGTCATTTGTCAATTTGTTAAACACTCAAAGTCGACAACAAGCAACGAAAAAACTTTTGACCACCCTGATTACACTTAGAAGTACATGAGTCAACCAGAAGCGAAACAATGCATTTTCATTAGTAATTGAAGCAACTGACAAGAACAACAAGGCGATGGTGGTAGCCATGGACCAAACCATGGATCACATGAACATTACACATATGGAAATTAAAGAGAAGCGAATGACAGTCCATGGGCACACCTTCAAAGAGTGCCTCAAATACCTAAAAAAGATAAACAAAAAAATTCACAAGGCAAGTCAAAACATGGTGAATGTCCTTTCTAAACAAGTGTAGCCATGTGTCATGCTTTCATATTTGATGAAAAAAACATGCCTCCAATAGTGAATTTGAATTCAATTCCATCAAATGAAAAGTGATTCACAAATATTAAATTAAGTGCTTTAGAAACATATCCATGACATGAAGATTCAGTGATAGAGAAAATGAAACATTAATAGGTTTGTTTGTAAGTTTCCATTTTAAGCAACATTGCACAATTTTTTTTCAAAAAACTTCAATGCACACGATGCAACTTGTTTCTAAGAAATTGTTCTAGAATTGTGTGTTGATTTGTTCCTGACATTTCCAAACCTTCTTTTGTTTTTTTTTAACTCCAAGTTTTGTAGCATTCCCATGTTCTTTCACTTCTTTATGATTAATAAGATGAACATTTACAAGTCTATTCTCCAACTTTAGCTACATGTTTATGTCCAAATCCTTTCCATCAAGGATCATATTATAAAGGATGTAACAACAAACAACAACATTTAGCAAAAACATCACATGAAAGTTAGTCTTCAATAACAATTCTTTGAAGCTTTTCTTTTAAATCTCAAAAGAGTTCTCAACAACACTTCTACCTGTAGCTATCTATTGAACAATGATTCAAGAACAATGTGGCGGACCTATCCCTGTTTATGGGGAATCATAAGCCAAGGTAGTAAAGGGTATCATTTATCATTTAATATGTAAGGTTTTATGTTAAATTCACCATGATCCAATTGAAACAATTGTTGATATGTAATTTTTTGATGTACAAAAGAAATCTGCAAAATGTAGGCATCATTCATTGACCCCAGCATCCCAACAAATACATCTCTAAATTTCTTCTAGTAGTTGATTACAACTTGAAGTTGCATGTTGTAGGCTTTAGACTTGTAAGAAAAATATTTAAATACATGTTGCCCCTTTGGTTTGAACATGTGAATTTGTGTAACATCGATTGATTCTTGGATTGCTAGAAGTCTGCAAATCTTCTTTAAACCATTCATGACTTTAGTCAAGTCATCTCTTTCTAGCCATGCAATTTGATTTTGAAGCACTTGATTCATAAACCAAACAAACTCATGCAAAACCAAATGAACACTAGATTTGCCCATTGTACACAATTCATTACAATGCAAGCACTCAATGTTGTGAGCAAGCTTGTATAAAAAACATGTAATTCAAATTGTCACAAAAATTGCATAACAATATGTGGCATCCTTCTTCTGCATTAGAAGTTTCAACTTTTCAATTAATTGTCACACAAACATTTGCATAACTTTGAAGTGCTCGATCCACCTATAGTCATCATATTGGACCATTAAAAAAATGTGAAACAAGTTGTTGACCTTGCTTTCACCTAGCTTCTTAATTCCCTACTCAACATCAAATCATACATAAGGGACATTTGGTACTCATGCAACACAATAAAATTCAATCAAGTTCAATCAAGTTTGAAAAATCTCCCTACTTGCTGACTTTGCATTAATCCACCAAATTTGATGTGTTATTTCATCAATGTCTTTTTCATAACACAACAACAATGATTCATGCGTTTGTAAGAAATGAACCAACAAAATAAAGTTGATGAAGTGCATATTTCACTATCACAACAGTAAGAACAATGAAATTAGTAAACTGAACAAAGTAGCACATGAAGAAAATCGACAATGATTGAACAAAACAACGCACAAAGAAGATCAGTAATGACTAAACAAAGTAGCGCACAAAGAAGATCAACAAGATCAACAATGATTGAATAAAGTAGCATGTGAAGAAGATCAACAATGACTAAGTAAAACAACACATGAAAAAAATCGACAGTGACTAAGCAAAGAAAACTTCTAACAACAAGAGCTCTAAAATGATGATTGAAAGAGAAGATTGGCAATGACTAAGCAAAGAAAATTTTCAACAACAAGAGTTCCAAAATGATAAAAAAGATCAATTGTGTTTTAGAAAAAACTCTCCAACAAGAGTTCTAGATGAATTAAGAGAGGGAGAGGGGCCTTACTTAGTCTTGGTGTTGTCTATGAGACGTGGCTAGAGACAACACTTGTCAATGCAATGAGTGATTATAAGCAAAAAATCGTGAACAACAGTAAAAGTTTGTTGATGTAATGAATGATTATATGGAGAAAGTTGTGAATGACGATAAAAGTTAGGGTAAGTAAGGAGTATTGGTAAGCTAGGTAAGCAACATGTTTGAACGGTGGTAGGTAAATGATGTAAGTTATTGAAAAGTAATTTTATTAGGGCTAAAATAGATATTAAAAAGTAGGGTAGCTATTGATAATAGGTTTGGTTAGTAGTGACTCTACCTCTATGTGCGAAAGAACCTTAAAATATCCTAGTTATATAAACCCCATACCCAATCTAAAACTTATCTTGAAAACCTAACTTGAGTGAAAACCTTTTACCCCACCCAAATTTCACCATTTTGGAAGGCTATGCAATAGATCCAATTCTTAGTGGCCAGTTCTCACACAAGAAAGAATTGATAGTTTGAATATCAATCAAGGTATCATTAAATTTGATACCTTGCCATGTTTTAATTTTGATACATGGGTGATACCCACCCAACATTGGTGATTACTTAATATAATTAGAATTTAAAAAAAAGACACAATATAATCTCAAAATAATGTTGTGGTTCAAATTTTAAAAACACCACCTTCCTCCTTCTAGTAAATTTTATAACTTGACTTCAGAGTGGCATCCAACAATAGTCCCAAAGTTTTCAAAAGTGGAAGTTTCAAATTTTTTTTGTTGTGAAATCTCACAACTTTCAAGGCTCATAACTTGTTCAAAACATAAGTAATTAACATGTTTAAAATTTTCATTATACAACCCTTGAAAAGAGATTCTCATCATCAAACCAAGCTCCCCAATTTTACATCATTTGACTAACCAAGTAATGTTCTAAATGATCATGAATCAAATTTTGATCTTGTCATGATTTTTGAAATGATCATAACTTTTAAATATAAAATCTCTTTTGTCATTGAAATATTTCAAATGATCCAAAGATCACTTGAACTAGATTTGACCTTCCAAACTTCACCCCAAAAAATCATTGGACTCCATACAATGTTGTCAATAATTTTGTTTGATTTTCTCAATGTTACTTAGTTTTAGTTTTATTTCCTTTTGTTCCTTAGTTTAGTGAAAAACCTTAGTGTCCAAAAAAAAAATTCAATGGAATTAGTAATGTGATGCATGTTTTGAGTTCATGACTGATTAATTGCAGAAAGTAGAATGTTTTTTAACCATTGGGACCCTAAGCCCTTTCTAGACCTATTTTACCTACTTTCAAAGCAAAGTTTTAGATAGAAAATTGGTCAAATCTACTCATCCATGAAAGGGAATGCAAAACTAGCCATTGGATCCAAAGTTTACACATTCAAATGTCTTTGGTAAAAATTGTAATAAAATCCAATCAAGAAATGATGAGACAACAAAGTTACATTGAACTCATATAGGTGCTACCCACAATTAGATCTAAAGCTTCTACATTACATATAGTAAAGGACGTCGTGAAGCATCATTTCATTCATTTGTCCCGTCATCCATCCGTCCCGTCATGATTTGTTTACTTCGACGGGGCGAAGAAAAAGTGGAATATAGATGTGGCGTGGTGGAGAATAATATATATTAGTGTTGTAATTTATTTTTTTAATTTTAATTTTTTAATTTTGGGGTTTTTGGACTTAGGTACACTCATCCTATCTCTTTCTCAACAACTGAAAGAGTTGGGTTGGGCTTTTTTTTTCTTTTTTTTTGGGAAATTATATTTAGAATATTGGAAATTTTCAATGTTTTTTACATTGCCATAATTTTTTATTATAGTTCAATGGATGCCAAAGTGAGCAGCCATTAAACACACTTTTATTAGATAATATTGGCAATTTCAAGGCTTGCATTTGCCATAATAATAATGGCAATGGATGTCAGTTGCCATTTTAGCACACAAATTTAATAGATATATTGGTAATTGCAATGATCAGATTGCCCAGAAAAATAATTTTGCCAATAATAATAATATGCTGGATGCCAAAGGTATTATTATGAAGCATGTGAAAATTGGATGCACCAGAAACCCTAACCACTATGAACAGGGAGACAGTCTAGATACTGGAACTTATCAACATACAAAAACAAAGAAATAATTTTCAACAGATTGATACTTATTAAATAAGTAACTTACTACTTACTTACAAGTTGAACAACGTTGGGGTATATTTGCTGTCTCCGGTCTATTCCCATGGTCAGCTGTATGTTGCTATCTCACGGGTCACAAGCAATGCAAACATCAAGATTTTCAGCGGTCAGGATCCCGATGCATACATGCGGAATGTCGTATATAAAGAGGTTTTGGAAATGTAGTTTGTAATTGTAATTTTGTAATATGTACCATCAAATACACACACACATGTGCATTAGGCACAGGGTTCAAAGTAGTATCATTTATGGGAACACATACATGATGTTAGAAGGCTTTAAATAAAATGAATCAATCCAACTAATTGTTTGCTTCTAGTTTACTTCTTGTTTTATAAGTCAATCCAAGCTCACTAAAATCAAAACCCATACAAATAAATTCAAATCTTAAAGTTTACTTCCTTTGATGCCAATTAGGTTTTGTTGAAGATACATGTAAATTTAGATTTACCTTCATTTGATCAATTAACTCCCAAAAGTTTAAAAGTAAGGACAATCAAGAATGAGAAGCAATTTAATAAACACAAATTTGATCAAAATGTGTGCATCTTGAACAAATGAGCATTGCCATTTGGTCAAAATAACAACTGATTCTCTTTATGGAACACTTTACCTTGAGTACCTCTTTTTTATGTATTCAATATGGAGACACGAAAGTCAAGGTATTCAACAATATATTTATATGTCACATTGATGGGATGTGGTTAACTTGGTACTAACAACATTTCTTAATTAATTCAATTTTGTTAAAACAAGTTTTTAATTATATAGGAAGGTTTGATCTTCTACATTTTTTGCATCCTCAACTAATCTCAAATACAACAATGAATCCAAATTTAATTTTTTAGAACACACATACCTCTTGTCTTAAAGCACCAAAATGAAGAGGAGTACAAGGGTCTCAAGTGTTTAGCAAAGCAAAGGCCATTTTTGGGAGTTAATGATCTAGCTAAAGTCCAACAAGTATTAGCCTCTCAATGCCAATTATGTATTACATATATATGCAACAAAAAGGTATTCAAATTTGCCAAGGGTTAAAGATAGGAAGTTTTGTTAAACACATTAACCCAAACCCCACAAACACATGTAATAGGACTAAATAATGTATGGCAAGTTAATTTTAGCTTGCAAATGTTAATATCAATTAATTTTTATCCTATTAATGCCAATTTGGCACTTGTAAGTTAGAGTTTTTTGAGTTTGGAACATGGGGTTCTTAAATATTTTGACTTTGGTTTTTTTTAATTTACATCTTGTCCGTTGCTTTTATGTCATTTTAGCAATTCCATGAGATATCTTGATATTATTCAACATTCGAGTTACAACCCAAAATGGATTCCTGAAGTACATAAAGTGTGAACAATTTGGAAAAGTAAAAGGAGTATGAAGAAGCAAAAAGTTGATGTGTGTCATGTGAGTTGGTAACAATTTTGTTGGTGACATGTGTGTGCCTTGTTCTTGTATGGTTTTGCAAAAGGGAGGTGATAAGGAGCTTATTGAGGGCCATAATTGAATACCATACTCCCTAAACGGATTCGGCGTTAATTGTTTTTTTTCATTTTTCGAAAAAATAATAATTTTGTCGAAAATAATGTAATTAAACTCTCTCAAATCTAAGATTTGAACTCAAGTCTATGGGTTCTAGACACACTTGGACTAATGTATATTTGTTATAATTATGTATCTCTTGATAATAATTTGTCTATGTCAAAATTTTCATTGGGCAACATGGACCAATTTTCACATTGTCATTGCCAAATGTGTGAAAATCTCAAATCCTTATGCAAATCATCAAATTTTGCATGAAAATTCTGAGAATTCTCTTTCATCTGATTTTTAAATTAATTTTCATCCAATCTGACAAGAAATGAGGGGATTCCATAAATCCAGGCTTGTAATCTCTGGAATCGTCGCAAGTTCTCTAGGGTTCCAATAAGCCCAGATGTCATGTTTGGAACTAGTACTTGCAATGTTACTGTGCAAACAAAATGCAAATCACAAGGCGCTTTTAACAAGAATTTGGAGTTCATGCGCATCATTCTCTGATTTTACTCAGGGTGCTCCTCATATTGACAGGGTCCTGGCACATCACTTGTGCTGTTTGTTCATATAATTAGTTGGTCATCAGAAAGTGGAATGCAACCTTTAGTTCGTTTTTCAGTTTGTAACTTTCCTGCCATGAAAAATCAGCCTCCTGGTAATTTGATCCAAATCTATCATCTAAACTACAAGGCTTTCAATACTATTGGACAGCTCAAAAAGCTTTGAGTCTATAGGGAGAAATCATCAATTACAAGTTTCATAATCTCCTTACTAGTTTGAGAGTCAAGCTTGCAAGAGAGTTGTCTTTTCTTGAAGATCTCTAGCAGTCTGTCGGTCTCTCCCTCCATCCATCAGCCAGTGCCACCTTACACAAACACACAGAAGAGGAAAAGACAGCATAGCAAGTGTCCAGCATGACATACTAAGCACGCTTGAGGCGTTTCTGAAAGACAGCTTTTGTGCTGATGATGGCAAAGAATGAGAATGCTGTAATGCTAACTCCCAAAAACAACACCACCTCATCAAACCAAGAGCTTTCTTGCAGATAAACTTGTAAGCCAATGGTCAACCAAAAGCTTTCTGTATATACAGGGTCAGCTGCACCCATTGTGTCTCCTGTCTCCAGTGGGAGTAATTGCCACCCTGATGCATCATAGCCTAATCTTGGCGAGAATGCAGGCACATACCTTAAGAAACCACGTACACACAAGCATTCCCACTGTAAATTTGCATGCAAACAACATTACTGGACAAGGGGGGGCTATCCACAAGTGGCATAATTAAGAACTCTGATTGTATCCAGCCAAAGACCTGCCCTTGACAAGGAAGGTTGCAATGTCATAAGAAATTTATGTACTGAGAATGATTACCTGGTGGTGGACACAATACATCGCCCTTTGTGATCAGCTGTAGATGCCACACAAACTTCCTCTGGGTTCTTGCAGGCATCTGTACATTCTTCATTTTGTGCTGGGAACTTCTTCCATTCCTTCCGATTGAGCTCAGTTCGGTCAGCTAGGAAGTTCCATACAAAGCGTGAGGTATCCTCAATATACTGTGGATCAGGGATTGTTGAGGGTTCTCCTTGAAACACACCCACATAGTGAGTTGTGAAGCCTTGAGATGGTGTCATTAGACTCTTCACTAGCTCACATGTCATCCCTGGCTCCTGATGGAAAAGGCACCCAACCATAGCCTCCACCAATGACACATTGACCTACATTCAAGTACCAAGTACAGAAAGCATCAAATAACATGACAATTGCAAAACACATCCTAAAAATGCTGAAATCCTCAACTTCAATTTCATCCTACATACCCAATGTCTGACTTGAGCTGATGAAAGCATACATTGAAAAAATTGGAAACTCTTCACAAAACTAGCAGAATGCATTACCTACCCAATCACAACTGTACAAGCATTCACCCTTACAAAAGAGCTAGAATTGTACCTATGAACAAACTAGATTCTTCCAACTGAAAAGCTACAGAGCATAATGATAATAGTTAACCAAACTGCGTCACCTGAATCGACTTTAGAATGGTTGTATCAGCTGTATTGTCACTTGCAAGCATATAAAGTGCACGTGCTACTAAGGAAGCTGCTGTGGCAATCACTTCCACATTTATGTTGCTGGCATCATCATACTGGCTATGGTAGAATTTGTTCTTGAAGATGGTGTCAAATTCCTCCAAGACAACACCTGCATTGCAGCTCAGAAGAGGAACATGCCAATAATCTCAATAGAGGAACTGAGGAAAAATATATGGTCATAGCTATTGAGAACTTCTCACTATTATATTGAACTCAACCTGAAACAGCCTCTTTCATTCTCTTGCAACTTCCACCATACTTCCTAAAGCTCATAATAATGCACAGGAAAACTTTACAGAAATTTAGAAAACCCAAATGATGCTTAACAATCAAACTTACCATTTCAATACACCAACAAATACAGTTCTCCAGCCAGATTTCTCAAGAAGTTGAGGTCATCAAATATTTCAACAGGAAATAAAAGTGGATAGTTATATGACTTCTATCCTACAAAACCTCCACACCTGTATAACATGAACGATACTCTGCTATCTGGCAGACAGAAAGTCAAAGCAAAGCTAATCAGTGTATTTGATCGAGGAAAAAGGTTCTTGTTGTACCTGCAGTAGTGGGATCCTTGTGAACAAAAGACATAAGAGATGATGGAGGAATGCCAGGGTTGGATGGAGAGGCAGGTTTAACTTGCGGTTTGCTTGTAGAATCTTTAAGTGAAACAGCTGCTGCCTTTAAAGCACTGAGAATTTGCAGAGTAGGTGTTGTGGCTGCACTGGCCTGTTTGTGAACATAGAAAGTGGAATCATAAGCCTGGCCAATAGACCCCACCTCCAGTACTTGGTAAATTGAAGTGGCATTGAGACCCATCACAAAATTTGAGTCAGATTTCAGCTGTGCCAGAAACTGACGGCTCCCTAAGTAGCCAAAGGATTCCCCTGTAACCACAAGAAACACTAGTTGTTTCTTCAAGGTCTCTAACCCTCCCATCTCCGCAAGGGCATCAACCGCTGCAAGCAATGCTAGCATGCCTGATAGAGGGGAGTCAGCCCCAGGGGCAACATCATGAAAAAAGGAAGAAGAGTCCATTGATGCTATAGCCAACACAATAGGCTTCCCTGTGGGAGATGATACATTCATAGCTGGAAGTGCTGACCAGACACTGTATCCTCCTAGTGGAAGGCAAGAATTCTCCCTCAGGCATGATTCTGTGGTATGTGTCCCTGCTTTTGTTGTGCGCATGACCGCATTAAATTCTGCAACATTTAAAGGATATTTGAAACCGACTCTTTCATTCTTCGCTGCCAAAGCTTGCACATCGTCTGTGCTATTCTGCAACACAAACCATGAGAAAACTAAATCAGGGAACAAGAAAGTCACATTTGGAGCATTATGAAAACTGTGCCTGTCATAGACATTTCAGCATTTTAGTGGAATACTGGAAGAACTTTGACTGCCAGAACTTCTTCAACTTATTGCTGAAATCTAACCCATGCCCTATGATAGTGGGTAAGCTGTTGGATTGCCCCTGGGATTCAGGCTGGTGGGCTGTGCTATTTAAATCCAATGATGTCCAACCTAAAGATAGACATTCCACTCCACCGCCCCCCCCCCTCCTTTGATTTTGACAATCTTGTGAAGCTGCTGCTGCAGCACTCATTACCCATCTTGATAAAACCCTAAATTACAAAATCTCTGCATTTCAACATATTCTGCACAAGTATCAACTCTTCACACCCATTGTTGCTTTTGTACTTCAACTGGAAGTACAATTAAACCATATCCTACAACACCATTTGAATGCACCACCATAGTCATTGGACTGTTTGTGCACATGTGAGGAGGCACAAGTTGGGCTAGAAATACATGTTGGGTTCATGTAAAACTCCACGGAATCCTTTGAGATTTTCAGCAGAAGGATACAGCCCTCGTCTTGGACAGCTGCGACTTGCAGCATTTGTGAGATGACAAATGGCTACTAAAATTTTAGCTGGAAGGCTCCTGTCTTCAGAGGTAAACAGCAGTAGACACCACCGATGGCAAATCTTACAATATGATCATGATGTTCTTACTTGATTAGGCCATAATTTTGCATGCAACAAAAGAAATATAAGCAAGGCTGCATCATAGAGAAACCTTGTGGAGAAGAAACACCGGGAAGTTGAGACGTCTGTACATAATGCCAGATCCTGTAGGATTCCACTGGTAGCTCTTTGTGTCATATGGTGCAAATTCAGCTTGTGGGAAGATTGAGTCTGCAGAAAATCCAGCAACTTCTGGGAAGCTCAAATTGTCATATTCTATCAGCAGGCCTGCAACTTGCTGCTCCAAGGAAGAAGAAGAACCATCCGCTTCTTCCAGCCTCTTCAAAAAACCCACCAGAGCAGAAGATGGCAGCAGCACAGTCCTGGGAGCACTCAATTGTACCGAGTTTGCGTCCTGGAACCTTTGAATTGGAGCTATGGCCTTTGTGCGGCCGGGGTTAGCACATCCCAATTCCCCCGTCACATTCAGAAGTCGGACACAAGGATATCCTTGTAAACTTTGATACATGGCATTTTCAAGATCTGGCACTGATCGCATTGGCGACGACCCCACCGCCGTGACGGATACCACTGCCACGCTGCTGAAAATTGTTACAAACAAGGCTAGAAACGGTAGAAGCAGCTCCGGAGTACTAGTACTCCATCGTGACCATCTCAGCTTGCGACAACACTCCATAGCCAAAACAGTTTCCACTTCTTAGTTTTGCGTGCGTAATCTAACTACGATGTCGCAATCATGAAATTGGGAAACCCCTGACCATTTCGAGGTGGAGAGAAAGAAACACACAGAGAGCGCCAGAGTCTGCGATATCCCTAAAATGGTCCAACAGAACCACACTGCAAATACGGTCCAGAAATTAGAAAGGGACAAAGGAACACACAATAAAAACTCGCACACACAAACGCGAAAGAAGAAATTGGAGGAGTCCGACAGAACCAATTTGGGGCTTCGACGAAAGTGCATGGGAGTGCGTGAGATGGTGACCGGGAAGCCGAGACGCGAAGATTTTGCACTACTGACGAAACCCTAATTGGGAAAGAAGATCCACGAAGGGACGAAACCCTAAAGGGGAAGAGACGAAGGGACGAAACACAAAACCCTAATTGGGGAAGACACGAAGGGATAAAGCCCTTATAGGGAAAGAGACAAAAGGGACGAAACCCTAATTGGGGAAGAGACTTAGGGACAAAGCCATTATAGGGAAAGAGATGAAGCGATGAAACCCTAATTGGGGAAAATACCAAGGAACAAAGCCTTTATAAGGAAAGAGACGAAGGGACGAAACCCTAATTGGGGAAAATACCAAGGAACAAAGCCTTTATAAGGAAAGAGACGAAGGGACGAAACCCTAATTGGGGAAAATAGTTAGAGACAAAGCCCTTATAGGAAAAGAGACGAAGGGACGAAACACTAATTAGGGAAGCTACGAAGGGACAAAACCCTTATAGGGAAAGACACCAAGGGATGAAACCCTAATTAAGGAAGAGATTAAGGGACAAAACCGAAGGGATGAACAAAATTCATGTTCATCTTTTGGCCAGAGTGAGCTAGCACCCACCAGTGCACTTATCATGAAGGATGGATGGATGGTAAGTGATCAGGAAACAATTTTCTATTGGGTTTCAGCTCCCTATTAGCTAACCATGATGGTTAGTTCAGTTTTTTTTTTTTTTGCTTTTACTACCTACCTACTAACGAATCACTTGTTCAATAGGTAGTAAAAGCATCCTTTACCTATGTATAAACTATAAACCATCTATTTACCTAGTAGTTAAAACCTAATTTTCCATTCATCTACTTACAAATAGGACCTATTTCTTACAAAATGGGTTACCAAGGTGAAACCATCTATCTATTAAACTCAGTTGAGGTTCATCCACAATCGAGTCATATCAGCCATCCAGTGGATGGTGCACTAGTGGGTTGTTAGTAGGTAGGTATTAAAAATAGCCCTTACCTGTGTATGAACCATCTACTGACCTAATAGTTACCTACTTTTCTACCTATCTACCTACATGATGTAGGACCTACTTTTTATAGAATAGTGGGTTACCAAGGTGAAACTAGACATTAACTCAGTTGAGATTCATCCACAATTGAGTTATAAAGGGGCATCCAGTGGATGGTGTTGGATGTTGGTTTAGGTTACAGAACCTACCTACCTAATCCATATCATCTAGAGAACTGACATGGCCCTTATTGATAGGGTATGTTTTTCATCAAAATCTAATAATCTACCTTGATGCATCTATGAGATTTCATCTTGATAGGTTCTCAAATTTTAAACCCTAAACCATTTTGTTGCACTTCGCAACTTTTTGTTCCATTTATTCTTGAATTTGAAATTTAACTTTAGAATATATTAAGTCCATATGACAATGATAGTGTCAATAGTTTTTTTTAATCTAAACACTAACACCATCTTTCTTGCAATTCAATGTAATAAGAAGACAAGTATTTTGATGGTGAGTATGTTTTAGATATTTTTAAGTTCTAAGAATTTTTTGAAGAGTTATTTTTGCATCACAAATGCGACATCTTTCATTAAAAGATTTGACCAAAAAAATTACTAACTACACTTAATTTTTGTTGTTGTCTATACCTACCTAGATGTTAAAACTTATTTGAGTAAAATACTAAGTGGTTCTCAAGGCGAGTATTTAAAAATTGACCCTTATCCATAAAATATGAATATCATCTAAAAAAACTAAGATAATTGGTTATCAAGGGTATTATTTTGATAGAGAAATTGATAATGATCATGTTTCAAGGAATTTAATATATGCTAGAAATAACTTGTGTCGTATAAGGAAAAAAAATCTTACAAAAACCCTACCCCATTAGCCCTTAAAAAAAAAAGTAAAAATAAGACAACCTTAATATTTACCTTGATGGGGAATGGTGAACATGATGAAGGATATTTAATAATAAATAGCATGTTGAAAAATGTGTTATTGTGCAAAAGTTATGAACTATAATCTTGAATTTGAACCACATGTTGATCAATAAATTGCTCAAATGGCAAAAGACACACATATGTTTGAAGTGGCAAAAGGTTGCAAAGCACTTCCAACTACAACTTAAAAAGAAAGGTGGCGCTATTGTTGACATGAATTATAGCTTCTAAAAGAAAAAGATGTTGGTCAAGCAAAAAGCTAAAAGTTATATGGTTGAAGCTATAAATGCCCAACTCCCTGAATAAGTGGTTTTGGCAATGGAAGATACTAAAATGAGCTTGATGATTCCAAGGTACATTGAAAGATGTCTTTACATCCATATGTAGTAGCACGATGTCTTGATGGTATTTGTACTCCAAACTAGAATACATGTCCATGCATTGCAAATCTCATGGGGGAGTACAAAATGACTATGTGTCCATGATCCTTCATTGGGATCATGTTCAAAACAATGTTATTCACGTTTTGTCATGATTTGAACAAATAAACCAAACTTAACATTGTCCATGATCCAATCTTTGATGGTTTTAGCCCAAACATAATGCATATTACAAGCATGTACCTTTGCACATCACATTGCATTGCCCATGACAAGGAACTTCCTAATTCTCCACGCATTCCATACAATAATAATGGAATAATGTAAAGTTAGGTCCAACATAATTTTTCCCAACTTTGAAATTGCATTGACATTTTGTCTTGACAAAGTCATTGTGCATTCATTTCACTTTCCTATGGCCTAACCTCCCACACATTCCACTAAGCCACAATAGGTCAACAACTAAATTTTCCACCCTCTTGTTTTTTGGTTGAAATGCACAATGATATATTGGCATGGTAAAACAATTATTATTTTGAAATGTTTTGAATGACCTGAGATAAACTTACCAGTGTTTGGTGGTTATTTATTTTTTCCAAGAATTGTCGGGTCTAGGTTTTAGAAGATTTTATGAAACACACCCCAATTTTTTTTTTATAAATGTTTTCAACAAATTCAGGGAGGATTTCAAAAAATTGCAAAAAATAATTTCACCCGAGTTTCAAATTGTTGGTTTTCAAATAGTTCATACCAATCGGTTTCAAAGGCGATTCTCACATAATGGTTATCCAAAATTCTATTATTTCAAACATTGATTTTTTTTTTAATTTTTAAATTACAAAATGGTAAAAAATTTGAAAAAATATGTAAATTTTTCATCCTACATTTTATATGTCCATAAGTTCATATCGTTAAAAAAAACCTTCAAACTTTTTAAAACTTTCCTTAAATTCTATTTTTTTCCAATCATTTCCACCAAATTGGAATATGGTTTACAATCAATTTTAGGATCATTTGGCTATTTTTTTCTCACAAAAATAAATCTCTTTAAATTGTTTAATTACAAATGACATCTCCTTAGGTTTGTAAGTATGTTAAAGAAAAAATCCTTTTAATTTTAATTTATGGTCCTACAATCCTTAGGACTTAGTGAACCAAAAAAAAAACAATAGGAAGCATGGCTTTATGTTTTCCCCACCATTGAAAAGGACACTTGATTTCCTTGGGATCTATTTAATAATGTCTAAAAATAAAAAAACATTTAGTGACAAGTTCTTTCGTTGGCTCATTTGTGTTGGGAGTTTGTTCAAAAATATCCAAATTGAAATCTACATTTGTCGTTTGATCTACACATCCGACTTTAGATTCTACAATTGGATGTAAACAATGATAACATTTCAAAAGCATAGGATATAATGATTGCTTATCATATTCTTCAACAATGCTCACATTTTTCTCATGGCCAACAAAAAATAAAATTAAACAAAGGTTTTTTAATCTATGGTCTAGCATCAAACATAACATGTTGTGAAATGTTCTTTCTCTGTAATTTGAAAAAAAAAGAAACATTCCAAAATACCAAAAACTTCCTTCTTGATATTGGTAATAAACATAGATAATTCAAAAGCAATCCCATAATCATCATCAATCAAATTAACTTAGGTAGGTGGGTTTGTAATTTTTTCCCTACATTTCAAACACATGGTAATGGCAAGTTAGAACACATCAACAATAACCAATGGCTATTAAATTGGTTCAAAACACAAGCACTCACAATAGAAGAAATTGACTTTACAATTATTTGAAAAATGTGTTGAATAAGAAGAAATGGCACCTTGTCATTGATTTTAATAATATTTTTCTTGTTGTGATAAAGGATAATAACATCCTTGAATTACAAAGCCTTTTGGAACATAATGATTTTATTAACAAATCTACAACAAGAATTACACATGCAATGTTAATTTATATTGAAATAACATAAATTGAATAACTAAAAAACGAAAAAAAAAAACCTTATATTACAAATGTTACTATCACTAATTAACACAATTATATAAGAAATAAAAGAAAAAAATTAATTTGTAAAATATTAAAAATCCACCTGTTTAAACTAGAATATTCAATTTTCTTAAGCAAATGTTTGAACTTAAACATGTCTTGTTCCATTCTTGTCTACCCTTCTTAGACTTTTTAGGCCAAGTTATACATTTTTTCAAATTTGATCAAATAAAATTAATAGAAAAAAAAATCATGTTTTTGCAAACCTTTTCATCAATTGTAGCATATTAGCAAACTTTTTTTAAAATTTTTTACCATTGTTCAATAACTGTCGATGAATTGTAGACATGTTCATATGTGTTTTGGTCATTAATTTCTTTTGTTGCTTAATGTTTGTTGATTATTTAGTGCCGTTGGTTGCTTGGTGTTTACTAGGTGTTTGGCACTTTCTACATTGACATGTTTTGTTGTTCAAAGATCTTCTATAGCAATGTAACTACTAATAAATGTAAGCTTTCAGCTTCATTTCCATTTTTTTGTCTTTAGGTTTAAGGCATTGTTCTTGTTTTAGTTAGTGCATTGTTTGTGTTTTTGTGTTTAGGTTGCAATGGTTGAAGAGGAGGAAAATTATTATGTTGAGAGTGTGGGTGGAGTGATGAAGATACTCCATCAACTTCCTTTGCTCATATGTCATTTATTCCTATTCATATGCCATCTTCATCTATACCAAATGTTGAGAGTGTGCATGTGCAAGCTCCGAACATGTCATATGTTAATGTTTCACAATTTGTTGCTGTAGAAGCACAAGCTATGGCTTGAAGACCTCATAATTGCTTATTTATATATTATGTTAAGGATTTTTTGTTGTTAATGATGGTTTGTCAGTGGATTTTGTTGCAGTGATTTTGATTTATGGATGTCTTGTGGTGGTGTGGATACTTTTGTTCTAGTTATCAATTTCCTAAATGACACCTAGGTGCCCATGCATGTTGTTGTGGGGTTGTTTGAGGTGAATGAGACAATTGGACAGTCCATGGTTGTATAACTCCAAGTTTTATTGAATAGATTTGGTCTATTGTGTTGGGTAATTGCATTCATAAAAGATGAAGGCATGAATCTTTTTACTATGGTAGCAGAGTTATGCATTCCATCATTGATTATGAGCCTTTAAAGATTTTTAGGGTTTATGAAGGCACATGCTTTGGTCATGTGATGTCCAAGGCTTGTCGGTATGCAAAAAATGATGAATTTTTTTTTGTTGGACTAAAAAATGTCAATGTGAAAGAAGTTCAGAGTGGTTTATAAAAAACCATTACATGCACCAAAAAGTCCGAGAAAGGAAAACAAAAATGGGAGCGGGCTTGTTCTGAAAGTGGAATGTGACATAAAAAATTAAAGACCTTTATGAAAACTAGATTTGCCAAGAAGGTCATCATGTTTGAGGAAACCTTTGAGTTTAAGAATGCCACAATTATTTGTTATGGAAGGTAGAAGTCTATTACCCTATAGCAAAGAATACCTAAAGCCCAAGTGTGGGCTATTATTGAAGCAATCACTTTAATAATAATTTGTGTGATGAATTGAAGTAGGGGCCACTGGTTGTTATCAGATGCCTTGATAATAATCATTACCTTTATTATGGAAATGGAAATTAGGTTGTTGGAGCTTTCTATTGGATTTAAAATCTTTGACCTGTTTAACGTAGACATCCTTTTTCTGCACAAGAATATGTGGCTGGAGGTGATAAATATAATCGAACCTTTTTTGGAATTTTTGAGGTCCTTTGATGTGGGGCAAGTTCACAACATGATGGCTGTCATGTTGGATCCATGCTTCAAGGCTTAAAACATAGTGGAAAACTTGGTGGGATGTGAGAATGTAATTTGATTGGCATATGAATATGATGTTTAGGTGGTTGTTCCTTTTCTAATGGTATGTTTTGATCGGCTAAACCCTGCTATTAGTACATTTGCTATTGTAACAATTGATGTTGCAGGACTAGAATTTGAAGGAAACATGTTTGGTGTGGGGGCTTCAATTGAGGAATCTTTTTGAACATTAGTCATTGGAGAATTATCCTTGTTGTTCAAGAGGCTTTTTATTTCCTCATCTACATGTGCAAATCCATTAGCTTGGTGGCCGATGTATGAGGGCCAATTTGCGAATATGGGTTTCTTTACAAAACAAATTCTTGGAATCCTAGGTTCACATATAGAAACTAAATAGGTTTCCAATCTTGTTGGGGTGTTGACAACTTTAAGGTGTTGTCGCTTGCAAGTGGAGAACATGGACTAGATTATTATTGTGGTGAAAAATTGGCCTGATGACCTGTGTGCGCCAATTTCAAGCCAAATTCAGACTTCAAACAATATTTGAAAGCAAAAGAGTTTTTGGTAGAAAAGAACAATAATTTAATTGAAGAACATAACTTTTTTGAAAAATTGGAGATTGATGGTGATTAATTTTATGCGGCTAGTTTAACTTTGTGTTTTGTGTGGGGTGTGAGTGGGGTAAGGAGCTTGTGTTATAATTAGGCAAAATGATTTAGAATTGGGATTTGATTCCCTCAAACATTATTTTGATTTTGTTTGAATTTGTTCATGTTGCTTTTGTTCTAGAAAATTAGGTTATTGTTGTAAGTTTTTTATTAAGCAATAGACTTGGAAATTTGATATGCATATTTTTTATGCATATTCGTCATGTTTTAAAAATTGAAAATCGGCATATACATAATCGGCAAAGGAATTTAAAGAAAATAAATGTGTAATTGGTTATTGTAGTCAATTGAATTTTTTTGGGAATACATATCCTTCTTTGTAAAAAAAATAAAAATCTTTATTGATATCCACAAGGTAGGTATAAAACTTGATAATTAGACAACCCCAAGGAATAAACAATAAACAAGCCTTAGGGAATGGACGTATGTCTTGGGGAGTTTAGCCATTTTTTAAAGGCAACATGTTGCACCACTAAAGACAATTTAAATTGGAAGGGCATGAAAACATTCTAAAATAAGTCAAATTGAGATCTTTATTTATTTTTGAGTGCATGTAACCATAAAATAAATTTTAATATTTAAAAAATTGGAAATTTTTTGGTTGAATGATCAATATGATGATGATGTTTTTTTTAAGTATAATAATATTATGTTTTATGTTTCAAATATGAATTTAAATATGTATTTGAAAATGTATGTAAGCAAATAAGTGTTTTAAATTGGTTTTAAGTAAACAAAAAGAGAATTTCAATTAGATTTTTGGTAACTTCAAGTTGATGATACATTAAAATGTATTAATTATTTAAATTTTTTGCATATTGAAGACCATATCTTGCCGAATCTTTAAATTATGAATAAATTTTAACACATTCCATCTTGCTAACTTAAAATTGATTTATTACATATTTTTTTACATTAATTTTTAAAAACTTGATATGCAACTTACTATAAACTTAACGAAGTGCAGATAATTTTCACAATTATACTTGAAGAAGTTTTTAATTTATTTTCTTACATTTCTATCAAAAGTAAAAGATTGTAATGTCGAGGGATACTTTTTTGACCTATTTTTGCATGCTTACTTGGGAGATGGATATTTCCTTGGCCAAGGGATGTGGAGATCATGAAAGGTGTGAGATTCCTGGAGGAGGAGGAGGAGGAGGAGAGGGGGTTTTACATGGAAGATTTGGGAATAGGGGACCAAGTGGAAAAATGGTTGGGGGGGGAGGTGGGTGTGTGGGAGTTAAGTTGTGCTAGGGGTGCTAGGTTAACCAGTTGAGTTGAAGGTGGGGTGTGGTTAACTAGGGATGTGGCACTCCAGGTCAAGCATCAAAATTCATAAACTCAATTGTTAGAACACATCACATGTCATAAATATACACTACATTTTACCTCATTGGTCTTGTTTAGGGTTTGCAAAAAGGTTTTGCAATAGATTAATTAGTTGTGAGGACCTCCAAATTTTTCATTTTTGTTTATTTTTGTGATGGGCATTTTTGCTTTGGATCAAGCTTTGGATAGGCTGAAAAATAATACACATGTTGTTGTAATCTCCTCCTTTTGGCTTGCTTATATAGGTTACAAAAGTAAAGCTTAGGGCAAAGATATGGGATAATGTGACAAAGCTATTGGGAACATGTTGAAGAACACAATAGAATCTTGAGGAACCTATTGGGGAACTCATTGGGAACTTGATGGGAACACAACAGGAACAACAAAAAAAAATCTAACAACCTCATGCTCCCATTCCATCCCCCCCTCCAAAAAAAATAAAAATAAAAATCTGGACACCTTTGGTGCATGCTAACTCACTTCATTGGTTGCAAGAATGTTTTTGCCTACCTGTGCTCTTTTGCCATTTTTGGTGGGGCATGAACTATGGATGTATAGCAAAGCTAACCACAAAAGACCCATCCATCCCCAATTACAAAAATACACAAAAATGCATTAAAATTTATTATTTACTTTCCACAAGTTTTTGGGGTCAACAAAATATCACTTTGGAAAATAGATTTTGTAATTCTATTTTAATTTCAGTTTTAGTTTATTTTAATTAATTAATTAATTAATCTTTCCTTTCATCTTTTTTCTTCTTTGTCATCATCATCTTCACCCCTTTGCCTGCCCGTTGACTCCCTATTTCCACCACACAAAGAAAAACAAAACAAAACAAAAAAAAAAAAAACAAAAAAAAAAACATCAAAAAAACAACAAACAAACCAAATCCACAAATCAATTTTTGTTGCTGTTGTAATGGGGGGTTGTTTTTTTTGTTTGGGTTGTTGTTGAAGTGGTGATGGTGGTGACAATGGAGGAGAAATTCATACACAAAAATGGACTAACAACATTCATACACAAAACAAAAAAAAATGAGCCCCATCAACAGTTTTTAGTAATAACATTACTTACCCATTTTGTTATTAGTTTTTTTTCCTATTCCCAAATTCCCATAACAAATGACTACTTTATCTATTAATGAAAAATGTAATGTAATGTATGTAGGTACTAAGATGATGCATTAGGGCACACACTTCTTCACTGTTTGTGTTGATGTGTCCTTCCCCTTTCTGTTGTTGTTTGTTGTTGTTGAGGTTTGTTTCTTCTTCTACTTCACTACCCATCTCTCAACTTTTTCTTCTGTTGTTGTTGTTGGATTTTGGTGCAAGTAGGTTACTGCTTGTCACCTGTTTCTGCATTTTCTTTTGGGTTGGGTGGTGGTAGTAGTAGTAGCAGTAGTAGTAAAAGTAGTTTTTGTTTTTGTTGTTGTTGTTGTTGTTGTTGGTGGTGGTGGTGGTGGTTGGGATTGTGTTGGATGTTGGGGTTGTGGTTTTGGGTGTGTGTGGTTTTTGGGTAGAGAAGAATTCAGGAGATTTTAGAGAGAGAGAGAGAGAGAGAGAGAGAGAGAGAGAGAGGTTGCTGCAGCAGGAGACATCCTTCTGGTGGTGGCTGCTCAAGGGAGATGATGATGATGATTCAATCAATCATCACACGAGTTTGAGCTTCCCAGATCAACTTTAGAATCAGTGGGCGGGCTTTGTGGTGTCTTCTTCTTCTTCTTCATCTTATTCTCCTTCTGGTTGTCATGGGAACAAGTAGAGAGCTTGATGATCATCTACCAAACCAGTGTTCCAAATTTGAGCAAAACAACTGCAAGAAGCGGTGCAGAGTATTGCCAGCAGCAGCAAATCCCCAAGGTAAATGGAGCATCTTCATCCTGCTTTCTACTTTGAGATTCGTTCTCTTCTCTTCTTCCCCCCTCTTCATTTTTTGTCTCTTCCTTCTGTGCAGCCGAGTACCCAATAGTTTCCAGCTCCCTTGCTCTCCTCCCCTCCCCCCTACACCCCAAGCCTTCCTTCTTCAAAGTATGATTTCTGTTGAAGCTGCCAAGGTACTATGGTATACAACATTGCATACACATGTCCCTTCCATCTTGAGACGATGCCTTGCTGTGGAGGGTGGAGTATGACTTCTGTCAAAAGCAATTTCAGTAAGGAGTCTGTTGAAGCTGCCAAGGTACTATGGTATACAGCATTGTGTACATATGTCCCATCCATCTCGGGATGATGCCTTGTTATGGAGGGTGGAGTATGATTTCTGTTAAAAACAATTTCAGTAAGGAGTCTGTTGAAGCTGCCAAGGTAATATAGTATAGAACATTGCATACATATGTCCCTTCCATCTTATGATGATGCCTTGCTATGGAGGGTGGATGATACAGCACACTAACAATGGCTCTGGCTGCTGCTGCTGAAACCACCACCACCACCACCAACCCCATCTTCTGTGTTTCGTCTGAGATGGGTCAAGCATTTTGAGGCTTGCTAGACAGCCAAAGTCTGCTGCTAGGGCTGTGCCACGGGCATGGTAGATTTGCATCCCCATAGTAGTAAGATTCCTATGTGCACCAGTGGCTATCACCAGCAGATCCTGCCTCGGGTTTTCTCAGTCCATAGAATTTGCTTTTGGTCTTAAGTCTCTTTGTAGGTTAGTTACTCTTTGCACTACTGCCAGCTCTTTCTGGTCTTTGGGTGAGTCCAATTGGTGACTCTGGTTACTCTTACAGGTGCAGTCTGCGACTGTGCAGCTGTTTTGTGGGAGTCTTCAACACATTCTAAGCTACTCTTTATTCCCCTCCTCTCCAATCCTTGCAGCTGATTGGGGCCACTTGATTCTCCTCTTCTGTGGATTCTGTGTTCCAGTCTCAACAATCTCCCCATGTCTATGTTCACTATAGGTTTTGTTTTCACAGCAAGATGAGGCAACAACATACATTGTTGCCTCAGTGTTTTTTTACAACTGCTGGTAAGCAGCTGGAGTGTGACCCAGACAATCCCCCCTTCTCCCCAATGGTGGTAACTCAACCCAACTGGGGTTTTTTTTTCCTTGTATGTGTGACAGCAGCAACAACAGCAATATAACATTCCAAAGCAAGTGACAACACAGTTAGGAGTGCAAGCACACTTTCTCCATTGCTTTTACAGCATTGAACCAATTGGGTTCACCGCAATCTCAACTCAAAAACTGTTTGAACACCAGGCAGATTCTTGGATGGCGGACAACAGTCCTAGGACAGATACTTCTACTGACTTGGAGGCTGATGCGAAGGTAGACAACTGGGTAATAAAATTTCTCTATCCTTTTTTCTTTTCTTGTGTGAATGACAATGAGTGGGATTGTTGTGCAATCACTACTACCCCTAATGGTTCTGTTGTTGTGCACAGTCTTCCTCATTTCAGTCGCACTGGTTTGTGGTTGTCTGGTGTGCAGCTGGATGATGGGCATCATGGCACAACTGGAGTTTCAACTGCGTCTGACCATGAGACAACAAAAAATGGGGACTCCAAGGTTGGCCTTGAAAGTTTTTCTGTCCCTCTTTGTGTGACCAAGTGTTCTTCTGTACATTCAGGGAAGCCCTTGAAATTTGCTGTCTGCCTGTAATATATCAGGCTGCAGTTGGGAAGGTTTCAGTGAATTTTTGAAGTAAGGTAGTTGGCTGGTTGTCTGTATGTTGCTGCTCTTTGCAGGCTCTCAGGCGGCTTGCTCAAAACCGTGAGGCTGCACGTAAGAGCAGGCTCCGAAAGAAGGTACTTTGATTTCTGTGTCCAGAAGAAAATTTTCTCCTTTGTTGTTGGACTTACTGACAACATACCTATTTTGAGTTTATGATTGTTTCATGGATGAGCTTCTGGGGAAATTACAACATTGCTGTTGATGATGGATGACTTAGGCATATGTACAACAACTTGAATCGAGCCGAATCAAGCTGAATCAACTTGAGCAGGAGCTTCAAAGAGCTCGGCAACAAGTGAGTGGGTTCTTCTTTTCCTCATGATTACTTGTTCACACATCTGTCTAGCAATTCTGGACTGGTTCCACAAGTCCTTTTGGCACTATATACCTGAGAAAGGTGGAGACCTTTGTAGGTTCAGGGTGTTTCTTTACATGGGTAGTGGTGGGTGTGGTAATGACCAGAATCCTCATTCCGCCAGTGCCAATGGTGTGAACGTTGCCGTAAATCCAGGTACTCAGCTTGCTCTATTTCTTTTCATGAGATTGTTGGATGGGCAGTTATACATTGCTCTGAGGACCCTGTTATGGATAACTGCTGCTATGAATTGTATCATTCCAAAAGACTTCATGTTACGTGGCACATGGTTTCCAAAGATATGCCGGTTTGTTTCTTTGGTTAGGGTCATCTCTATGATGTGTTGCTGAATGGCCAAGGGGCACACAGAACCTCACATTTTTTTTTGGGTGATGAGTTATGTGAGCAGGGGCAACAGCTTTTGACATGGAATATGCTAGGTGGGTGGAAGAGCAACAGCGGCAGATGTGTGAGCTTCGGGCAGCATTACAAGCCCATGTGGCTGACAATGAGCTCCGCTTGCTTGTCGATGGGGGAATGGCACACTATGATGATATTTTCCGTCTGAAGGCTGTAGCTGCTAAAGCAGATGTCTTCCACCTTGTGTCAGGAATGTGGAAAACACCAGCTGAGCGCTGCTTCATGTGGATGGGTGGCTTTCGACCGTCCGAACTCCTCAAGGTGCATAAAAATAATGGTGTCAAATGCTGGTAAAAGATCAATTTTTAGTAGTAATTTTGAGTTCCAGACTTGTCATGTTTACCTGTAGCCCACCACTGGTGGGAGTCAAGCTTGTGGGTTAACCGTAAGTGGAGGAACAAATTTTCAGATGTGGGGGGATATTGGTTTGTTGGATGAATGGGTGCAGATTCTGATACCACAAATTGAGCCATTGACAGAGCAACAGCTACTGGGAATCTGTAATTTGCAGCAATCATCACAGCAGGCTGAGGATGCACTTTCACAAGGAATGGAAGCTTTACAGCAATCTCTTGCAGATACAGTTGCTGGTGGCTTGTTGGGCTCATCACCCAATGTCGCTAATTACATGGGTCAGATGGCTATGGCCATGGGTAAATTAGGCACACTCGAGACTTTTGTGCGACAGGTACACACTTCTCACTGGTTCTCCTAGTATGCTACTTGACTAGTACATATGGGGATCCCTCTTTCTGCTTTTCCCCACCAGAGGTCCATAAACCATAGCATAACCCCCTGCAGCTAGCTAGGCTCCATAGTTGCTTTCCAAGAAGCAGTTATGCATTTTACTAGAGAGGTGCAGCAGCTTCACGAATTAGCAATGTGGTTTGGAGACTGAGAATGCAGGCTGGTTCCTTATTTCTAATCCTGGTGGCATGGCAGGCGGATAATTTGCGACAAGGGACATTGCAGCAAATGCATCGCATCTTGACAACCCGTCAAGCAGCACGAGGCCTTCTTGCAATGGGCGACTACTTTGCCCGTTTACGAGCACTCAGCTCCCTGTGGTCTGCACGACCACGAGACTAGAAAAAGAGGAACAGGAATTGTGGCCTGGATCATGACAAACATTTTCCTTGATTAAAAAAAAGAGTGTGAATTCAAGGCCACGGCAGTGAACAATCTGGATTAGCTTGCTCCCCTGTTTGCAAGTGCACCCCGACTAATATAATTGATGCACTGGAATGACAGGAGAGGCATGACATTGAAGGATTGTGAGAGTGGACAGTGTGCTGTAAGTAGGGTAGAAGGGCTTTGTGGGTCACTTTCTCTTGTACAAAATACAAAAAGAACATAGGTCTATGGAACAGATTATGAGTTGAAATTATCATAAAATGCACCTTGGAGTAGTCAATGGATTGATGTGGTTATCTGCAGAATTGCATCTCTTTTTCTTTGTAGAAGAGGGCTTGGGATCTGAGGGTAAATTTCATATCTTTCTTTCACTGATGCAGTGTTTCAAGGCCTGAACAGAACCCACTTCTGCGATCATAAGGAAGAAAAAAGGTGGACTAAACACCTTTGAGAACCTCTTGTGTTTGTAAAAGATTATATGTAAACAGGGCTCTGTAAAGTGACACTCATTCAATTGATATGCATATGTGCTGCTTTGCAATGCCTTGCCATCTATGCACCTTCTGTTTTGTGATGGAAACAACAGCAGCAGATGGGTAGGGTCTTTTCTAGTTTACCAAAGAAACAGTGGTTTTTCTGTAACTCCCGCAGACTATTGGGCTTTATATGGGTTGCAGGGTTCTTACTGGGGACTTTGTGAAGAAGAAGAGCTCAGAAGAAAGCATGGTAAGTGTTGGCTGGGCTGTAACTCTCCTTTTGTAATTCAGCTGTTTACATGCCTATCTGGAATGGGAAGTTTAGGGTTTGGGGTCCTTTTCTTTCAGGTTGGGCTGTCACTTTTCTGCAGAAGTGTAGGAGGATGGCACATATAGACAGACAGATGCACACATCTCTATTACGTGATTCACATTGCTGCTTGGAGAGAGCCGCTTCTTGCACTCCTTCACAGAAATTGTGTAGATATAGGAGAGGCTGAAGAATGTATGGGATTCCATTTTATCTACCAGTTCTGTTTTCTTCTAAAAAAGAAAAGAGAAGAAAGTTTATTAGTGTAATTTTTGTACTGCTTTAGCATTTTTATATATATTCAGGTTTTCATATCTGCAAATTTGCATCCAAAAGCTTGATGCAATTCACATTGCAAATACTTCTACCTCTAAAAAATCCATCCCCCTGAGATTGCAGAGAAAACTCCACTGTTGCAAGAATCCCTCATGTAATTTTGGTCGACAATTTAGCCATGAACCTGTCTCCTTGGATCTGTGAGAGATAAAAGATGTTGTAAGGTCAGGAACCTGGGATCCAAGAATGGAAATGTGGTGCAAATGAAGTTTAAATCCATGAATATTTTTTAAGAGCTTTGATAAAGAAAATCAAACACAGTCTTTCATGAATGTGAAAAGAAAGCTTCCCAAAATATCAATTTTTTCCTCCATAAAATGTACATGCAATCTTTGCAACAAGTTTGTACCTGTGCAAATAATACTAAGTGAATGAAACTTCTTCAAGAAGATCTGAGACCAACCTAAAAAATGTAGGACTAAAGAACAATCGCACTTCTCTTCTTCATAATCATGGGTCACTGGCAATGCAGAGAACAATTGCACGTCTCATCTTGATGATCATGTGTCATTGGCAAGGTGGAGAACAATAGCACATCTTGATGATCATGGGTCATTGGCAAGGCGGAGAACAATAGCACATCTCATCTTGATGGTCATGGGTCATAGGCAAGGTGGTGAGAGAGGGAGAGAGGTGGAAACATGGTCTTTTTTCAAATGATCTTTGCCATAATTTGTGGCTACAAAACAATTGAGAAGATGAAGTAGCAAATGAAGGACTAGAACATAGTCTTGAGAATGAATCAATGAATCAATGAGTCATCATTGAATTGAATTGAATTGTTTTCTATGAAGATTGTGATGAATCAAGCTCAGAACCGTCTTCAAAGTATGTGCCTGTTTGTAGCCATTCTTGAGAGGTTTCGCTCCATGCTCGAGGAGCAATATGCCATGTAGAGTAAATGAATCTCTCTAGAGCTTTGAAGACATCATAGTTTGCAAGAAGAGGATTCCAAGCGCCACTAAGAATGCAATAATTCACATCATAAGGAGGTTTGTGATGAGCTCCATGCATTTTCCTTGAGACCAAAAACCCCCTTTCTTGGAGCTCCAGGACTAGCTTTGGTAACTGGGATTTCTTCATGTGAGCCCAAGAATGAACCTGTTGGCTCATCACAATAAAACCCAAGAAGATGCCAAGGAAAGAATCAGCAAATGGATGACTCGGGAGCACAAGAAATGGAGCTAAGAAAATGGCGGTGGGTCGAGCAATAGCATGGATGTTGTTGCAGAATTCTCGTTTGGTGATTGTCCATGGCCTTTGATGATGTCCTTGGAATGCATCAATTTGAGCTCCAAAAACCGGGGTTGAAGCTCCTCCATAGTTGTCAATTCCCCAGTGATAGAATCCAGTTGCAAGGTCCGCAAGAACGTAGGCTGCAAAAGCTCCAGTGATGACTTGCAGGAAATCTTCTGTTGATGATGATGATGATGAGCAAGCCAAACAAGCTTTCATCACCATTCCTGTCACTGCAAGCGATCCAGAAAACACCCAAAACCTGTGCACCCATGTTGATTCCAGAGCTGTATCTGAAATCCCCATCTCCAAACATCCAGAGCTTCTTCTGATCATCATCTCTTCCCTTTTGTTGCTGTTGTTGTTGCTGCTGCTGCTGTTGTTTTCATCAGTAAAGGAGGAAGCAGCAGCTGAGTCTTCTTCTTCTTCTTGACAAGAATTTGTTTCAGAAACAAATTCCAAAAGGGTTTCCCGTGGGACAACAATCCTGGAGCTGCTGTTGAGCTGAGTTGTCCTGTGATAATCTTCTTGCAAGAAGACTGCAGAGATGAGAACCGCCTTCTTGTGGTATTTTCTCGCATGATCCCTGGATGTGTTTATCTTGAATCTGGAGAGAATGGAGATGTCATTTCTGGAGTTTGCTAAAGAAGGGAGGAATGCAATTTCACGCTGCCATTTTGTTGATGATGGCTTCAAACCTTCACCCATCATAGCTGCAAGCTTCGCCATGTTGCAACCTCTCCACCCACAAAGCTTCTCCAAAGCTTCCAATTCTTTCACTCCCCAGTGGCTCACTTCTTTGTGAACTCTTTAGTGATAACTCTAAGTTTATTCACAGAATTGCCAAAAACCTGCCTCTAGAAGAACACCCCTCAATCACATTTGCTGCAATCGATTAGTCCCCCTCTCCCCCCCCCCGCCCCCCTTCCTCAAGAATTTGTTTCTTCTACTCAAAAGCTTGCTTGAATGTGGACTGCTGTGCTATGATAGATTCTAAACCCACCACCACCAACAACAACAACAACAAAAGGACACACTCTTGGTTGCAGGACACAAACAACCAACACCCACAACTAGCAACCCAACTGCTCCAACTTCTGCTTCTTGTGTCTGATCTTCTTCTTCTCCCTCAGCGGCAACACAACCAGCAACCCAACTGCTCCAACTTTTTCTTGTTCTTGTTCTTGTTCTTCAGCTGCAACACAATCAGCAAACCAATGCTCCAAATTCTTCTTCTTCGGCTGCAATGACGCAAGCAGCAGCAACCCAATTGCTTGAACTTCCTCTTCTTGTGCCTCTTCTTCTTCTTCTTCTTTTTCTGCTTCTTTTTCTGCTGCTTCAGCTGCTGCAACACAACAACAACAGGGAGGTCAGGTCCACCAGCCTCTTTTTTTTCCTGGTTAAAAGAAATCTCAAAATGGCTAAAACAAAGTGTGTTTTTTTTGGGTTTTCTAGTTGCCACTATATTCTATAGTTTCTTTATTTTGGAAGTATTGTCAGATTTTCTCTATTTGGGTTCCAAGCATGTAGCCAAAAAATGAAAAAGGAAAAACTTTTTTAAACTGCCAGATTTGGCTAAACTGGATTATGGATGATCAGCTACATCACAAATATGAAAAAACTGGTGGGGACCAGTATGCAGTAGCATGATCAGAAGATACGAGGCGAAGTGGAGACTTGTGAGCCACTAAGAAATGGATGCACAGAAAGAGAGAAAAAAAAGCAACACAGCTAGCTAGCTATTCTTGCTGCAATCTGTGTGCTTCCACGTACTGTGCATTGTACCACCCATTCCAGCTTCTCCCTTTCTTCTCCCTCTTTTCTGCCTTGCTGGGGTATGTCCAGAGCATCCCCCAAGCAGCTCTAGACTTCAGACCTCGTGTCATATTTTTCTTTCACTTACTTACCTACCTACCTACCTATCTTCCTCTTGTTTTTGACTTTTCTTTCTTTCTGGGAGAATTTGTGATACCAGCTTGTGCTTTTCTGTGCACGAGCATGGACCATCCCCAGAGCACCCGGGAGCATCCCCAATCAGCTCTAGACTTCAGACCTCTTTCTCATCTTTCTCTTTCACTTACCTACCTACCTGTCTTCCTCGTGTTCGCACTTTTCTTAATGAGAAAATTTGTGCTACAAGCTTGTGCTTTCTGGTTGGTTGGTTGGTGCACAAGCATGTTCCATAAGTATATTCACAAAAAAACATGCTTGTGGAATTTTTTTTTTTCAGTTTCATTTTTGTTGAGAGATTTTGAGAGTTTTTTTTTTTTGTTTTTTGGAAGCACAAACAATAGACCCAACCTGACACGCTTTTGGCAGCCCCCCAAGACAACAAGCTCATTGGCAGAGAGCTGGCAGGAGTTTCACTTGCAGACCTCTGGGTTTGAACCAGTGTTGTGTATGTAAGTGTCAATAGCCTCTATATACAACGTCTAAATCCTATGTATGTGCAATTATATACATTTACACATCCAAACTTTTTACACTTAACATTTATCCAGTTACAGTGCATATACATGTATTTTTATATTTACACAAGGCCAGTGTCAATATTTGTCAAATACCCTTACATGGCCCTGTGTAAATGTTTTGAGATGTGTAGGTGTAAATATTAAAATTATCTGTAAAGTCAGCCTGTCTTTGGGCTTCCTTTCACCCCAAACCCTTCTTTCAGTGGTATCCATAAAGTAAGAAAATTTTATTAAATCCAGGAACGAAATGCTGAAAATCAGCATTCAATGCACAAGGTTCAAGATTAATTATAGTAGCTTTACATGTAGGAGCAGTGAAAATATATGTGACCATGGTTTTTGACCAATGGCGACCCAAATTCAACCACGTGCCCACCCGCTTTTTTTGTTTGGTTTTTATTTTAGTTGTTGCATTGAGACCAGGGTTTTATACTAGTGGTGAGTGAAAGTCTTGGTTGCTCAAATGGCAACTGAAATTCAGTCAACCTGTCCACCTTTTTTTTTTTTTCGATTGCTACATTGTGACCATGGTTTTGGACCAATGGGGATCGGAATTTGGTCAATTTTTGCACCTTTTTTTTCTTTTTTCCTTGGTCACTGTGCTACAACTAAGGTTTTGAGGCTAGTTGCGACTGAAAATCTTAATAGCAAAGGTGATGACCGAATTTCGGTTGATTTACCCACTTGTTTTTTTTGTTGCTACATCAACACTAAGGTTTTGGGTTGATTGCAACCAATGTTTTTGATGGAGAGGCCAAAAAAATGTTCCTTCAACATTGATGGCTCTCAAAGAATTTTCGGTGCTTTTTAAATTATTAAATGCACTATCAAATGCATGTCTCTCTACCTTGTTTTTTTGTTTTATGGTGATTTGTTTTTGAGTTCAGTTTTCATTATTTGTCATCTTCTTCATCATTGTTTTGAGTGTTTCAAATGTATTTTTGCATTTACTAACTTGTTTTGTGTTCATTAAGCTTGACCAAGTAAGTTTATTCTTTTCATTGTTTTTTTCTTATATATATATTTCGTTTTGTTGTGTTCAAATTATCAAGTTTTACTCTAGCTAGCTTTGATGGCACAGCAAAATGAACGACCAACTGTGCTAGTTGAAGATATTGATCACACAATTTGTAATGTTGCTTTTGATTTTAAGTGTATATGGCAATTCTTCCCTCTTTGGATCCTTAGCTAAAATTTGTTGCTTTGTCATGATGTGTAGTGTTGTGACGATTGGTGTCATAAGGGTGTGAATCCATAGTAAACTTTACTAAACAAATAGATTAAGACCAATCAAAGGTAAAAATTAATCAACTAAAAAGAGATGCATGCACATATATATAGAATGCACAAGAGGAGGCCAAGACGAAAATTTCATGTATATTAAATTAAATCGAAAAGAAAGAAAGAAAATGCAATGTATGTAAACGGTGGTCGTGTACTAGCCACCATGAACATCTAAAAATCCAGTCTAATTATGGAGGAAACTCTCCCTTACAAAGGAATTTTAGAAAAACTAATAAGAGAAGGGAAGAGCTTGGCCTTTTATACAACTGTCAACAAAGTTGAAACCTTAAACAAGCCATAACCCTAAAACACCTAATAACATATAGTAATTTAAAAACATACATTAACATTAAGAACATACATTAACCTTAAAGGCATGATTGACATGCCCATAATTGGCCGTCATGTATGAGGCCATGCATATGGGCATGATAACTGTCATGACGTGTAGTGTTGTGACGTTTAGTGTCATAAGGGTGTAAATCCATAATAAACTCTATTGAACAAAAAAAACTAAAACCAATCAAAGGTAGAAATTAATCAACCAAAAATAAATGCACGCACATATATATACAATGCATAAGAGGAGGCTGAGATGAAATTCTCATGTATCCCCCCAGATTCGAGCTGGGAAAAGCGTGGCATGGTTTGAGTAGAAATCAAGGTGCTGTAGGACAACATGATGAATAGTACCAAATGTCGGCGAGAACTTGAGTGAGTTCTAGCTTGAGGCAGAATAGATGGTATCCACCATTACAATTATCGCAAAACAACATCTGATCAACATTGTCTGTCTTTTAACATACCTGACATGGATGGTCAAGTGGAGGAATCCAAGTCAATGTGATGATGGTAGGATCCAAGTTCAGTAGGTGGCAGGGTGCACAATTTTTGGAGTGATCCCAAATAGTGCGTCCATTAGCTCTCTATAACTCCAACACACCTGAAGGCTTGATTACCTTAATCTTCAAGATAATGCAATCGAAAGAAATGTATAGAATATCATTAGGTTATTGCTGGAGATACATAAAATCACCAACATCAAATTGTCTCACTTTAGGTTTGTAATTGCCACCTCGTGTGTGTGCATACCGTAAGGTGTCTCAATGCTATGCAATGGATAAGTTCTCCATGGCCATGAGCATGACCCTCCTGAATATAGAAGCCTTTTTTGCGATGACCCTAGCCTAAATGGCTGGGGAGTCCAAGTCCACAACCTGGTCCATTTGAGCAGTAATGGAAGAGGGTGGAATGGGATGTTTCCCAAAAAGTAGAAAGTAAGGAGCAAAATGAAACAAAGAGGTGTGTTTGGACATCCTGTAACCCATGGTGATGTAAGGTAGGCCCAGGTCCCAATCCTTTTTGTTCCTAGTGAGGTAAATCTTCCGAAATCCCTTCTTGCATGTTCGAACCATCCTTTTTTCAACGCCATCAACTTAGGGATGATCCCTTGAAGTTCGACAATGGTCAATGAAAGCATGATCAAATAGGTCTTGGAATTCTCCTCTGAATTCTGATCCTTGATCAATAATGCACTCAGCACAAGCCCCAAACTTGCTTAGGACTTGTTGTAAGAAAGCCTAGTTGGTGCTATGTGATGACTTGTTTGGTAGCGCAACAAGCTCGACCCACTTTGAAAAATGTTCATTCATATTCATGATTTAGACATTACCCTTAGAGGTCTATGGTAACTCTCTAGTTAAATCACATGACCAACAATAGAACATGCCCTAAATAGGGAGTGGAGAAAATGTGAGTTGTCGAGAGGAGAAGGAAGTTCTCATTTTATCACATTGTTCACACATAGCAATGATGTCTCAAACTTGAACATACATACCTTTCCAATGGTAATGAGGAACAAGAAGGCTATAAGTACGTTTAACTCCAAAGTGTCGCAACCCTAACCTTGGGCTTGCGACCAAGGCAAGGGCTTGCAAGGTTGCGGGCAAAAAGGGAAGCTCGGGAGTGAAGGAAAGTGTGAGGGAATGAACCCTCACACTCTTAAAGGAGCTTCCACTTTGGGAGTTGGAGTCCCGTTGGACTCCTAAATGTTCAGAGAGCAATTGCAAGAATCAAAACCCAATGGCTCAAAGAGTTCTTTATACCATTGGAAAGCTATTGAAAAGTAGATGTCTAAAATGGGCTCGCATCACCCATTTGGACATTTTAAACACAAGTTATGGCCAAAAGAAGGGTTGGGAGTCAAATTGGTAGTTTGACTCCCGACCACTAAAAGTCGGGAGTCGATCCGATTTCCTTGTGTGTAGGTGACGTGCCACATATTGTTGGAAAGCTTTTGAAAAAGGCTACAACTTTGTTTTAGACCTCATCTCAAGTAGAGGTCTGCACACAAAGTTATGGGGCCCTAAAATCGTGGGAATCCCAACTTTGGCAATTTCGGGACTCCCAAATGGGAGTCCTGAGACAAAAAACCATTTGGATGTAGGCCTTGTGGAGAGGCACATAGTATACTATAAGGGGGAAGGTAATGGCTTCCCCCAAGTCCGGGCCTTAGTGAGTCTTGTGAGTCTGAGTTGCCCGTGGCTCGTCCTAGCACCAAAAGTGCTCCAATTATGCACTAATCACCTTATGTTCGTTTTATACAAGTCTGTGTGAGTAGTTGATGCTTGTCACTCTTCTTAATTCCATCTTGGAGCTCTAGCATGCCCCTCTACCCCTTCAAAGTGCTCTGAGTCAAGGAGCGTGCCCTGACTCTTTGTTCTTCTGCTGTTTTCAGTTTGGACTCACATTTGAGTCCATTAAGGAGCTTGGGGGTGCATCAAATAATGTCTCAGACTTGAA
>Ga0116231_10001791_pt1 | contig 44654 bp, 43 predicted proteins | sample S1TSphgellanicum_2_FD_89695 | JGI IMG/M metagenome (GOLD analysis project Ga0116231, IMG submission 89695) | Host-associated microbial communities from peat moss isolated from Minnesota, USA - S1T2_Fd - Sphagnum magellanicum MG | ecosystem: Host-associated > Plants > Peat moss > Unclassified... | reverse complement strand
GGCTGTTCGGCGCTTTTGAGGACCCCAAATGACCCAGTACGACGTCGTCATCATCGGCGGTGGCCCCGGCGGCTATAATGCGGCGATCCGGGCCGGGCAGTTGGGCATGAAGGTCGCCTGTGTCGAGGCGCGCGGGACGCTCGGCGGCACTTGCCTGAACGTCGGCTGCATTCCGTCCAAGGCGCTGCTGCACGCGTCGGAGATGTTCAACGAGGCCAAGACCGGGTTCGCCAGCCTCGGCATCAAGGTCGATCCCGTGCTCGACCTGCCTCAGATGCACAAGCAGAAGGCCGATAGCGTCACCGGCCTCACCAAGGGCATCGAGTTCCTGTTCAAGAAAAACAAGGCGGAATGGATCAAGGGCTTCGGATCGTTCGCCGGCCCCGGCAAGGTTCTGGTCAAGGCTGAGGATGGCTCCGAGCAGACCTTGGAGGCCAAGAACATCGTCATCGCCACGGGTTCGGAGCCATCACGGGTGCCTGGGGTGGAGGTGGATCAGAAGCGCATCGTCGATTCTACCGGCGCGCTGGCGATCCCGGCTGTGCCGAAGAAGCTGATCGTGATTGGCGCGGGCATCATCGGGCTGGAGTTGGGGTCGGTCTGGCGCCGGCTCGGGGCTGAGGTCGAGGTGGTGGAGTATCTGGATCGGATCGTGCCGGGCGCGGACGGCGAGGTCGCCACGGCCTTCCAGCGCGCCCTGACCAAGCAGGGCTTCAAATTTCGGCTGGGCATGAAGGTCACCGGCGCCGTCGCCGACGATAAGGGCGTCAAGCTCACCGTCGAGCCCAAGGCCGGCGGCGCGGCGGAAACGCTGGAGGCCGATGTGGTGCTGGTGGCGGTCGGCCGCCGGCCGGTGACGGCGGGCCTCGGTCTCGACAGAATAGGCATCGCGCCCGACGCGCGCGGCTTCATCGACACCGATCGTTACAAAACGTCTGTCCCTGGCGTCTGGGCGATCGGCGACGTCACCCACGGTCCGATGCTCGCCCACAAGGCGGAGGACGAAGCGGTGGCCTGTATCGAGCTGATCGCCGGCAAGGCGGGGCACGTGAACTACGACGTCATTCCCGGCGTGATCTACACCGCGCCTGAAGTCGCCTGGGTGGGCAAGACCGAAGAGGAGCTGAAGGCCGCGGGCGTCGCCTACAAGTTCGGCAAGTTCCCCTTCGCCGCCAACTCGCGAGCCAAGGTCAACCACGAGGCCGAGGGCTTTGTGAAGGTGCTAGCCGACGCCAAGACCGATCGGATCTTAGGCGTTCACATGATCGGGCCTGGGGTCGGCGAGATGATCGGCGAATATTGCGTCGCCATGGAGTTCGGCGGCGCCTCGGAAGATGTGGCCCGCACCTGCCACCCACACCCCACCCGCTCCGAAGCGCTACGCCAGGCGGCGATGGGCGTGGAGGGGTGGACGATGCAGGCTTAAACGTAAGGGCCGGCTGCGCCGAAGGGCTGAGCTAGAGCATCGCGCCGAAAAGTGACGCCGGTTCGGCAAAAAGCGATGCTCAATCAAATATCTAGAGCGACGGGCATGAAGCCCGAATAAGGGCCGTTGCTCTAGAATTCTTCCCAGCCCGCGTCGGGGCTGGCTTGCGCCCGTCCCCCGCCGGCCGCGGCGACCTTTTTCTGGACGGCAGGGACGGGATTGGCGCGGCGCATGGCCGGAGCCGCCTGCGCGCGGGCGGGTTGAAGGGCTCGAACCTCCGTCGCGCCAATGCGGAATTGATCCATGAGGCTGGCGAGGCCTTCCGCTTCTTCGCGCAGGCTATGGCTAGCCGCGGTCGCCTGCTCCACCATGGCGGCGTTCTGCTGGGTCATCTGGTCCATCTGATTGACGGCGGTGTTGACCTCTTGCAGGCCGGTCGCCTGTTCTTGGGCGGAGCCTGCGATCTCGGCGACGACGCTGTTGATCTGGGCGACATAGGCGGCGATCCGCTCGAGCGCTCGGCCGGTTTCGTCCACACGCGCGACACCCTCGGCGACCTGTTTTGACGACGTGGAGATCAGCGTCTTGATCTCCTTGGCGGCTTCCGCCGAGCGTTGGGCCAAAGCGCGGACCTCGGAGGCCACCACCGCGAAGCCCTTGCCGGCGTCGCCGGCGCGGGCGGCCTCGACGCCCGCGTTGAGCGCCAAAAGGTTGGTTTGGAACGCGATCTCGTCGATGACGCCGATGATCTGACTGATGTGGCGGGCGCTTTCCTCAATACCCGTCATGGCGCTGACGGCATCCTTGACGACCTTGCCCGACTTTTCGGTTTCGGCCGTGGCGTCGGATACCACACTGCGGGCCTGAAGCGCGCCCTCGGCGGTCTTTTTGACGGTCGCCGTGATCTGATCGAGGGCGGCGGCGGTTTCTTCGAGGCTTGCCGCCTGCTGTTCCGTGCGCTTCGACAAGCCATCCGAAGCCTGGGCGATCTCCACGCCGCCCGCATGGAGCCCCGTCGTCCTCCCCACCACCGTCTTCATGGTGTCCTGCAACTGGGACATCGCCGTGTTGAAGTCCGCACGAAGCTTTTCATAGTCGGCCGTAAATTCATTGTGCAGGCGGAACGTCAGGTCGCCCTTGGCCAGTTGTTCAAGGCCTGCGCCAACGGCATCGACCACTTCGGCTTGGGCTTGGGCGGACAAGGCGCGGGCCTGTTCGTTTTGGCGACGTTCTTGGTCTGTCAGACCGCGTTGGCTAGCCGCCTCGGCTTCCAGACGCTCCTTTTCCAGGCCCGCAGCCTTAAGAATCTCCAGCGCGCGCGACATATCGCCGATTTCGTCACGCCGATCTGCACCGTCTATTCGGGCCTGATAATCGCCTTTGGCCAGTCGTTTCATAACATCGACGAGACCGTTCAGCGGCGTCACCAGACCGGCTCGGATCGCGAAGACGCCGAGTCCGACCACGATACCGAGACCGCTCAGCATCATCACATAGGTCGTCAATATTGTCGCGCTGGTTTGGGCTCTAAGCCGATCCTTCAAAGCCTGGGCCTTGGCCACGGCGGCGCCGTTTCGCTTAATGTACGCGTCTGCGATCGGCTCGAAGGGCGCCAGGCATTCCTTATTGAAGGCATCTTGCGCCGCAAGAGAGTCAGCACTTGTTTTCGCGGCCTTGCCGAGCGCAATGGTATTGGCGCACGCGTGATCGACGGTGTCCTTGAGTCTGTCCGCCAACTCGCGCGCCTGGGGCGCGTCTTCTCCTGCGGCGGCTATCGAGTCCTGCGCAAATTGATCAAGACGTTTTCTAGCGGCTAAGTAGCGTGCAAGCGCTTCTTTCCGTTTTTCGTCTGTCGTCGCAATTACAAGTGCAAGTATTGAGGCGCGCATTGTCGAGCTTGAGCCATTGCTGCGCACGCCAGCCATGGCATAGGCTTCTGGGCCATTCTCTTCGGCCTCATATCCTTTTTGAATTATATGTATCTGGTTTGTGGTATAGACGATGCAGCCTATGGCGAAGACTGCAAACAGCGCCATGAGCGCCAGAAACTTTCCGATAACCGGGACATTTTGCATGGGATCGTCAAGCCCTGACGCCGTTTCATCGGCAACAAAAAATTACCGATTTGTATTAAAGCCCATTTAATTTACGAGGCTTTCCCGGGTCTGCGCCGCTGAATTCGCGCTGTGGGCGGCGATGAAGGTTCTGAGCGCCTCGTCGACATTGGCGTGGACTTCCTCGGCCGTCGGCGCGCCACGCACGTTCCATAAACGCTGGCGATAGAGATCTGTCAGGCATAGGTCCATGAGCTGCGCCGCGGCGCGATCCATGTCGTCAGCCCGCAGGCCATTGCGATGCATATGGTCGCGAAGGAAGGCGCTCAGGCGTGCATGGCCGCGCTTGGGGCCGGCCTCATAGAGCGTTTGGCCGAGTTCGGGAAAGCGGCCAGCTTCGGCGATGACCAGCCGGTGCATAGCCAAAATTTCATCGGATAACATCAGGCGTACGAAACGCTCTCCAAGCCGCCGCAGCGCCTCGATGAAGTCGCCGTCGCCGGCGTCGAAGTCGAACAAAATCGCGTGATTGCGGTCGCACTGATCTTGAACCATGGCGGTAAACAGCTCTTCCTTCGACGAGAAGTAGTTGTAAAGCGTGGCTTTAGACCCGCCGACGCGCGCGGCGATCGACGACATCGACGCCGCCGCGAATCCCTCCTGCATGAAAATGTCGCGCGCGATGTCCAAAATGGCTTGCCTTCGCGCATCGCGACCTATGGCTTTGGGGCTGTTCATGTCCATAAAATGTGACCGTACCGTACGGTTATCTTGACAAGCGGAGCGTTGGCTGTCAAATGCGGCAAAGAGGAATTATCTGACCGTACTGTACGGTCAGATTGTGTGTGTCGAGGTCCATGTCGAACGTATTCGTTGGGGGTCGCAGGCGGACGATCGGGTCAGGCAGCCCGGTGGTGAAAACCTCTACCTCGAATCCGCGCCGAGTCGTGGGGTTGGTCGCGGCTCTTTCGGGCGTCGTCTGCGCCTGCGCGCCCCGCTTTGGCCCCATGGCGGCGCTCAAGGCCCCTGCGGATTATGAGACGACCAAGAGCTTTGCGGCGCCCGCCGCAGACTGGCCTCGCGATAGCTGGTGGAAGGCCTACGCCGACCCGCAGCTCGACGCCCTGATCGACGAGGCTTTACGCAATTCGCCGGACTTGAAAGCCGCTGAGGCGCGCGTCCGCACGGCCCAAGCCCAGTTGGAGGTCACAGGCGCTGCGCAGTTGCCCTCGATCTCCGCCGATGGCGACATCCAGACCGTCAAGAGCAGCATCAACGAAGGCTTCCCGAACGAGTTCAAGCCGCTGCTGCCGTTTGGCTACCATACTCAAACCAAGATCGCCGCGTCGCTCGACTATCAGCTCGACTTCTTTGGCCGCAACCGTGCGGCGCTGGCGGCGGCGACGTCGGAGGCGCAAGCCGCGCGGGCGGATGAGGCGGCGGCGCGGCTCCAGCTTTCCACAGCGGTCGCCAGCGCCTACGCCGATCTATTGCGGCTGTATTCTGATCGCGACGCGGCGGTGAATGCGATCCAGGTGCGTCAGAATACCCTGGACCTGATCCGCCAGCGTTACCGCAACGGCCTGGATACCCAAGGCACGGTCAGCCAGCAGGCGGAGTTCGTGCCGAACGCCAAGGGCGATCTCGTCGTCATCGACCGCCAGATTGCGGCGACGCGCAATCAGATCGCGGCCCTGCTCGGCGCCGGCCCCGACCGCGGGCTTCGGATCGCCCGCCCGGTCGCCCCCTTGCTTCGCGATTTCGGCCTGCCGCCCAACCTGAAGGTCGATCTGATCGGCCGTCGACCCGATATTGTCGCCGCGCGCTTGAGGGCGGAAGCCGCCGCAAAGCGCATCAAGGTGGCGCGGGCGGATTTCTATCCCAACATCGATCTGGAAGCCTCCTACGGCGTTCAGTCCCTGGGGCTGAATTACCTGCTGCAGAAGGGCTCGATCGTCGGCGCGCTGGGGCCGGCGATACATCTACCGATCTTCTCCGGCGGTCAGCTCGAAGGCGCTTATCGCGGCGCCCGGGCCGAATACGACGCGTCTGTGGCGGCCTACGATCAGAGCCTGACCAATGCCTTGCGCGATGTCGCCGACGTCGTCGTCAATCAGCGCGCCCTGCAAAATCAGCTCGCCGATGCGCGCGCCAGTCTGGCGTCGTCCGAAGACGCCTACAGGATCGCCACCTTGCGCTATAAGGGTGGGCTATCGCCCTATCTTAACGTCTTGACGGCGGAAAATTCGTTGCTCGCCGCCCGCCGCAGCGTGGCGGACTTGCAAGCTCAATCTCTTTCCCTTGATGTCGCGTTGGTGCGAGCGTTGGGCGGCGGCTTCGCTGACGACACCCGCCTCGCCGCCCGATAAACGCGCGCCTCTATCCTAAGGATATTTGCAGATGCCGGACGACCAAAGCCCGCACCCGCGCAACTCAGACGTACGCGCCGCTCAGGCTAGCCCCGGTGTCGGGCCGGCTATGGCGTCCGCATCGTCCAGCCGGATGAGCGAGCTCCGTAAGCCCTTGTTCGCGCTCCTGGCCGTGGTGATCGTGTTCGCCGCCCTGGCGTGGGGCGCCTACTATGTCTTGATCGCCTCCCACTACATCTCCACCGACGACGCCTATGTCGGCGCCGACGTCGCCGAGATCACCCCCCAGGTCGCAGGCCCGGTCGCCGAGGTAAAGGTTCAAGACACCCAGGCGGTAAAGGCGGGCGATGTGCTGGTCGTGATCGACCCGGCGGACGCCAAGCTGGCGGTCGCGTCGGCTGAGGCAGAGTACGGTCGCGCCGTGCGCCGCGTGCAGCAGGAGATGGCCAATAATCAGGCCGCCAGCGCGACGGTCCTCGCCCGCGACGCCGATCTGGAGCGTGCGAAAGCCCAGCTCGCCGCCGCCCAAAGCGACGTCGATAGAACCCATATCGACCTTCAGCGCCGCCAAGCCCTGGCCCAGTCCGGCGCGGTATCCGGTGAAGAACTGACGACCGCCAAAAACGCCTACCAGACGGCCGAGGCCAATCTCGCCGCCGTCAAGGCCGCCGGCGCCCAGGCCATCGCCGACAAGACCGTCGCCGAGGGCCAGCTCGCCGCCGCCCAGGCCCTGACTCAGGGCGCCGACGCCCAGGCCAATCCAGAGGTCGCCGCCGCGCGGGCGATGCTGAATACGGCTTTACTCAATCTGTCGCGCACCACGATCAAGGCGCCGTTCGACGGCGTGATAGCGCGCCGCCAGGTGCAGGTGGGTCAACGGGTCGCCGTCGGGGCTGAGCTCATGACCGTGGTTCCGGTATCCCAGGTCTATGTCGACGCCAATTTCAAGGAAGTTCAGCTCCGCAAGGTCAAGGTCTGCCAGCCCGCGACCCTCACCGCCGACCGCTATGGCAAGGGCGTAGAATTCCACGGTTATGTGGTGGGCCTAGGGGGCGGCACGGGCTCTGCTTTCGCCATGATCCCGGCGCAAAACGCGACGGGCAACTGGATCAAGGTGGTCCAGCGGCTGCCGGTGCGGATCGCGCTCGATCCCAAGGACCTCGCCGCCCATCCGCTGCGTGTGGGTCTCTCCATGGACGCCAAGGTGGACGTCAGCGCCGCGCCGGATTCTTGCGGCGCCCGCCCGTGACGGCCGCGTCCTCCTCCGACTTGGCTCGGTCCAGCCAAGCGTCTGGCGAGGGGATGGCGCCGGTCGTCAGCGCCCCGGTCCGTCAGGGTCCTTCTAGACCGCCGCCCGGCGGGTTCGACGCGCCTGCGATCCGGCTCACCGGTGGGACGCTGTTAGCGGCGGGCTTCATCCTGGCGTTCGCCAACTTCATGGTGGTCCTGGATATAACGATCGCCAATGTGTCCGTGCCCAATATCGCGGGCGGCCTTGGTGTTTCGGCCAACCAGGGCACCTGGGTCATCACCTCCTATGCGGTGGCCGAGGCGATCACCGTGCCGCTAACCGGCTGGCTGGCGCAGCGGTTCGGATCGGTACGCACCTTCGTGACGGCGATGGCCTTTTTCGGTCTCTTCTCGGCGCTGTGTGGCTTGGCGCCTTCGCTCAGCGTCCTGGTGATCTTCCGCGTTCTTCAGGGCTTAGCCGGCGGCCCGATGATGCCGCTGTCGCAGGCGCTTCTGCTCCGCGTGTTTCCGAAAGAGCAGGCGGGCAAAGCCATGGGGCTTTGGGCTATGACGACGGTGGTCGGGCCGATTGCAGGGCCGATCCTGGGCGGGCTAATCTGCGATAACTATAATTGGCCTTGGGTCTTCTTCATCAACGTCCCCTTCGCTGCTTGTTTCTCCTTCCTGGCTTGGCGGATGCTGGCCAGCCAGGAGACCCAGACCAAGAAATTGCCCATCGACTTCATCGGGCTTGGTATCATGGTCGTATGGATCGGCGCGCTCCAGATCATGCTGGACCAGGGCGAGGATCTAGACTGGTTTAATTCGCCGTTGATTGTCTGCCTGTTGATCACCACGATCATCGGCTTTATTTCGTTCCTGATCTGGGAGCTGACCGCCGCCGATCCGATCGTCAATCTGCGCGTGTTCGCCAATCGCGGCTACGCGATCGGCTCTGTTGTGATGTGCCTTTGCTTCGGCTCGTATTTCGCCGCCGTTGTGATCGTGCCGCTCTGGTTGCAGACCAATCTCGGCTACACCGCCTCATGGGCCGGCTACGCGGTCGCGCCGGCCGGCGTGTTCGCAGTCATTGTCTCGCCCATCGTCGCCAAGCTTATGACCAAGACGGATCCGCGCATTCTTCTGTTCATCGGCGTCGCTGGACTGGGCTCGACCATGGCCATGCGAAGCGGCTTCGCCTCGAACATCAATTTCGACGCCATCGTCGTGCCTCAGTTCATCCAGGGCATGTTCATGCCGCTGTTTTTTGTGCCGGTGTTTGCGCTGGCCCTTGGCGCGCTGAAGCCCCAGGACATCGCCGGAGGCGCGGGCCTCCTTAGCTTCACGCGTACGATGGCGGGCGCCTTCGCGACCTGCATCGCAACTACTTTTTGGAGCGATTCGGCGCGCAGAAGCCGGGTCCAACTGCTGAACCAGACCGACACAGGCGCCGCTGTGCATCGGATGACAGGCCTGGGTATGAGCCACAGTCAGGCGATCCGCCAGGTTGAGGGCCTGATCCAGTCCCAAAGCGTGATGCTGGCGACCGACAAGCTATTCCTCGCCATCACCGTCCTGATGGCGTGCGCGGCGTTCAGCGTCTTGCTCATCCCCAAGCCCAAGCGCGGGACGGCCCCGGTCGCTGCGCATTAAGCCGTCGTCGAGACGATGCGAATCGCCCAAATTATATCCGCTCATCCCCGCGAAAGCGGGGACCTAGGCTTTCGATCCATAACGTCGGCGGGACGAGCACAGATTAGCTAGAGGCGATGCGTCTCGACAAACCTGGTTCCCCGCTTTCGCGGAGATGAGCGGGTGGGATAGAGCCTGGAGCGGTATCGCCTTGACTATTGCACCTGTCTCGCTCGCTTCGGACCGGTTTGACGCAGAGCTGGGGGCGTCGTTCGAACGGTACGGCTTCGCCGTGATCTGCGACCACGGGCTATCGCCCGACGTGATCGACGGCGCCCTGGACAGGACGAAGGCTTTCTTCGCTCTGCCGGAAGCGTCCAAGCTGCGCTATTTCGTGCCCGGCGGGGCGGGTCAGCGGGGATATACGCCGTTTGGCCGGGAAACCGCCAAGGGCGCCCTCGCCCATGACCTGAAGGAATTTTGGCATGTCGGGCGTACGCTGAGCCCAGGCCATCCCTATCGCGCCGCCATGCCGGACAACCTTTGGCCGACCGAGGTCGAGGGCTTCGAAGCGGCGGTTTACGGTCTCTATCAGGCGCTGGATCGCCTTGGCGTCGAGGTGCTGCGGGCGATCGCCCGATACCTTGGGCTGAGCTCCAACGCCTTCGATGAGGCGGTGCGCGACGGCAACAGCGTTCTTCGTCTGCTGCATTACCCACCCGTCGACGCCGGCGCCGAGGGGGTCCGCGCGGAAGCGCACGAGGATATCAACGCCATCACCCTGCTGCTGGGCGCGGAGGAGGCGGGTCTGGAGTTGCTGGATCGCGACGGCCACTGGCTCGCCATCGATCCGCCGCCAGGCGCTATCGTGTGCAATATCGGCGACATGCTTCAGCGCGTGACCAACCGCGTCTTGCCATCGACGACCCACCGCGTGGTCAACCCAGCGCCCGAGCGCCGTCATCTCTCCAGATATTCGACTCCGTTTTTCCTTCATTTCGAACCCAATTTTAGGCTCGAAACGCTCGCAAACTGCGTTGCTGTCAAAGGCAGCAACCTGTTCCCCAGCGTTTTGACGGCCGACGAGTTCTTAAAAGAGCGCCTCCGCGACTTGAAATTGGTATAAATTAGTCTGTTTTAGAATTCTAATTGCGACTTGATGTATTAAACCGCCGTGCGGCTTTTTGTCAGTTAATTTGCTGTGTATCTTTTTATCAACATTTTGAGCTCAGGAGACTCCTAACAGGCGCTCCGAGACATTCGTTATGAACTACGCGGCCGATGCCAAAATCTCTCATAAGCTCATCATGGGCGTGTCTCTGATCGTCGGTGTGGTCGCCGCCATGATCGTTGTCGTATTGAGCCTGAACTTCCAACTGGCGGCGCGTCAGGCGGAAAGCGCCCGGGTCGCTCAGGTCGCCACCCGCGTCGCGGAGGCCCGGGCTACGGTTGCCGAAGAATCTGCGGCCATCCGCGGCTACATGCTGTTCCAGAAACCGACCTATCTGGACGCGATCGCTAAGGCGCGCCGCGATTTTGGGATCGCCATCTCAGAGGTCGAACAGCTTGGCGCCGCTCATCGCGACCTGCTGGCTCTCACTCAAAATCTCAAAGTTGCGGGCGCCGCTTGGCGCGCGAACAACATAGACCCGGAAATCAAGCTCGCCGCCGATCCGGCGACGCTCGGTGCGGCCCTGAAACTCAACCAGTCGCCAGAGGGCAAGACCCGCCGCCTGGCCTTTTTCGCCGCCGCCCATGCCCTGGACGACGCCGCCGGCCAGTTGGCCGCCCAGGAGGCGTTGCAGGCCAACGCCATCGTCGGCGCTACACATCTGGCGTTTGCGCTAGGCGGCCTTGCGGCGGTCGTCTTTTCGGCTCTGTTGACCCTTCTTATGACGCGCGCCATCGCCACGCCTATCGGTCAAATTACCGATGTTTTAGATCGGGTTGCGCGGGGAGACGATAGCGTGGCCATTCCAGCGCTGGGTCGCAAGGATGAGGTTGGGCGTATCGCCGCTTCGGTACAGGCTTTCAGGGACGCGTCGCGCGAAAAGGCGAGGCTGGAAGCTTCGGCGCAGACGCAGGCGCAACAGCTGAGCGCTGAGCGCCAAGCCAACGAAAAAGCCAGCGCGGCGGCGGCGCAAGAAGACCGCGAGGCGTTCACCGCTCTGGCCGAGGGCTTGAAACGCCTCGCCATGGGTGATTTCACCTACCGCGTGACGGCGCAGATCGCGCCTCGCGCGCAGGGGCTTAAGGACAACCTCAACGACGCGATGAGTCAGCTTCAGGCCGCCTTGGGAGATATTGTCCAACACGGCGAGGCCATGCGGCTGGGCGCCGGAGAAATCGCCGCGTCCGCCGACGATCTTTCCAAACGAACCGAGCAGCAGGCCGCCAGTCTTGAGCAGACGGCCGCGGCGCTGGACCAGATCACCGCAACCGTGAGCAAGACCGCAGAGGGCGCCGCCCAGGCCGACGCCGTGGTTGCGAGCGCGCGGCGCGATGCCGAGACCTCGGGCGAGGTCGTCCGCCAGGCTATCGACGCGATGGGCGCGATAGAAGCGAGCGCGCGCAAGATCGCCGACATCATCGGTGTAATCGACGAGATCGCTTTCCAGACCAACCTGTTAGCTCTGAACGCGGGCGTCGAGGCAGCGCGGGCTGGCGACGCGGGCCGCGGCTTCGCCGTTGTGGCCTCAGAGGTGAGAGCGTTAGCCCAGCGTTCGGCCCAGGCCGCCAAGGAAATCAAGGCGCTGATCGAGACGTCGAGCGCTCAGGTCGCCGAGGGCGTCGAGTTGGTTCACAAGACCGGCGGCACGCTGACACGGATCGTCGGCCAGGTCGGCGCGGTCACCGATGTTGTAAGCGTTATCGCCACGTCTGCGCGGGAACAGGCCACTGGCCTTCATCAGATCAACAGCGCCATCAATGAGATGGACTCCGTCACCCAGCGCAATGCCGCCATGGTCGAGCAGTCGACGGCGGCGAGCCATGGACTCTTGAACGATGCTCGGGCTTTGGGCGACCTCGTAGGTCGGTTCAACATCGGCGTTCGGGCTCGCGACCGGCCCGTTGCGCCCGCTCCTCGGCCGCCCCAAATGCCCCAGTCTGCGCCTCAGCGGGCGGTCAGGGCCAACAACCATGGCGCCGCGGTGGGGCGAAAGCTCGCGCCCGAGCCGGCGGACCATGGGTGGGAAGCGTTCTGACCGCTCAAAGGTCTCCCGTCTGGAACTGGAGCTTGGCCAGGCGGGCGTAGAGGCCGCCGCCGGCCACCAGATCGGCGTGGCGGCCCTGTTCCGACACCCTGCCGTTCTCCATCACCACGATCCTGTCGGCGCGCAGAACGGTCGCCAGCCGGTGAGCGACCACAAGCGTGGTGCGACCGGCGATGGCCTCGTCCAACGCCCGCTGGACCAGATGTTCGTTCTCGGCGTCGAGCGCGCTGGTGGCCTCGTCCAGTAGCAAGATCGGCGCATTGCGCACGAGCGCGCGCGCGATCGCCATGCGCTGACGCTGGCCGCCCGACAGGCTCTTGCCCCGCTCGCCAAGGTTGCCTGAAAAGCCCTGGGGCAGGGCGTTCAGGAAACCGTCGGCCTGGGCCGCCTTCGCCGCGGCTTGGACGGCCGCCTCACTGGCGTCTTCGTGCCCAAAGGCGATGTTGTCCGACGCCGAGCCCGAGAACAGCGCCGCATCCTGAGCCACGAGCGCTAAGCGCGCGCGCACCTCGCGGGGGTCGGCGTCGCGCAGGTTTACCCCATCGATGCGGATCACGCCGCTCTGCGGGTCGTAGAAGCGGAGTAGGAGGCGCAGCACCGTACTCTTTCCCCCGCCCGAAGGGCCGACGAGCGCCACCGTCTCACCCGGCGCAATCCGCAGATTGAAGCCGTTCAGGGCGGGCAGGTCGGGGCGGCCCGGATAGTGGAAGCTGACGTCCTCGAACGCGATCTCGCCCCGAGCAGGGACGGGCAGGGGAATGGGGTGAACGGGCGCGGCGATGCCCGGGCGGGCCGCCAACAGCTCATTGATCCGCTCCATGGCGCCAGCGGCCTTCTGCACCTCGCCCCAGACCTCGCCGAGAGCTCCGACAGAGCTGGCGGCCAGCACCGCCACCAAAACGAACTCCGTCAGGGATCCGGGGCTCATGGCGCCGGTGCGCACCGATTGTGCGCCGAGCCAAAGAACGAAGGCCACGCTGCAAAACATGAACAGCATGACGAAGGCGGTCAAAAACGCTCGCGCCTGGATTCGGGAGACTGAGGCGGAGAAGGCGGACTCGACCGCGGCGGCGAACCGCTCGCCAGCGCTGCGCTCCCGTCCAAAGGCTTGAACGGTATCGAGCTGATCCAGCGTCTCCCCGGCGAACCCAACCGCGTCGGCAAATCGGTCCTGCGCTTGCACCGAGAGCTTTCGGACGCGCCGGCCGAACACCAGGAGCGGCAGGACGGTGACGGGAATGATGAGCAGCACGAACAGCGTCAACTTGGCGCTGACGAGCGCCATCACGGCCAAACCGCCGATCACCGTCAACAGATTGCGCAGCGCGACCGAAGCGTTGGAGCCGGCCATGCTTTCCACGATCGCCATGTCGGCGGTCATGCGCGACAGCACCTCGCCTGTTCGTATCTTTAGGAAATAGGCTTGATCCAGTTCCAGCACATGGGCGTAGACCCGCTTACGCAAATCCGCGACGACGCGCTCGCCCAGCCGATTGACGAAATAGACCCTGGATGAGGTGAACAGCGCCAGCAGGGCCGCCAAGGCGACAAGGACCAGAAAATAGCGGTCGAGCGTTGTCGCCGACCCGTGGCCAAAACCGCGATCCATGACCAACCCTAGGCCGGCGGGTAGACTGAGCGTCATCGCCGTCGAGCCGATAAGTGCGGCCAGGGCGCCGGCGGCAAGGCCCCTGTGCGCCCATATCGACGGTAGAAGATCGCGTAGGGGACGCACCGTCTTGGATTTGTCGCGCTTGGCCTTGGCGTCCGCAATCTGAGACGCCAGTGCGGCGCCGGGACTGGGCCGGCCGCGCGGGCCTGCCGCGACCGCACCAGAGGGACCCATTTGAGGCTCTGGAGCGATCGAAATCGTCTGATCCGTCATCCAACACATCGCGCCTCTTGCTTCGAGGCGCGCCCTTCGTGTACACGCACAAATCCCGCTGCCCGCCGAACCCGGCGGGCTTCGCTATTTCTATCCCTCAAATCGGTTGGACCCGCCGATGAAACAAGACATCCATCCCGATTATCACTTCATCACCGTGGTGATGACAGACGGGACAAGCTATCGCACGCGCTCGACCTACGGCAAGCCGGACGCGACTCTGAGTTTGGATATCGACCCCCGGACCCACCCTGCGTGGACCGGCGGCAACCAGACCCTGCTGGACCGTGGCGGTCGCGTCTCGCGCTTCGCCGCCAAATACGGCGGGTTCCTGCGGAAGTAGGGGCATTCGCCCTTGCGTCGGTTGTCCCAACTCAATAAAAGTGCATCGAACAGCGTTTCGACGCTGGCTTCGCCTCGGGTTGTGTCTACTGACCTCGCATGAAACTCAGCGCGATCTTTACATATGTTTTGATCGGCCTGGCGATTTTCATAACTGCGTCATCTGCGAAAGCGGATGACGCTAACATCGACTCGCCCAACGGTCAGGCGATTCTGGACTTTCTAGCGAAGTTTCCGGTGCCCGAAAAAGCCGAAAACCCGGGTGCAGCTTACGCGCCTCCGGGTCCATTTAGTTCTTGGTCGCTGGAGGATCAGAAATCTGTCCCCGGAAAGTTGGCTTTTGCGTGCGAGATGGTCTGGGTCATGAGCCACGATGCTCCAGGCACGCATTTTCTTCCGCTGAAACAAGATCGGGAAGATGAAGAAAAGCTCGGCAGCTACGTCTGCTTGGCCGGGCACATGCCGCCAGATTGGCCTCTACGCACTGAGATACTCTCGTCAACTAAAGCCATCCTGGCCCGAGCAAAAGCGTTGGGAAGCTCGTTGAACTTGCCGCCCAATCTTAGTCCGCTGCAATAGCTGGCCTTCAGCACTTTCACATGGCCTCGGCTATAACCCCAAGAGCAGCGGTAGGCGAAAACGGGCGACTGTTCGCTTCGCCCGTCTCCATTGACACTCAGCTATAATAGCGCCGCAGCGACCGTGCGAGATCGCCGCCGTCCGCCCGCTTGCCAGACTTCTTTTGCTGGGGCTGGTAGGCGACGCGGGCGTGATGGCTGCAGTAGGGGATGCCGTCGTTGGCTTGGCGGCCGCAGAAGCTGAACCCATCGCTGGACGGATCGCCGATCGGCCACTTGCACATGTGGGCGCCCAGCGTCAGCACGGTCGCCGAGCCTGTCTCCTCGATCATCACGACGGGGAGGGACGGCACAGGCGTCGGCGTGGGACGAAGTTGGACTTCGGTCGGTCGGCGCGGCGCCGGGATCGAGGGCGTCGCAGGACGTGGCGGCCGGGGCGCCTTGAAAACGGGGCGGTGTGGCTGCGAAGGCGTCGCGCGACCCGACAGGCCCAACCGGTGCACCTTGCCGATCACGGCGTTGCGGGTCAGCCCGCCGCCCAACTGTTTGGCGATCTGGCTCGCGCTCAAGCCGTCCAGCCAGAGCTTTTTAAGCGCTTCGACCCGTTCGTCGGTCCAACTCATGTTTCGCCTCCGCCAGCCAAATGTGAGGGGCCGAGACCGGACCGACTCAACATCTTGCGTCAGCAGCCAGACCCAGCGCCCAGTTGCTACCAGATACAGTAACTGAAAGGTTAACGGCCACAATGGGTGGGGGGTCGCCTTTCCACAGGAACAATATGTAGACATGACCCCTGAGGCTGCGCGCTTTCAGCGCAGGTGCGGTTGCGCTCGCGACAAGCTGGGCTCACATGAGGGCCATGAACCTACAGACTCCTGTAACCGCCGCCGCCATACCCGCGTCTGTGCGCGCTCTGACGCCCACGCCGCCACGCACCTACAATGGCGTGAACTGGCTTGGGCTCTGGACCGTCTACCTGCGCGAAGTGAAACGATTCTGGAAGGTGGGCGCCCAGACGATCGCCGCGCCTGTGGTCACCACATTGCTCTATATGATGATTTTTGTGGTCGCGATGCGCGGGGCGCGGCCGGGAATCCAGGGCGTGCCGTTCGCCGCCTTCGTCGGCCCCGGCCTGATCATGATGTCGATCCTGAACAACGCCTTCGCCAATTCGTCCTCGTCGCTGATGCAGGCGAAGCTCTTAGGGACGGCGTCCGACTTCCTGACACCGCCGCTATCGCCTGCGGAGCTGACCGTGGGATTCACGATGGGCGCGGTGACGCGGGGCGTGCTGGTGGGGGCTGTCACGGCGATCACCGTTTGGCCCTTCTCCCATTTTGGCGTCTATAACATTTTCGCGATCCTCTATTTCGCGGTGATCGCGTCGGCGGTCATGGCTTTGGTCGGCGTGGTGGCGGGGCTCTGGTCGGAAAAGTTCGACCACCTGGCGGCGGTGACCAACTTCATCGTCATGCCCATGACGTTCCTCTCCGGCACATTCTACCGGGTCACGGCCCTGCCGGCGCCGTTCAATACGATCTCCCGGTTCAACCCCTTCTTCTATCTGATCGATGGGTTTCGATATGGCTTCATTGGTCGGTCCGATGGCTCGGTCCTGATCGGCGTGATCTCCAGCGCAGTGCTGACAGTGGTGCTTGGCCTCTGCGCGTTCTGGATCTTCCGCACGGGGTGGCGCCTGAAGAGCTGAGGCGCCTGCTCCCAACCCGCCTTGCCCTCAACTCGCCTTGCTCAGCGGGCTCTACAGGTCTAGACCCGCGCCAAATCAACTTTGGAGACCAAGCGGCCATGGCTCGTGCGAAAATCGCGCTTATCGGCGCCGGAATGATCGGCGGAACTTTGGCCCATGTGGCCGCGCGCGCTGAGCTCGGCGACGTGATCCTGTTCGACATCGCCGAGGGCACGCCCCAGGGCAAGTCGCTCGACGTCGCCGAAGCCGCCACCGTGTTCGGCTCCGACGTGATCTTGAAGGGCGCCAACAGCTATGCGGAGATCGCCGGCGCCGACGTTTGCATCGTCACCGCGGGCGTGCCGCGCAAGCCGGGCATGAGCCGCGACGACCTCTTGGGAATCAATCTGAAGGTCATGAAGGCGGTGGGCGAGGGCATCAAGACCCATGCGCCCAACGCCTTTGTCATCTGCATCACCAACCCGCTCGACGCCATGGTTTGGGCCTTGCGCGAATTCTCGGGCCTGTCGGCTGAAAAGGTCGTCGGCATGGCCGGCGTGCTGGATAGCGCCCGCTTCGCCTACTTCCTGTCGGAAAAGCTCGGCGTTTCGGTCGAGGACGTCCACGCCTGGACGCTCGGCGGCCACGGCGACGACATGGTGCCGATGACCCGCTATTCCACCGTCGGCGGCCTGCCCCTCACCACCCTGGTCGAGCAAGGCGCGCTGAGCCAAGACGAGCTCGACGCCATCGTGAAGCGCACCCGCGGCGGCGGCGGCGAGATTGTCGCCCTTCTGAAGACCGGCTCCGCCTTCTACGCCCCGGCCGAAAGCGCCATCGCCATGGCGACGTCCTACCTCAAGGACAAGAAGCGCGTGCTCCCCTGCGCCGCGCACCTCACGGGCCAGTACGGCCAGTCGGGCCTTTACGTCGGCGTGCCGGTGGTGATCGGCAAGGACGGCGTCGAGCGCATCATCGAGTTCCCGATGGACGAGGCGGAAAAGGACATGTTCGCCAAGTCCGTGGCGTCGGTGCAGGGACTGATCGAGGCCTGTAAGGGGATCGATCCGAGCTTGGCGTGATCGACCATATTACCTGCCAGGGTTAGCTAATTAAACCCGCTCAGCCAGGCATTTCGCCGGGATGAGCGGGTTTTTTATTGGCTCGGGTCGATCTCAGTAGCCTTGTCAGTCCCGCAACATTGCTAAGGGGTGGTATCTGGCTCCGCGACGATGAACTCCGTGGCGTCACTTCCAACCAAGCCTGGAAGGTGAAGTGAGGCGCTCGCCTGTATCCCAAGCACACCCGATTTGATGCTTACCTCACAACTACAACTGTCTTCCGGTCCATTCATCGCGAAGAATTTATCGCCCACCTGGGCTGAAAGGAACGGAGCGGTCGTTGTTCCGTATCGGTTCTTGGACGTCGAAGTAAAATTAGGGCCTACGATGTATCGCTGCGTCGTTCCAGCATGTGTAATGTAAACGGGATGTTCCTGACTTAGATATACATTAACGCCAGATGCAGTTCGAACAGCTTTCTGAATCCAACAAATATTTTGAGCTTCTACACCTTGAGAGCCAAATATGGCGATAAAGACTCCATATATCGCTCGTTTGTAGACGTGTGGGCGTGTCATCTGCCGTTCCCTTTGCAGATCATATTAAATTGATTGGTGGAGTGCCGCCATCAAGATTAAAGGTCTGCTTTTTCACCCTTATGAGCTTTTTGGAAAGCCCGGTTTATGAGCTCTTCGTCGAATGTTTGCTGCCCGCAACTCGCCAACGATTGCCTACCGTGCCCAACCGGCCTCTTCAACGCCAGGCCCCCAAAATTCTTGACTCCCCCGCACGTGCGCCTATAAGTCCCCGCTTCTCGCCCGCGGGGTAACTCGCGGGCGCTTCATTTATTGCGTAGCTTGGGGCCGGTTCGAGGCCCAAGGCGACGCCAGAACTCTTTAGGGCCTTTTCCCATGTACGCGGTGATCAAGACCGGCGGAAAGCAATATCGCGTTCAGCCGGGCGACCTTCTGGTCGTCGAAAAGCTCGAAGGCGATGTCGGCGCGGAAGTTGCGTTCGATCAGGTGCTGATGCTGGGCGGCGAAGACGGCGGCGTGACAGTCGGCGCGCCGGTGGTCGATGGCGCCGTGGTTCACGCCACCCTGGTCGAGACACGCAAGGGCGACAAGGTGAAGGTGTTCAAGAAGATCCGCCGCCAGGGCTATCGCCGCACCAAGGGCCATCGCCAGCATGAAACCGTGCTGCGCGTCACCGGCCTCGAAGGCGCTGGCCTCAGCGCCAAGTGGGATGGCGTGGTCGATCTGACGCCTCGGATCGAGCTGCGCGCCCGGTCGCGCGCCGCGGCTCAGGCCCCGGCCCAAGTCGTCGAAGCTTAAGTTTAGATAGAGACGAGGAGAGCACCATGGCTCACAAAAAATCAGGCGGCTCCTCCCGCAACGGTCGCGATTCCGCCGGCCAGCGCCTTGGGGTGAAGAAGTTCGGCGGTGAGCGCGTGCTCGCCGGCAATATCATAATCCGCCAGCGCGGCACGAAATATTGGCCGGGCGTGAATGTGGGCATCGGCCGCGATCACACCCTGTTCGCCACCGTCGATGGCGCGGTCGCTTATGTGACCAAGGCCAACGATCGCACCTATGTGAACGTCGCCCCGGTAGCCAAGCCTCAAGTGGCGGAAGCCGCCGAATAGTCCGATCCGCAATATCCGGGTCGGCGCCGTCGATCCGGATCGCAGAATCCCGCGGGGAGTCCGGAGCGTCGGACTCCCCGTTTTCGTTTCCCCATGGGACTGTGCGACGCCGCCACGAGGGCCGGGTCGCAAGGGGGGACGACATGCAGACCACACACAAGAGCCCCTGGATCGCCACCGACCGGCTGGCGTTGCGGCCTCTGACGCCGGACGACGCCTGGCGCATCGCCGACCTCGCTAACGACTATGAGGTGGCCCAGATGGTGACGCGGCTGCCCCACCCCTACAGTCTGAGCGATGCGGAGCAGTTCATCGAGCGGATGCGTTCCGTCGACCCTGGCGCTGAGCGCGCGTTCGGGCTGGAGCATAAGAGCTTCGGACTGATCGGCGTCATGGGCTTTCATCGGCCCGATGGCCCGATCACGGAGATGGGCTATTGGCTCGGCCGCACCTTTTGGGGTTGCGGGCTGGCGACGGAAGCCGCGCGCGCGGCGCTTAACTGGGCGTTCGGCGACTGGGGCAAGCGCGCGATCATGGCCAGCCACTTCGCCGACAATCCCGCCAGCGGGCGTGTGCTGTCCAAGGCCGGGTTCCTCTATACCGGAGAGGTGCGTCAGCTGAGCAGTATGGCGCGCGGCGCGAATGCGCCGGCGCGGATGATGGTCTGCATGGCCTAGCCAGCGTCCACACCCTGCAACTTCGCGAGCCCGCGTCGCGTTAAGTGGCTAAGCTAACGGTGAGGTGAGTTCGGATGGGCGATGCGCTGGAGCTTTGGGGCGGCCACGAATGCACCGTCAACCGGGTCGGAGATCGCTTCTTCGACCAGACCGTGCGCAGCGGCCATCAGGACCGCCTGAGCGACCTGCAGCAGTTCGCCGATCTGGGCGTCAAGGCGCTGCGTTATCCGGTGCTTTGGGAGCGGGTCTCGCCGGAACGGCCGGACCAGTACGACTGGCGCTGGAGCGACGAACGCCTGGGCGAGCTCCAGATTCTGAATGTGCGGGTCATCGCCGGTCTGGTCCACCATGGCTCGGGGCCGCGCTATACACATCTGCTGGATGAAGGGTTTGCGCCTGGTCTCGCCGCTCATGCCCGTGCGGTCGCAGAGCGCTATCCCTGGATCAAGGATTGGACGCCGGTCAACGAGCCCCTGACCACCGCCCGGTTCTCGGCCCTGTATGGCCACTGGTATCCCCACGCGCGGGACGAGGGCGCCTTCTTCAGCGCGCTCCTGAACCAGATCGACGCCGTGCGGCTGTCGATGAAGGCGATCCGTGAGGTGATCCCCGACGCGCGGCTGATCCAGACCGACGATCTGGGCCACACCTTCGCCACGCCGCCGCTGGAGCATCAGGCTGCGTTCGACAACGAACGTCGCTGGCTGGGCTGGGACCTTCTGACCGGCCGCTTGGCGCCCGGCGATATGATGTGGCGTCGTATGGCCGAGCATGGTCTTGAGGCGCGGGTGGCGGCGCTCGTCGCCGATCCCTGCCCGCCGGACGTGGTGGGTGTGAACTACTACCTCTCCAGCGAGCGGTTCCTGGATCACCGCGCGGATCGCTATCCCTTGCATTGCCGCGGCCACAACTTCGAGCAGAGTTTCGCCGACGTGGAGGCCGTACGCGCTGTCGCGCCTGGACCCATGGGGATCGAGCGGCTGCTGTTGGCGACCTGGGAGCGCTACGGCCTGCCGATCGCCATCACCGAATGTCACAACGGCTGCACCCGCGACGAGCAGATGCGGTGGTTCGCCGAGACCTGGGACGCCGCCCAACATCTGCGCGCGAGGGGCGTACCGATCCAGGCGGTTACGGCGTGGTCGCTACTCGGCGCCTTCGATTGGAACCGACTGCTGACGGTGGATGACGGCCATTACGAGGTCGGCGTGTTCGATATTCGCGCGCCGGAAGGCCCGCGACCAACCGCTATGGCCGCTTTGTGTCAGCGGCTCGCGGCCGAGGGATCGGACGCCACGTCGATGCCGCGCCATCCCGTCATGGCCGGTCCCGGCTGGTGGTCGCGCGATATCCGTTACATCTATGAGCCGGTTCGCCTAGCCAATCCTCGCGGTCGCCGGAGCTGGCGCCATCACGGCGGCGCGCAGGCGCGTCCGATCCTGATCGCCGGCGCGAGCGGCGCGCTGGGCCAGGCCTTGGCCAGGGCCTGCGAACATCGCGGCCTGCCTTTCGTCCTGACCGACCGGCGCGAGCTGGCGATCGACGACATAAGCGCCATCGAGATCGCGCTGCAGCGCTTCGACCCCTGGGCGGTGGTCAATGCGGCGGGCTTTGGGCGCATAGACGCGGCGGAGGCTGCGCCGCAGGCCTGCCTCGACGCCAACGCCGTCGCTGTCGAGCATCTTGTGGAGGCGTGCGATGCGCGCGGTGTGCGGTTGGTCGGATTCTCGTCCGATCTGGTGTTCGACGGCCGTTCATACCGACCCTATGTGGAGACCGATGCGCCCAATCCCCTCAACGTTTTCGGCCGCAGCAAGGCGCTTGCCGAGCAGGCTATGGCCGTCGGCGCCGATACCCTGACGATCCGCACCGGCGCCCTGTTCTCGCCTGAGGATGAGTTCGACGTCGCCCACAAGGTTGTGCAGGCGCTGAGCCGCCGCCAGGTCTTCGCCGCCGCCGGCGACCTGACGGTCTCGCCCACCTCTGTCTACGATCTGGTGGAGCACACGCTGAACCTCCTGATCGATGGCGAACGAGGCATTTGGCACCTGGCCAACGTCGGCGAAATCACCTGGGCCGACTTTGCCCGCACCCTTGCTGTGGCGCTGCATCTGGACGAGCGTCTGGTCCAGTCCGTGCCTGCGTCGGCTTTTGGCTGGGCGGCGCAGAGGCCTGCCTATTGCGCGCTCGGCAGCGCCAGGGGCGTGCTTATGCCGACGCTCGATAGCGCCATAGCCCACTACGCCGACGTGGTGCGGCCGAGGCTGGCGCCTGCTCAAGCCCCAAGCCTCCACCCCGCGCGGACGGCTCGCCGGCGAGTGGCGGAGTCCGCGCTGTACGAACCCAAGAGTTTTGCTGCGACTGGCGCTTGACGCCGCCCGAACTACGCGGTCGGGAGCAAAGGCACGCCGACAATCTGTGCGGCGGCGATCAATGCCGTATCGCGGGTGGCTAAGGGGGCGCTACGGCGCATCGCTAATTCGAGGTAGGTCGCGTCGTAGGTCGTTAAGCGATGCTGCTCTGCAAGATGCGCCGTTGTATTCCACGACCTCATCGCCACGGAATTGTCGATAACGAAGCTCACCTTCGACCGTCGCTGATCAGGTCCTTAATCGTCAGACCGCCGAGCGTGCAGCTCTTGCTCAATTCGCGCAATCCGTTCGCCGCGACGGGTGATGATGACCTCGCCGCCGCCTTCAACCTCATCCAACAGAGTGGTGAGGCGGTTCTTAGCTTCAAACACGCCAACGGTGTGCATGACGAACTCTTTATGGCTAGCTATCTAGCTCGCTTGGCATCAGGCAAGGGGGTGTTCCAAACAATCCTTAGGCGCTGTGAGGACCCCTCGGGTTATACGGAAACCGGGGCTCGCTTTTTCGCACCCTGCTTCTATCATCCTCAACGCCCATACCTGCTAACCCCAATAGGCGCTCCCTTCCCCATGAAAACGCCGGACGACTTCTACGATCTGACCGCCGAGGCCCTCGACGGGCGGCCCGTCGCCCTGTCCGCCTATCGCGGCCAAGTGCTGTTGATCGTCAATGTGGCCAGCAAATGCGGCTTCACCCCCCAGTATGAAGGCCTGGAGGCGCTCTATCGTCAGTATAAGGATCAAGGGTTCGCGGTGCTAGGCTTTCCCTGCAATCAGTTCGGCGCCCAGGAGCCGGGCGATGCGGCGGCGATCGGCAGCTTCTGTTCGCTGACATACGACGTCACCTTCCCCATGTTCGCCAAGATCGAGGTCAATGGCGACAACGCCCATCCGCTCTACAAGCATTTGAAGGCCGAGAAGCGCGGGCTCTTGGGGACTGAGGCCATCAAGTGGAATTTCACCAAGTTCCTGATCGATAGAGCCGGCGAAACCGTCGCCCGGTTCGGTCCGCAGGATACGCCCGCCAAGATCGGCCCGGCCGTGGAGAAGGTTCTGGCTGCTGCTGCGCCGGCTATATAGCAAGCTTGCGCCGTCTTGCCGTTCCGCTGAGGCAGGTCTAAACCGCCTGATGTTTGAGGAGCTCGTCGATGGCCGCCATCCTTCCGATTCTTATTTTCGTCGTGGTTGTGCTCGCCCTGAACTTCTTAGAGTTCGGCCGGGGCGATTGAGGCCTTTCGCACAGCGCGGGTCCGGGTCATGACGGGCGCAGCGCTGGTCACGGGCGCAGGGCGTCGCGTCGGGCGGGCTTTGGCCCTCGCTTTGGCAAGCGCCGGGCTCGATGTCGCGGTGCATCATCGCGGCTCGGCCGATGAGGCCGCTGAGGTCGTCGCCGAGATTCGCGCGATGGGGTGCAACGCCGTCGCCGTCGCCGCAGACCTTGCAGAGTCCCATGAGGCCGCTGGCCTCGTGACGCGCGCGGCGGCGGCTATCGGGCCGCTTCGCCTCTTGGTCAATAACGCGTCCTTGTTCGAGGCCGATCGGTTCGGCGCCTTGGACCTTGGGCTCTGGGACCGCCATTTCGAGACCAATCTGCGAGCGCCGGTGCTATTGGCCCAGGCTTTCGCCGCCCAGGTTCCAGATGCGCTTGAGGACGGCGAGGCTATGATCCTCAACATCTTGGACCAGCGCGTGCTGCACCCCAATCCGCAGTTCTTCAGCTACACCCTGTCCAAGTCGGCGCTATTCACCGCCACGCGCACGATGGCCCAGGCGCTGGCGCCGCGGATTCGGGTGAACGCGATCGGGCCGGGGCCGACGCTCGCTTCGATCCATCAGGACGCCTCGATCTTCGCCGCTGAGGCGCAAGCGACGCCGCTCGCCCGCTCGGTTGCGCCGCAAGACATTTGCGCCGCCGCCCTTTATCTCCTCAGCGCGCGCTCGGTGACGGGGCAGACGCTCGCCGTCGACGCCGGCCAGAATCTGGCTTGGCGTACACCCGATATCTTGGAACCTTGAAGGTCATGACGAAGCTGCCCACCATCGACCTGCCGGCTCGGCCGGGCGTCAAAGTCTTCATTCGCGGCCTGCTGCTGCAGACCGAGATTGGCGTGTACCCCCACGAGCGCGGCCGTTTGCAGCCCCTGGTGCTCGACGTCGAGCTGACGCTTGAGCCCGCCCTGGTCGCCGGCATCGGCGACACCGTGAATTACGAAATCTTGGCCCAGACGGCCCGCGGGTTGGCCGCCGAAGGCCATGTCGAGTTGGTCGAGACCTACGCCGAGCGGCTGGCCGCCGCCTGCCTCGCCCTGCCCAGAGTCGCCGCTGTGTGCGTGCGGGCCGAAAAGCCCCAAGCCATTCCCGACGCCGCCGCCGCGGGTGTCGAGGTCACGGTCACGCGGGCGTAGGGCGCCCCATGACCAATCCTTAACTTGAGTCTCGCAGGGGGCTGAGAGATGCTCGCGTGCATAGGCCGACATCACGGTTGGGCCTTTTCGTTCGAGAGCCAAGATGACCGACCCGCTCTATTCTGAGCCCCTGCCTCTGCGCTCGCCCCTGGAGGAGGTGCTGAACGACAAGACCTATGTCGTGAGCATCTACATCCTCTATCTTCTGGGTTTCTTCACGGGCGCCGTCACCACCGTGATCGGTCTGATCATGGCCTATACGCTCAAGGGCGGCGCCGGCCAAAGGGCTTACAGCCACTATATTTTCGCCATTCGCACCTTCTGGCTCACCCTGCTCTGGAGCATGATCGGGGGGCTCGTGTTGGGCGTCGGTTGTATCCTCAGCATGATCCTGATCGGCGTTCCGATTGTGATCGTTGCGGGGATCGGTTTTTGCATCCTGCCGATCTGGTTCGCGGTGCGCTGCGTGATCGGACTGATAGCGGCGATCGACGATCGCCCCTATCGGCCCCTTCGGGCTTGGGGCGTGTGAGGATCAAGACCTAACGCCCGCCCGCCCCCTTTTCGAACGCTTGGAAGAAGGCGGAGTTGGGGCTGAGGATCAGAGTCGTCTGCTTATCGCCCAGCGCGCCCTCATAGGCGCGCATGGCCTCATAGAAGTGAGCGAAGCTTGGGTCCTTGCCATAGGCCTTGTCCAAGATGTCCGCGCGGCCGGCGTCGGCTTGGCCCCAGATCGCTTCGCTTTGGCCGATGGCCGTCGCGCGGATCACGCCTGCGTCCTTGTCGGCCTCTGCCATCGATTGCTGCTTCTGCCGTTCGCCAGCGGCGCGGACCGCCGCGGCCTGCGCCGTCTTCGCCGCCTCCATACGGTGAACGATGGCTTGGACTTCGGGCGGGGTGGGGTCGAGATGACTCAAGCCCACATCGATAATCTCGACGCCTAAGCCATCCGCTAGGGCCTCGGCGCGGACGGCCGCACCGGCTTGCTGGAGGGGCCCATCGCGATCGCCGCTGATCAGCGCGCCGTAGGAGGTTCGCGCCACCGTCTCGCGCACGGCGGCGTTCAGCATGTCAGCCAGGCGATCGGAGGCGGCTTTCCCGTCGCCCGCCGCCCGATAGACCTTCAGCGGCTGAAGGATGCGGTAGTGGAGGAAGGCGTTGGCGAGCACCGGGCGGCCATCTGCCGTGATCGCTTCGATAGGATCGGCCTCCACGGCGCGGACGCGGCGGTCGAAGCGGATGACGCGCTCGATCAGGGGCCATTTTAACTTGAGTCCGGCGTCGGCTGCGCCTGGGATGTTTAGGGCCGCCACCGGCTGGCCCAACCGAACCAACAGGGCCTCCTGGTCGGCGCGCAGGTCATAGACGCTGTTCAGCGCCGCGCAGGTCAGGAGCATGGCGGCGAGGGCCACGCCGATCTGAACCGGTGTAAGATTGGCCCGCGGCGTTTGAGCTGAAGGGCGCCGAGCGCTCACGGCGTCACGCCTGACGGGCTCGCGGACTTCGCTGGGGAAGCCGGCGCGCGGGACGGGGCGGCGGCTTGCAGTAGGTCGGGCGGGAGCGTGACCGTCGCTCCCTTAGTAGGGTCGAGCACGATCGTATGGGCGCGCGACAGCACCCCCTGGAGGGTTTCGAAGTACAACCTGTCCTTGGTGACGCCAGGGGCTTTGCGATAGGCGGCGTCGAGCTGGTCGAAGCGGGCGGCGGCGCCCTGCGCTTCCTGGAGGGTCTGGTCGCGATAGCTCTGGGCCTCGATCAGCGTCTTGGCGGCGGCGGCCTTGGCTTCAGCCAGGGTGCGGGCGCGATAGGCCTCAGCGTCCGCTCCGGCGGCCTCAGCGTCCTGGCGCGCGATGGCGACGTCGCTGGCCGCAGCTTGGACGTCGGGCGGCAGGCTGACGCCCTGGATCAGCACCCCGGTGACGGCTATGCCGCTCCCCAGACGGTTTAAGCTCTGTTGGATCGCCACGGCGACCCTGCGCTGGAGGGCTGCGCGGTCCACGCTGACCACGGCGGTCAGGGGCGATGCGCCCACGGCTTGGCGCATCGCCGTCTCGGCCGACAGCTTCAACGCGCCTTGCGGATCGGCGACTTGGAACAGGTAGGCGACTGGATCGGCGATCCGCCATTTCACCTGATAGGTCACATCCGCCAGCTGAGCGTCTGCGGTCGACGTCAGAGCCCGGGCGCTGTCTTCGGCCGCCCCGCCCAGCGTCAAGGTGTTGACCCGCGTGACGGCGAGCACCCGAGCCTGCTCGAGCGGCCAGGGCAGATGCGCGTGCAGGCCAGGCCCGGTCACGCCCGCGACGGCGCCCAGGCGTGTGACAACGGCCTGCTCGTCGGGCCGAACTTCGTAAAGGCCCGATACAGCCCAGCCGGCGGCGAAGCCTACCAGCACACCGATCAGAATGCGTTTGCCAAGGCGACGACTCACCGGGCGATGCAAGCGCTCGGAAACCCAGGTCTTTAAGCCTAGCGTAAGGGGGGCCAGCTCGGCGCGCGCCGACGGCGGCGGCGAGGCCGGTCTCGCCGGGCGGCCAAGACGCTTGCGTTGCGGTGCGCCCCATGGCCCGACCGGTTGATCCTGACTCACGGTCTGAGGCGCGCCGACGGGTGCGTCGGTATCTGAGCCACGCCCCTTTGACGCGCCTTTCGGAGCGGCCGAGGCGGAGGTGGGATCGCTCTCTTCGGTCCAGGGCATGGGACTCGCCTGTCCGGGCTTGTAACGCAGCCCATGGATCAGGATATGGAGCGCAGTTCAGCAACGCAAGTTTATGGCCAGGACGGCGCCCTCGTGACACAGACCCTGTCTTCCAGAGATGCAAATTCTGGCGAAAGCACGCCCGATCGGGCGGCTGTGCTGGCGGCCCTGGACCGCGTCGTCGATCCACGGAGCGGCAAGGGGCTGGCCAGCGCGGGTCTGGTGCAGGCCCTGGTGGTCGCGCCTGGTCGCGCCGGCTTCATGCTGGAGGTGCCGGCGGAGGACGCCAAGCGCTTCATTCCCGTGCGAGATGCGGCGGAAGCGGCGCTCTTGACTGTGCCGGGCGTCCAGCGCGCCCAGGTGGTGATGACGGCGGAAGGCGCCGGCGGCGTTCCGCACGCGCCTCACGCTCCCCACGGACCCCATACCCATGACGAGCCGCCGCTTGCCGATGGCGCTGTGCGGGTGCGCAAGACGGCGAAACTGCCGCCCGAGGCGCAAAGCAAGCTCCATCCCCAGGGCCCCAATCCCAATAGCCCGATGAACCCTCAAGCTGTGCCCCACGTGCGCCATGTCATCGCCGTGGCGTCTGGCAAGGGCGGTGTTGGGAAGTCGACCGTGGCCGTGAACCTGGCTGTCGCGCTCGCCCAACTCGGCCTGAAGGTCGGCCTCCTGGACGCCGACGTCTATGGCCCCTCGGCCCCTCGGATGTTGGGTCTGACCGATGAGCCCGTGGTGGGGCCGGACAAGAAGCTGATCCCGCTGGAAGCCTGGGGGATCAAGGCGATTTCCATTGGCTTCATTGTCGATGAAGGCTCGCCGATGATCTGGCGTGGGCCGATGGCGTCGTCGGCCATGAGCCAGCTGTTCAACGATGTGAACTGGGGCTCAGACGCCGCGCCCCTCGATGTGCTGGTGCTCGATCTGCCGCCCGGCACCGGCGATATCCAGCTCACCCTGGTGCAGAAGTTCAAGCTCTTGGGCGCGGTGATCGTTTCGACGCCTCAGGAGGTGGCGTTGATCGATGTGCGCCGCGGCGCCGCGATGTTCCAAAAGACCGGCGTGCCTATCCTGGGCGTGGTGGAGAACATGGCCTACTTCCCCGACCCGACCACCGGCGCCCCCATCGAGATTTTCGGCCGAGGCGGCGCCGCCCAGACGGCGCGGGACCTCGACGTGCCGTTCCTGGGGGAGATTCCCATCGACGTGGCGCTGCGCCAGGCTTGCGACGCGGGCGCGCCGCTTGTCGCCGCAGCGGGGGACAGCGTCGCCGCGCGGGCTTTCAGGACTATAGCGGAAACGCTGGCGGGGGCGCTCAGGTAAGCCAGTCCAGCCTACCCCACCGCGGCATGGTGAAAGCTCTCCACCAGACTGCTGCATACCAGCCCCCACCCGTCCACCAGAACGAAGAAGATCAGCTTGAACGGCAGGCTGATGGTGGCGGGGGGCAGCATCATCATGCCCATGCTCATGAGCACGCTCGCCACCACTAGGTCGATCACCAGGAAGGGGATGAACAGCAGGAATCCCATCTGGAACGCGCGCTTCAGCTCCGAAATCATGAAGGCTGGCGTCACCACGGTCAGGGGGGTCTGCATGGCCGTGGCGGGCTTGGGGATCTTCGACAGGCGCATGAACATGCCGAGGTCGTCGCGATCGACCTGGCTCAGCATGAAGGCCTTGACCGGCTGGGCCGAGGCCGTGAAGGCGGCGGGCAGCTCCATCTTGTGGGCCAACAGCGGCGCGATGCCGGCGTTATAGGACTGTGTGAAGGTCGGCCCCATGATGATTGCAGTCAAAAACAGCGACAGCGATACCAGCACCGTGTTGGGCGGGCTCTGCTGGAGGCCCATGGCCTGACGCAACAGGCTGAGCACCACGGTGATGCGCACGAACGAGGTGGTCATCATCACGATCGAGGGCGCTAGCGACAGCACGGTGAGCAGGCCCACGAGCTGCACCACCCGGTCGGTCAGGCCGCCGCCGGTGCCGAGGTTCAGGTCGATCGACTGAGCGGCGGCGAGGCTTGGGCCGGCCACCGTGGCGACGGTCGCGCCCAGCGCCAACAGCGCCGCGCGGCCCAGGTCTTTGCCTAAGGCTTTGGCGAAGGGCTTGATCATGTCACAGGTCTCCCGTCGATTTGGAGGGCGTCGCCTTGAACCCAGAGGCCACCGCGACGTCGAGCGAGCGCCCTTCGCCGAGCAGCAGCAGGCGCTCTTGTTGATCCAGCCGCACCAGGACAAGACGGCGGTGAGGGTCCAGCGTCAGGCTCTCGACGATCGCCAAGCGCCGCTGCGCCGGCGGCGTAAACTTCATCAGCCCTGCGGGTCCGAACCTGCGCATGGCGTAGACGCCAAGGGTGAAAAGGCCGAGCGTCACCGCCAGGGCGAATATGGCTTGCAGGACGCTGAGGATCATCGCGCACTCCCGCGTGGATAAGGACTCATTCTGAGGCCCGACGAACGCTTAGCGGCCAGTGTCTGGGCGATGAGTGTTAACGCCCGATTAACCATGAGGCGCCCGCTTCCGGTGCGCTCGGGCGCACCAGGGGCTGACTGGCGCGCCCCTAACGTCGAGGTTAATTCACGCCTTCAAGGAGAACCTCGCCCTCATGCAGGAAACAGGTCTTCGTGAATATCTCTAAGTTTATAGGGTTCGGCAGACGAACGTCAGACAGGTCTGGTAAGCGCTTACTTTTGAGTTCGAACGCCCTATCGATCTGAGCTATTGCGATCACGATCATTGGCGTGTTGCGCGCCAAGCTTTCTAGTGCCTCCAACTGAGCCGAGAGCTCTGGATTGATACGCTTCTGGTCCAATATCTGAAGATAATCGATCACCACGACGCTATCACCGCGTCCACCCCGGACCCGATCTGCGATGTAGTCGGCGCAAATGTCGTCCGACGTGTCAATGATCAGGGAGGCGTCGATCCCCGTGCCATCGGCTCCAAGTGTTCGAAGGCGGTCGAGGAGTGCATCTTGGTTCTCTTCCAGGCTGAAGAAGAAACCTTGTCGACCGGCTCTCGCCGCCTCTAAGGCCAACTCCAGGCCCATCAGCGTTTTGCCATGACCAGGGCGCGCGCCAAGCAAGACCAGATCCCCACCGGTAAGCGCCGCGAGTAGAGTCTTCGCCCGTCGATGATCGACATTCGACGCAGCGAGATGGCTCCAAGTCCCATAGCCTTCCTGACGAGCAACAGTATCGAGCGCTTTGTGATGGGGTATTTTTGAGTCTCGCGCGAGGAGCCTTGCTTGTCGTTTCAGTCGAAAGATTGGGGCGGATAGTTTCGTCATAAGACCTCCTCTTTAGAGCAGAGTCTGCAACCCCTCCTTATGCATCGGCTCGAACAGAGTGGGCTCGACGATTTAGCCGCCCCGCATGTGAGATGCTTCCCCGATTGGAGGGAGGGGGCACGGGCCATGCCTTGTTGCCACCTTAAAAAGCCACTTCTGTGGACGCAAGCGACTGCTACATGCCTTACAGCGTCCGGCGATCGAAACCTGTTGTTAACCTTAACAGCGGTAAATTCTGCATAGCGTAGGTAACTCTTGCCTCCGCCGGAATGACGGAGACGCGCCGTGGGTTTGGACGATATCCCCCTCTTCTCCATGCTCAAAAGCAAGATGACCTATGTGAACGCGCGCCAGCAGGTGATCGCGCAAAACGTGGCCAACGCCGATACGCCCGATTTTACGCCTCAGGATCTCAAGCCCTTCAGCTTCGCCGCCATGACGCAGACGTCGGGCGCCGGCCTGCTCGTCAATCAGCCCGGCCACATCGCGGGTGGCTCGCCGGTCAAGACCGAGGGGCTGAAGCCGGAGGATATGCCCGATAGCGAAGCCCGGATCGACGGCAACCAGGTGGTCTTGGAAGACCAGATGAACAAAATGATCCAGTCGCGCATCGACTACGAAACTGCAGTCGATTTCTACACGCAGTCGATGAACATGATCACCACGGCCTCGCACGCGCCGGGCAAATCGGCCTGACCGTCTACGGCGGCGAACGCATAGGATAGGATACAGAAGATGGCCGATTCCGTTATGGGCGCCACGCTTGGCATAGCCGCCTCCGCCTTGCAGGCGCAGCAGTCGCGGATGAGAGTCATCGCCGAAAACTTGGCTAACGCCGATTCGGTGTCAACGACCGCCGGCGGCGACCCCTATCAGCGCCAAATCCCGGTATTCGAGCCTCAGACCACGTCGGCTGGAGCCACAGGTGTAAAGATGACCGGCGTCCGGCCTGACATCACACCCTTCACGATCCAGCACGACCCCGGCAATCCGGCCGCCGACGCCAGCGGCAACGTTAAACTGCCCAATGTCGATCCCCTGACCGAGGCCTTGGACATGAAGGAGGCCCAGCGCGCCTACGAGGCCAGCCTGAACGTCATCACGGCGGTGCGCAGTATGCAGATGAAAACCTTGACCATCCTGACCAAGGGAAGCTGATAAATGGTGTCGCCGCTACTGGCCACCCGCGCCTATCAGGCGGTTCAGGGTATGGGCGCAGGCCCGTCGGCCGCGTCCGCCGTTCCCGACGGCCCGAGCTTCGCCGACCTCGTCAAGAACTCTGTCACCGATGTGGTCCAAAGCTCAAGAAAAGCCGAGTCGCTGATGACCGACCAAACGCAGGGCAAGGCCGATATGGTGGACGTCGTCACCGCTGTCGCCTCCGCCCAGGCCAGCCTGTCGACCATGATGGCCGTGCGGGATCAGGTCATCAGCGCCTATCAGCAGATCATGAGTATGCCGATTTAGGGCGTTCTCACGCTCGTAGCCGCTACTCCGCCGTCCAGCCGCCGTCGATGGAGAGGTTGGCGCCGTTGATTTGGGCGGCGTCGTCGGAGCACAGGAACAGGGCCAGCGCGGCGACCTGTTCGGGCGTCACAAACTCCTTGGTGGGTTGGGATTCCAACAGGACATCGTTGATCACCTGGTCGCGGGTCAGGTTGCGCGCCTTCATGGTGTCGGGGATTTGGTTCTCTACCAAAGGCGTCCAGACGTAGCCGGGGCTGATGCAATTGGCGGTGATCTTGTGAGTCGCGACTTCCAGGGCGACCGTCTTGGTCAGGCCGGCGATGCCGTGCTTGGCGGTGACGTAAGCCGACTTGAACGGCGAGGCGACCAGCGAGTGGGCTGAAGCCGTCGAGATAATTCGTCCCCAACCCTTGGCTTTCATGCCGGGCACGGCGGCGCGGATGGCGTGAAACGCCGCCGAGAGATTGATCGCGATGATCTGGTCCCACTTCTCTATGGGGAAGTCCTCGATCGGCGAGACGTACTGGACGCCGGCGTTATTGATCAGGATATCGACGGAGCCGAGCTTGGCGACGGCGTCGTCGATCATGCCCTTGATCTGATCGGGCTTTGTCATGTCGGCGGGGGAATAGAGCGCTGTCACGCCAAAGTCGTGCTCAATGGCGCTCCGCTCCTTTTCGATATCCTCCGGTTTGCCGAAGCCGTTGATCATGACATTGGCGCCGGCGGCCGCGAGCGCCTTGGCGTAGGCAAGGCCGATGCCGCTGGTCGAGCCGGTGATTACGGCATTGCGGGATTTCAAGCTCATCTCTTACGCTCCTTGGATGGCGCTAACAGAGCGCCGATTGAAAACTCTGCGTTTGCCCCAGCGCCGCCCCTGGTCTTCCGTCTTGCCCGGAACACGACGGGGGAGGCGGAGGAGGGGGAAGCGGTAGGTGGATAACGGCTCTATCTCAGCGCCGTCAGGCCGACGCCTTATCCCGGCCGGGATCGATCACCACCACCCCCGGATGGGCGGCCCGGGTCAGTTTCTCGGCTTGAGTTGCAAAGCAATGCTCGACGTCTTCGAAGCCGCTGGCCCAATGTTCCAGCATGGTCTGACGGGAAAATTCGTAGTCCTTCGATCCGCCCTCATAGGGGCGTTTGCGGTAGATCAGTTGCACCACCGTGACGGCGTTCTCCTTGGCCACGTCGGCGAGCATGGCGGCTTCGGGACCGTCCCGGTGTTCAGGCGGAAGACTGTCCAGCAGTTTGCGGAGCGCGACCTTGACCCTGTGAATTTTCAGGTTGGAGTCGGTGTTCAGGCGGGTGCGGCTGGAATAGCGGATGTCCTTCTCGCGCTCATCGACCTCGCCCAGGTTGCGCGGCATCTTGCCCCTGGCGTTGAAGAGATCGACCTGGAAGATCAGCTGGTTTTCATGGCCGCTGTCGTCCAGCACGAATTCGAGCGGCGTGTTGGAGACGAGGCCCCCGTCCCAATAGGCCTCCCCCTCGATTAACACCGGCGGAAAGCCCGGCGGGAGGGCGCCGGACGCCATGATATGCTCCGGCCCGATTTTCATCTTGGCGCTGTCGAACAGCACGGAGTTGCCGCTGGCGATATGCACCGCGCCCACGCTGAGGCGCACGGGACCGTTATTGATCAGATCGAAATCGACCAGCCGCTCCAGCGTCGCGCGCAGCGGCGCCGTGTCGTAAAAGCTGATCGCCTCAGACGTGCCCGGCGGAGAGAAGAGCGGACCTAGCAAACGGGGGCTGAAAAAGCCGGGCGCGCCGACGGCCGCCACCATGGCCCCGCTCAGCTGGTTGAAGTAGCTGCGTACGCCGTCGCCGATCGCGGGCGGCGGCGAGAAGAAGGGACCGGAACTCGCCTGGGTCCAGAATTCCTTCAGCCGCTCCACGCGACGTTCCGGCGGATTCCCCGCGATGAGGGCGGCATTGATGGCGCCGATGGAGATGCCCGCCACCCAATCCGGACTGACGTCATGCTTCTCCAGCGCCTCATAGACGCCGCCCTGATAGGAGCCCAAAGCCCCGCCGCCCTGAAGCACGAGAACCCGCTGTTGTGCTGACAGAGGCGCTGCATCCAGCAGAGTAAGTTTATCGTCGGCGCTTAGCTCCGATTCGAACATGGCGATCCCTCTAAAACGAAACCGAGGCCCAGTGGGATGCTGAGCGGTTTCGCCGACGGTCCGCTACAGGAGAGCTTGGCAATGCGCTACAGCCGTTTCGGCGTATGGAAATTTCCAAACGCGCGGCGCTAAGGCTAAGTTCCGGCTTGAGTTGGGGAGATGGTGTTGGCGACGGATGTGGCAAAGGGCGATGGCCGTAAGAGCGCGGCGCCAAAAGGCGACGTGAGCCAGACCGTCGGGATCGTTGGGTTTGGCGCGTTCGGCCGTCTGATTGCGACGCATCTGCGTAGCCATTTCGCGCTGACCGCCTATGACCCCGCGACGACGGCCCGCGGCTGGGACGAAGCTCTGGGCGTCGTACATGCCGACCTGGAGGAGGCCGCCGCTTGCGATATCGTGATCCTGGCCACGCCCGTAGATCGACTGGCGACGGCCCTGACCGCCATTCGCGATCGTTTGAGGCCGGGCGCCCTGGTGCTCGACGTCTGCTCGGTCAAGCTGATCCCGGCCCAACTGATGCGCGATCTGTTGCCCGACACGGTCGAGGCGATCGGAACCCACCCTTTGTTCGGCCCTCAGAGCGGGCGCAATGGGATTGCGGGGCTGACGATGGCGGTGTGCCCTATCCGCGAGGAAACGCCGGCAAGTCCTCGCGTGCGTCGCGTCGCCGCCTTCGCCCGCAAGGCGCTGGGGCTGAAGGTCTTTATCACGACGCCTGAGGCCCACGATCGGGAGGCCGCCATGGTCCAGGGTCTGACCCATCTGATCGCCAAGGTATTGGTGCAGATGGAGCCCCTGCCCAGGCGAATGACCACGGCCAGCTTCGATCGGCTGATGCAGGCGGTGGACATGGTGCGCTATGACGCCCCTGAGGTGTTCCTGGCCATCGAGCGGCTCAATCCCTATGCGGCCGATGTGCGCAATCGCTTCTTCGCCCTGTCGGCCCAGCTGCAAGAGACTTTGGAGGAGGAGACGGCCGCGTCCTGACGCCAACCCGCCAAGACTTGCAGATCGCCACGCCTTTCCGTATCCGTCCCCACACATTGCGGCCCTGCGCATCCGCGCGCCCTATGGGCCGCTTTTTGAACCTTCCGAGATTGTCATGGCCCTCAAAGTCGCGATCGTCGGCCTGCCCAATGTCGGCAAGTCGACCCTGTTCAACGCCCTGACCCAGACGGCGGCGGCCCAGGCCGCCAACTATCCCTTCTGCACCATCGAGCCCAATGTCGGCGATGTGGCGGTGCCCGAGCCGCGGCTCGACGTGCTGGCCAAGATCGCCAGCTCCAAGGAGATCATTCCGGCGCGGATCAACTTCGTGGATGTGGCGGGCCTGGTGCGCGGCGCCTCCAAGGGCGAGGGGCTCGGCAACCAGTTCCTCGGCAATATCCGCGACTGCGACGCCGTCGCCTTCGTCGCTCGCTGTTTCGAGGGCGGGGACGTGACGCACGTCGAGGGCCGGGTCGATCCCTTGGGCGATCTGGAGATCATCGACACCGAACTGATGCTCGCCGACCTCGAAAGCCTGGAAAAGCGCCGGGACAATCTGGAGAAGCGGGCCAAGGGCGGCGACAAGGAGTCCGCCAAGACTCTCAGCCTGGTCAATCTGGCCCTGGTCGAGCTGAACGCCGGGCGCCCCGCCCGCAAGGCCAAGGTGGCGCCTGAGGATCAGAAGGCCTGGCGGATGCTCCAGCTCCTGACCTCCAAGCCAGCGCTCTATGTCTGCAATGTCGACGAGGAATCGGCGGCGGACGGCAATGCGCTCTCGGCCAAGGTGGCCGCGAAGGCGCAGGCCGACGGCGCCAAAACCGTCGCCATCTCCGCCAAGATCGAAAGCGAGATCGCGATGCTGGACGAGGCGGAGCGCGCCGAGTTCCTCGAGACGCTGGGCCTCAATGAGCCGGGGCTGAACCGTGTGATCCGCGAGGCCTATGCGCTCTTGGGCTTGCAGACCTATTTCACCGTCGGACCGAAGGAGGCTCGGGCCTGGACCGTCTCGGTCGGGGCGACTGCGCCGCAGGCGGCCGGGGTGATCCATACCGACTTCGAAAAGGGCTTCATCCGCGCCGAAACCATAGCTTACGACGACTATGTGTCCTTGAAGGGCGAAGCCGGCGCGCGGGACGCGGGCAAGATGCGGCTGGAAGGCAAGGAGTATCAGGTGCGCGACGGCGACGTCATGCATTTCCGTTTTAACGCTTAAGCGCGCCCGGCTCACGTCAGCCAGCGTCCCGGCCGCGGCGCTTAGCGCGACATCGCGGAGCGCCTTCGCCGCGGTGGTGGAAGGCGCCCCGAAACTCGCTCTGAAACGATACGCGCGTGTGCGCGTTCGCCGACTGTAAGTCAGCGGCGTTTGAGCCAGGATCGATGAATGCCGTTACAGCCTTTGCGCAAGATCTAACGCCCTTGGATCGCCTACCCTTATCCGACGCCTTGGCGGCTCTGGTTGCCGAAGCGAGCGATTACGACTGTACCGGGGCCGACGCGGGCGCCCTGGTTCGCCCTCTGGTTCAGGCCGGAATCTTTCTGGATGTCTTGCCCGAGCCGTTTGGGGCTGGGCTGGCGACGGAGGCTTCAAAAGTCGATCGCCTGCATGACCTCCTGCGGCGCATCGGCGGCGCAAATCTCTCGGCGGGGCGGCTTTTTGAAGGTCACGTGAACGCGGTGAAGCTGGTTTTCGCCTTTGGGAATGCATTTCAAAGAGCGGAGGTTCGGGATGGCGTGCTGGCGGGCGATCTCATGGGCGTTTGGAACGCTGAGGCGCCGCCGGGTGTACGACTGGAGTCGGAGGCGGGCGGTCTTGTCCTGCAAGGCTCCAAGATTTACGCGTCTGGCGTCGGCCTTCTCAAACGGCCGCTCATTACGGCTCGCGACGTCGATGGCGCGCTGCACATCACCGCACCGAAGGCGGCGAACCGAGCGCCCTTTGACCTTTCGGGCTGGCGGATGCGGGGTATGCGCGCGACGGCGACGGGGACCATCCATCTCGATGGCGTGAGCGTGGAGCCGACCGAAATTATCGGCGGTCCTGGGGACTACTACCGCTCGCCGGGGTTTCGCGGGGGCGCCTGGCGGTTCGCGACGGTCCAGCTGGGCGCTTTGGAAGAGATCGTGCGCCTCATGACGCAGGGCCTCAAGTCCCGAGGCCGCGCCGCTGACGTTCATCAGAAAGCCCGCTTGGGGCAGGCCGAGATCGCCGTGCAAACCGCGCGCCTGTGGACTCTCCATGCCGCGGACGTGGTGGAAGGGGGGGCGTCCAGCGCCGCAGAAGCCGACGCCTGTGCGGGGATGGCGCGGCTGACGGTCGAGCGTATGGCGCTGGAGGTCATTGAGCTGGCTGAGCGGGCGCTAGGCCTCATGGCGTTCTCCGAGGCCGAACCGATCGAACGTATCGTGCGCGATCTGTCCACCTATTTGCGCCAGCCCTTTCCAGACGCGGTGCTTGACGGGGTGGGCGAATGGGTGTTCGACCGTTGAGCGCGTCCGCGACCCTGACGGCGGACTATTTTGACGCGCTCTACGCCAAGGATCCTGACCCGTGGCGTTTTCAGACCAGCGCTTACGAAGACGCCAAATACACGGCCACGATTGCGGCGCTGAGGGGCCGCACGTTCGCAACAGGGCTTGAGGTGGGCTGCTCCATCGGCGTCTTGACCGGCAGACTGGCCACGATCGCCGACAGCCTGGTCGCGACCGACATCTCAGCGCGCGCGCTTGAGGCCGCGCAGGCGCGCAATCAGGCGCACCCACACGTCTCATTCTCAAACCAGGGCCTTCCCAAAAGTCTTCCCGACGGCCCGTTCGACCTGATCGTCCTTTCGGAAGTGCTCTACTATTTGGATCGCGACGATTTGTTGGCGGCGACCGATCACGTGATTGACCGTATGGCCGTCGGTGGCGATGTCCTCCTCGTCCACTGGCTTGGGGAAACGGCTTATCCGCTGACGGGAGACGCGGCGGCGGAGGGGTTCCTTATGCGGGCAGGGCGCCGGTTGACCACAGTCCAGCAAGCGCGGACCGAACACTATCGGCTGGACCATTTGCGTCGCCCGGCCTGAGGCGTTCAAGGAGCCGCTCGGCGCGCGCAATCTCCAGCGGCAATTGATCGGGTCTCAATCTGATACGTTTCAGCTGGGGCATGGCGGCCTCGATCTGGGTCCAGGCCGCGCCGAAAGAGGGGGCGGTCAGGGCGGCTTGAGCGTCGCGTGGGGTTACACCCAGGCGTCGGGCTAAAACGCTTACATCGTGTTCGCCGCCCCAGGCCAACCGCAGGCGCCGCCGCGATCGCGCCCGCTCGGCGGCCACGAGAATGGGCTCAAGCTCCGCGTCGCAAGGGTGGAGATCGTCGCTGGCATAGCTGCGCACCAGGTCCGCTAACCCTCCTGCCGCGCGTCCGACGTCGCGGCGCGACGTGCAAACGCGAACCGCCAGGCTATGCCTGATTTTGAAGTCCATTCGCCGCAGAGCGGCGACCAAGGCGCGATCTTCAGCCAGAGGCTGGCGCGGCAGCCCGCCTATCGCGCGATAGGCCTCGCAGGTCACCGCCATATTCGCCCCCCAAGCCCACAGGTGGTTCGGCCAGGGATTATGAGGTTCGGGGTCAAGCCTCGCTGTGACTTCAGCCTGAAGCGTTGCGTAGTGGCCTTCAAGGCGCCGGGCGGGCGGAAACGGGCGAAGACGAAGCTCGTCCGGATCGAACTCGACAATACCGGCGACCGCATCTACGCCCTTGTCCAGCGCGCTCCAGATATCTGCAATCCAGGTGGGCGAAACGGCGCTGTCAGCGTCCGTGCTGCAAAGGACGCCGCCCTGCTCGCCCGATATATCGGCCCCCCAGTCCATAGCGGCGCCGCGAGCGCCGCCAGCGTGGGCAAGACTTGCGGGAAGATGAAGTTCGCGCACGTACAGTCGAAATGGCAGCATCGGTGCGCGCGCTAAGGCGCGTTCGGCGGTCGAGTCGCTCGAATTGTTGACAAGAAGTAGAACGGTAAAATCGTCCACTGCTAATATTTGGCGCTTAGATGAACATTGCGCTGCTAAGGCGTCGAGACAGGCATCGATATGGGCCGCCTCGTCGCGTGCCGGAATAGTGACGACTGTTTTGGGATTTCTGTGAGCGAGCGATAGCCCGGACATGATTTCAGCGCCCCCTAAATTTCCAGGAGGAACTCTTGCGGCCATACAGAGTTCCGCGTCCAAGAGGGCTCGACGTGCGAAGCTTCAATCACATCCCCCGCGCGTCGTTGGATCGACTGGCGCCGAGCGGGATACTGTTGATCGTTGCGCCCCATCCCGATGACGAAACCCTTGGGTGCGGCGGTCTAATCGCCTTGGCGATGGATGCTGGACGCGATGTGCGGGTCGTCGTGCTGACCGATGGGGCCGCGTCCCATCCTGGCTCGCCGACCTATTCCGCGCGGCGAGTCGCCGCGCTCCGCGAGGCGGAGCTTCGCAAGGGCGCCGTGGCGCTGGGTTTGCCGCCTACCGATGTCCTGACCTTCTCGCTCCCAGATGGAAAGTTGTCGGACGAGGCCCCTGAAAGCTTGGCTGACAGGCTGCTCCTCGCCATCGGCGCCGGCGACCTTGGCGCCATATTCGCGACGGGGGACGACGATCCACACCCTGACCACCAAATGGCGGCCCGTACAGCATCGCTGTTAGCCCAACGATGCGAGACCTTATTGTGGAATTATCCCGTACGATCGCACGTTGTACAGGCGTACCTTGCGGCGCCGCAGACTCTGGTGCGCCTCGATGTGACCGCAGCCCTGGAGCGAAAAAAGAACGCTATCGCCTGCCACGCCAGCCAACTGGGGGACGCGATACGCGACGATCCGTCTGGATTTCATCTGACGGCTGAGGACATCTTGCACCACACGCAAACGTCCGAACTTTACCGCCGCGTAGACCGTTGAGGCGTTGAATCTGTCAGCTTAGACCGCCCCACTTGCTCGCCACCGTACGTTAAAGCTGTTGAAGACCGTAGCGCTCCGACGCCGAGACCAAAGCGGCGGCGGGGCAGGTTCGGCGAGGTGGACGCGTTTGCGAGCCGAGCCGAAACGGGCGGCTGTCCGTCTTGTCCAGGCAAAATTGGCCTGGAGGGCAAAAGCGGCATGGCGGCGCTTCTGAACTGAAAGTCTAACACTTCATATAAAACAATAACATAGATGTATTCTGTCTGAATTCGAACTTGGCCTAGCTTTTGCGTTCCACCCCTCAAGGTTAACGCCGCACCTTTAGAGAGGCCATGATGTCGCTTAATAGCATCAATACGAATACCGGGGCTCAAGTCGCACTGCAGACGTTGAACAGCACCAATACGGCCCTTCTGCAGGCGCAGAATGAGGTATCGACGGGGCTCGCGGTCGCTACGCCGTCCGACAACGGCGCCATCTGGGCCATCGCCCAAGGTCAGCGCGCCCAGGTGACCGCGCTGACGGCCGTTTCGGACTCCCTGAACCGGGCCGCCTCGACCCTGGATGTGGCGATCTCGGCGGGCGAGCAGATCTCCGACCTTCTGACCCAGCTGCAATCTACGGCGCTGAACGCCACCGATCAGTCGCTGACCACCACCAACCGGGAGTCGCTGGCGTCGCAGTATGAGTCGCTGCTCAACCAGATTACGGAGACGGTCAATCAGGCCTCGTTCAACGGCGCCAACCTGATCAATAGCGGCGCGGCGGATATGCTGGCGATCGCCAGCGCCGACGGCGCGACGAAACTGACTGTCGACGCTCAGAGCCTGACGCTGGCGGGCCTCGGTCTCTCTGGGACCAGCCTTGGGACCGCGTCTTTGGCGAGTACGGCGCTCGCGGCCGTGACGGCGGCCGGCAATACGGCCGACAATCGGCTGGCGGAGTTGGGCACGTCGTCGAATGCGGTCAGCACCGCGCTCAGCTTCACGTCCAATCTGTCCGACGCCCTGACGACGGGGGTCGGCAATCTGGTGGACGCCGACGTCGCGGCGGAGAGCGCGACCCTGCAAGCGCTTCAGACGAAGCAGCAGCTCGGTGTCCAAGCCTTGTCGATCGCCAACTCATCCACCAGCGTTCTACTCAGCCTGTTCCATGGCGGCTGATCCGGCCGGCGCCGAGTCGAGCGGCGCACGGCGCGGATGGATAAAAGGCTAGCCCAGGATCGGCGTCGCGCCGATCGGCATCACCTCGCGGCCAAAGGTGGCGTTCGTCACGATGGCGAAGCTGCCGTACATGGCGAGTGTCCCGCAGACCAGGCCAAGGTATCCGCCGAGCTTGCCGAGCATCGGCATTCCCAAAGCCGCGCCAAGGCCCAGTAGAAAGAACGTCACCCAAAGCGTGAGGAAGATTGCGAACAAGATGCGCGCGAGCTTGAAGGTGCTGATCCACAGGTACAGCGTCAGCACGCCCCAGAGCATCAGGGCGACGCCGATGGTCGGGCCGGCCGCCCCGATATCGATCAGCTTATTGCCCGCAAACAGCAGCAGCAGCGCGAACCACCACCAAAAGGCGCCGTAGCTCAGAAACGCCGTCATGCCGAAGGTGTTCTTGACCTGAAACTCGAACAGACCGGCGACGATCTGAATCAAGCCGCCATAGGCCAACGCCATTGGGATAACCACGCCTTCGCCGCCCTTGGGCAGTATGCCTGCGTTGATGAGGCTCAACAGGACGGTCGTCAGGCCAAAGCCTACAAGACCGAGCGCCGCCGGATTGGGGGGCGCCGTATTCGATTCCGGCATTTTTCGTTCCTTACCCTATGTTTTTTATCCCTGGAACTGACGTCCAGAGCTTGTTTGGCGACCATTATAGATCGGCCGTTCGTCGTCGCAGGACGATCCTGGATACCGCAACGGTACACCAGTTATGTGTCGGGACATAAACACTTTGGAGTGGCTGCAATGGCATGGGCGGGACTTTCAATCGCGAACGATTTTAGGTCCTTCCCAGGCGCGGGCCTACGCCTCCAGCGTGAAGCTGGGTTTCAGGATCGGCGTATAGGCCCGCTTATGCTGAGAGCGGACGGTTTTCGTCGCTCGCGCCAGGACGATCTTGGTTAAGGCTGTCGGGCCGAGCCGGGTCTGAACCTTAGGCTCCCAGCCCCACCACCGCCGCACCAAGCCATTGGCGTACAAGATGTTCGCCCGCAGAAGGGCCGCTGGCGTCATGAACTCCATGGACAGGGACACATTCATCGTCGGTCCGTTTGAAACCCGATGCGGTGCATTCTGCGGCCATGTCACCATCGTGCCGGGGGTGAGGATGAAGCGCTCGGCATCGGCGTCCCAGGCCGGGTCGAAGTCGAACTGTCCCTCGGCCTCGCGCAGGACAAACCGCTCGATCTGCGCGTCCGACACATGGGGCTCTGCGCGGGGATAGAGCCGGAAGCATTTCTGGCCGCGGATCTGCCACAGGGAGGAGAGGGGCACATCCAGGTGATAAAACACCTCGACCTCGGGCGAAGAGATCAATAGGCCGAGGTCGGGCTTCAGGATGGCGACGCCGAGCGCCCGCTCCTTGTCGGCGACGATCTCCTGCAAGAGGTCGGCGTAGTCGGGCAGGTGCTTATCCGTATCCCGCAAGTTCAGCCAGATGCGACCGCTTTTTACCGCCGCCAGCAGCTGGTCGCCGCTGAGCTCGCCGGCGGAACCGCGCCGCCAAGTCGAGGTGTCGGTCAGATCGCTCCCCATGGTGAAGACGCCCAGCCGATCGCGCGGGTAGCGATCCAGCACGCTCGCCAGGCCTTCGTCGGAGAACATCGGCCGCTCCGCCAGCGTATGCCGAAACGCCAGGCCCCGCTGGCCAAACGCGGTCCGACTCTCGGGCGTCCAATCGCTGACCACAGTCATGCTATGCGCCCCTCTAGCGGCTGGGCTGGCGTGTCGGCGGTTTCAAGACTGGGCTCTCCCGCTTGGGGGCGCCGTGAGGCGGCGCGGCGTTCCAGAGCGGCGGCCATGGCCAGCACGCCCTGGGCGCGGCCGCTCCAGGCGGTCTCGAGGGTCGCGATCTGATCGAGGCGGTTGCGCACCCGTCCGGTCAAGCCGATCCGATCGAGCGGCGGCGTCGTCCAGAACCGGTCGCCCGCGCGCGCAAGGCGACCGCCCAGTGTCGGCGCTGTGATCAGGCCTGACGCGACATGGACCGCGTCGGCGGTGAAGAGGCGCTTCCAGTGATCGGAGCCTGGGCCCAGATCGTAGGTGTGCAGGCCGAGCGACCCCATCGCCTCTACGGCCTTCCATTGATGCACGAAGCCGGCGCCATGGGCCTCAAGGTTCGGGGCCGTCGCGCCGATCCAAGGATGGTACCAGCCGCCGAGCCGTACGCCGAAATGCCCGGCCACATGGTGGTCGCCCGCGTACAGATTGATCGTCAGGCCGCCGAAGCGCCCGTCGGCGGCGGCGCCGGACGTTTCGAACAGGCGCCGCATCAGGCCGGCGACCCAGGCGGGCCGCAGAAAATCGTGTAGCCCGGTGCGGGCCAACTGCAGCCGCTTCCAGGATAGCAGGCGTTCGAATGCGGTGCTGTCGGTGTCCTCCACGACCAGCCGCACCGGGCCGAACGCCTGTTCGAGTCGCTTGGAATAGCGGCGGAAGTTCTTGAAGCGATTGGCGCTACTGGCCTTTAGGCCGTCCAGGTGAGCCAATCCGGCGTCGCCGGGCTGCAACGCGATGCGGTAGGCTGTGTGATGGACCAAGTCGGCGCCGCCCAGCACGCCGAAGGGGTCGACCAGGCCCGATAGGCGGAACGCTTTGAGCTTGGTCGCCGACAGGATGGCCGTGGCGTCCAGACCGAGGTCGCCGCCGCTGACCACCGCATGATAGTCGCAGAACGGCGCCCCAATCGGGCGACCGAAGCCCTGGGGGCGACGATGATAGGCGAAGAAGGCCTTGGGCGCGCCGGAGGACTCTCGCCAAATCGCTATCCGCGCATCCTTGCGCACAGCGCCGACGGCCTGGGCGAAATCGGGTCCAAGTAGCGGGCTGCCCAAGGCTGGCGTTGCGTCCTGGAGCGTGCGCCAAGCCGCCTGATCCGCCGGAGCCAGGGCGTCCGGGTGAAGGATCTCGACCTTAAGATCGCTCATGATCGCAGCGCCCGCGCCACATCGGCCAGGATCGGCGTCCAGCCGTCGTCTTCAGACGTGGAGGCGCCAAAGCTCGGCGCGATGAACAACCGCGCGTTCGGGTACCAGGGATGGCGCTGCGTTCCGAGCTGAATCCATCCACCGGGTCCTGTCACGAACCAGGTCTGCGCTCCGCAAGCGGCGGCCAGGCTGGTGGTGGCGTTGGGCGCCCCGATCACGAGGTCGAGCGCGGTGCTCAAGGCCGCCAGATCGTCCAGGTCTTCGCGCAGGTCGATCCCCGGCGGTCGCCAGAACGTCATGCCGAACTCGGCTTCGGCCGCGGCCAGTTCGGCCTCGCACTCGCCGTATTGGAGCTGAACCCATTGTAGGTCCGGCGTCGTTAGCGCTTCGCGCCACAGCGGCAGGGCGGCGTATCCGCGCCGACGCTTGCTG
>Ga0116231_10001790_pt1 | contig 44658 bp, 39 predicted proteins | sample S1TSphgellanicum_2_FD_89695 | JGI IMG/M metagenome (GOLD analysis project Ga0116231, IMG submission 89695) | Host-associated microbial communities from peat moss isolated from Minnesota, USA - S1T2_Fd - Sphagnum magellanicum MG | ecosystem: Host-associated > Plants > Peat moss > Unclassified... | reverse complement strand
GGGCTACGTGTTTGGTGGGGGGGGGGGGGGAGTTTTTTTTTTTAATGTTTTTTGGGGTGGGTTTTTGGTGGGGGGGGGGGGGGGTTTGCTGCGTTATCCACAGCAGCGAGTGTTGCTTTCTCTGGTCTTCTTCGATGTTGTGTTGTTGCGGGCGAGTGAGCGAGCAACGGCGGTTTGTTATGGCGTCGCACCCTCGCGCTCCTCTCGGTTCCATTTCGACTTGTGCGTCGAGATCGCCGGCTGGTAGATCACAAGCTGTGGCGGCGGAGGTTCTGCTCCTCCAATCGCATTCGCTTGTGCAGTTTTGTTCAGGGATCAACAGGCTTAAATCGTCCCGAATTTGTCGACTTCTGCTGCGAGGAGCTCAACAAGCCGGTGGCAGACAGACGAGAATCGAGAGCCGACAGCACTCGTCGTCTTCTTCTTCTTCTTCTTCTTCTTCTTTGTCTTCTTCGTCCAGACAGGCGAGAATCGAGAGCAGATTACCGTCGTCTTCGACGTGGTGTAGAGGGAGGAATGATGTTGGATTCTTGTTGCAGGCTCGCTGTATAGATTCGAGTGAGGAGAAGGAGGTGTGCGAAGTGGAAGAAACGCCGTTCTTGCTTCAGAGGAGTTATGTGGATGGATTAGAGTCTTCTGCTGTTGTTGATGTAGACGTAGGGAGACGAAGGAATGAGATTGGATATGCTCATGGAGAGGAGGTGCTAGCGCAATTTTTGAAGGGGAATTTTGGAGGATTGGCTACGGCGGTTGTCGTACTAGGGTTAGCATATAGCTACGGCTTTTGGAATGTCGATTCTGCTACTGCTGCTGCTTCTGCTGCAACCACCGAAAGAGTGTCGTTGGATGCAGACATGAGAGCTCTTGCGCTCGGACCTGGAGGTCCCTTGATGGAAGAGTTCTGGGACAATGTCCGCCGCTATGGATTCTACTTCTTCACAGTTGTGACGGGAGGTTTGTACAGCTTGACTAGACCGCTGTTTGATCTATTGAAAGAACCTTCTACTCAGTTCCTTGTGGTGATAGTTGTAGTTGGAACCTTCTATCTTCTGTACCTCACTGTTAGTACCATGCTTGGACTCAATGACTTCACCTACCAATATGCCCAATAAAACAAACGCCTTGTTTTTTTATATCCATCTCTGTATGTGTGTGTGTTCACCTCAGGGTTTTGTTTGTGCTTTTTCAAGAACGATTGAGGGATGCTGGATGCTATCTATTTTGAACTCTAATCAAAGCCTTGGTAGAGTGATGGATTGCTGATTACAGTTATAAATTGTGAAGGAGAATCCCCCTTGCTCTGCACTAGATATACCTTGTGGTCCCTTGTGCACATCCCAGTCCATTCACAATGCATTCTCATGCATTGTGAATGGACTGGGATGGGGTTTGAAGTGGCTTGTGGTTTACGAGTGCCATAGTTCTGATTTGGATTGATCCCCACCAGTTCAGTGATGACAAAAGAATTGAAGAGAAGTCCCAGTACTCTACTGTCAAACCTTAGATGCAGACAGAGGGTACATTGTCACCTCTTTCGCAAATGCAAGGATACCCAAACTAATTTGAGGTACCCTCAGCTTGCATTTAGCTTGGCCTCTTCATCAGATAACTTGATCCTCTGCAGACTGTTATTGTCTTCCTTCCCAGATGTAGTGTGAGGCACAAAAGATTTTCCAAACCTGCTTGGTCCAAGAGCCAGATTGCCTGATGGGGAGGTTCCTCAAATTGAAAAGCATGTAATTAGATGGTTGTTCCTAGAAACCTGGGACTAGGGAGAGTGATGGCTCAGCAAACCTGTACAGCATGCTGTCTGTGGTGTAGAGAGGGGTTGTGAGTGAAGAAGCATGACAGCACTTTAGGTGTGTGTACAGCACATGCACATCAGGCAGCCCATGGAGGTAATAAATCAGTGTCTTTCTTGACAGAGGAAAGGGTAGGAAGTGGAATGCTCTCAGTATCACTCTGGCAACTTGTCCATTGAATTCTATCGACATGAGTGATCCTGATGCCTTTCTACAGGACACCATCAAAAGTTCCCAGAGATCACACCAATGGAATGTGCATTTCAATGTCAAGCAAATCTAGCATATCCTTTCTTCTGCACTCTCATTCAATAAGGATTACAGTTGTAACAAAAACTATACAACATCTAAGTAGTTTGATGTGGTGATGTTCTGGTCACCAATCTCGTGCAGTAGCCAATTCTGGTGGTGTTCTGGTGGGAAGGCGTTGACAAGATTTCACTTGAAGGCCTCTCTGTTGCTCTGATGTGGGGTAGAGATATTCCAGAGATTCTCAATATACAAAACAGTAATGCCTAACATGACTGTGTCAGCCACATCAAACTGTTGCAGCTAGCTAGAAAACAGACTCTGGAAGCTTTACCTTCCATACACCACAATGAGGTATTATTCTTTTTTACCATAGATCTCAGTAAACATGTAACATCCTAAATAGAAGCAACAAACTATTGTTTTCTCCTGAGCAGGGAACAGTAACAACGTAGACAAAACTCTATATAGACAGCAGATAAGAGATTACCATGAACATCTGAGATTGTGTACAATGCACCTTCTGAAGGCTGATGTCCAAAAATGTTCATATATGAATGCAATTTTTGCTCTGACACCCCAAGGCAAGGCTTGGTAAGTGGTCAAGCAGAGCCCAAGGTGGCCAGCCATAGGTCATGGTTGTACACTCTCTCTCACAGAAAACTCATCCAATGTCAGGTGGTGTTGAAAGGTACTAGGTAGTCTTCTTTCCCCAAAAGGGAAAGAGAAATCCTCTCATTTCTCAACTTTTTGGTTGTGAATTGCAGCTGAAAATGTGCGTAAGTCAGGTTGAAATTTGAGTTCAATTTTAGCTTGAGTATGAGTCTCATTTGAATGTGAGTTTTGGCACATTTGTATATTTTGATTTTAGTGTTGTTCAATACCCACAAAAGCATTTGCTAATATTGTTTACAACTTAAGAGTCAACACACATGGACTCTAGTTGTCATTGGTGAGGTGGTTACAACTTGATGGTTGTTGTTGGTGAGGTCTACTTTTCAAATGTTTCAAATGTGGATTAGTTGGCCAATTTTTTTATCATGGTTCTCCACTTGGAAGTAACATCGCCTCAATTAAACACTACTTCAATCTCAATTTAAGTGAGACCCTAGAATTCCAAGAATCTACTTGGCAAGGAAGCTAACATTTAGAAATGAATCTTTATGGATTTGGCACCAAACAATGGAATTTGCACGTGTAGACGTGGGGATCCATAAACTTCAAAACAAAGACATCTTTCGTGTAGTAATTGTGTGTGAAGACTCCCCGATGGATTCTCCAACACCAAACATGTTATTATTAATTTTTTTCAACTTGAATAATGGGTGCATCAAATTTCAAATATAAATGATTGGATAGTAAGGTTTAATTGATCAAAGATTGTCATCAAAAGAAGAATAACATTTTTTGCATCATATTCAATAGCAAAATTGCATTTCCATGTTAAGGATTTAATATCAAGGTAAACATATTGTGAATTTGATGGGAGTTAAATGTTTTTAAAAATTGGAGAAAAGGATAGATCACCTTCAAAATGTCCTACCACATGTTTTTTTCTCAAGAGGTGGAACTCAACATCAAGCTAGTCAAAAGTTTCACTCCTTTGAAAAAGGGGTCTAGTTTAACTTCCACAACCATAAATAGGTTAACTACAATAGCCAAGGCCAAATATAGTAGCTAATGATTTTCTAATTAGTTTATCACATGTGTCGCCACCATGGGATTCAAACATTGAGTGATATGCATTTCAATGGCCCACACTTGGGCCTTCCCTAAACTTTCTAAGGTGAAGTTAGTATCTTGTGCCTCCCATAAGACAACAAAATGGTTTGCTTGAATTCGAAAATATTTTCAAACATCACTTTGTTAACAAACCTTGTCTTCACAAGAGTTTTTAATTATTAATGTTGTATCCCACTGTTAATGCATGCCCTTTTCCATCATCCTTCTTTTTCATTAATTCATTTGTCCATGTAATTGTTTTACAAACCAACTTGAATATCTTTTACATTTACCAAAGTCAAGTTATCATCATTCATAATATGTTAGCATGTTTTAAACATCACATGCCCAAAACAAGCACCTTCATAAACCCATGAAGACTTCAATGGTCCACAATGAATAATGGATCACAATAATATAACCATAGTTCTCAAGTTACATTCAACATAAAAAATCCAATAAAAAAAATGATGGATGGAACCATCAAACAGAAGACAAAAGGGAAAGCCAAAAGATGTGCAACTTGCATGAACCAAAGAACAAAGAAAACTAGTCCCTCTCATGGTAAAAAACTATCTCACCCACGACCCTTACAATGTCACCTGCGTGCAAATCGTGAGATCTAATAATAATGGGAGGTCTAGAACAAAAATCGCCTGTAAAAAAAAATTTCCTTTCTATAACAGGAGCTAAAACATGCTAAAAAGAAATACTAACATGTTGCTTGAAAAATTGAATGCAAAAAAATATAAGGATAAATGACCTTGCGATCGTCTATCGTGGAAAAAACAAACACATTCCCTAACGAAACAATCCATATCATGCCCAGGTGCGTTGTGCACCTACATGGCCATCAAAATAAAGTGGTGCCCCTCATGAAGCCCTCTATATTTGCGAATTTTAATAATGGTGCCAAGTTCCGCAACTACACCTACTAATTGACTAATGACACTCATAACCTTTGTCTCTCATGTTAGGTCAATAACCACCACATTGGCAACAAACACTTGGTCTTCACGAACTATGTAAAAATTAACTTGAAATGAAACTTTTGATGTAAAGGTGTATCACCATTCTTTCCATACATCATGCCCATTTTTTTGGGCACGAGCATACATGACATTTCTAATGGTGTCATGTGTGGCTATTCGTTGACCTCTAAATAGACAATGTGTTAAATGTGTGCCAAATGCATCTAACCCATGTCCACACTCACATGTGAGAAAACTAGATGCTAAAGGTTAAATCAAACCAAGGTGGAAACACAGTGCTAAGGTGAAAATAAAATGTGCGATGTGAAATGAATTAATAGATGGTTTAACAATTAGCCATAGCCCCACCCCCTTGCCTGAACAAAAACGAATGCAAGCTTTAAAAGTTGAAGAAATGGAATCATCTTCCAAGATAGACTTAAAAGATGTATCACGATGGATGTCCATTAAAGATGCCTATAAACTTAAGGTGCCAATAACTACCAAATTCTCAAAAGAAGGGTGCATCTTTTTAGTTGTGGGAAGAAGGTTGTCCTAAGTTACACAAAGATAAAACTAAAATAGGTGTGGGTCCCCTTTAACCTAAGAAACATACCCCTCCAAAATAGGTTTATCAAAAATATAAAACCTGGAGCACAATACAAAGCCACCAAAGCCCAACTTCTTAGAAAAACAATGGGGCATAATCCTCCATAAAAAAAAGGCCTATACCACCAAAAGATATTATTAGTTGGGCTTGATGTTGCGCTAAGAGGCCTTGAATAGACTTCCATGACCATGGACCCATAATGTCCCCACATACCTACATAATTTTCTTGTCAAAATTCGCCAAAAAAAATAGGAAAGAAAAATAAGGAAGTACTGTCCAAATGAGATAAGAAGGTCGACAAGTGACACATGAAGACAAAATGCCCAAAATAACTTGTGTTTCCCAAGAGAGGAAGATCATCAATATGTGCCACATCCTAAAATAAATCTTCATCCAAAAAGTGCGTGACAAAGTCCTTAGAACCCACTAACAAACCCAAAATGTGTAAGCTATTTGTGACCAAAATGCAACCTTGAATAATTTTTATGCTTGAAGAGATCCCTAAAAGCCTTTAAAACTTGCATTTTGACCCTAAACCCAACTTGAGCTAACTAGGTCAAAGGTGGTTAAAGGTAGGGGTAATGTTGTTCATAGTGCCCATGATGTGGGTATTATCCATTAGGGATGGAAAAACATAATTGGGGGTTCACATAATGGTTTTTAGGAATGTTTAACAATGGGCCGGGGTAAATAAAATACCTCTTAAAGGGTCACCTTTCCATCATGCCTAAAAATGATTCAATAATGGTAACTTCTTCCTCATGTTACCCATGTTAATAGTAAAGAGAAGAATGAGCACCATAAAACAACTTAGAAAAAAGGATAATGATTACCAAAAAATCTCTAACATCTTGTAACTCCTTAAAAATAGCAACTTGAGAAACACTATTAAAAGCGTTTTTGATGTCAACTTACCACACAACCCAATCAAGGTGTAGGTTGAAAAAGGTTTTAATGCTAAAAGGGATGGTATCCCAACCTCAAGGGGCCAATATTCCGAATTAATGGGGGGATAGGTGTTCCTAAAACGACCCTGAAATTGAAAGACAATGGAATAACTAATAAGTCAAATAAACACTTTGTTTACAGTAATAGGACGAAAACCTCTAGAGTCTTTTGCCGTGGCCAACAATTTGTTAACTCCTAGCATTAAAGCCACTGACCTAGGGATGTCACCATGGGCAACAACAACAACTTGGAATAATTCCGAAAACCTTGAGGATGAGTCCTTTGGTATGAAGCATTCCAAAAGATGTTCATAAACCATCCTAAATAACCTATTCAAAGATAAATAGGGAGTAGTTGCTAAAACTTGTGTAAACAAAGTCCTATTTATGACAAAGGTATGTTCATGTTAATAGTCAAAGATAAGTAGAAGGACAAGGTGTAAAAGAAGGGGGTGTAATTGACATAAAACTACAATGGTGTCCTCCAAAGGAAAAAACGTGCACCATGGGCTAAAGAGCTCTAGTAGCACAACTATACTTTCTAGTTTTACCCAAAGTCAAACATTAACAAAAACGAGTGCTCGAAAAATTGTCCAAAAAATTATGGGAGCGGGGAGCACGTGAAGCACAAAAGAACTCCTCTTAAAAAAAAGACCAATAGCCCACCATAAACATTTTAAGGTGGGCAAAAACCTCTTGTTGATTTGAACGTCTTCCTCAAATATAACATAAACACCAATGTGAACAAAAGGAAGAGGAACCATGCAAATTCATTCATTAGATCTTGAGTAGTTCGGTCAAGGGGTAAGTGAAAAGCCTGTCTAACTTCATTTTGAATGATTTGAGGGTTCTTATGAAACAAATGAGGGCATGAGAAACGAGCCTCAAATAAACTCAAAATGAAGTTAGATTAAACCTTAAACCAACTCCAAGAAGCAAGAGGGATAGAACTAGGGTGTAACATAAGAGGGGAAGACATTTGCAAAGACAAAACAATTTAGCTAGCCTAGGAGACAAGGCTAGCATGAAGGTGAACATTCTTAACATGCTTTCGAGAAGTTGCTTAAAGTGTAAAGGCCGAAACAATGAAGACAAGGGGCATTTTGAACTAACGAAATATGCAAAGAAGGAGCCATAAAAAAAAAAACAACTTTCAAAATTTTAAGATGCAACAGCCCAAGTGACCTTTTTAAAAAAAATTAAAAAAAAAACTTTCTTACCAACAATAGGCCCAAAATTTGATGCAAGAGCCCAATCAAACCTAACCAAAAAAAAATCTTGTCATTGGTGAGCCCAACCATTGTAAAAGCACAATTCAACGATGGTGGGTCTGACACACCATTTGTTGCACTGCAATTATTCAAACCATTCTCTTTATGTTATTCCCTCCTTTTTTTTTTTTTCTTCTTGTTGATTGCCATAAACAACCAACAAAGGACAATCATTGTATCACAAGTCTTTGAACTTCACCACATCCTTACTACATTTGATTTTCATGGACCACATGTCCTTCTGCTGTGCCATCAACAAAAAAGTCCTTGATTTCGTTGATCTATTGTGCCATGATTTGTTTCACCGTGGTAGCTTATGGCCCACACTTACAAAATGTTCTAATTACTTATGTCCCTCTCTTGTCATCAGAAATCTCTCCCATGTATGTAAGTTTCTACACCTTCTTAGTAGTAATGCACCTTCTTAGTAGTAATGCAATATTCACTTTCTAATTTGCACTATTTTTTTATGAGTTCACAAGAATTTGGCAATTGTCCAAACCTCAAAGTTTCCATACAAACTTTACTTGTACACCCTTGTTGCACCCCCCTTTTCCCACCCTTTAGCTGTAGTTGTTGCAATAGTACTTAGATAACTATTAGAGTTACAAACTGCCATGCTATAGTTTTAAAGTTAATGCTTTCACCTTTCACAAAAGTAATCACATGACAAATCAATTTAGTTTTTTCTTGCAAAGATTGGAGTTACAAAGCCATGCAATTGTAAATTATTTCATTTATTTCAAATAGCCTGACAATAACATGCCTAAAGATCCAAACTTCATTTAGATAGTTAATGACCAATGTATACAAATCCATGCCATCTTTAGACATATAGGGGTCAAAAACTTTAGTAAAAACAATAAACACATATTAAAGAATTGTCAACACACACAAGTCCATGATTGGTATGACCATTATAAAAAGCACTTGGTTAATACAAATCATCAAGAATGAAACACAATGTAAAAGCATTAAATCTTAAAAAGTTAACTTGCATAACCAAATGTTCTCACACATTAAAAGAGGCTTGCAACATTTGCAAATATAATGCATGAGATCTTCAATAAACCTTTCTTGCATTTTATTATCACTTTTGTAAAGTTTTGTTAACATAAAAAATGTAATGATTACTAATTTAACTAACCATCATTTTTCCTCTTTTGTTGTCAATTTATGATTTATTTCAAATCCTTAGCCACAACCTTTTCAATCGGTTTCAACTTTCTTTTAGCAAAGAAACAAAAATTTGTATAATCAACATCAACTTCATAGGACTAATGACATTTCTTTTGTTGTATTTGATGAACCCCTTTTAGAAATTGAAGTTGTAAATTAGAATGTTACTAATTATTTATTATGACTTGGGAATGATATGTCATAACATTTTGGGTTCACAAAATTCACATGCAAATTGTCATTGATAATAGTTTTTAAATGCCAAAAAACTAACATCCTATTGTGTCATGAAAGCAAAATAACATATGATGCAAATAAGAAACACTAGTCAAACAATGAAAAAATATAAGAAAATGAGAAAAGATTGAAGGGGGGATTGTGTAATTTGAAATCATGGTGCACAAAAGAAAGTAAAATGTAAAAAGTTTAAAGTTGATGGGAAATGGAAAGTTGAAAATTGATAGAAAGCACTTGAAAAGCTAAAAACATTTTTATAAAACTGCAAAATCATTAACCTAACTACTATCATGAGGAAAGGGTTGTAGTAGAATTTAAATAAAAAATGATGGAAACTAGAATAAACATGAAATGACTAATACTTCAATAAAACAAAATTTCATCTTAGACTTGTAACCTTCATGTTTGTAACTATTACATTCATGTTTGCAATCACTATTGTCCTTTGGTTATTTTCATATAACAATTATTGTTTTATTGCAGTTATTTTCATGTTGTAGTTGTTTTCCTACTACAACTACCTTCCTACTATAGTTATCATCCTATTGTAATTATTGTCAAATGACTGATTTTTAACAATAATGTTTTAAGAAATGAAATAAACAAAGTTTAATTAAAATGAAACTAATTATTTTCAAGTTGATTATCTTCTTATTGCAACTACCTTACTATTACAACTATTTCAATTTACATCTAACTAATAATATTATTATTTTTTACATCTAGGAAATCAAGGCAATACACTCAAAAAAAAAAAGTCCTTTCACCTTCAACCAAAATCCATTGTAATGTTTTTTAACACAAGTATAATTTTCTTCTCTCACTTCACACACATTAATTTTCCTAGAATCACACACAAAAAATGATAAAAAATGAAAATGAAAATGAAGGAATGAGCTGAAAAGATAATAAAAAAAAACAAAAATGATTCCCCACCATATGGGTTTTCTTTTTTTTGTTCGTATTTTGATTTCAAAAATGAAAAGTTGCAAAATAAAAAAGTTGTTGTGCAAATAATTTGAAATACTAACACTACCACTTCTAACTTTGATACCTTCCATTATTTAATTTCGTTTCTTTTAGGACTAAACTCAAATTTGAGATGAAACATGGATTAGTAACTCAAACTAATACTCAAATATATAAGCTGCCTTAAGGATAATTACTCTATTTGTGTGGAGAGATTATTGGTTTATTCACACCACTTTTACTTAAAATCAACACTCATTACACAAATGTTCATTAAATTACATAGATTTGTGAGGTTCAAGAATTCAAAGGAGGTTAAATCTTCACACATTGTTCCTTTGCTTTCGAAACTCAAAAACTATTTGTAGCCCTTGGTGCTTCTAGTGCCACAAAATTTAATCAATTTGAAAAAAGAATGAAGAAGATATGGTATGTTTGATGTAAGGAGGTTCAATCTTTGACGATGGGTGAAAATTGAAACATATTAAGATTTTAAACTTAAAATATTTGATCTTTGCCTCTTGAATAGAAAGAAGCTTTGTAAAGCCCTAGTTGGCACACCCATCAGATTTTTAAATCACTCAAAACAAACTAAAAATGAGGAAGATATGGAGCTAAAACTAGAGAGGACTCTAGAGCTATTTTCAAAATTTTTGAAGCAAAACTATAATCAGCCTCTTCTTGTGTTGTTCCTTTACTTCTGACACCTCAAAGAACATTTGTAGCCCTCCAGTTTGCGTGTCCGATGATGCAACAATCTCTCAATTTGGTTAATGAATGAGCGAATCTTTTTGAAAGTGTTCAGTGATAGGTACGTCTTCGGTGATGGGAGGTTCTATCCTAGTATCCTTCGACCTAGAAGAATTTCCGCCCGGCGTCGGGAGCCCTGGCCGTTGGATTCATATGGAGAGGGAGTGGGGAGCTTTCGTTCGTCGATGGGGAAAGAAAATTGAGCCTGAAGTAAAGGATGAACGGTTGAAGCGGCCCAAGTGGGAGGGAGGGGGAGAGGAAGGGAGGCGCTTGGGTTTAGGGTTTATGCTTGTAGCGCCATTTGCCTCTCTTCCCCAAGCTCACGTTGCTTTCTAGGGGATTTCCGACCTTTCTCGTCTCCACAATGTGGATCTGATTGTTGAGAATTGTGCGAGGTTGTAGTTGCAAGGAGAAAGCGCATTGGTGGGGTGGAGAGACAGAGTATATGGAACAGACGGTGTGTCTTGAGACACTGCTTTTGTGGGGGTTTTGAGAGGGTTTAGGATTTTGGAAGAGGAGGGAATTGCATGGCAGCTGCTGCAGCAGTTTTGCGTGTTGCTATGCCCGGGTCCATTCGGCAGCAAGCCACATCTTGTGTTGCCGTGAAGCCTGCGTTTCAATTAGGGCAGTTCTTCCTGTCGCGTGTGTCGCGTGTCTGTTTGCTTAGGTTGCCCATACGGGTTTTATCGTGTCCATTTCAGTCCGGGAATAGCTTGGGTTTGAGGATAGGGCCACCGCCTTCTCCTCTCGGGCCTGGGATGGCGGGATTGTTGGAACAGGGGTCGGTTGACGGTTCAAGGATGACGGGAGGAGGAGGGCCGCGAAATTTTCCCGGGGGTGTCACAAAATCGCATTGGAAGAGGATGCAGGAGAAGAAGGCGAAGCAGGAGGAGGATAGGACTGGATCCACCGCTCGTTTTCTAGCCAGGGCAAGCATACACACCGATACTTTTGTGGAGAATCCTAAGCAACCATCGTCTTTGTTGAAGACTGGCAAGGCTCCAGGTACCTTCATGTCGAAGCTCTCCTTATCTGCAGTTTGTGCATGGTAGATGCTTAAACTCTAAAAGTATTTCACGATTCTACGGTGTTTGGAACAGGTGCAGCCAAACGCAGGGTTCCTCCGCATGGAGACTTGATGATGCAGAGTAACGCAGCACCACTTGCTGAAGGGCGCCTTCTTTTGCAGCGTAAGAAGCAGAAAGAGTCACCAGAGGGCAGTGAAGGAGAGGATGCTGCTTTGCTCGAAGAAAAACCTTTACTTTCCCATTTATCTCAAACAAGGTGCTTCAGGTTGCTAACCCTAAGGGTCTGATCAGGATTTAGGGTCCAGCTTGTGGAGTTTGGATATGCTTCTCTCTTGGTCTATGTACCTTCAGGGATGATCGCATGAGAGTACACTGTAGAATTGGGAGTAGTCTTTCTCATGACTTCGAGGATGTGTCCACGTTGCTTTATTCCTCCTATGTGATGATCTAGAATGTTTTGTGAAGTTGCTTGCTTTGCAAATATCTTCTTGCTAGTGCTTCTGAGCATGAGTATGAGAAGGAACCCATGCTTATTAATTTTCTCAATCTCTACTGTCAGTCTGGTTGTGTGATTACCAGGAAACCTGGAAGAATAGGACCCTTTCTGTGATTAAGCTAGTGGGGCCATGGTTTTGGCATTTTTTGGTCATGAGGGCTCTAGATGCTAGGATTCAACCTGATGGATGAGAGGTTGCAGATGCAGTGATTGGGTGGAATATTCTGTGTTGATGGCAGGTTTGACAAGTTTAATATATCATCTCTGTCCCTCAAGGCCATACATGAGGTGATGGGCTTTACAACCATGACGGTGGTTCAAGATGCCACTCTCCCTGCAATTCTGAAAGGTCTGTCACCCTGCTCCCACCACTGGTTGACATGTGAAAGGCTTATTTTCCAGCGTCATGTGCACTGCAGTACTCATTCTTACTGTTAAAAAAATTTGGGGTTTCTGGAGCAGGTCAAGATGTGCTTGCAAAGGCCAAAACTGGGACTGGCAAGACTGTTGCTTTCTTGGTAATCCTTTCTAAAACCCACTAATATATTGGCAGGCTTTAATGTCATTGTAGCCGAAGGGTTCAAATGGAATGATATAATTAATCTCCTTTTAGTTGTGTTTCTTGGTGTTTGGTGTAGCTGCCAGCAATTGAAACAATTCTAAAGACTCGAGGCTCTCAAGGCTTTGCTGGGAGGAGCCCAGTAAATGTGGTTATCATCTGCCCTACCCGTGAACTTGCAAGTCAAGCAGCCAAGGAAGCCACAATGCTGATGACATTCCAGAAAGGTCTAGGAGTACAAGTTGTAATTGGTGGGACTAACATGAATTCGGAGACAAAGAGGCTTGGCAGCCAGCCATGCCAGGTCATTACAATTCTCCACCCTGACCTCTCAGAGTTCTGTGTCCTTGCTTCCTGTTCTTGTATAGATCATGTTCTTTCCTTTGTGACCTTGTAGATTCTCTCCTGTCTGCCCTTGGTGCTTCCATGGATTAATCAAATGTCAAAACCTGTGGAACTCTGAATCAAGCTCTTTTCTCCTTGCTTTTTGTAGATTCTGGTGGGAACACCAGGTAGATTACTTGACCATATTGAGTCGAATCCAGACGTGCGAAAACAGTTACAAAATGTAAAAGTTTTGGTTCTGGATGAAGCTGATCAATTACTGGACATGGGGTTTCGGAAGAGCCTTGATGGCATCATCAAGGTCTTGCCACAGCAGCGACAGACTCTTTTGTTTTCAGCAACTGTCCCAGCTCAGGTCTGCATGTATCCCTCCCCTCTTTATCATTGGATGCTGTATACACATATTTCTATAACCCTGTGTTCAGTATGGGTTGAGACTGGAGACATATTACAAGATTTTGGATTGGGACAAATGTTGTGATCCATAAAACCACTCTAACTATGTTAAAATTGGATAAATGCTGGATGCAGGTTCACAGTATGTCCCAAATTGCATTGAAGAAAGACCATGTGTTTATTGACACAGTTGGAGAGGAAGATGAGGAGACACATGCTAAGGTGCAAATGCAATGAGCCTTCCTTAGACATTTGCTTCTTTGTTTTAATTGGTTGTGGCTTCTCTATTATGTTCACCAAACAGAGTGTGGAGAATTTTGGGTCTGTATTCGGGCGATTTCACCCTGTACAATGGTGAGGTTACACATTATTGCTATTAGATGTCATGTTTGTATAGGTAATGTCCCAATCAATTGTAAAGCAGGGAACAAGTATGCGATCTATTTTGAAGGTGGGCCAGAAGCACAAATTAACTTCTCTGATATGTTCAACATTTAGTGCTTGTGCTGCTGGGCTATAATGTTGGTACTTACATTTTTTGTGGTTGTATGGAAGTTTGCAGGTTAAACAGGAGTACCTTATTGTGCCTTTGGAGAAACAATTGTCAACTATTTATGCTTTGCTTACAGAGCATGCTTCCCAAGAACCAAAATTCAAGGTTAGTCTCCAGCTGTGATAACTCGTGCTGGGAGCCATGTCCCTTGAGTGGTAGCTGACATCATGACTGAGTCTTCCTGTTTGCTTCCAGAAATGTGATAGAAACTTAGGATGCAGACTTTTGTGTAATTGTTTGCCTCAATTCTGAGCAGATTATCATTTACTGATCTACACCAACTGTCAGCAACTGATGAAGTCATTGGGAATAGTGGCAGCTCTTCACTGCCATTCATGATGAAGGTACTGGTCTGATACTTTGTGAGTGACACTCATAAGGTTATGACTGCTCTCATTCATGTTGTGGTTTCTTCAGATTGGTGGGAACTGATGCAATGGTTTGCATTCTTATTGTCGCTTTTCTCTTCAATCTCATAAACATTGTTATGTATTCCTTGTGTGTAATTATGTGATGTGACACTGTGATCCATCAGTCTGTTGTCTACACTGCAGGGTATGCAAGCAACTACTGGAATTAACCTTTTGGTGATGACATGCAGGTATTGGTGTTTTGTACAACTGCACGTGTGACAGCGTTGATGGCTGAGCTCTATAAGAAGCTAGGCCTGAACACTCTGGAGATTCACTCCAGAAAGTCACAGGTGTTCCGTACTCGTGTGTCAGATGAGTTCCGGAAATCAAGAGGCGGGGTAATCATGTTCACCTCTGATGTGTCCGCCCGTGGTGTTGATTACCCTGATGTCACACTGGTTGTTCAGGTAAGATTCTTCTGTTGGCAACAGACTTGGGGTTCACTTGAATCCAGGTATGCTGGAAATTTACGTCTGTAGATAACAAGTATTACAGGAGAAACTTGACTTTACCTGACTTCACAATCTAATGTATTCACTGAGATGATAGTAGGAACTACCAACAGGAAATCTTCTAGTGATAATCGAAGCAATGTCATCTTGAAGTCACTGTGTGTCTATGCATGGTTTATTTGTCTGAAGTTGAGCTTTCAAAGTTGCTTGAGTTCATAGCTCCAGGTTTACTGTTGTGTGTCCTATTAGCCACAACTTGCTCTGGAGATGAAAGCACACTTATGTTGTTGCCTGATGGTTGTGTGTTGTATCTGGCTATGGCAGGTTGGGACACCTTCTGGTCGGGAGCAGTATATCCACCGATTGGGTCGAACAGGGCGAGCTGGCAAGGAGGGCCAAGGTGTGCTTCTCTTGATGCCTTGGGAGGAAGTGTTTTTGCGCTCATTGAAGGATATCTCGATTACTCCAGCTCCACCCATAAATGTGAATGTAGCTCTTGCAGACAAGGTATGACTCTTCCTTCTTTCCCTTTTTGGTCTTCATTTGTGGCCATCATGTTGGTAGATGATATTTTATCTACATTGCATCAATAGTTGAATGTGTCTTATGTGAAATCCTAGTCCTGTTCTGTACCTTTCCCCTCCTAAACTACTAATATCCCAAGTTGTCCTTATTGTCTATGTTATCTTTGAAACCCTGTTTTGTTGTTTCTTCCAGCTGAACAAAGTTCTACGGGTTGTAAGTGATGACACAAAGGAGAAGGCATACCAGGCATGGTTGGGGTACTACAACTCGTGTACCATTCTGAAGTGGGATAAAGCAACACTGGTAAAGCGCGCCAATCTCTTCAGCAATAGTTTGGGTCTTGATGAACCACCAATTTTAATGAAGCGAACAGTAGCAATGATGGGATTGAAAAATGTTCCTGGATTACGGTCTGCTTAGGAGTTTTCAGGATGACTTTGATGTCAGTCAGTGCTGCAGCATATTCTATCTCGGAGGTACACTTAAAACAGACAGAAAGAAAAGAAAAAAAATTGAATTTCAGTCAGTCAGTGATAGTTATTAACAAGTCTGATAGGATAATTTTTTATACATGCCAGGCTTCTGTCAAAACGTCTTGGCAGGGAAGGATAGCAAATACATGCATATTGATTGAGAAGATTTTACTAGGTATGCATTCTAGATCTATTCTTTCAGCCAGTGGATCACAAACAATTCTTTTTTCTAGTGGTCAGCTGAGGATGATTTCAGAGAGAGCTTTCACTGGTTGCTGTTTCAGAGATAATAATTACAGGACACATTTCTGAGGTGACTATGGAGATTGGGTGTTCAACAACTGTGTTGACTGACTCTTGCTTGTTTAGTTCACAATTTTGCATTAGCAGTGGTATATATCTCTCTACAAAAGGAAAGCATTTTCAACTGTCTTTTTGTGTTTTTGGATTGAAAGTACTCAACACTGATGTTCTACTTCAGTTTCAGGTTTAAATGTAAATATAAATATAAATTTAAATCTAAATCTATATATATAGTTTCAGGTTTTGTTTTGTTCTCATTCTAATTTGTATGTGTAGGTGAACTTTTAACCATCTTATCAAGAGCTTTGAAATCTGGATGCTAGGAATTTATGATACCTGAATGATGCATATTGTGCCACATACTCGAGATAAATGTTTGTCGTTATGGAGTTTGTGATGGGATGTGGTGTTGGTTGGTTCCACATTCATGGATGAAGTTTGTGTTTATTCACTTTTCTTCAATTGTAGTGACTGAAGTTCATTCATCAATTCATCCAATTGTAGGTTGTTTTGGACATGTATAAGATGGACAGTTATCATTAACGTGATGGAGCTTTTATAAGGCATTTTCATAAGTCTATGTGATGCCACATGCATGCAATGGATGGGCGTAGGTGTAGGGGGAAGGCTTCTTCTCGAGGCCCTAATATGTTTGAGGAAAGGATAAATTTTTTTCAAAGAATAATGCAAATGAGCCATTAACCATGGGAGCAGGAGATGATTAACTTGTAAGGTGCCATCCTCTGTTGAGGCAGAAGATTTATTGACAGTAAGGTCCCCTCCACATACATACACTAGAAAAAGTTTACGAGTTCTTTTATGAATAGGTGGAACCAGCACACCACTCACTCATCCCACCTATGAAAAACTTGAAAGTGTAGGGAAAGGACTGAGAACAGGGCGCCCTTCTGAGAATGAAGGCCCAGTGCGAGGCAAGAGTTGAGCATGGCACCTGAATTCTCAGAATCACCCCATTCAAGATCCTCAGAATGCATAAAGAACCACTAGAATTTAGCTTGTAAGAGGGACAGCTGCGATTTTGTTTAAGAGGAGAGGAGGCACCTTAAACACAAGGTTCCTCCTTTCTTTAAAGAGGAAATTCTTGGTTAGGGTGCAATCATCTAGTGAGGAAAAAAGTTTACTGGGGGTAAGGCATCATTAACGAACACTAGAAAAACTCTAGTGGTTCTTTGCGTAGTGGAATAAGATCCCAAAACCAGTTACATTGTAGTCAAGTTTTGTATTAGAATGGGCTGCCCATGCCTGATTTTTCGAGGCAAGCCTACCTCTAGGTGACAGCTTGCCCCTTCAGGCAAGCCCTCAACGTGGCAAGATTGTCCGTTGGCTTGCCACCTTGGGCAAGCCTTCTAGGTGGCATGGTTGCACATGAGTGGAAGCATTGGGCAGATGTACTTGGCATAATATCTGCCATGGGCAGCCCACTCCCCAATGTTAACTGCACCAGTGGGCAGATTCAGCACGCAGAATCCACTGTGCTTGCTGATTCTGCAAAGGTGAAGAAAATGATTTGGCCTATTTGGTGCCACAACGAGGTTGGACAAATATGGCAGAATATGCCCCCTGGTGCTCATACTATTATCTGACACGACTCTTGAGATGGGAAACACCTCCATTTCACACAGGTCACTTCCAGTGTTGTGTGGGTATTTAATTTTGTTAATAACCCCTGGTTACCTTTTTTTTTTAAAAGTTAGAAATCAAAGAACTGCCAATTTCTGTTTTCAGTGGAAAAGAAATCTCAAAATTCCAGATCTGCCAGTTCTGGGGGGAGAGGGGGGAAGTGGAGTTTGAAAACTCAATGAACCGATGGGTTTCATGAAAGAACCAAACAAGAATCACAGATTTGTGGGCAGTTCTGATTTTCTGAGAACATTGGTTATAAGACTAAAGAACCATCCTGATAACCAGCAGAGTTTGGGGTCATTTCTGATACCCACACAACCGCTGGTTTGTCCCTTCCACAATAGAAGATCAACTCTTTCCATGCCACAACAGTGCTTGCTTTCTTACAATACCTTCTAATTGTTTTCTCCATGGCAGACAAATAAAAAAGAGTCTAAATTACATTTCCAATCAAGTGCTCTCTCAATTGGTACATTGCTCCAGTTCTGACAAGGGTGGTGGATGCATTCATACATACATACCTTTCTAGTGGGAGGAGGACGGTTCAGAAGTGGGTATAGAAGCAAGAGAAACTGCACTTGAGTGGATAACTAGTTATATGCTTGCAACATGATATGAACACACACGAGTTTGTTTTCCCTTTCCATCAGCATCCAGCTGCCAAGTAGTACACGCTGAACACAAACTGAACTACATTATGTAGGAGAACTGCAGAAGCATTAGGAGTATGTATATATGTATAAGAGTTCTCTGTGAGTTACTACAAGTACAAAATCATGGGGCAAAGTAAAATACGCTTAAAAGGTAAGAGATAGCCATTTGCAGATACCAAAATTAAATGGCATTTATTTCATCTGTAAGAATTTTACCTCGTACTACAAAGCTAAAGATGCAAACCTTTAGCTCAAAACCTTGACCTTGCTATGATGGATGTTGTAAGGAGCAAGAAGCTAGAACCCATCAAGGTGGAGGAAAATTTCCCTACACAGTTGCAGTAAGATTCTTCTGCTGCTCAACGGGTTGCTGTGGGATATTTGCAGGAACCTGTGGCTGCTGCTGCTGCTGCTCTTTCCATTGCTGAGGGGTGAGAGCTTTGCGGATGGAAAGTGCGTGGATTTCTTTCATCTCCTCACTCAGAGCAGCATTCACGAGTCGGTGCCGCTCAAGGAGCCTCTTCCCCTCAAAGGCTGCTGAGACAACTTGAACGTCAAAGCTCGCTCCACATCTGCAAAACTTAACAATTTAGCCATCTGACTGAGAGAACCCATTTGTGATGTCCTCAGCTTCTTCTTCAGGAGTCTGAATCCCAAGAATCTTCTAGAGTTCAGAGGAGCAAACCCAACAAAATCCCTTCACTGTACCCAGAGGCTACTACTGTCTACATCGCTTATGAGCATGCAAACAGTCCATGAATATATAAATCAACATGAACCAATGCACTCTTCACCAGGGGAAGAAGCTGGATCAGGGTGTGAACAAAACACAGCAAATCCTATCACTGTACCCTGAAGGTACTTTTCCAAACATGGCTAATGAGCATGCAAACACTCCTTGAACACAAATGAACATAATGAAGCAATGCACTTCACACAGAGAGGGGAGAAGCTCGATTGGGATCATGTGACTGAACTTTTCCTTCTGCATACCAACAAATTATAGCTACATGTTCAACAAGTTTACACTAGAAAAAGGTTACTAAGTTGAACATCTTTGAATGTACTGAGAATGTCCTTGTGTTACGAACGCTTAAAATATCTTGCAAAAAAATCCTCCTTGAACGTACATAAAACAAGATGATTGATGACTCTCGATGCATTCTGTACCTAAGGGTGGGTGGGGAACAGGATGCAAAACCAGCCAAAAAGAGGAATGAGTCTGCTGCCTTCTTCATGCTAAGAACATCAACTTTCTCACACTTGTAAGCGGCTAGCTGCTAACTAAGAAGGTTTTGTTCAACTCACCCGCCAGAAGTATCTACCACATCCTGATGCACAGCACGTCCCCATCATATCCATCACACCGGCAGCCCAACACACATCCAATACACATCACTGTGTCAGTAATGGACATTTTATGCCAACAGTTCAACAAATCCTCATAGCTCCTGTCCATACTGAGAGAATGGACGACATGCGTACAAGAAGAACAAGTCAGGGACTGGCTAAGTTGCTCCGGGTTTCTGAACATTCCAGAACTTAGTAGAAAAGATCTATGTTCAGTTGTACGACTGTGTGCTTCTCCATTGATAGATGGAAAAATAGGTGATCGATCGCTGCAGGTCTGAACTTCGAGCAAATGCGGGCGGATTCTTGGCAGGCTCCACTGGATCAACGCAGTGCAGCATAATTCGACAATGAATCTGGGTCCCGCAGAGGATTAGATACTGAAGAAGCGATCAACCTCTTCCTAAACAATAGCGCTGCTACCTTTCGCGTTTAGCAACAACGTTCTTTACAAGTATCATTACCTGCAGCATAAAGCAGAACGATGCCCAAGAATCATCGGGCATATCTAGATGCTAGAAATCACGGATTTAAGACGAGAAAGAAGTACACAAACACGACAAGAGCGTGGAATCTGGAAGACGCGTACATCTCTCCAGGAGAAATTCTGAAGACAAAAGAAAGCACAACAAGGACAAACTGAATTTTCTCGTGACCGGCACTGCCAGCAGTCCGGAGCTCCGATTCTGCATCTTCTCAACAAGACAAAGAAGCTCTGGCTTACGGTAAGTTCGGTATCGAGACCAGACAACTACACTCCGAAGTGAATGTCGTCTAGCAAGGCTCAACGAACAAGTTCTGGAAATTTTCTGCAGAGAAAGATCTGAGCCCGTCCACGAGCGAAAAACAAGAACAGAACTGGTTGGCTGTAGACCAAGATCTGAGCATCTTTAGGGAGATGGTTTTCCAGCAATAATAACATCAGATCGCGCACAGAGAGAGAGAGAGAGAGAGAGAGAGAGAGGACCGGCCGGCGGGTGGCGACATTCGAGCAAGTACCAAAGAAGGCAAACAAATTGTGAGAAAAAAAGTGGACGAGGGAGGGAGGGAGCGGCTAATACAAGGTGCACTGGTTGTAATTTGTTGGTGAGCGTCGCCTCCACTGAAGCCTTGGATACACCTCCCATAGCTGCGGAATCCAAGCCCTCCAAGAAGAAAGAAGAAGAAGAAGACGAAGAAACGCGAACGCAGAAGCTGGAAAACAAGGACAAGACAAAAGAGGAAGGAAACTCCGAAATTCGTCGACGGTCTGGTTGTGTGTTCGTCTATTATCCAAATCTTGTGGAGATTATATAGCGAACTTTGCCAGGTGCGGGGGAGAGGGTTGGGGGGAGGGGGGGGGGGGGCGCCGCTACGCAAAAGCAGCAACGATCCAGAATCACGCCGTCCTGGCACCAAATACGGGGAATCGGATGCACCGATCGTTTCTTGAATTTTTTTTGGCAACAATCGGACACACCGTATTCTAGATCCCGGTGCGACGGAGTGGTATTATGCTCCTGCAGCGGCAACACCAGCAGCTCCTCCCTCGTTGCGCTTTGCGACACAGATGACCGCCGTGGTAGCTGTGTGTGTGTCTGTACCTTCCCTCCTGACGCCCGTCGCTGCACGCTCTTGCTCGTCTTTCTCATCCATGGAGATGATGAATATGACCGTCAGAACCATCGTATCCGCCTCCGTGACGTCCATCGCTGCAAACTCTTCTTCGTCTTTCTCATCCATAAAGATGATGAATGTGGCCGTCAGAACCATCGTATCCGCCTCCGTGACGTCCATCGCTGCACGCTCTTCTTCCTCTTTCTCATCCACGAACATGATGAATGTGGCAATCAGATTTTCTTGTATCCGCCTCCGTGATGCCAATCGCTGCACGCTCTTTGTCGTCTTTTTCATCCACAAACATGATGAATGTGGCTGTCGGAACTGCACGCTCTTCGTCGTCTTTCTCATCCACAGACATGATGAATGTGGCCGTCAGATTCATTGTATCCGCCTACGTCACGACCATCGCGCTGGAAGTTCTTCTATTTTCTCATCTACAAACATGATGAATGTGACTTCGGATTCATTGTACCTGCCTCCGTTTTGGCTGTCTTTCGACAAATTCCACTGTGCGATCATCATCTATGCATTTTCTCTCATCCATCCCTCATTTTCTTTCCATTTAAGAGGGACCGTTTCACCATTCCCTAACTCCCGTCATTTCCTTTGCCATATGAAGGGCCACATAAAGGGATCACCTTATTCAGCATGCCCTCATGTGGTTGAAGTTTAAAGGCCGTTTAAAGGGACTATTTCAATTATTCCCTCATTTTAATATTCTGAGTATTAACCTTTCCTTCATATGTCTTGCCATTTAAAGGGCCTCTTAGAAGGCACTGTTGAACTATTCCTTTCATTTTCTTGCCATTTTAGGCCATCTCAAGAGATTATTTGACCATGCCTACATATCATTCCTATTTGAAGGCCCATTTAAAGGTACTACCTATTTCCCCCATTCTTTCATTTTCTATTTTCTCTGAATTTAGAGGGCCTTTTAAAGGAACCATTGGAACATCCATTTCTTTTTATGCTATGTAAAGGGGCCTGTAAAGGGACTATTTGAACATTCATTTCGTTTTATGCTATGTAGAGGACCATGTTATTGAAGGGACTATTTGAACATTCATTTCTTTTTGTCCTGTGTAAAAGGCCATGTAATGGCACTATTTGAACATTCATTTCTTTTTGTCCTGTGTTAAAGGCCATCTAAAGGGACTATTTGAATACTCATTTCTTTTTGTCGTGTGTAGAAGGCCATGTAAAGGGGCTATCCACCATCAATGTTCCTCACTAGAAAATGCTTGTGGCATTTTTGTTTTGCCCCCCTTTAAATTGGAATTTCTATTGCCAATAGTTTTTGGCACAATGGGGGGTGGGTGTGTAACATAGGTAGCGAGCTGCTCTCATGTCCTCTGGACAAACTGGGTATGCACTATCCACATGGTGCATAGCTAGCTACCTACCTACCTAAAATATATAAAATTTCATCCTGTTTTTAACAAGAAACTAAAGCATATTGGTATGGATGAAACCCTTGGCAAACTTCATTAACCAAAGCAAGCACCCAGCAAAGGGGGGAAAAGATGGAACAAACAAAAGAAAGATGACCCAAGTCCGAGCCAAAAGAGCAAAGCCCAAAGTTGGTATGGGTTGATCTTGCCCATCTTTTATAAATATGCTGGCTCACCTCATTGGTTAGCAAAGGATTTCTATGCATATTTATGTTCTTTACCATTTTTGGCCTAGGCCTTATGGCAAGAGCAGAATTGTGAGATCATAGTGTGGCCTATGCCAATGGCCCAAGTGTGAATTCATTACCCAAATGATATCTCCCTCCAAGGCCATTTTTTTGGTAATTTAGTTGAAGCTTTAATGACAAAGATTATTCAAATTCCATATATTTCCCACCATAAGTTTGAAATTACATTAAAAAACCACCTCCATAAAATCCAACTCATCAAGATCTTTCCAATGGTACCAAGATTGTGCCCCAATTTCACTCAAAGTTTTGTGTTTTGATTTTGTTAAATTTTCAACAACAAAATTGTTCAATATGCAATACCTGGTGCTCTACAAGTCTAAACATTATGAAACCCCTACTCATTCAGGGCTTTCCACCAGTACCAAAGTGTGTGTTGGGGGCATCATGGTTTGGGAGATCTCAATGTGACAAACAAAACAAACAAATTGTCAGTATATTTATTTATTAAGGGAGGTTGCTTGTTTGTTTTTTGGGTTAGGTTGAGATCTCCCAAACCATGGCATCCCCAATTACACACTTATTACCCTTGCAAAGCTCTCAATGAGTAAAGGTGCATTGAGGTGGTTTTGTAATGTTTAGACTTTTAATGTCAAAGTTATCGAGCATTGATTAATTTTGTTATTGAAAGCTCAATAAAATCAAAACTAAAAAATTTAAGGAAATTGGGGCATGCTTTTGGTATTTGTTGGAAAGTCCTCAATGAGTAGGATTTTATGCAAGTGAATTTGTCATTCTTAGACTGAGAAGGGGATATTGAATTTTGAGTAATCTTTGTCATTGAAAATTTAATGAAAATTAAAAAATTCAACTTACATTAGTTGAATCACAAGCTAGACTAGAGCATAGTATGCCACAAGGATTATATATATATATATGAGAATTATGGTTCTTCCAATTGAATCCCAAATGTGTGTGTGTGTGTGTGTGTGTGTGTAAGAATATCACAATTGAAAAATTAATCCCTCTTGCTTGGTAGACTAACCTAAGCAATCCTGTCAAGCACTAAAAGGGTGCAACTAAACCCTAAACCTGGGAACCCTAAACCCTAAACCCACAAGGCTGTCACTGGTCGCTTCCAAATTTTGGAAGGGACCAAAACTTGAAGGATACAATTTCTTTTTTTCCCTTAAGGCCAGATTTCTTTCCAAACCCTTAGATTTCCTTAACATATGTTTTTTCCTTTCCAAAAGATCCTTTACCAGAAAGAAAGTAAATGAAATAGTTTTTTATAAAAGAAATGTCAACTAATTAATAAAGTCCATCAAAATTTTAAAAACTGAAACTCAGAGATTTTTTATAAAAAAAATACAAGACTACTAAGGACAAAAAGAAATGATGAAAATTAAACTAAGAAGGACAACGGCCAAAACCCAGACGGCATAAAGAAGAAGGACGGAATGTTTTAGGGCAGAAAGTATGGAGGACGGACAGGTTTAGAGGGAAAAAGAAAACGGAAAGAAGAAAGGAGGCAGGAAAGAAAAGAGACAAAAGTGACAGAAAGAAAGCGGAAATAGGATAGGTTTGTTACGCAGGAGTTTTGGCCCTTCCGGAATTTTGGACTCCTATCCTCGGCCTATCGGCCTCGGTATGCACCTCAAAAAATTTGGAAGGGCCTAAAGGAGAAACCTTCTCCTATAATACTTAAGGATCATAACCATGATTCGCTAAAACAAAATACCCGGGTTGATATATATATATATAACCATGGTTCTCAAAATTGGAAGAATCAAATAACCGTTGACAAACCCACTGGTTTTTTTTTCCTGAAAACCGCCAAATAATTCCTTCAGGAGAACTTGCGGTTCTTTGAAGTTTTTGAAAAAAAAGTGTAGCTGGTGCTTCTTTGATTCTGAGTTTTTCCTAAAAATGGGAATTCTTTTGATTCTTTTTAAAATCGTAAAATAACTGGAATGGGTGGTTATCAACAAAATTAGATACCCGCCAGACACTGGTAGAAACTCCCAATTACCCAAAGAAGTCTGAACACACACACAATGGCGGGGGCAAGGGGGGGGTAGGGGGGGTTGGGTGGGATTTGTTTGTAAAGTGCACTTGTCCAATCTGCATGCAGTTGACAAAGCTTGAAGAAACAACAACGTCGCCGAAAAAACACAGAATTTTCTAGTCCATGAAAACTGACAGTAGCCCACCACTTCTTTCAACTGTTTGCAGAAACGGTACACTACGGAACTGCACACAAACAAACAGGACTGCAGAGCAGAAGCCAGTTGTAAATTGCACCTGTATAGAGGGCAGTATGGTTTTTACTTTCAACTTTCAGAAATAGCTACCCCTGGCTAGGAGCAAGCATTCATATCATGGCCTGAATGGATGATTTGGTGAAATGTTTGTCGAAGGGGTGGGTGATTTAGCTTTCTTTTCCAAAACCTCTGCTGATCATTTATTTATTTATTTATTTTTGTGTCTATATGAAATGTTTGACTCCCTCCAATTCAATTTGCAATGCAATTTAATTTGGCTATGTTTTGTTTGGCCCATTTTTTAAATTAGGCAATTCTTAAATGTTCCACTAATCCTATTTGTGGTGAACCAAGTTCCATGAGGTGGAGATTTTGACAATGTGACTTGTTGAGGAATTGAACTCTTGAATTGCCCATTGGAGCACAAATCTTCTCTTTCACAAGGCACACATGTCACATGTATATATTGCACAAAACAAGTTTTAAAACACACTAAGTTCAAATTATCGACAATTTCAAAAACTTACTTGCTGAAAACATATTTTTGAGGGGATGGAACCCCTAGATTGCCCTTTGCAACATAAGCCAAGTGCAAATGAACACACAAAAAACATAATAACTATAAGAACAAAACTTGTTTGTATTCCCAAGACAAAAGTATGTTGTGACTATGATACACATCAAGCATATCCATGTCATGGAAACTAAGGGCCAATGGAAAGAATCCAAACCTCAACTTACTCAAACAAAAATCAAAATTGATTTTCAAAGCCATATCAAACTCACATGTCCTTAGTTACAATCATCTATGGTTAAGTAAAATTGTTGAATAAAGATTTAAACCATGAGGTGTAGATGCATTGTTAGTGGATTGCAAAGTTAATTCAAGTTGTTGAAGCATCTTTTTATTCCACGTAACCAAGAACTGGCACCGTGACAATTTAGGCCAACATAAGTCTTTCGACAACTTGTGTGCAATCACTTGTGAAGAGAAAAAAGATCTCCAAAGCCAAGTCATAAAATTCATAATGTAAGGAGAACCCATGGTTAACAACATTGGTCTTAATTGCTAACTTGAAGAATGACATTTGTAATTCCAAGAACATCAAAAATAAGATTTCTAGTATTGAAGTCTAATCAAGCCCAATCCTTTTGGGGTAGCAATATTAGGCATTAATCACATTGATGTGTCTCTTGAAGACTCCTCACAATTTGTCATCATCAAATACTAAAAGAAAACTACCCCCAAATCTTCATAACACCATGTGAAGGAAAGTGGGATTATAATTCTAAAATAAAGTATTCAACTACTTCTTGCATTTGATTTTTCACAATTTTCACAACCTAAATGTGCACATTTTTTATCACAAAACTCACAACATTTGTTAGCTAGTCTAAATGTTTTGCCCACAAATGTTGTCCATCATAACCAAAGGTTAAGTGTTCCATACATGTATTTAGGTCTATTATCCACCTCATGATGAAAGAGGTCATGAAACATGCTTGATCTCAAACATCCCAAACTTGGGCCAAATTTATCAAGATGTTCACTTCATCCAACATTGGTAACAAGATTGTCAACCCATGTAAGACCTCAATATCACATAAAACTTCAAAGTTTGTGCCTTTGCAAAATTGTTATTAGTAAAATCCATAGTCATCTTCACCATTAAAATGCAATATTCACTTATCACCTTTTTGGTAGGTTCCAACATTGAAATCCACTTGCTTTGACATTCTTCAATAACTTATAACCTTACTCATTTTCATAATGTCAATAAGCTCATTAAGTTCTAGGTCATTTTGAATGTTGTGAACCTAACTATGGGTTCACAATTAAAACTAAAGCATGAAAATGGGGGTGGGCCAAAAAATTGTCTTGGGACTCAAGCACACTTTCACAAATTTGGGAGAGTGCAAGGAATTGAATCCCAAGCATTTTCAAATAAGAAGCATTTTGGGAGTTGTAGTATTACGAAAGTCTTAAACTTTTGGAACAAAATTGCAAGTAATAAATGTTGTCCAAATTAGACCCCAATCACACCATTAGAAAGATCTTGGAATGCATAAATTGAAAGTGGGTTTGCATTTCTCGTTTGGAGTTGTTAATTTGACTCTCAATCATTACAACCTAAGAAATAAAGGTCAAATGATTTTCAAGTTGAACATCTAATATGGCATTAGAAAAGGTTTTTTTAAGGGCTACAACTTTGTTTTGGGAAGCTCCTCAATCAAAGCTAATATGCAAGAGTTATGAATTGAAAAAATTATGAGACTCATAACTTGGTAAAAATGGGAATTTTCAAGAATACCATGACATTTTGTTAATTTGATGCAACCCCCATTGTCAATCAAAGAATTTCCAAGTTTGGTTCATGGTGTGTATTGTGAATTTAGTTCACGAATAGTTCATTCATGTTCCTTTTTAATTCTAGTTTGCATTCACCATAATCTTTATTAGTTCAAGTTCAAGTTGATTTCACTTTAAACTTTCACTTGTGAATTTGTCATGGTCCCATTTTGGATTTCACACCTTTGTTTCTTTCTTGGGAACTAATAAACCTTATGGTTTGCATTTTGTTAGAAACTTGAGAATTTATATGATTTTTTACCCTTGATATCATTTGATAACCTTAGGTTGCATCACTTACCTAAGGCTTTTATTGAAATAAACATATAAGGTTTGAAACAAATTATCCAATTTATAAATCATGTTCATTTTAAATAGAATTGCACAACAAGATTAGTTCAATTGGCCATTTAATGGATACATGCATATGAAGAGCATGATCTAATTCAATTTGTTAAGTGATTCCAATCTTAACACCTTAAACAACATTCACACCATTAACTCAAACAAATAAGCTTGGAGGACAACAATTAACCTATCAAACCACCAACAATTAAAAAGGTTTGAATGATCACTTTAATCAATTTTCTAACATCATCCCCTTCAATCACCTTTTCAAAAGGAGACTATAATTGGAATTCAAGACCTTTCCTAGATGATATACACATGAAAGGATATCCAACTATAATTATTAACATTGGTATCTTTGTCATAAGAGATGGAGATTTTTTTCTTGTTTTCACACCTATAGTGGTTGCTTTGACAATGTTGTGCATTATTTCAGCCATGGATCAACAAGTATTACCACGCTAATGTTCTTGACTTGAATAAACTACAACAAATCGTTCATGCTTTCATGTTCAATCATGAGTTCTCCCTTTTTAAGTAGGTAAAAATTTGTTGCAAATTGAACGACTTTCTTCAAGCCCTCATGTGTCATACCTTGCATCATTTTGTCCAACACACTTTCCCCACTTTTGGAAATATATAACAATTCATTATTAACATCTTGACAATCTTTAACTTAATAGATAATACCTTTAGGAACATTGAGCATGGGGAAGTAGTTTTCTTCCTATAAAGGTGTTTGCAATTTAGAAAGTCAAACTTAGGAACAATAAACTTTTCCTTACCCATAACCATTGTGCAAATCTTGCATTAAACACACAGGCGACAAGCCCATCTTAACTCAAAATACTTTTGGCACATGGCAATTTGGCAATCCATACATTTTGAAATTTTTCAATTCAACTCATAAGGCCTTTTTCTTTTCTTAAATTTAAGCTTGTTTTCTTTGGGTTTTATTCAAGTTTAACTCCAAAAGTTAAATCAATTTGGGATGAACCTTTTTCATTCACTATTGACTTCCTTTTGTCCCTCATAACTCTCATAACATTTCGGTTGTTAATTTTAACAACATTGTTAACACTATGAATTCTTAATTGAAGAAGTAATGTAATTTGAAATTGCTAGGGGGTCTAAGAGGTTTAGGAGGAATTATAAAGTGTTACTTGAAATTCACAAAATACATAGTGAATGAAAAAAGAAAATACTCAATTATAAAAACAAAAGTTAAAAGTTAAGAGTTTTAATAAATCCTAGTTAAAAGACACTACAAAATATCCACACACACCTACTATATATTGCAAAGTCGACATGTGCAAAATTGATGGGCACTTAACAAGACACACATGAAATAAGGAATGTTGAAATTCGTTGAAGCTTGAAGGTTCTATGTTTGAATATAATCAACAAAGTTTGTGAACATTCATTGTTTAGCACTAAACCCTAAATGTTCTTGATTTCTTGCATAATGCACAAAACATAAAAAATAAATATTAGACTCCAAAATGCACACAAAGACAAATGCAAGATGCAATATTTAAGATTAAAATCACACATTCACTTTAACATTTTTAGCAAAGGGACATAGATTTCCAAATTCATTGCAATATTTTAAATCCATGTTTCTCAAAGATTTCCAAACTACATCAAAATTCAAATGAGAGTGATAGATTTATGAAAATACAACAATGTTGTAAATATTTAAAATTGTAACATTCCTCCACCACCAACACTCAAGGCACAAACACGATGTTAGATTCACAAAATCCTTACATTAGTTAAGGGAAATCCAAGACAAGAGGCAAAGGGAGAACATGTGATCATTGTTGAAGAAGGGGAATATGGCGTGGCAAGTTGCAAGTGTGCCAAGGGTTTTTGCCTTGTTGTTGAATGGTCTGGCGATTTAAGCAGGTGAGATGAATCATCCAAGTGATCCAACAACTGCATTTGCATCATCATCAAATGAAAGCTTTTGGGGAAAGGCAAAGGCACAAAGTGGCTATTTGACATTGGTCATGATGGCAAATAACGTTTTGGGAAAATAGTTAGTTTTTTCAAGTTTTTTTCCAAGTTGATGTGATGGAATTTTGGCATAAATAAATTGCGAAAAATAAAAAATATCATAATATAGGATGTTCCCTTTCTTGCAAAGAGGATGCTTTAATATTTAAGATTTGTTTTTCCAAAAAAATTGACAAATCCTAGTTTGAAGCCACCTTGCATCATCATCCCCTAAAGAGCTAGTTAGGATTTACTATCCCTTTTAATTGACTAATTCTCATGCTGAATCGACCATTGAGCAATTGGTATTGATTCAGGAGACCTAACCAACAACTTGGCCATTTTCTTACACCTAATAGCTGATAACAGCATGGTTTGGCTGATTTTGGCTTACCAGGAATTGGGGAAACAGCCAAACCCTAACCCAAGCTCGAGTACATAATTAACAAGTGGCTCATCACACAATATAATGACGACTGTGCCCATCATGCAAGTTCGTGAGCAAGAAGAACTCAAACATAAGATATGAAATCTTCCATGAAGATCTCCAAAAATCAACAAACTCACAGCTCGTACTAACACCTGCAGAACACTCCTGAAAATGTGAGACCGAATGAAAACTACATTTTGTTCCCAAGTCTCTCTCTCCTTAGGGGGCAGAGCCAACAACAAGATGGTGATAGCAAGGAGAGCTAGTGAATCAAGTTGTGTAAGGGTATCTGCCATTATTGCGCACAATCCAGAAAAATGTGTTTTTTAAGAATTTCCCCCTTCACTTCACTTCACTTCACTCTTCTTTTTGTTCCCCTCTGCACCAGCCACACATCCGCTCAATTTTATTTTATGGTCAGGAGTAGGGTTTGCACTTGACCCTATATAGGGTCGGTCTTCCTAGTTTCCAGTCGACCATATGGTATTATGTGAGAAAAGATGCGGCACGTCTCGTTGATGGGATTAACAAATAAGAGAGTTCAACAAGTTTTCAACATGTTTCAACCCATCCCCCCCTTGATTGACATAAAATAATATTATTTTTTCAGTGGCATTTTTGGGGCTGGTATATATGAAATGTGAGTGTAAGAGTCAGATGGAAAATCCTAAAGGGTACCCAGGCCTAACTGAACCTTATTGCAAAGCCATGCTGGTCAGACAGACACTGCAGGACTGCATTGAGAAAAGAAAAAATATGACAGAGCTGAATAAATAAGTAAGTACCCTCCTCAGTTTATAATGAGGATATTAGCCCAGGCCAAAAATGGTGACAAACAGTTTTGGAAATAGAAATTTCATGCAGCCAATGGGAAGGCTCAGCATGCACTCAAAGTGCCTTGATTTTTTTGCTTTTAAGTTTGGCCAGGGGTGGGGGGGGGAGATATTTTTTCATTTTCCCTTCGTTCCCAATATGTTCCCTTCAAGTTCCCAATGGGTTCCCATCAGGTTCCCAATATGTTCCCTATGTGTTCCCAATAGCACCTTGCTTTAATCCCATACGTTTTGCCCAAAGTCCTCCCCTTCTCACCTATGTAGGTGGGCCAAAGGGGGAGACACTCCATCTTTGCATAGAATTTTCTATTTTGGGGAGCCTTCATAGATTCAACTTTTTTTTAGGACGGGCCAATCAAATTGGCTCATTGCCCCAAAAAAAATGTTGGACTTGTGAAGCACCCCCAACTAATTAATATGAAACAAATAAGTAGGAGAATAGGTAGGCTGCTCTTAGAAAGGGCTATTTGTCCAGGCAGAAAATAGTGGCAGCCAATTTTAGGAATAGAATTTCCATGCAACCAACAAGAAGTAGTGTCATGGAGCAAAAGGGCCTCCCTTTTTTTCCTTGTTGGGGAGGGGTGGGGGAGCGGGGTTTCAAGTTGTGTTTGGTGTGGAGAGTGGACTGTCCAGTGTTCACTTTGACAAAAACTTATCTCCCTCAGTGTTTCAAAAATCTTAACATCTTTGTTAAGAGATTTGTTTTTTTTTCCCACATTACAGAACATTATAGGCTGAGAAATATTGGTGCTCTTCAACCTACCACATGTGGCCTCAATGATACTCATAATCTTCAGGACAAGAAATTATGTTCCATAATCTTCCAAAATGAAATTGTTATATAATCTTCCAAATGGGGCTCTCATCAAGGGTGGCTTCCCCATCATAATGACCTGCTATGAACCCATTCCCTAAGTACAAAAGAGCAAGTTAACATTCTTATGAACAAAAAAGAGAAGCAAGGAGCTCATGCATCATTGCATGATTGTCACTTCAGAGAGATTCGACCCTTCATCCTTAACCCGACACTTCTTAGGGTCTACTGCTCTTTCAAATGCATTCCTCTGGCACATAGAACCTCGTCATGAGGTCTATCACATTACCGTCTACAAAGTTAAGTTCCTAGTGATGTGGCAGAATCTTTGCTGCATACCGATTATGTCAGATAATGGCCATTGGGTCAGACCCAACTTCATTAGCCCCGTCATCCCAATGGCCATGACCCAATACAGATTGCCTCTTCACTTTATGTCAGGTTCAATCAAAACCGAGAGAAAGAATGGAATTTTTGGAACATGGTTATGTAGTTTAAATAAGAAGAACTATTTTTTTAATTAGGAAAGTAGCTGCTTAAAGAATCTAACCAAGTCTTGGGTCAAGATATATGTCATGCCTTACAAGATCGGTGCTCAACACTATCAAAGCTAACAAAATCACAAACATAAAAACATGCAATTTTTTTCTTTTTATATGTTTTGAAAAATTTCTAAACACAAAAGATGTGAATTTCAAACCACATCTTGAAGTAAACTTTAGAAAACAAGAAAACTAAAATCCTGTTCACACTTAATTGAGTTTCAATAACAAATAAACCTTTACAAAAATTAGTATCTTCCAGTAAATAATTCTTATATAGCATTTCAGATTTGATTCCTACATCAAATCAAAATTATATTTCACATCTTACATGGATGCGAGGACCCTTGTGATTCCCTTGTGGACCAGAGCCAACAAAGTTTGAAAAGCAAACATCACTTCCCAAACCTTACACAGATGCAAAGTCTGTTCATTCTGGGCAGAGCCAACGAGCAGCTCATCGTGCCATGGCTCTGCACCCCTTAAGCCAAGTTCCAAGCAGCAACAATTTTTAAAAAAAAAGTTCCATGAAGTTCCTCCAAACGAAAGAACCCAGAGACTCACAGTAGCACCTGGTGAACAGTCCTCAAAATGTGAGCCCAAATGAAAAAATTACATCATAGTAGAGAGTTATCGTAAAATCCCACGATTAGGGGGCAACAACAGTCAGTTTTGGCCTAATAGAGCATCAAACACATAACTGGGAATGAAAATTTTACAAATTGTAATAATTGAGACCCAAACTAGTTTTTCAAGCAATATTGGTGGTAAACTCAGTTTCATCCTTTCTTTCCTTTTGCCTGAGCGCCTCCACCGCTGGTACATATATTTTCACTTCTCCTACATGTACCACTATTAAAATTAGTCTTGAACCTTGTGCAATAAATGCTGAGTTTCAGCATTCCATACTGAGATTGAATAAAATTTCCTAACTCTGCAGATACCACTGAAAGAGGGTATAGGGGACTGAAGGGGCTGTTGCCTCCCTCCCCCAAAAGGGGTTCACCCTGAAAGAGGGTATAGGGGGTGAAAGCAGGCCCAAAGACAGGGTGACTTTACCGATAAGTCTAGTGTCTCTCCCTTAGACTCAGAAGCAACAAAGTACAGTGCAGCAAACACAAGGTATGAACCATTGGAAGTAACTCTGCACATAAAAAGTTGTTGGGTGTTCGCACTTTTCTTGGGTTTATATGCAAAGATGTAAACCTCCAATGTCCAAGTAAAGTATGTAGTACTAAGTACAAGCTGACAAAACAACATCATGGAATATAACAGAAAGCTGTAAGTGGTTACTCATCAGGTGTACAAAATTTTGCTGAACTACTACTACTACCTAAAGACACATTGGGAATGAAAGCACAATGTCCACAATTAGTATCTTGAGCAAGTACCTAGATTGGTTGTTGAGTAGTCACAACACCTGCATGGTAAGTTGGTGGGTTGCAAGCATAACCAAATTCAAAGTTCAGTCACAATTTACATGACCCACTTCAAGACTACACCCACTATCACTATCCACCCAATGTATTTAAAAGACTATGATCGCATGCAGTTAATGCCAACCCTAGATCTTAGGGCTAAATCATAGATCCTAAGGCTAGAAGTGAAACAAGCACCCAAAAAACACACCATGCAGGATGGATCGAGTGTGAAATGAAACATGTTTTGGGGGGAATTCCTGTCCCGTATGTAACCATGATGGTTTAGCTCTGTAGTAATCATCCACATGGATCTACCAACCTAGTAATCACCGGGCGCATTAACCACTTACCCACTTATATTGTAACCACTTGAATACCCTTAGTACATACATATGATACTTACCCACTTTCAAAAAGTAGACACATAGTTATTGTGACAAGGAAGTAGGAAGGTGACTCAGGCATGTCGGATGAATCCCAGGCATTCATTTGACATAACTTAACATTCTGGCCAGCGGGCATCTTGTGGCCTAAGAGGTGTTCATCGTCATTCCAATGCCTTTGTGGTTATTTCTTGATTTAAATATTAATGCAGTACATATTAAATTCATGTTTATGTTCTTTCGATTGGGGTTCTTTTGTGGGGCATCATGCTTAAGGAAAAATTCCGAGAATGAGTCAGGAACACCAGGAATGAACCAACAGCCCCAGGATTGAGTAAGAAATGAGATAGAAATGCTGGAAGTAGGAATTCCCATGTTTCTCTTTCCTTTCTTTATTAAAGTTATCTGTAAAGTAACCCTGTCTACACCCTGTCTTTGGGCCTCGTTTCACCCCCTATCCTCTCTTTCAGTGGTATCTGCAAAGTAAAGACATTTTATTAAATCTCAGTATGAAATGTATCTGCAAAGTAAAGACATTTTATTAAATCTCAGTATGAAATGCTGAAACTCAGTATTAAATCTGTATTAAAACTATTTGGCACTGATTTTGTACTAGAGGGTGGGGAGGGTTTGGCCAATTCTGCCTCTTAGTTCAAGGCAAGGTTGGGAGCGAGCTAGGAGCCCGAGTTGGCCAAACGCTCTCCCCACTCCCTGGTGGTAACAGCTGTTAGGTCTACAGTGAGGCCTACCAATTAGGTGTAGGAGAAGGGCCTGAGTATAGGGCCTTTTCCTATGTAAGCATACCACAACCCAAAGTAATTTGCAGATACATTCTTTTTCTTTTTTTTCTTGGTTTTGTTTTTTTTCAGTTCATTTCATTTGCATTACTAATTTTTAAATTGTGAATGTGTTTTTTTTTTTGCAAATTTTGGAGCTGACTCCTAGAAGGGAATTACTACTCTTATTTATTTATTTATTTATTCTCTTTATGGCTTCTTCTACTTCTTCTGCTTTGTTCTTTATGGCATTTTCTTTAAGTTCTTGCTTTAATTTGTTGTTTGTTTGCCTTGTGCAGGTTTTTTAATGTTTTCGTTTGTGTGGTTGCAAAATTCTTACGTTTTATAAGAACCTGCATTCTATATTACAATTTGCATTACATTTTTTATTTGTGTGTAGTGTTGTGATCAATCGTTTCTTGAGTCATCTAATAAGCTTGATGTTGATTCTTCTTACATCCCCAAACAGGTGCTCAATTGGTTGGGTAATTCTTCAATCCATACATTCCTTTAAACATTGATAAGTTGGATTCTCTTCCCAATTCTTCAACATCCAATTCTATTTTAAATTCCAATTGTGACTCATATTGTTTTGAACTTCATCTTGTTGTATCTAATTGTAATGTTCATGTTGTTTCTTCCACAACATGTTATGTTGTTCATTTTAGCTTTGAAACTTTTACATCTGAGGTTGAACTTCTTGTTATATCCGATTGTAATGTTCAACTTATTTCTTCCATTGCAGGTTTTGTCGTTCATTCTACATCTAGGTTGAGGTTGCTAAAGGCAGTTTTTGTGAATTTCTTATTAAGATTTGATTTCCAAATCTTGTTTCCTTGTATGGAAGAAAAGGAGATTGAAAATATCAATAAAGGAGGATGTTGAGCAAGCAAGCACGTTGAGTTGTGGGCAAGGAATGTGTTCAATGAGTGGTGAGTTTTTCATGGTTTTAAGATAAAAAAGTTGATTACTAATATTTTTCAAGATGAAGATTTTGTGATGAAGTTGTGGAAATGTTTTTTTTTTGGCAAGTTGTAAAAAAGGATAGTATTGTATGTCCACCAACAAGGTAAATTTTTTTCCCTTCTATAGAATTTGTTTCTTTCCCTAGTTGAACCTTAAACCTAATTTTAATAATATTTGTGTGTGTGTGTGTTGTATAACATCCAAGCCTTGATTTGTGGTATCAACAAACTTATACATTAGAGGCAATAACAACATGTGGTTGAGTCAAGTAAAATACTTGTAGTCTCGTTTAACATTTTCACAAATTCGAAGTTTCATCATGTCAAAATTGCTAGTAATGAAGTTGTTTTTCCAACGTCAACTGTTGGTCTTAGAAAGACCAAAAAGATTTGGTGTTCTATCTATTGAAAAGGAAGGCATGGTGTTAGCTCAATCCATGTGTAAAATTACATTTTTAAAAGGCTTGAATTTGAGGTTTAGGTATTTCTACATGTGAAGCATTTTATAAGAAGGTGTTATAAACTCTAGAATGTGGATTTTGAAGAATTCACATTGTTTTCATTGCATACTAATGTTGTACCAAGATTTTGTGAAGGTGTTTCCAATAATTGGAAGATAGATATTACATGATGTTCTACAGATTGACATCAGTTTGATGTTGATTGTCCAATTGTTAATGTGATTGAAACATTTAAAGAATTAGTTCGTCATCATCCTACCACCTAGCCTGATGAGAAACCTGAGCCTCATCCTCTATTTTTGCAATAAAAGCTAATGGATATATATGATGATGTATGGTTTAGTGCTTCTCCTATTGGGTAGAACAAACTACAATTGATTATTGATAAGCTTATAGCAATTTTTCCAAATTTGAAAAAAAAATATTTATCAAATAATATTGGCCAAAGTATTGGTATTATGCACATGGAAGAAGTGTTTGTTTTTTGACAATATAGGATGGAAATAACAAGGCATAAGGATCCAATTTCATATGGGAAATAAATTATATAACCTTTTTTTTTCTTTCGAATTATGTTTATGTTTTTTTTCTTTTGATTTTTTGATGTGGTTTGTTCTATGTGCAAGTATAACTAGATCAATAAACATTTACAAAATTAAACAATACAACAAATTATTAATGGTGAAATGAAGTCTAGTCGATTGTTACATTATGAAAAGGCACTCATTAAAGAAAAATCTACATATGAAAAAGCTAAAGTAAGTTGTTATTCTTGAATTTTTTTCAATTTGACATTTTTTTGTAAATTAATGTTTATTTCTTTCTAATTTTTTTTAAATTATTTTTTGACAATTTGAAGGTAGGATGGTTTTCATTCAATGGAAGAAACAGTTATTGATCATAATGATGCCAAATGGCATTATTGTTGTTTCTGTTGGCATGGAAGATGTTATTCATCCTAGCCATGGTTATGGAGTTGATGCAACCAATGTGGTTTCTAGTGGCATTGTTTATCCTCATGTTTCTATAGAATTTGCTATGACTAACGGTCAAAAGAAGGTGATGAGTGGACCTAGTGCTTCTACAAATTAAAAAAATGTGATGCATGTATTTGATTTAGGTGGATAAGGTGGACCTACTATCGATCCTAAATATAGTTTTTGGAATGTGTTTGACAAGGAACTTTAAAACTACCATAATCGCTTAGATGCAATCTTTCCTTGACACCTACGTAAAACAATGAATGCCAACACAGTTTTTGGCCATGACAAAATTGCTTTATTAATAGTGCCTATGTAGTGGATCCAAAGTCAGTTTTTCTTGAGGACCACCAATCATACGTGATAAGTCTTGAATTTCTTTTTTTTCTGCAGATTGTAGGTGTCTAGGGACTTGTTATTTTTCATTTGCATTAAGTAAGCCTCCTACCCTATTGTAATACACACATAATAAAAGATTTAGGAAGCTATGAAAATGATGAGGGTTATGAGAGTTCAAGGAATTGTTTTGGATTTCATGAGGATGCCTAAGGTTGAATTTTTGAGGGAATAGTGGATGCCATGGAGTTTTGATTTTTTTCACGTTGGTTGATGGGGATTGTGGAACTTTGGGTTGTTGGATTTCATTGGGGAGATCTAGTCTTTTTATTTTGCAACTCTATTTTTTGGGAAGGTGGTAGGGACTTTGAAGGGTGAATGGATCTAAAACAAAATGAACAATGAGGGTTTTAATTCACAAGTTTATTGTATCAATCCTATTTTTGAAAGAGTATTGGATGCCATGGGGTTTGAAATTTTTTCATAATGGTCGATGGGGATCATGGAATTTTAGGTTGTTGGGATTTGGATCTGGGTGAGTGAATCCAAAACAAAGTGAACAATGAAAGTTCTAATCCATGATTTTTTTATATCAATCCAAATTGTGTAAGTGAATTCAACTTAGGAATGTTTTGATGCTAGAGAATTTAGCATAGGATTTTTTAGAAATTCTAGGATTTCATAGGAGTTCACTAAAAATCAAAGTGTATTTTTTTTTACTCTAACTTTCTACTCCCTTGTGTAATTTATACCTTTTTTGAAAATATAAAAAAACATGTTTCAAAAAAAATCCCTCCATGAATTTTGAACATCTCACATGTAAAAGAAAGAAAAAATTAAAGATTAAAAAATGAGGAGATTTTTTAAAAAAAGAAATAAAAGAAAAAATGAAAAATAGAAAGGAAAATAAATCAATCAATCAATAGGCTAGCTAGTACCTTCCACTAGTTGGAAGATCCTAATACAACTTAGCTAACACCTTCCACGATGAAAAATCTCGCTTGATGAAAATAGGTTTCTTTAGGCAAATAAGGGGCCTAAAAATACAAAGGAAAAAACCATGCAATGTTTTACATCTATAAAATTGGCACCCAATGAACTATTCAACATGAGACTTGAAATCAATTACAAGGGAAAATAAGACATAACATCTATTAATGACTCATTCTCGGTATGTTGGGCAGCTAGCCAAATGGTAAAATAATTTTGCTATAAAAATCATGATGTTTTTAATGCTCCCCAAACATAAGCATTTTCTATCAATATGGGATTATGGTAGTGCTTCCTTTTAGCCACTTATATACAATACAAGAGCAAACTTGTGGGCAAAGGATATGGGACAAATTGTGATGATATTTTAAAATATATCTTGAATGCACATTCTTGATTGCATTTTGCTTCATCTCATTGCTCGGATAGAATTTGTATTTCTAACTTTGTTCATCATTATTTTTGGCTTAGGATTTTAGAAGAACTTGGGTACTTATTATGATTCATATTAATTAGTTTAATTGGTTGTCATGTGTCCCAAAACACAAATGTTTATAAGTTTTTTTGTTGTTTGCAATGGACCACTTTGATTGGCCTATCACCAAAAATTTATAAACCCAAACCCTTTTCTCCCTCAAACAAAATTAGTTGTGTTTGCCCCATACATGTTTGGTAAAAAATAAAATCATACATGCATGTCTACTATCATAGGGGAATAATATATTTTTATAACATAAAAGGCAACAACAATACAAGCAAATTAATCAATTAAAATCAATTTCATTATGATTATTAAATCTTCATCAAAGCCTTATTGAAGTTTTTAAAATAACATGAAACAAATTAAAAACATTTATATCTCAAAAGAGAATTTTATATTAAAATTTTAATTCATTTTAAAATTGACATGTTTTATTTTAATCACTTCTTGCATAATCTTTCAAATCAAAATTTTAAGAACCTCATTTTGATCAGATTTAAAAAAATTGAAGCCAATTATTTGTATGTTTGTCAAACAAATTTCATTCTAAAAATTAGTCATATAAATTTATTTTTTACATGTCATGGTGATATGAAACCTTGTGATACCAAAAGGCAAGTGACAACCCAAAAAAAATAAAATGACATAAAAGGCATGATTAAATCAATACCCAACATTCATATTTTGAGAAGAAACCCAACAAGTAGATGGGTAGACTTCAAAACAACCCATCAATTGGATGGGTGCACCGAAAATATACACATGCATGTCGATTAGCTTGGGACAATTTTAAAAATGACATGTTTTTAAATTATTTTACACAATCATAGATCATATAACTGTAATTGTTTTACATTTACAATTATACAAACGTAGATAGACCTTATACACTTACATTGAGTGTAAATAAATTTCATTATGGAATTTACACTTATATAAAATGTAAATCCTAAACCATATACACTAACAACATTGGCCAATTCCAACAATAAACCTAACAAATAAAGGTTTCATATCCATTTGCCATGTGTTGTATATTGTTATGTAGGAGATGTTATGAAAACAAAACCTTGTTGGATTGCAAAATTACAATAAAATGTGACCATTGATGGTAAAAACAAATCTAGCCAACAAATGGAACATTGTCTAATGCATATATCATTAAGATGATCCTTTCGCACAAGTGAAACCTATAGTAAATTATATGTAAAGAACTTTGAGAAGAAAATTTCAAGTGTATTTCCAAGGTTGCATGGGTATTAAAAACTGCACCAAAGCCCCACCCAATATCAAGGTGGTTTTTTATGTTCATAATCTCAATTCCCAAAAAAATTAAATATGCAGGTTTAAGAAAATATAATAATTACTATTTTCAAGAAATTTGAATTTTTTTTCAAATAACCTTCCAAAAAGTCATCGACTCTTTGTCAAATCTTTCATGAGAAACTAAAATGTTTTTGAGGTTCTTGAAATAATTAGAACCAACAATCATTTGATTCTTTCTCTTCTAGTGATGCTCAAATTCCAAACTAATGAAAATTACCTAAACCAATGGTTATTAACAAAATCAAATACCCACCCAACACTATTATGGACCATGGTTTTCAAGAAATTGAAAAAACATTCAAATAACCACCCAGAAGAATCATTGATCCTTTGCTAGATCTTCCATGAAAACTAGCTTGTCTTGTCTTTGAGGTTCTTGAAATAACTAAAACTGACAATTCCCTATTTGACTTTTTTTCTCTCAAAAAACACCGAAATTGGCAATTATTTATATCATTACCTTTTATTCCCACAAAACCTTGGAACGAGCAACATTTGAATTTTGATTGATGAGAACCAATTCTGGATACTTTTCTTTTCCTCTCAAAAACCTTGGAACCAACAAATTTATTTCATTCTCCTTTTCTTTTTCCATAAAACCTTGAAACTAGTGACACTTGAATTCTAAAATGCCATCGAAAACTTGAACTAGATTATTTTTTGCCCCTTTAAAACCCTAGAATTGAGAATTATGTATTTGATTTTTTTTATAGAACCTTGGAACTGACAATTATGTATTTGATTCTTTTTTTTTGGGATAAAACCTTGGATTTGACAATTACATATTTGATTTTCTTTTATTGACAGAATCTTGGAACCAATGGGCACTTTAATTTGAAAATAGTTGAGAATTAAATTCAATGGTTACTAACAAAATCAAAATACATACCCAACACTTCTATCAATTTTTCTTGCAAAAAAATCAAATAACAACCCCAAAAGAAGAACTTGTTTATTGCTAGATTTTTCATGAAAACTGGCATGTGTTGTCTTTGAAGTTCTTGAAATACTTGGAACTGATGATTATTTATTTGAATTTTTTTTTTTGCCATAAAACTTAGAGCTGGGTATTCTAATTTCATAAAAACCTTTGACAAGATTCATAATGTACTTGGAAAAACACTTATTGAACATAAGAACTTGTAGCGCATTTTAGAAAATGAAATGTCACACTTACAAACATTCCATTTTTCAAAGTGTATTGAATCAATTTTTCCATGATACCAAATTGGTACCCTCTATATTTAGCAGGTACCATGGGATTTTTATTTTTTTTAATCATTGATTTTTATGTTGTGTAATAACATTAGGCATGAGCATTATTGGAATTGGGTTCACCTTGGCTTTGCTTCATGTGGACCTTTATTCTAATTTATGGTTTAAACAACTAGTATGTTTTAAATTATCCATTTTTATTTAGTATTTGATATGACAAAAATATGACTATAATTTGTCAAAAAAATTTAACATAAATTCCTTGATTTGTAATAATGTGTTGAGGTGGTTAAACCAGCAAGCAAATTGTTCTTCTTTTTTTTAATAGTATATAAACCTCACACAACATAGTGCATTTATCCTATGAGGCTCATTGCATTAACATACTCATTAGCTTAACCCCTCTCATCATTGTGACCCTCAAAGTACATTCACATTTGATGATAAGTAGTCCATAAGTCAATGTTTAGGATTTTAAAAAACTTGTGAGACTCACATATAAAATGTTTGTTACCATAAAGTTTAATGTGGTTGCCTATGTGGCAAGTGGTGATAAATTGTTGTTAAGAAAATGTTTGGAGGATAATAACTTACCATTAAATATTCAAAAACCCTAGATTTCAAAGGAAAAGGTTTATGCTATGTAGTAGCACCAAAAAGGTCATTTTAATTTAGTGTTTGCATCGAGAACCAAAGTTCCCCAATCTCTAACGTGTTCCCATGTTCTCAAAATAAAAGTTCCCTAAAATTCTACCATTCTACACCATTGCTCATGCAAGAAGAATATTCCCTTTCTATTTTGTCTTTCTCTTTCAACATAAGCTTCTAGTTACACCAAAGCCACATGAACTAAGTGAACATCCATGGATATATTTGGCCCAACATTATCAAGCTATGAAAAATCTAAGCATTCACAAGAAAATACATAATTTACCATTGAAGATCCTTTAATTTGAATTCCTACAAACACATACACACAAGATGAATATAATATACATGTTTTTTTATTTTCAATCTTTGCAAACAAAAAGAATAAAAACAATGTTAGACAAATTTGATAGAACATCATGAAAGATAATTACTTTTTCAATGTTGAGTTTTCTACTACAATAAAAGTTCACAAGGCAAGTTTCTTGATTTTGAAAACATGAAAACAAAACCAAAAAAAACATATAAAATCTTCCATTAATCTACCATTGTAGTTGATGAAAGAAATGCAACAACACCCAATGATGAAGCAATAGGGTCAACATGGAAGAAAAACAAAAGGAAAAAATCAAGCACCAACCAAAGTTTGGAAAGTTTGAAATTTTAGTCCAAAAAATCACGATAACACAACTAGGAGGTTGCTAAAATTTCAAAGCTAAATGAGAGGAACACCTTGCAAACTTGGACAAGGTAGATGGTAAAAACCTATTTGAAACAATAGTGACAAAATGGAACTAAATTTTGATGGTTGTCATGAAGGTAGGTTGTTCTAACCATGTCAAGAATAGCCATGATTGTAAAGACAAGTGGGGTGCCATAGTGAAAGAGTTCAAAATATATATGATTATAATGTCAACACAAGGCACAACAAAGATTATTGGGTTATGAAGGATCATGCTCACTTTTTCACAAAACTTTGCATATACCTTGAAAGACATGGTTCTAAAATTTCAATGTAACAAGCCCATCTACGAACCACCTTACATGGTTGATATGACAGGTGGTGGAGATGACCTTTTCAATGGAACTATTAACCTCCAAGACCCAATCAACTTCATTGAAAACTCATTGCCTATTCCAAAATTTCCAAGCAAAGTGTCGCAACCCTAGCTTTGGGCTCGCGACCAAGGCAAAAAGGGATTATAAGGTTACAGGCCAAGAAGAAGCCCGGGAGTCAAAGTAAGAAGAAGCCCGGGAGTTAAGGCAAGAGGAAGCCCGGGAGTCACATCACATACTCCCGGGAGCGTTAGAAAGTGTGAGGGAGTATGAGGGAGTGAACCCTCACACTCCCAAGGCAACTCCCACTTTGGGAGATGGAGTCTCGATGGACTTCCGAAATTTTAGAGAGCGATTGCAGGGGTCAAAATTCAATGGCTCATGGCGTTCTTTATATCATTGAAAAGCTCTTGGAACGAAGATGTCTAAAATGGGCTCACATTGTTCATTTGGACATCTGAAACGTAAGTTATGGCCAAAAGAAGGGCCGAGAGTCCAACTGCCAGTTTGACTCCCGACCACAAAAAGTCGGGAATCGACCCGATTTACTTAGCTGCAAGGGGCATGCCACATATCGTTGGAAAGCTCTCGACGAGAGCTACAACTTTGTTTGAGACTGCATCGCAATCCGAGGTCTGCTCGCAAAGTTATGGGGCTCCAAAGTCGCAAAAGTCCCATTTGGCGCGATTTCAGAACTCTCACTGGGGAGTCCCGGGAAAAAAACCATTTGGATGTAGCCTCCGTGGAGAGCTGTAGAATATACTATAAGGGGGAAGGTGCTGGCTTCCCCCAAGTCCGGGCCGTGGTGAGTCTTGTGTGTCCGTGTTGCCCGTGGCTCGTCCTAGCACCAAGGGTGCTCCAACTTTGCACTAACCACTTTGTGTGGGTTGTGTGCAGGCCCGT
>Ga0116231_10001789_pt1 | contig 44679 bp, 35 predicted proteins | sample S1TSphgellanicum_2_FD_89695 | JGI IMG/M metagenome (GOLD analysis project Ga0116231, IMG submission 89695) | Host-associated microbial communities from peat moss isolated from Minnesota, USA - S1T2_Fd - Sphagnum magellanicum MG | ecosystem: Host-associated > Plants > Peat moss > Unclassified... | reverse complement strand
TAAAAAAAAAAAAAAAAAACACACACACACCTTGATTAGAGCAATGAAACATTTTATTGACTTTAGAACCCAATGTTCTAACTTTCATGAGTTTTGCTTTAAGGTTCACCCTTTCTACTTATCCATTCCCAAAAATGGATTGAACCAAAGGGTGGTGATTCAACATCAAACAAATTTTCATAAGTCTTTTTTTAATATTCATACATATTTTCTTCTACATAAGATATATAACATTTTCATTTTTGGAAATTCCAAGATTTGCTTCAACATTGTCAAAATTTGAAAATGACAATTTCCATTTGAATAAATTCCCATGTGATGAAAAAAAATTCAAATTCCAATTTTCATGACAAAAAGTCATATCTCATGAAATAATATTCTTAAAATTCGAAAGAAGGGTGTTGATTTGCTTAAATGGACCAAAAATATTATCCAAGGGATAATTTTTTCCTTGTTTTACTAGAATGTAATGAGCATGTGAAATACTAACACTACAAGAAATCATGGTTTATTTGACTGGAAAACTAGACCAAAAACTAATCATTTTGACATTTGGTAAATTTGACCACTTAGCCATACTTGACAAGTTGATTTGAACATGTTGGTGGTTTTTTTACTGACCATAAAATGGTCTTTTTGAATAATCAAATTGGACAAAAAATTGGGTAGCCAAAACAATTTAATCAAAAAATAGCTCAATTTTTAAATAGAGAAAATTAATTAATAAATAAATAATAAATACCTACCTGCCCACCCATCATGGCCTCCTACCTACTTATCCATAACCCACATAAATATTATACATTTACACACATGTACAAGGTATATATACAAATATACATACTCCACATAATATATGTTGGTAAAAGGGAATGAACCTTGATCTCTTTGGCTTTACACCAATGTCTTGGCCATCAAACCACCCTAGCACTTTGTAAAACAATATGGCACCAAATGTTTTTAACATGTTTCTTTGAACTTCCATGAAATTTTTGTCAATGTGTATAACAACATTTGAACTTTAATTCTTTTCATAAGTAAATAAGTAAGTATTTAACTAAGTAAATAGATAGGTACACATGCATACCTACTTAGGTTTTTTGATATACATAGCTATTTATATAAACTATAGGTAGGTATGTTGGTAGATAATAAGTAGGTAGGTAGGTAGATAGATAGGTAAGTAGGTAGGTAGGTAAGTAAATAAATAGGTAACTTTGGTAAATAATAGGTAGATAGTAGTAAGTTGATAGGACATAGGTAGGTAAATTGTGTGTAAATAGGTAGGTAGGTAGCCTAGTAGGCATAGCAAGTAGGCTAGCTAACCAAATTAATATACTCAATTTGACTAAACATGGCCATTTAATATAACCAATTTGACTAAGCCATGGACATCTTGATAGACCATTTTTTTAAAATTTCCTTCTTAACTATATGTACGACTTAACACTTGGTCAAAATGATCATTTTAATCAAAAAAAAAAAAAACCAAAAAAACCATTTGTCTTTCATGCCACATGCTTTTAATCAAAGTGAACATTTTTTTTGTTAATGTGGACAATTTAGTCAAGTTGAACCTTTTGAAAAACTATGATTTCTTGTAGTGTAACAATCATAAGAAAAATCTTCTTGCAAAATGAAAATCTTATAATTTAAAATAAAAAGGTCAAAGGGATACTAAAATGAATATTCATGGAATTTAATTAAAGTGGTGTTGTATATATATATATGTGGGGAAAAAATATTTGTCTAAAAGTAATGAACATTATGTTTGGAAATGAAAACTTTGGAAGGGTTTCATCCAATTGGGGCCAATTATTATTATTTAATAAGATGATAATAAATGTATCTCTTGAATATCTAATAGGCTGATTTACATACAACAAAGACCCCTTAGGATGTTATGAATACAATGTTTTATCATGGTTTTGGTCCACCTAGCAAAATACCTTAATTTTATATTCGTTAAAAAACATCACCTCTCATTATTTTTGGTACAATATATACTAGTTTTTTATTTTATTTTTATTGAGGTTAGGTGTACAATAGTTAACTAATATGGTTTATCAATGGTCACAAAGGAAATTATCATGACTTTGGTAAAATTTAATACTTTTTGATGTTCCAAAGTTTTTAAATACCTATCCAAAATTAGTTCATTCAAGCAAACAAATGTCCAAAAGGAACCCATTTTTCTTTTTCTTTTTTTTAATTAGGGAAAGGACTCACATATCATTAAAATTTGAAAACATGAAAAAATAAATATGTTGGTCTTACAAATCAATTTTTATTAAATTATAAAGGCTATATATAAAAAGTTTAACATAAACACAAATTTATGAAAATATTAAAACATGAAATCAATGTTGTAAGTTGGTAGTCGAATAATTATCATTAGTTCGCCTTGTTGATAAATTTCTTTAATTCCCTTTTCAAAAAAAAAAATTGAAAAACAATTCAAGAATTTCAAGAATTTTAATTTAAATAACATAATTAATGTTGAACCTACCAATTAGGGACTATGGTAGTAGAAAGCAATTGTGTTACTTGTGTGGATTATTCCAATCACCTAGTTTAATTAGGTTCATTTTTAAATTCAAGCCTCTTACTTAAGTTTATTTTATTGGGGGTGATCTTGTTTGATTGTGTTATTGTAAAGATTATTTTCAGGGTTGTGGAACAAAAACCTAGGATATTGTTCTTGTATCTTGAACTCCATGTGTGAAAATATCAAGTTTGTGTGATTCTAGTTTGTAATAAAAACTTTACAATTGTCTCTTTGTGCATTCATTGTGAAAGGTGAATCAAGATTGTACATGCATCAACATCTTGTGTTTTTAACAAGTTTTAAACACCCATATCAACATTGTTTAACCTTTGTGACAATGAAACTTGTCAATTCATTGATTTGCATTTTTTATGTTATAGGAATCCAGTCAATTGAAAACTATCCTAAGACACAAATTGAAACTTAAAACCAAATATTTCATTAATTTGGTGCCAAGTTGGAATCTTTGTAACAAATTCCACTATTATGCTCACAACTCAAAGGTTACTAATTTAATAGTTATTTCTTTAAACTTGAGCTACTCGAACTACTTGACTCATCTTGGAAAACAATTAATTTATTAAAGTTAGAATATTCAAATTATTTGACCCCTATTGAAATCGCTACTACTATTCATGGTTTTTCTAGTTGGGTTTTTTAGTAAAATAATACCCAAAACGATAGGTGTCAAAAAAACCATCCTATCAATCTAGACAAATTGATTTAGACCTATTAGCGTAACTAAGTAGTCAATTTGGAGCTTGTCATTTTGACTACAAATTGATTGAAAAAGTGACTAACTATTTGACTAGTAGACAGTGGATCATTTCATTGTGAAAAATACTTCATTTGGTTTCTACAAACAATTTGATTGTGATTCAATGAGAGTCCATTATAATAATATTTTATTTCATAAAAATTAATATATTTTTAATATATTACAAGTGAAATAATGTTGAAGATCATTTTAATCTTTGAAGTACTACAAAAATGACCTTGTGGTGTACATTTTTGGCACACCTCAGTTTGCAACATTGTTGTTTTTTTTTCCCACAAAACAAAAGACACCACAAAACATCTTATTTAACAAAACCATATTTGATTTATAAAATAATTAGAAGAATAAGATTGTGTCAATTTGTGTTATTCGATGTCATGTTATAAGGTCAAGAGTTTTTTTATGCATCAATGATGGTCAATAGTTCACATGACTTTCATTTTACAAATCATTATACAAATGGATGAAGTTTTGCATGCATCAATGAAGGTCAATAGTTCACATCTTTTGGGGAAGCCACAAATTTCCCTACCATGCACAACACCATCCATTAATATAAAATTGCAACTAGTTTATCCAAATGCATTAGAGTGGATTGTACACATAAATCAAACCTCCAATATAATGAAATATACAAGCAATATAATTTAGAGTCACTAAAAGAACTTAACTAAAAGGGGGGGGGGGGAGAAGGTGTATAACATCAAACATGTTCACATCAAAGTTTACCACCTTCCAACACTATTCACACACCAACATATAGTCCCTAGGGTTTTATAATTATAAGGTATTTATAGGTTTGGTTTGTCCCCAATTAACACTTGTGCCCACCAAAAGGAAAAACATAGCAACTTTCTTGCAAAAGAAACATAAAAGTATTGGGGAGTTGTAAAAGAGCAATTTGTACCAATGTTATTAAGAAATATGAATTTTTTTGGATATGAACCCAAAAAATACCTAGATATGCATGTAGTCATGTTTAGAATTTGGATTTCAAAAATATCCATCCTTATACATATTCAGTGAAATGAATTCATGTGGTAAATGGCATTCTTGCATATCTGGGCATGAGGTGTGATTAGCAATGTGCACATCTGGGCATTCATGTATGGTCATGCCCATTATGTATAGTACAAATATGCATATTCATATCCAATGCATATGTTGGTTCATTGTTGCAGTTGATGGTTGTTGTAATTTGGCGTTAGTTTGTTGTTATAGTTAATGCTTGTTACAATCATTGGTTATAATCATTAGTTTTTACAATTCTTGAAGCATTATTCTAACTCTCTTTACTTCCTATAATTTTTAATATTGGTTTGTTGTTGCAGTTGATGGTTAATGTGATTTGATCTTGGTTTGTTGTTGTAATCAATAGTTGTTGTAATCGTTGTTGGTTCATTGTTGCAATGGTTGCTACAATTCGATGTTGGTTCATTGTTATAATTGTTGAAGATCTCTTCCAATTCAAGCATCCATAGTTTCGGTGGAGATACAAACATTCACACACATTTTGTAACAACAGTTCTAATTTCTACATCAACTACTGAGGTAGGTTTTCGAGCTAAATTTGGTTTTTTTTCCTTATGGGCTCCATGTGTCTTACATTATCTACTCCATGTCTGCGCACTTCTTCAAAGTTTAAACTCAAGTAAGTTTCCATGAATTGCCTTAAGCTTGGTTTTTTGTTTTGGCATTTTATTACTTAAGTGTTAGGTCATAGGTTTCTATTCTACAACATTGAACGATGGCTAATGAAGATAATGTGCATTTGGTCGAGTTGATTGGCAATAATAGTTCTCCATGTGGTGATGGAATGCCACCAACGTCAAATGTTCAAAACATGCATATGGGTAGATGCAAGCTAAAGTGGCCCACTATGGACTCATAAAAAACATCCAAAAAGTTCATATTTTGACCTTTTTTTTCAAATTCCAATGATTGATGGCCAAATTTGATATTATTTTGATGTTTTATTTATAAAAAAATCCAAGTTGTTCTAAAGGTCCTTGTTCTATGCTTCTCCAAAAAAATAGCCTAAGAATTTTTTTAATTGAGTTAGATATGGACTTTACAAATTCAAGCATTTTCACGTTGATTAAAAGTCCATAACTAATATTTTAAAAATACTTTGATGTTAATTTGTTCAAACATGTGTTCATTTAAAAAAAAGTCATTGTATTCTAAATCCTTATAGAGAATATTAAGAATATTTTAGGCCATTTCAAAGTCCCATATATAAAACAATTTGCCAATTGGCTAGTCCACAAGTTCAAGTTACTAAATCCATAACATTTTTACCTTAATGAGTTATGCAAAATAATTTTCATACTCATTTACATAATTAAGTTCAAAATTTAAATCCAAGTCCCTAAGATGAAATTAATATATATGTGCATAGTTATGAAACTTTTAATCACAACCCTTTACAAAATTTAACCTTGTGACATAAAAAGTGGGCCACTTTAACTTGCATCTACCCATATGGTTGCAGTCACAATCGGGGTATCCCTAAAGGAACTAGTACTCTAAGACTTTAAAGTCTTTTTTTACAAAAAAAATGATATAAGCCAAGTTTGACTATGTAACCCATGTAACTTTAGTTAGATATACTTAAAAACATTTCAATATTTTGTACAAAAAAATTACATCTAGCATTAATTTACATCTAGATGTTTCATATTTGTTTGAAAACATATTAAATGATGTTCATTTAATAGTCCTTAAACTTGTAGCTTGAAAATATTGCATGGTGATAGGGCTACATGTTGCCATTAAAGAATTTGGACAATGTACATGGTATTAGTTTTATGTCATTTGAAATCTAACAACAATTTGTGTACATGGTTTAAATTTGGTGCAATTTGGCATAAGTATACTAGTCCTTTTGATTCTTATATCATGTTACAGGTGTTGTGACCAAGGATTCAATTAATTTTCTAGGAATCTTAAGGACATTAAATTATGCACCAAACTTTTAATTTTAACTATCATTTTGTTTGTTACAACTCATAAAACTCACTGGGTATCTTGGATTTAAAATCTAATATGAAAAAAAAAAAATAGTTCATATTTGAATTTTGTGAATTGTAATCCTTGGCATGTGATAATCCTTTTGGGGTACCCCGATTATCACTAGAGCCATATGCATGGCTTTACTAGTGTTGGTTTTGTTGTTCCTCCTTCAAATTGTGTTGAGGTTGAAATATAGCAACTTGTAGCTATATGAACCCAAGTTGTAGCTTGGAAGCCACATAGTTGAACTTCAATATGTTGGGGTTTTTTGGTTAACAACGACAACTTACCTATGGATGTTGAGAAACCATAGATGTTGTGGTGCATTATTTGCAAAACATAACAAGTTGGTGCTTTTGATTTGTGCCAACAATTTACTTTATGAAAAGGCCTTATCAAGTACAATAAGCTTAATGGGAACATTCCCATGAAGACCCATGTTGAATCTATGCATCCAAAATTGGTTGTTTTTAGAAAGTTGGTCATTGCTAAAAAACTTGTTAATGCAAGTCATAGTTGACAACTTGGGAAAAAGCAGTTTGGGCCATCTAAATGTGTAACCACAACATACTTTGGTGCTACACATCCTTACAAGAAGTTTGATGAGGCACAACATCAATTTCTTTAGGACCTGGTTTTATATATTTCTAAAGGGTATAGGCCACTTTTCATTTGTGAAAATATTTGGTTGCAAAGGTCGGATTTATGCCAATGCCCACATGTTGTTTTTCCTTCTTGTGCTACTTTGGTGGAAGATGTGCCACTTATAATGGTTTCAAAACCATGTAATTACATGTGTTACCGAAGCTTGAAGTAAGAACTACATCTGCTAGTTTTGATTTCTAGATGTCTAGAGGTGGTGTGGACACCTTTGCTTCGGTAATCAATTTCTTGAATGATTATTGGATCCCCCAACATGTTACCATTGACTTATTTGAAGTTCATGAAACCACATGGCTTTCCATGGTTGGTCAATTGCATTCTTTATTTGAAAAGTAGATTTAATGTTTCGTATGATTACCTTTGTGAAAGATGAAGGCAACAACTTGACATCTATGGCGATAACACTATGTTCCATTGTTGATTGTCGCCCTTTGAAACTTTAGCGGGTTTATGAAGGTGCATGTTTTAGTCACATTATGTCGAAAGCTTGCCAATATGCTACTAATGATGAGAAAGTGACTATAGGTTTGAAATAGGTCAATGTGAAGGTTGCCCAAAGTAGCTTACAAAAAACAATCACATAGATGAAAAAATCAGGAAAGGGAAGGTAGGAATGGGAAAAGGCATGTGTTGAGAGGGGGTTGCAACCTTAGAAACTCAAGATCCCAATGCAAATAAGGTTTTCCAGTAAAGTAATCAAATTTATAGAGGTATTGAAATTCAAAGAAGCCATTCTTTTATGTTATGGGCGATAGAAGACAATCACTTTGCAACAAAGGTTCTTAAGGTTGAAGTATGGGCAATTCCAAAAGCACTCATAGGTGTTTTGAAAATTGTGTTGTCACTACTTGTGTGATGAACCAATCATGAAGGCATTGGTTGTTATCTGATGGTCATAATACATGTATTAGTTTGACATTAACTTTGGAAGTCGAAATTAGACAAGTTATTAATGTTCTTAATGCTTTGGATGCATTTGATGTTGAACTTCTTATTTTTCAAAACAACATGCAAGCAAAAGTTGTTAAGGTGACTAAACCTTTTCTATAATTTCTACATGCCTATGATTCACAATAGGTGTACAAAATGTTTGCCCTCATGGTTTATCTTCAGTTCAAGTCTTTGAGGGTTGTGGAAAATTATGTGGGACGTGGGGCTTGTATTTATCTTGTTGCTAAGTATGATGCCAATACAATAATCCATCTTGTAATGACTATGTTTGAGGTACTAAACCTTACTATGAAGCATGTGCATAGAAGTTGTTGGATATGTTGTTGGATTTGGTGACTCTATTAAAGAAACTAACATATTTAGTGTGGGTGCAACTATGGAAAAGTCTTTTTGTGCTTGTTGGGGAATTGTCCTTGTTCAGGAAGTTATTTGTAACTCGTGCGACATGTGTTGATCCCTTAACTTGCTGGCAAATTCATGAAAGCCAATTCCCAAATGTTAGTTTCCTTGCCAAATAGATCTTGGAAATTCTAGGGTCATAGATTGAAAGTGAACGTGTGTTCAGTCTCACTAATGTGTTGATAGCTTTGAAACATTGTAGGTTGCAAGCGGATAATTTAAATCTAATCATCACCATGGTGAAAAATTAGCTTGATGATCCTTGCTTGAATTGTTCAATGCACAAGGATTTAACAAACCTTTTGAAAAGAATCTTCATTGGCAAAAGATAATTATGATTTGTTTGAGCACAAGGGTTGGACAATGATTAATTTGGCAAGTTGAGTTCAAAAATGGCTCCTATTTTTTTTCTCAGATTGCAAAACTTGAATGACAATTTGCACTTTGCACTACAAAGAACTAACAACTTTTTCTTTTTGTTCATGCAGAGTTACTTGTGGAGTTCATCAATGATAGGGATGGCTTCTACTATGGTTGTGGTGTGTATGTGGGGTGTGGTTGGAGCAGGAAACTTGTGCTACATTGGGCAAGGTTCTTTAAAGAACTAGGGTTCAACTCCCCCACAAGTTATTGGTTTTGCAAAAAAAAATTGTTGCATTGGTGGGGCAGGTCTGTGATTGGAAGAATTAATTCCAAAAGTAGGGAATGTATGCTTAACCTTCAACATATCCTGTGATTAGTCTAGGTTCGAGAACTGGCACATGCATATCTGCCAAATGAAGAAATAAATAAAAATACATATCCATCTGGTCAAATGTATTCTTAATTTTTCTTATTTGTATCCTTATGTTATAAAAATTTTGGAGAATATTCCATATAGATAACCTGAGCAATGCCTCAAATCTTCATATCCAGGCAACACTGGTTGGTAATCCCGCAGGTTTGTGGGAATGGTATGAGATGTGAGATGCAGACCAGTTCATCCCAGCTACAACTGGAATCACAATCTTACCATTGCTACCAACATTCTTCCATTGATCTACAACTCCATCACACATATGTAAACCTGGATTAAGATTTCTTCGCCCATGCTGGTACCATTGTTATAAAATTCCTTGTCAGCAGTGGTGTTGCATCGAAGTCTAGTAGGTCTGCAGCAGCCATGGAAGGGGGGGTGCTTATGTTATCCACCCCAAGGTTGTATTGTGGGTTGCTTGTGTATGTATCCAAAGCTTGTCTCCAGCTAGACAAACTTGGAAGAAATTGGACCCTTGTTGATTCGTAAGGCTGTTGCAATCTGCACCTCACAAATCAGTTCAACAAGTAAAGAATTTGTGAAGGTAGGCTGCTCTAGGATGTCCTGTGCAAAACTAACAGCTGAATGTAAAGCTGCCCAAATGGTCTGCAAGATCTGTAACTGATGTTTGTAGTGGAAGAAGCTACATTGGATGTACGTTTATAACAAACTAAACACCCTGAAATTGAACTCTGGTCTTATATACAAGAATTCAATGACCTCGAACTATATACCTCAATGTTCTCCAGAAATCCTACCAAGCACAGCATGTACCAGCTATGCACCCATTTTTCCAGCCACCCAAAACCCAAATGAGCCCAACCCATATGCGACCCTAATAAGCACATTGTGTGTAGAAGGTTATGGACAAAATGCCTTTCAGATCAAATCAATGGTTCTTATGTTTGTGCAATGGAAGTCAGGAAACAAATGAAGAGCCCCAATGATTGTACTTTGCACCAAAGTTGAACCTCTTCCTTTTGGAAGAAAAGACTTGCAGCAGATGAGTCCTCCTCCTCTATGATGCCAGAGAGGGGAACCAACAAGGCCTTCCACAATCTCATTGCCACTGCTGCTGATAATGTAAAGTATCAAATGTGCAGTTCGAAATTATGAAATTCCAGAAGTAGTTTAGAACACATTTGCAATTGCAGCTCACATGGAAATCACTCAGATGTCTACAATCCAGGGACCACTCTCAAATTGAACAGACAGTATCAGAGTTAAGGATCCTGCACAATAGGGCTGGGTCATGAGCTGGGACTCAGGGCTAAAACCATTAAAATTTCACCCCCAATGCTAACCAGATCTCCAGACTATGAAACATGATGGAATCCAGATTCATAGGCAAGCATTGTGGTAGAGCAAACCAAACATGCACATCACCTGGGGCATCCCTGCACTGAATGTGTCCTCAAAGACTAGTGGGTGGGAGAGAAGAGGGAATGAAGCTACAAATGGGTAAGAAAAGTAAAAGTAATGTCCAATACAGGTTTCCAAGCATGAATTCACCTTCAATTTCAACCACTGGCCATGACCATATGCATTTGGATGCTTTTTCTCATCCAACATTCACTTGGGATCTTCTCCCTTAACTTTACAATGTCTTCTCACAGTATCAAGTCACAGGTGTACATGCACTGGCCAATGCCAAATACTGATCTCAACTCATCTCAGTTACATTCCTCTGATTATACACTCCCTCCCTGTCAATTTAGAGGTACTCGAGACCAGGGTCAAGAACTGTAAAACCCTGCAACACTGTTTAATTGATATTCATTGGTAGACATCCAACCACTATGTAAGGGCACCAACAAGCTAAGAGAATGTGTGAAGTGTCTCCTAGAAAGAATACTGAACAAAGAGAACCAAGCTGTGTCCAGCCTGCCCATGGCGCACAGCACCCAGATCCAGTTTGAGTTCCAAGTACCATGAATTGCTCCCAAAAACCAGTACATTCTCTGCTGGTAGGATTAATGAGATTTCCAAACATTAAGAGCAAACCACACCAAGAAGAAAAGAGAAACAACATTGATTTTGAAGAGAGAACAATACAACAAAAATGTTGAGAGAAAAAATTGCAACAATCTCTTTTAATGTCTAGATGGACTGTCAACAGCAATAAGTACAGAAGTAACTACCATAAGTTTTGCACTGACCTCAGGGCGGTTATAGGTTAACATCAAACAGCATCCTAAATGTGCAGAATTTTTGATACAATCTGGAAGTAATGAGAAGACTCAGCCATGTTGCTGGCTAGCACCAAAAAACAGTGCAACCAAGTCCAAAAAAGAGAAGTGAAAAACAGGAGGGAGCACAACAAAGAAAAGTTAAACCCAAAAACCAGAGAGAAAGGAAGAGGAGGGAAAAAGAGGATAGAAACTGGAAGTTACATGGGCCAGACAACATTGAGAATGAACAGGGCTCTGGTTAGCATGTAACTTAGAATCACAGATCCCTTCCTTGATAGCATCACTTTGAAGATGGCAGAGGCTGAAATTCCAAGCAGAGGTTAATTGATCCTCTGGTTCATATTGGTATGAGTCTCAAAAAGCTAACCTAGTTCTTAAAAAGTGTGATTAAGCTCATTATTCCAGAGACACAAGACAAACTGGAACTGCAAAGCTAACTGAACCTGAGTCCAGCAATTCTGGATATGCTAGAGTCAACAAGAAGCATGTGAACCATTTTGGGAAGAAGCTTTATGGAAGATGTTAACATGTCCTACAAAGACCAGTAACACAACAACCAGATCAACATTGTTAGAGGTCTCTGTGAGCTGTTTGTATATGGCAAACACAATTGCACCTGCTTCTGGGGTCTTGTGAACCTACTTGGAAGACAGAAACACTCATTCCCTAAATGTCTTAAGTTCTGTAACTATGCTCCTTGTCAGGCCCCTTAGATCCCATCTTCCTAATAGAAATAGACACAGAAATTTGTGCAAAGGATGTAACCAAATACCACTTGCATCACCAAGATGCAGGACACATGATTGCCCAGCTCTTGCAGTCAAATGAATATCATTTGTCGATTCTGACATGGAATATGTACAAGCTACAATGCACTTCTGGCTCCAAAAGCACTGAGTGATCAGACAGCCCATTGTTGGGCATGGGGCAAAAGAGAGTATTAAACAGCTAGTGCCTCAGCATTTGCTTGAAACCCAGGACCTGCAGATGGAAGCAATCGGAAAATCCATAGGCTAATCCTGCCCATGAAAACTAGTAGTACAGTCAGAATGTTGAATCTTGACTCCAGCCGAATTAGGTTACAAAGATTTCAAAAAGTCAAATGAACATTCCAGTGAAAGATGAAATGAGGTGGCCGGGGTGGACAATTTTGCACCAAAGCATAGCCTCTTGCACCCCGGAAATGACCTGTTCCACCCAAGACAATGAGCTCATAAGGGCTCTCCACACCTCCTAAATTACCACAGAAAGTGAGTGTTGCGGAACTGTGCTCAGAGTCAGAATTGAAGGTAATCTTGCTCAAGAGCTGCACCCCTTCCTTCCCCTGTAAATCACTGACAGGCCCGTACCCTCTCTCTCTACCCACGAGCTTACTGTCCCTGCTCCCACCTTCCCGTACCTCATTGTCAAACACTAGGACTGACCCAAACCCCATATTTCGCACATCGCCGTTTCCAGTTCCAGCTGCTAATATCAGTGTGGCCTCAGCACCGCTACGAATCTCATGAACATAAAAATCCAGCACCGTCTCCTTCCTCAAATTCACATTCTCCTGCTCGTTTTGAGCTTCCCAAACCCTTGCTCCTCCTCCTCCTCCGGGTCTATTACTCGAACTCAATGTAGCTTCTCTCCCAGGCTTTGATCCCGGCCACTTCCTGGGCATGGAATCTAAAAGAGGCGAACAGGGACGAAATTCACCAGCTACTAGCAATGTAGCTTCCGACTTCGGAGGAGATATAGCCTGGACTGCAATCGGTTGATTCCGCTTGCTTATATGCTCGTCCGCCTCCTCCAAGCTACCGGCTTCCCGCTTCGGACAGAAGATAGGCTGGTCGACAACACTTGGACACGGCTGACGAAACCCCAACAACGTGGACACATCCTCCCCAGCTTGGATACCCGCCAGAATCCGTTTCTCCTTGTGCGACTCACCAACGGCAAAAGAGATGTAAGGCAGCATAGGCGAGAAGGGAGGCGACGCCTTGGGACAACCAGCCATCCGATGAATATTAATCCTTCGCCGATCCGTTTTGATAACGCCACACAACACACATCGCAACCGTTCTCTTGAATGCGCCGGTGGATCCTTAGGCACCTTGACAGCATCGGAGTTGGGCTCCGTGATATGATGAATGAACTCTGCAGGCGTGTAGTAGAACACCAGCGGCTGCCCTTTTCCAACTGGAAAAGCCCAAGGAATGACACCAGGACCAGGTCCTGGTGCCATCAAGACCGGAGGAGCTCGAGACTCGTGACCGTCACCTAGTTCACTCACTAAAATACATGCGCACACTGCGCGAACTGTCACAGAACTGCAGTAAGAGGATGCAAAGGAAAGCGGTGGATGTTAGCTAGTGCGCACAGACATCATGATTCCTTCTTCGCCTTCGCATGCTCAGCTGTTTTAGGGTTGAGAGAGTGGGTGGGTGGAGTGAAGGAAGGAGTGGGAGAAGGGGGATGATGTATAGAACTTTGGGAAGTCTCTTGTTTGGAATGTCAGTCTTTTCTTTGTCCTTTGTAAGGAACTCCATTTATGTGAGTTGTGTCAGGAGGCTGAATTAGGTTGTGCATGGTGGATGTTTTTTTTTCTTTTTTTCTTTTTTTTGGGGCTTCTTTTGTTTTTGGGGAGAGCCAATTATTAGGTTGTCATTTTTTGTCATAGTTTATCCAAATTTTTAGATTGTGCATGCTTGTTTTAGGTGATTCAGTTTCTCATTAGGTTGTCATCATCATCATTATTGTTGTTGTTGTTTTTTGTGAGGCAATTTATTAGACTGGGCTGCTGGGCAAGGTTGTTTCTAGGCCAGCCAATATTATTGCTAGGTTGTGCATGGATGTTTTGTGTGAGCAAGTTATTAGTTTTGTGCAAGGTTGTTTTGGTTAGAGTCTGTTACTGGGTTGTCATGGTTCTTTTGGCTTATCCGAATTCTTAGGTTGTGCTGCACAGTGTTTTTTTTCAGACAATAATATGTCATTTTTTCTCCACAAAGAAAGTGGGAAATTTTTGGGAAGCTCTGTTTTTCTAGTGTAAATTTTACTAATTTTTATTTTTATTTTTTTGTAAAATTCGCCAAATTTTCAATATCAATTGAGATAAAACCCATTTGTGCATTTATTTTCAGTGAATAAATTTCCTATGTGGCCATAGTTGTTTTGCATGAGCCCATTTATTAGGTTGGGCAGTTTTGTTTTCAGCAAACTAAATTATAAACCCATTATGAGGTGGTCATTGTCAAGTGCTGCTGGATGAGGCAATTTTTTTAGGTTGGGCAGGCTGTTTTGCACAAACAATTCTGAGGTTGCCATAGTTGTTTTCGATAGGGCAATTTATTGGGTTATGCATGGTTGTTTGTTGGTAAGACAATTAAGTTGTAGCTTGTTATGGCTTGTTTTGGGAGAGTAGGGTTGTGAGTAAGCTATAAGTAGGCCTGACTTGGCCAGCAATTGGATGGAGTATGCGAAGAAGAACCACATAATATGTTTCAATGAATCAAATGTTGACCCATTAGAGCAAAGGGTTTGATTTAGCAAATTTCTGGATTCTTTTGTCCAAACTCAGAAAACGAAGCTAAAGAAGTGGGGCCCAAGGTCACTCTAGTCTTGGGAAAATCTGGGTAATATGAATTGTGCTTTGACACGCCAGGCATAAGGTGAACAAGGGGTGTGTCACACTGTGGCCTTGCCATTTACATTAAAAAGTTTTCTTAAGGCAAAAGAAGAATTACGGAAACTCAAATATTTCACCATGCAAAAATATAATCTTTCAAAAATCATCTAAAAGAAACAAAAATCCTTCAAGATATTTTAACTCGATAACTAATCTCAAATTCCAACACAAGCCAAAATATCATCTTTCAAAAATCCTCATATAAAAATAGACCTATTATTACCTAGGGGCTAAAATCCCTTAAGCTACTATACTCTACAATGAATCTAAACACGATATCCTTGCCTTGGTAGGCAAAGCCAACAAATGAAGCACCATCGGTAAGTAACCCATGTGGTTTGATGGAACCATTTGGCACAAAACCATTTTCACTATTATGTCATTGCACAATGCAATCTTGATCACTTTTCTGTCAGTTCAATGCTAGCAACCAGAGACTGGCCAGGACTAGCCTAATCATTCTTTGATCCCAAAGCTCTGTTGATGAGAGCGCTCTAAATGAGTGCTAAGAAAATTCAGACACTTGACAGAACTGCCATACTTTTTCTTTATTCTCAGAACTCACTTTTCTCATTTACAGTGTTTTCTTCCTGCTCCATGCTTGATTGGCTGTCTTCCCCAGAGACATGGGGACAAAGAGAGAGATGCTCATGAAAAAACCTTCAACTTTATCCTAAGATATTATGCTTTTTATTGTAGGATCTTGTCATCTAATGAATTCTGTTTCATCATCCTAGTGATAAATCATTAGAAATTGGGCTGGCCAATGTTTCTTGGTAAAAAAGTTAGCTTGTGCGAGGTCTTGTAGGATTCTTTAGCGAAAATAAAAGTACTTCAAGAAATTCAGTGTTCCATAGAAAGTATGAAATACTAGTAAATAAAGGCTTTTTTCTCAATTTTATGTTGTAATGTCAGTGGTGAGAGATAGAGCATTAAATGGCGACATGTTTGTGAACAATATTATGGTGCTCTACTTATAACTTGGGTCTAAAACTGACAAATCTTTTTTTCTTTTTTGCAATTTGTTTTTGAAAAATGGCAAATTTTCATGAGAACTTGCTCTAATCAGTGCGTGTGAGTTTTTTTTCTTTTTTTCAAATTTCTGATGTCTTGTCATGTGCAAGCATCTAAATACGGGTTTAGCATTAATATGGCCACATCTTTCTAGAACTTGTCCAAAATGTAAAAAGCTAGCAAGAAAAATGCCCCTAGCTCTCCAAAAATCCAGGTGGAAATGAGGCGAAATTTTTTCAATGTTTTTTAATTTGGCAATTTTTTTAATCCTAAAAGGGAATATTAAAAAGCATATTACCTTTCAAAATTTTATATCTTTCTTTTTTTTGGCTTACTGTGGTGCACCCACTCGCCTGCCTCAATTGGTGCGTCCAATCTCAAATTTTCTAGAGTGCCCACGTACCTCAGACGTGCATGAAAGGCCAAGTTAGGTCACTGGTCTAGTGCTTTACCTGTCAGTGCGTAAAGTGTGAGAGCATCCCCACCAACACTCACTATGTGAACTTGTAAAATATTTCTCACTTCCAAGTTTTAGTTAGGGTAGACTGGCCAGTCATCGAACACTTAAGTGCTCAGGGCCGGTCGGATCCAAGTGGAGTGCTCCACTGTTTCTGGTGTCCAAACAAAACTTGAACTCTTGACACACCTGACACACTAACAATTGTCAAAAAGGGATTGAAAATGAGAAAGTTACAGCCCACCATTAAAAAAACAAACCACCGAACACTACAAAGGTCAGTCCTCGAACATCAAAAAAAAAAAAAACTCCTTGTACGTTGCTCTGTTTCTATTAGAGTTCAAAGATGATTTGTAGAACTTCAGGTGACACTCCTAGAGCACTTTAAATCATTTTAAATGAATAAAAACTAAGAAAGTTATGAGGTTTGAAAGTAAGAGAGGTCCAAAAGGAAAAAAAAAACAAGTTTTGTAAGTTGGAAAGCAAATTTTTCTTGTTATTTTTTCATTACTCCTTTTCCTTTGCACTCCAAAGATTTCTACAGCTTAAGGTAGCACTCCCATAACATTTTAAATCACTCAAAATGAAGCACGTACAATAGAAGATATAAATAAGTCTTCGGTCATAGGCAGGTGATCGATGATGGGCCGGTCTACCCTACTAACTTTTTTCCAACCCCACCGATAAAAGTGAAACTGGCACTGAAGTAGGTGGGAGGCTACTAATAGCAACCCACTTGGACCAATTAAACTATCTAGTCAATGAGAGACAGGGAGCAACCAATAAATACGATTTCACTGTGTTTATTAGACTGTTCCAGGGCTCCTCCAAGGCTCTGAAAGTTGTGGTTCTTTTCAGGGTCCCAGCAATCTTCCAGTGGATTCACTGATGAACGTTATCCAAGATTTCCTGTGCAGGGTCACATACTGAGCGTTGGTGGAGATGCTCTGAGACGGGCTTTCCTTCCCGGGGACGCAAGAACCGACAACGGCTCTTAAGTGTATGACATGCCACTCACCCTCTCTCTCATCCACGTTGCAAGACTCTTTCAGTGAAGAAGGCAGATAAGACCATTTCTCCAATTTGACGATCGCAAACACCCAAACACACAAATGTTTATGATTACAAACACAAGCTCACACTCGTTGATTCATCGATCCCATATTGTCGCATACAAATCTCCACAACACACACGCCAGTCTGTTTGATCAATTAGCTCATGCAGTGGCAAGCATGTGTCATGGAATTAGTCTCGATTCAAAGAATGTGATGGAGAAAGGATGGATGCCTTGCTGTGCTCGATTTTCCTCCTATTCTCAAGTACTCAGATTATCACATTCTGTAAAGGGCATTGTCATGAGCTGCTCATGCAAAGGTGTTTGATCTCTTCACAATGTACTCTTCTTGGATACGACGGTGATGATTGCGCAAAGCCCATTACAGAAAACAAAAGAAAAGGCCCACAACTCATTCTCACAATGGCCTTTGTCAACTGTCTTCCGCTCGCTGCATCTTCTAGACAAACAGCTCAACAGAAGAAGTTCTTCATCACTTAACGTCCGGCTCGTCGTCATCTGCGATTGCACCGCTATGAACAAGAAATCCGCAGTCAGTACCGGACTGGTTAGTTCCCCAGATACCGAGCAGAAACTTACGAGTATTTCTTCACCGCAGTCAAGCAGGAGTCTCATTCTGTGACGAAGTTTGTGAAGAAGTTGCATCTTCCCAAACCAGCATAAATGCGATCTGGATGCGTTGCAACAACACCACACCATCAGCAGCGAACTAAAATAATCCTCCAACATTCAAAGAAGTGGGTATAAGTGGAATCAAACCCACCGTAGACAATCATGCTAATGACATCATCTTTGCTACAGAAGAACCCAGCTTGATTCTACTCCTAATTCGAAAAAGTTGGTCACAGATTCGCACAGAGATAAATGCTACGCTCATCATTATGACTCTATAATTAATGTTCCCAGGCCAAATGTAGGAGTCTTGGGGGCTGATCCAGCCTTACCTCTGTAATCCAACTTATTCAGTGCCTCTTTCCATTAGGCCGCTGTGATTCTGACTCAAGAGTAGCTTTTCATTACATTTGTTCCATCTAGCTGTGTTGACAGGCACCTCAAAGCTTCACAGCTCAAGCACTGACCAAATGCAGACTTGTGTGAGCTATGAGCCAAACTGTGAATGACTCTAAGAGTGACATCTATCATTTTAAAAGCGAGAACATGTTTGTTTTTTGAGTTCTCTAAAAAGATCCTTACATATGTAATGTTCCCAATGTTTTTAACACTATTACCGACATATTTCTAGCCCAATTGCAACTCTCTAATCAAAAGTGCATATCCATGCAACAAGAAACTAGTGGCTTTCCATTAGGCTGTTGTGATCACAAGAACCTAACAAAAAGAGACCTAATTACGGGCCACAGTGAACCAGCACCCATAATGAACCATGGTGGTTAGCTCAGTTGGTAGGTTGTTAGTAGGTAGGTAGTAAAAACAGCCCTTATCTATGTATAAACCATCTACTTCCTTACCAATTACCTATTTTCCTACCTATATATGAGACCTATTTCTTACAGAATTCGTTACCAAGGTTAAACCAAATATTAACTCAGTTGAGGTTCATCCACAACTGAGCAATAATGGGCATCCAGTGGATGGTGTGCTGGTGGGTGCCGGTTCACTGTGGCCCTAATTATGTGGGTTTGGACTCTAGACTCATAGGTACTTTTACAATCCAACTTTTAATTGTTAGATGGATTTGAATTTTGGGATATGGACTTTTCTAACATATAACTTAAACTTATTTGGCCTTTGGTGTGTATCAAAACCTCTCAAGGCACATGAAGACCTCCTAGTGCACATTTTGTACTCCCCTCAAGTTTCTTATGGTAATTATGTTACTGGTCAACAGTTTGCAGTAAGGGGAGATCCAGATTTTGGTTTTATAAAATGTAAAGCACTTGGAGATAGTTCCTAGTGTATTTGGGGGGCACCTTGTACACCTTAGCAATGCCTCCTTCAAAACAAGAGGTGCCTTATGCCTAGAAGCCTCTTGTAGGCATAAGACAACTCTCACTCTTACAGCCTTACAAATTACAATAACGCTTGCCTTGTGTTTCACACTTGGTAAGTGCTAGGCAAATTCCCAAAAGGTTGAGCCATACTTTGGCTACCACTTAGTCATGGGACCCTTGGTTGGGACCTACCCACCCCAAACCCCCCTAACTTTACACAAAATTATGGGTAGATATCCCTTGTGGCTGTCAGCTTAGATGAACAACTACTATATGACAAATCAGAATGCAAACACTAAATCTATGTACCCACTCTCCCACCCAAGTCTACAACCCACATATGATTTTGCTAGTCATAGTCATTGCTATGGAAACTGACATTAATAAATTGGTGCAGGATAGATCCCTAACAGAATACAGTCTGACTCTTGTGAATGTTAAGGGTTATTGGACTCCTCTGACACATTTATAACCATTCTAACCCTTCACATAAATAGTTCCTAGTCCAAAAATCTAAAGAACATGTCAAAGAGTTGTTACATTCAGAGAAATGGAAATTCTATGATCAAACTTAAACAAAAAAAACATTGAATTATGGCATTGGGGAAGAAGGATGTGGATTTCCCTTTGTGACGCCCTTTCACAGCAGTGAAGTAAAACTTACACCCCTCTTTCAACAGAGCTAGCCTATGTTTGAGTAGCATTGGTACCAGCGTTTTTTGTTTCCTTTTTTTTGTGGTATTTTTCAAAGTTGCTAAAGTGCCTACAATCAGAAGGAGAGAACATGTAATTTGATTATTTGAGCCATTTTTCAAATAAAAGAGTTGGCCATCGTTTTTTTTAATGGTCAATTACTTGGCTATCACAATTCTTTCAAGTGTGAGAGTTTGGTGACCTTTTTGTTTTTTTTAATAGCTAACATGGCTACTAAAAACATTTGAAAAGTTTGCATTTTGGCAACAAAACTTGAGGAGGTCATTTATTCCAAAGGGTGTCCAAAAAAAAAATAGGGTGCAACTTATTAAGAAATAAATATAATTTTTAATTTACTTCGATGTATATAAAGTGTTTATCATTCATTATAAACATATATTTTAAATATTTTAAAACATGCTTAGAATATATTTTGAAAATATCATTATATTTCATAGTAAATTTTTAAAATATCATTTTATTTCAAGTGCTTCATCAAATATACAAAGAGTGATTTCTTTGAGCAACAAAAAGATTTGCACAATGAAATTCACATTTCAAACCTTTATTCTAAATCTAAAGTTCAAACTTTTTTAGTTCAAAACAATCAAAGTCTATGCACATTGCACAATTGAACAAGCCATTGTTGGAGGAGTTGAACCCCAACCTCAAAAAAAACTTTGCCAAATGTGAACTAATGTTCATGCACCCACAACCCAACACAACTCCCAACCGTAATACAAACAACAAAATGGAAATACAACAAGATACAAACATAAACCTCATCCCCACTCGTTGCTCCATGCCACATGTTGCACTCTTCAATCCTTACTAACCGACAAACCTACAATGAGCTAACAACTTAGGATACAAGTCCTAGGAACACATGACATCCAAAAAAAGTTAAGAACGATTCATGAGTTTTGGAAGAGGGGAAAAAAAAATTGATTATAATTGTGCATTGTACATTATGGATAATGAAAGTGTCCCAACAAAGAGGGTCTTGAAAAGTAAAACCTAATTGCCATTTTGAAAGGAGCACTTGGCTTCAAAAATCAACACAACACCATGAATTTGTGGTGCTTCATAAGTTGATGGCCTTTTCAAACAAGAAGTTTTCAAGTGGTGTAGAACCATTGTGCATGCATCACAATTTTAGCATGCAATGAATTAATAATGAAAATGGTGTGATTTGTTCATTCATAAATTCGTACATTTTACACATACATATCATGTGTTGAAAACATGTTTGACAAAAATAAATGTGTTGACAGTTAAAGTATGAACCTATAAATGAATGAATGTCAAATGAATTTTTCATTTTCCTATAAATATGTATATCAAACATGTTTTCAATGCACGATATCAATGCATGAAATGTATGGATTATGAATAAATGAGTTTTGCATGATTTTCATTACTAAGTCATAAGATGTTAAGTTTGTGATGTAGAACAAGTGTACAAATCCAAATGGTAGGTCAACCAATCTCTCAACTTTTTACTTTTTTTTTATGAATGTCACTATTAAAAATTAACATTCATATTCCAAAAACCCCAAAACCTAAACACAAGTTATTTCAATTAGCTTAATAAATTTTGAAAGCTTGTGCTTGCAGTTGGTGGAAAAACTAATTTTGGCCCATAATTAGGTGATGAGGTTGACATCAAAAACCATTTTCAACATTGTTTCATTATCTGCAACCATAGTTGTCTTTAAAAAAAAACTTGCAAATCCAAAAAAATGACCATCAAAAAGAGCTTTCACTGACACTCCATTTTTTTTTACCTTATAAAGGTTGCAATCTAAATAACCTTGATGATAATCAAACATGGAAAAATCTTCACTAACATGATCAAAGTTTTGATCCCAAAAGTTTAAGTAGATCACATTCAATGTTGACATCAATTCATAGTTAAGGAATCTACCCCTCAACTCATCCATTAGAGCTTTGGCATATTCTTCACAACTTCATTTCACAAGAACCATAATGAAAAGGAAATCTAGCCTCAGCAGAAGTTTTATAAAGTCAATTGCAAGACAACATTGATTGATAAAAAATTTAAAACTAAAAAACTTGATAATGAAACAATCAAATCCACACACCAACTCATCAATAGATTCTTGTTGGTGAGTGGTTATTCAATTCATCAAAATTTGTGTCATCAAACTTAGTGTATGGATCAAAGTAAAGCTAGTAAAACTCAAGTTGGTACACCTTCACAACATTAATAAAACCACATATAAGCACATCATAGGATTAAGCTAGTTTGACGAAAACATGCATACAATCTAAAAATAGGAGGATGACATGTATCCCCCAAATCAAGTCCAAGTCGCAAAGGAGGCTCAAGTCCTCATTGACAATGTTGTTTTTGCGAAAATCAAGATACATCTTTGCAATAGGGGTTAGTATTGTTCCATAACATTTCACACTTCACCAAAGATAACATATCAATCCATCTCATCTTCACATTCTTGAACAACTTTTTTTTCCTAGGAACATTGTGTACACAATTTTTGAAATTCAAAATAGTTTTCAGGTCAATGGGAGAAAAATGCATATATAACTTGTAGCAAAACCTCCAATTGAATGATTAAGCTAAGTTTTGATAGGATCAACATAGCCAAGTTTGTATGATGAACAAAGAAGTGCAACCCCATTGTAAATGGAACCATTGTCCCTTTCACCAAAATATTCACATTGGTTCTTGAACTTAAAAAAAACACTACAACCATTTGCATCCATGGACATGAACTTGCTTTCCAATTCTTCAACACTCACAACCCCAAATGTTAACAAAGTTGTGAACATCAATTGAAACATATCATCAACTATCCCTTGCACGTCAACCTTTTCCATGCTTCATAAAATTGGGATGCACCTTTCAACTTGAACAACATTAAGGTGAAGAGAGATCCAAGAAGCATTGTCCAATGTTATTATTTCATATGTATTTGAATATAAAAAATTAATAATGTTGAAAACTTCATGAATGGACTACAACAACACATTATTTATTAAGTTAACAATTTCCCAACCCAAGGAATCATTCCAATGCTTCTTGGGTGTGTGTTTGACCTTAAGCACATTGGACAAATCCCTTAAGCCCTCAAAATTAGTCATCACCTAACCTCTGGACAATAAATGAAAAACAACAACAAATTGGACAAACTTTTACTTTTTGTCATGTGGAACTTTTGCAACAATGTCATTGTCCAAAATAGAAGGGCGATTGGTGATAGTATAGACTTTTTCATTTTTCACATGATAGCCTTTAGAATTGAAGTAAAAATATTTGACTTCTACCCCTCAACTTGCAACTTTGGCCTTGTGCCTACTTGTGTGCTTAAGCATGCTATCAAGTTTAAGCACAAGTAACTTTTTCTTCCATTTGACTTTGGAGCAAATTGCACATTACTTGTTGCATTTACTATGGACTTTGCCCAAGGAAGTTGTGTGGTCCATCAATCCTAAAAGTGTTTCATACCTTGGTGATCTTGTTCTATCTTCTTTCTATCGAACCTGCAAGTTCATTTGAAGTAGAAGTGACGACAATAATTTCAAACACAAGCAAATCATAACTCTTTACATTGGGGACCTCAACACTTGCAACAAGAAGGAAAAAAAAAACTTGAACCTGAAATTGTTGGGAATTCTAAGAGGAGGCTGCATGGGAGAACTTGGAAGTGAAACAAGAAACAAAAAGGCAAGAAGATGATGAACAAGGATTCAAGACTCAAAGCAAAACAAAATGTTCACCTCCAAATGAAAAGCTTCAACTCAAAGTTGATTATGAAAATGAATGTTGATCAACCTAGGTCCCACATCCTCTTTCCTATTTGTAACCTTGAACAATAAGTCATGAAGTCACAACGTGCAATGTGTAGCACCTTTAGAGCAAGCTCTCAAGATCAATGCAACCCCCAAACATAAACACTTTGGATTTTGAAATACATAAAAAACATATTGGAGATCTACAATGCACACAAAAATAAAGAGTCCTATTGATGACAAGCAACCCTGAAATAAGAATCATAATGGCCAAAGCTTCAATGGATGTGTAGTGATGGTGATAGGGTTTAATAGAGGTGCAGTAAGCAATGAAAAACTCTCAAGTGAAAGGAGATGGAATGGCAATGGAGGTTCAAAAAGACAATGCCACTTTGCTACATCACCATCACAAGCCATAGCTTTTGACAATTTATCCTTTTTTTTTAAAAATTATTTTGCTTCTAGGTCACACAACCATTTTTTGATTCACCATTTGGTGATTTTTTGGATTGCTGATTAGTACATTAATATGGCATTGTTCTATCCCACAAAACCACTCCAAACTAGACAACTGTAAAAACCCAAACAATGTTGTAAAATCCTCCTTATGACCCTAGTTTTACAATCATGACAACATTTTAGCATCCTTAATCCTATATTCTTCAATAGTTCCTTTTTATCTGATGTATCAAATGTGTTGCCAAGATCTCTAGATGGCCTTGGTGTACAATTTTCACAAGTGTTTGGCATATCTAATCAATATTTGTTGTTCACCACTTGCCTAATTCAACAAGTTGTTCATAATTTTGTTTCAGATGTATCTACACTCATTGTTGAGACTCAAGTTTGACAATCTAGATTTTCATTAGATTGCTAAACAACTTAACTATGTGATTTTCTTCGGAGTAAATATAAAGGGCAGGATACCACTGTGGAACCTTGGTACTTCAGTTGTGGTTTAACCACAACTGAGTCATAATAAACAGTACACTTGAGTGTTATTTAATAATTGCCCAGATCAGTTTTTTAAATCAGGTTTTTTGAAAAAACATTTTCATTGATTTGTTTTTCATGTTATATGCCCTTTGAGGGAATGAGAAATTTTATATTCAACCAGTTCTTACTTCACTGATTTTAGTTGGGTATATGAAAACAATTCTTTGATTACTAAAATCAAAAAATAAGTGCTAAAAATAATTTTAAAATTCTTACCCAAAAAAATTTAGAACTCACAAGAAGTTTTTTTTAACAACACACTTTTTGATGTAATGGGTTTATAATTTCATTTTTTTCAAACAACCCTTCAAATTCTTCTGAGTACTTTTCCACATCTACTTCAATCTCAATCAATTCTAACAAATTATTACGAAACTTACAACCAATTATAACAAGATGTCCACTTCTAATGTGTCACAAATTGACTCATAGCTCTCCCACAACTCTGTATTTTGATAAAAGCTTGACTTGCAAACCTGGGAGGAGACACTGGGATCACAACTGGAGATCACAAATTACAGTAAGAAGTTGTTGCAGCAAATTCTGTTATCACATATGCCTAATGGAAAAGATGTCCTTAATGTCTGGTGGGTGCCCTGGTCACATAATCCATTTTGGCAAACGCCATCCATAGCGTCATGTTGGAGTCATATTGCTTTCTTCCAGCAGCAAGGGCTAAAGGTTGACTGAACCTATCAACTGTTGATGGGCAGGAATAAGACATCATCCATTTCACATGATTGCCCCCTCTGCACTGAAAGAATATAGTTTAGTTCTAGGCCGGCACATCATTGGTTTCCAAATAGAGTATGTGAAATGATTGACTATTGGATCCTTAACGTAATCTCCATAATAGCTTTTTCAACTCACTCAACTGTATGGAATGATGGCAACAAGACCTGGATCTTAAAACTTTTGCAATTTAATGATTTCTTATTTTTCAAATAGATTGTAACCATCAAAGCACTAGTCCTTATTCCCGAATGCCTATCACCTGGTCTGATTGTTCTCCAGTAGTCTCAAAGTTCACCTCTATTAAGTTAACAAAAGGTTTTCCCACCTTAGCATGACATTATTAACAAGTGCCTTTCAACTTAACAAGTAATTAGAAAATGGGAAGTAAAATTTGCTGAATGTTCAAGAATTAGGTGAAGTCTGAAGCCATATGACCAACACCCATCTTCAAATTCAAATTTTGTTTAGAACATTTTTAACAAGACATGGGACTGGAAGTGTGAATAACTTATCGTGCGTAAATTGTGCACTTGTTCAATTGTGCACAACTAGCTGCAGATGTGATGCCACTGGGTGCCACCAACTGCAGAAGTGCCTCTGGTCATAAGCTTAAGCTGAGACACAAAAGACACAACCCATGTGGGTAGTAGGTACGTCTACATCTGCAATCTACACCCCCCACACGTTCAAACAGAAGATTGAAGATTGAAGATTGGTTCTTGACTCAAATGAACTCCACTATTCTGGTCCCTGACAATGCTGTGTACAAATCTAATCAATTCTTGTCTTGAGATTCTGTACAATGCCAGACTGAAACAGTACCCATTGTCTCACTGATGATCCTGATCAGGTCCTGTTTCAGTGACGTCCAATTCTATAGCACTCTGGATTTTAGATAAAAATGAGCTGAATAGAATGATCATGGGCTAGTATGGATTGAATTGACTCAGAGGCTGGGTGGATGGATGTGAAACAGTTGACACTCAGCAGCAACTAGAGGCAGAAACCACTTCTTGCTGATGGGTGGCATTGTCTGGGACCACTGAAGAAAAGAGTTCGCATATAGGTAAAGGGAAAACCTTTACTTTGATGCTCAGATAATGACATGGCAACAAACTGTCACCGCTCATGTACACCAGTATCATCAACATATTTGTAAGTGACAGAACAGCAGGCACAGTATTCTAGAACTTATGCAACATCTGTAAGTAGATGGATCTGCTTAACAGCTTGTGTTAACAATTGGTCCAGAAGTCTGTGGAATGGTACACCAAAGAAGCATTAGCAAGCTAGTAATGACAAGGTCCCCTTCTTTACAAGCAGTTTATGCAGAATACTCAAAAGACATGTTCTTGACATTAAGGACCAACTATGAATAATAATATGAAATGTCAAAAACATCAGCTTGAAAAGTTATCAATTGTCAAGGCTATCACCACATTACAAATGCCACCTGCATGGACCTGGCACAGCAGCAACCCCTTCCACAAAGGCCACACAAGACAGTTATGTGTTAAAAATGTAACCCACTGATTATTATTATGAGCATCAAGAAGTGTACAGACAGAAAGTCAATCGATTACACCATGTGGTTCCCCAACATTATGCTCCTAGGTGATAACTTCAGGTTGTAGAGGCCAAAGAGAGGTTAACACACCCCTGGTTGTCCAACCTCCACCTTCTCCAGAATGATTTAATCAATCCTGGATAAGAAGCTCTTTACAACTAAGTAGCTCCCTCCTACAGGATCTATCCAGCTCTGAATCCAAAACAGGCATCACATCTTGCAATTTCAAGAACATCACTTGTGAGCTTTCTGAGCTTCACCAAGTCCAAATCTGCTAAAAAAATACAAAAGCCCTAACCACCTCACAAACTCCAATGTTTCTCGTAAGAACTATCAGATGTGAAGCTCTTGTCAGAAGGAAGCAAATTTTCTGATCCCATCATCATCTGCTTTCCACTGACCTGACTACGAAATTCTAACATTCCACCATGTCAATCCCCTGATCCAATAGACTGCACCCTTGCTCTCCACTAATGAGCACCCAACTCTTTCTCTATGTATTTCTTTCACCACTAGCACTGATTTCAGTGGAGCATATTGAAGTGTAAGGTGACAATATGTACAGGGAACGCCTTTAGACATGTTTTCAGTAGCTTAAAGGTGGTGGACTCAAGGTCCTCAGTTCTATATAGAACCTCGCCGTGAACCATTCCTGAGGATATCTGCTGATCGCTCAAGTGTTTGCAAATACTTGCGAAGATGCTTGATATATTCTGGATAAAGCTCCAGGTTGCAGTGCCCACCCCCCTTCAACCACAATGGCTCATACTTCTCCTGTGACAACTCATGCAATTGTTTCCCATGTGACCAGTCTACCACTTCATCCGATGTACCCTGCAGTTGACCAAGCTTCCAATCAGATGGACATTGAGAAGCAACTCTTCCCTGTTTCCAATTCTAGCAGGCCCAACTGCAAGATCTGAGGACTGCAACACCTTCAATCTCCTAATTCAGAAAGTGCCTGTGCAATGCATGAAATTTCTTGTAGGAACATTTTCCAGAGGAATTTTCCCTGGGTCTATAATGCCAACTGTTGTGAAAAGACCAGGGAAGAATAGTATTGTCCACAATTAATCCTCTTATGGAAAGGTTTCACAACATTGAAAAAATTACACTTATCCCAAAAAAATGTGGGAGGATGAACTCAGTAGGTTCAGAGGATGTCATTAGAACTCACATGCATCACCAGGACAGGGCACCTGACTGAGCCAATCTTGTCAATGTTCTGCACACAACCCATATACCAGACTATAGTTGATATTGGTAACCAGCACAACAGCTTCAAAATACTGGCTAAACAACTAATGCAACAAAACACCAGACTTGTGTGCTACTGAAAAGTCTGAGACCTGATTCTCACCTTGTAGATGTCAAACCAGTATGTGCGCTTCACAGGGTACATGACACGTAAACCTGAGAGGATAGGGCTGTGCAACACCACACCACGCAGGTTGGATTTCCGGGTTGCCAAATCCAAGGTAGGACCACTGCCAACTGATTGTCCATACAGAACCACATTCTCTTCTTGAACACCATAAGTGTGCTCAAGACATTCATAAGCTGCTTCTATGTCGGCATATGTATTCAACTCACTTGGCTGTTTGTTTGTACACACAGAAGACACAACATGCTGGGTGAGATGGGAAACTGCCAAAAGTTCATCAATCGACTTCAGAGAACCTTAACTTGCCACAAGGAGCACTGACAAAACCTGTTCTTTGCATATTTTCCATCCACAAACTTGTCAAAAACTTACATCTTCTGAGATATCTAGTCTGAACTATCAAACATTTAGTCCAGGGTGAACTTCAAACTAAATTAGGTGGTGATGAAAACATAGTTTCACAAGTATTGAGAACTCTCCATACAATTTAAGTCAATCCATATATGATTAGACATGTTATATCCAATCAATATGATCAGACATTCATTTGACAAAAACTGAACTAAGGAGTTCAACAAACAGCATTGGAAACAGATGCTTGTTAACCATCAACACAGCATTACAGGTGACAGTGGAGGGCGCTTATAGAGACACTGGGGTTCAGAGTGACACAGTTGCATTAGCAAAGGGTATAGAAAAACTTAGTCAATGGCAACTTGAACCTCATCCATTTCTTGGTTGCAACTAAGAGTGAGTTCCTACAGAGAGCAAAAGGAAGAGAATGAACCCAACCCAGTATTCCTTGAGCAGGACAAAAGAAATCAAAACAGAAGTTGATTACTAACCTTCCCAGTGGATGCTCCATAGCCTGAGTAGTCATACCTGTAGATTACAAAACAACCAAACTTAATCCACAAACTCCCAGATTATTTGATACCATTGGCACCAAGGTAGCCAGAATTAGGTCACCACAAACTCTATTTTGACCCCAATTTGCTATTTTTTATTCCAATTTCTGAGAAGTTGCAGATTGCTACAGTTGTTACAAACTTCACATCACCTTTTCTCTTTCAGTCAGCATACTCTTTCTTGTCTTTATGTAGTACAAATTTTCAGTTATTACTCATATCCCTTAAATTTATCTGTTCCCTTTCAGTTGCAATTTGGACATTAAACCTACATCCAAGATGCACACAGAATGCTTTTGGATGTTACAAAAAGTCCAGCATTAGGGAAAATAAGAAACGGGTTTTGCTACCTGGCTGCCTTAGAGCAAGATGCAAAGAAACCATCATGCATCTGTGGTGCAAAAACCCACTCAATGCAGGATAGAGCCAAAAATCCAGCTGTCAATCTCAAAGCTCTTTCTATCCCTCATTGCTCTTCCTCTATTTTTATGGTCTGTAGGCAGTGCATTATCTGTGCCAATCAGTAGAACACCTACTGATGCCCCATGAGTAACAAATATAGATACAACTGATCCCTCCTCCCTGAAAGGCCAAGTGCCTATATAAAGAGAAGGTTTAGAAACAACTACAATAGTTGCCTGTCTTGCATGAAAAGTGTTGCCCACTGTCTTCTAGAGATTCTTTGACAAATGCCAGCACCTCATATGACTCAGACAGAAAGGCAGACGGCAAACAAGATTGTCCATAAACAAATGATTGCAGGACATTGAGGAGGGGCCATTGAGATGCAGATTCATTACCATTGTTTACTTCTGGTTCTTAGTTTCTGGTATGATTACAGTACTGTAGCTATAAACTTTGCATGAACAACAGCAAGAACCCTGCACCAGATCATCATCTCCTGCTCCACTCACAGAAAACCTAGTACTTCTAGTTCATGAACTGAATTTCTAAACACATGCAAGCACTATTTTTGCTCTCTGAAACAGATGCCAACTGCTGATATATACTTCTCAAGCAGGACATCAAAGCAGATTCATTCCGATTCTTTACTTCTGGTCCTTAGTTTCCGGTATGATAATAGTCTTGTAGCTATAAACTTCTCTTGAACAACAGCAAGAACCCTGCACCAGATCATCATCTCCTGCTCCCCTCACAGAAAACCTAGTGCTTTTAGTTCAACATTTCTGCTGTCGAATATATACTTTTCAGCATCTAATCCCAAGCTTCTGTCTGGTTAAAAACTAAGCACAAAAACCAGACATACATTAACATAGAAGGGGGAAGAACGGACTCACCCAAGAACGTTGATACGCAGGTGGACACTGAGTTCAACGAACAGTTCGTGCATCTGGCCAAGGTCGGCAGCATTGCCGTGAGAGTAAAGCAGAGTAAGATTAGCAGTGGGATGCTTCACATAGAGCGCCACTATCTCGGTTCCTCGTTTAGTCGCCAGCTTCACAACATCCACATTGTCACGGGGCACCGCTTCCGACAGCTGCAATTTGCCTGTTACTTCATCCTCGATGACTTGATATGAAGGCGGTGTGGGAGGGAAGAACGCAAACCTTGCCGCCACCGACGATGTCACCGCTCCCATCTCTCTCCTACTGCACGTACGCTCTGTATGGAACTTCCACCAAGAAAACAGAAACCTCCACTTCCCCCTCGAATCCTCCGCAGCAACCAGTGCTAAAGGAGAGAAGGCGACAACGGATCTGATTCGTTTCACGAACTCTGCTGCTGCTTCACAAGAGCCTCCTCAACATCCCGCACCATGTCGCAAGCCGCTGCTGATCCACACCCCACGGATTGAAACCCTACCAGCCGCTGTATAGCGGCACACAAGACGGTTTTCGAAGAAGATTCGCTCTCCAGAGAGAGAAAAGGAAGCGCAACAAGACTGGAAGCCTGCGCAAGTCCTACAATCCAAGTACACTCCCTCAAACCCAAACCAAACCAAACCAAACCAAACCAGCAATGGTCCTCCTACTCCCTGCGACGGTGCCACAGACTACAAGCTCTCTTTCACTGGGGAGAGGCGGCCACAACGCGCGAGATCGGTGGCAAGAATGGGCCATGTACGCCATACACGTATAAAATACACCGAAATGTAAAATACTCGTCATGGTCCCTTGCACTAGTGTTGTGCAATTCTTCAGATTTTCAAAGAACCGCCGATTCATAAAAATATTCCACAAAACAGAGAACCTCTGGTTCTTTTTTCCCCTTAAAACAATCAGAATCGAAGAATTGGCTTGTTCCGGTTCTCCCCCAAAATCTAATGGTTTTCATGAAAGAACCAGCAAAGAACTGATGGTTCTCTGGCAGATTCTTTGACTTTTTCATAATCTGAAAACCACACTTATATGTTGAAACTGGTTCTTTGAATAGTTTGAGAACCGTCGGGTAAGTTTGTCTATTCTTGAGTTGATAACCCATGGGTATCTGTTCCTCATTCTAAGGACAGCTCAACATTGGTCGCTTGCAATCGAAAATATGGCACTTGAATGAATTGATCTCCAATGCCCCTCTATTGTAGGGTAAATCCCAAGGGTGAAGGCATTACCAATATAAGGACGTGTGAGGTAAGAGCCGGGCACAAGCCCAATTTCACAAATGCTCTCACTTGCATGCTTTCCGTGGTGTAAAAATTGATGCAACCTTCAGGGCAAGGCCTTTCATGTTTTTCTTAAAGCCCAATGTGAAAATAGAACACTTGCTCACACCCCGTTGCAAGGTATGGACTAAATACTAAGTGTTAGAAGGTGCCCTCCACATATACTACGAAATCTTGAGGAGGTTTTCAGTTTTGATGTACTCTTACAGAATTGCAAACTTCTTTAGGTTTCAGTATCTGGAATAAAGAGATCTGAATGTCATTTATGTTTAGCAAACACAGAATGTTCATTGAAGCATCATGTTTTTCATATGTTGTTTATTGTTTATTTGCTTTTGTTTATTGTTGGTGGGATATCCATGGCTGTTGGCAACTTTGAGTTAAGGATCCTTTATTTAAAATCAATGAAAGAAAGCCTACAGAAGTTAGTGCATTTTAATTAACCTCGTTTGAAGTACTAGTGTCATCCTATGTCCACTTCAGTACATTCCACACAAAGCCTCAAACAAAATGTTTCCATTAACTATAAATCAAGTTAGGAATTTTTAAAATTTTATTCAATCATTTCATTTTGAAAAGCTGTGGGTTCTTCTAAGGTGTGTGTGCAAGGAAAAGAGAGAAAAGAATTGGTCACGAGAATAAGGACAATCTCAAAATGTGCAAAATGTTTTAAAACATCGACAAGACTCATTCCCCAACTAATGCAAGCTTATGCACTTAACACCAAGTATTGTTATGCCCCCAAAGATAGTAGTAGTCAACCACTAGAATTTGTTTGCAAATGAGTTATATATGAATGAGGTCAAAATGTGATAATTGCTAACCTGTTCTCACTTTCTATTTTCTTAACCACCCAACCCCTCTTTGAACCCAACCCTTAGTTGTGACAAGAATTCCAACCTAATATCCAATAGGTAGCCACCAATTTAATGACCATGTTTTGTATCAGATGCCTAGGTTGTAGTCCCAATAGAGTTGACCTCCTTCTACTATGGAAGCAATCATGGATCACCTTGCATCCCCAATGTTGCAAATGAGATCACGTATGTCACAACTTCTAGGTGACATGCTTGATGGAATATACATGTCCATTTCATGAAGACGCTTATAACTTCATTTCTTATGGTTGTCATTTGCAACACATTGTTAAACTTGAAGCATGCCATATTGAATGCTTTTAGGAATAATAGACAAAAAATTGTGGATTGATAGAAGAAATCACTGTTGAAAATTGTAGTCTATTTTTGGACATGCCTTCGACTATTGCCTTTCAAAACAAAGCTTCCAAGTTAGAAAGTCCTATGCCTAAGGTGGGTACTCTAATTATGCCATAATGATTCCAAAGAAATGTTATCATGCATTAGGTCATTTATGGCTGGTTGATTCTAGCAGTTCCTGTTACTTTGTTGTAACTTGTGATATAGGAATTTAGGTTACTTCTCTGTTTCTCTGAAAAAGAAAATTGTGGCACCTTATCCCACTAAGTTAGCTTCTCCTATTCATTTGATTTTTGTTTCAAGAGCTTGGTATGGCATCCATCTCATTATTATATACTTTTTTATTTGATGTGTTAATAGAAAGGGTGCCAAGCCATAAATGGTGACGAAATCTAGCCTTCAGAGGTGACAATTTCTTTCATGGTTCAGCTTGAACAAAGGGTCTAAGCAATGGATGGAGCCAAGTGGACTCATTAAAAAAAAAATCCATGTTGGGTCATCCTGGTGGGCCGACCCACTTCACGCTACCAATACATAAGCAAATTGGAAGGAAGAAGAAACTTACTTAGAACATCCAGTCCAATACAGCCGACCCACTTGATGCTCACAGAAGGAGTTATACAAGTGCCTGCACAGCTGAATAATGCATGAATGATGAATCCCCACTGAATTGAAGAAATGGACACGAATATAGACATGGACTTATCACTGCTGCATCATGATACCATTCCATATTTACAGGTTCCAAGTTCTAACTGAAAGAGACAGAAGAAAGTGCTTGGGCTACTTGGACAGATGGGGTCCCTTCTTGTCATTGATGACTACTGTTGATGAGGAAGGAGCATTAGACTGGAGCTCCAACTTAATTGTTCAAACCTTTCAGCAAACTCTTCTTTTAATTTATCTGAAGGAAACGGGATTTTAGGAGTGTTGGTCTGGTATAGAGCTTTTGAACTAGTGAACTTTAAAAATGACACTCATTTTGATTTTGGGTATGGCTTCCAAATATCAACAAGCAGATATGTGCAGTACCTACTTCCCTGTATGGTATCAACAAAGTGCTTCAATCAAATTCTTACACCAATCAGTGACGTCTTTTCAAGCAAGTTTTCACAGGACAGTGACCAAAAAGAATTGGGTGTGAAATACACAAAGGGTTTTTTGGGGAATTTTTTTGCAAAAGCCTTTATATTTTGAGGGAAAAAAGTCAGAAGTTGTCATATTTGGACACTGAGTTCATGGAGGTTGATAGAACACAAGGGGATCCTAAAAAATTCACTTTGCTGGTGACATCTAGTCAAATTTGGCTCATTCCTCCTGTGGATGATCACCAGTCCACCTACTTGACAAAATTGGGAAAAAAAAAACCCCGATACCAATGTGAATAATGATATATGTGAATATATGTCGATACATTTGTATTGATCAAATACCAAGATCGTTTGATCATGGTATTGCTTGTTGTAACTTAAACGATCATGGTATTGCTTGTTGTAACTTTTGAGTCTAGCTGTGTATGTTCTTTCAATACTTAAACAGACTATAGCTACTAGGCAAAAACACAAGCAATCATGCACTCAATAGTACACAAGCAAGTATTGATTCTCAAATTTGCATGATTATAAAAGCAAATCTTTTCATATCTGTCAGCCATTAACACCTGATGCTCATGTGTCCATCCAATTGAACCTTATTTGCTCATATCCTGGAGAACAATGTCTGCACTGGGGTAGTATTGTTGAAGAGTTGTGAACCCTAACCCCAGGCTGGTAGGATTTTCCTTGGGCAACAAGTCCAAATGAAATTGGGAACAGAGCTCTTAGGCAAAAAAATTAAGTTCAACTGTGGCCAAAAAGAGGGGTCAACATAAAAAGTGGTATCGACACTATCTCTCTATTCTAGTATGCTTATCTAAACATGTTACAACTTACAATCTTGACTGCATTAATCTACACGCACCTAACTTCTTAGACTTAAAGCTTAGATGAATTAGAACATTGTGGAGTCACTCTCATTGAGCATGAACAAACTACCTTATGGCATTGCTATTCCCCATTCTCTCTGAAATCCCGAAAGTTTTCACAAGCAAGGATCCCATCTCTTGCAAGATCTTAGGCATCAAAAAATCAATGAGTTTCAATCCCAGCCCATGTCAAATGAATTGCTACCCATCCCCAAACACCAACCAAGGCACTCACTTCCTCAATATCACAATTCCCATCTCACTTTGCACAAATCCTCTAACTTTTGTATCACTCTCACCACTAGCCTATGACACAAACTATTATGTAGTACATTGTCTTTCCAACGAAGCGAAATTGCGAAAAACAATAATATGCACAAAGAGTATTCATTTATCCTGCATTTCAACTTACACCAACACTATCTCCCTACCAACAAAAATCCCAACATCAAATACCTAGCTCTTCTTCCATCTCTTGTTCACCATCCCCCCTTGCTTAATAGAGCCACCATCCTTCAAAAAATAACAACTCCTCATTCTTCAACAATCCCATCCACCAATTGGAACCTTGACATCATGAAGAACAGACACCAAAACCACACATCTAGCAAGCTCCTCCTCCAAACAAGGTGCCCACATTCTCCTCTTTCTATGAATGCAGACCTTGTAAACATAAAACAAAATAAACAAACATACATTATTTCGAATAACGCATGATCAGCATGCTCATAATAGTTACATTGCACCATCGATCGTTCGTTTAAGGCAGAAAGTGCTTAAGCTTTTTCACTTTAGGGTTCCTATTAGGTCACATATGTGGCCACTCCCAACATAGAAAATCTATGTTCTCATATATTCACGCCTCAAGTTGCATGGTAAATCTGCAAATCTCATTTGGCTCTTTGCCAAACTTGACCCCTATTGTCCTTGAGAACACATATTCTTATTCCATTATCCTACTCCTAACAACTATTTTCATCTTTGTACCCAACAAACAAATAAAAACCTTCCCAGGTAACTAACAATGATTTCTTCTTTCCTGGTTTCGCATTTTCACATACACTTCACCCTCTTCGAACGAATGAAACATGATGCGCCCTTTTCTTGTTGCATACGTTTGTTTTTGTTTCTCATATGCATGATCAACATTCTCCAATAAAGATTCATGAAGTTTAATAATTAACTTCATCTTAACTATCATGTGCAATGTTAAGTCCTCAGGATCAACTTGATCATTAACAACATGTGTTAAATTATTCAATTGATTATCAATGTTTAACCTTGAAGTTTTCCCCATCAGAATCATATATAATGAATATCTAGTGTTTGATTAAATACCACAACGGTATCCAAAGAGTATCTTGGGGACTTGAATATCCCATCACTATATGTTTTCAATGGATACAACCATAAGTCCATTTTAAAGTTTGTATCATCCTCTCTGCCATTCCATTACATTGTGGCCATTAAGGTTTGTTGGATTTAATCTTGATCCTTGTTCATTAACCACATGCCCCAAGAAAACAATCTCCCGAACTCCATAATAGTATTTTCCCAAGTTCAACTTTAGTTTAACAAACCTCAACTTTTCATAAACCAATTTGAGGTGCTCTAAATGTTCATTCCAATCACTATTACAGATGTTGACATCATCCACAAAAATTTTAAGGAATTGGTCACTCCATTATTTAAATACTTCTGACATGGTCCTAAAGAATGTGTTTGTTCCATTCTTCAATGTGAATGGCATCACATTCCACTCAAAAAAACCTTGTTTTGGTGATTATAATAATCTTATGGACATCTTCATCCACCATCCTGATTTGCTAAAACCTAACTGTAAGTCCAAAGCAGAGAACCATGAAGACTTCCCATGTTGTGTCAATACATTTTCTATCAAAGGCATGGGAAAAGAATCTCATTTGGTCTAGGCATTCAAAGGTCGGCAATCACCACAAAACCTCCTACTTCCATTTTTCTTTACTAGAAGCGTGATTTTGCAAACATATTTGGACATGCTTTTGTGCATCTTTCCCAATTACACAAGTGTTTATATCTAGTAGTTCACCTTAACTTCTTCCCAAAAGGAAAATCTTCCAAGAATAATCCTACAAGGCAAAAACCCTTGTGTATCTATTGTGTGTTCTCCCATATTATAGATGCCCAATTCTCCTTTATGCCAAGCAAAAATATTTTGATATTTTTGTTGGAGATCAAAAAGTTATTGGTTCTGTAGCTTTATCAATCCAGGATTGAATTGGATCCTAAAACAAATTTCCATCCATCTGTTGCCATCTAGAAATACCTCAATAGAATTGGATGAATTCCCAAATTTTGAATTATGAACAAACAATATTGGGTTGAGAACAGAACATGCAATTCGTTCATTTTTTTTCTGCTTCTACCCATTGGATCCAATTTTGATAATTGTCATCTTTTGTCGATTATCCTTCCAACAATTGTTGATGTTGTTGTTGGAAAATCAAATTTACCATTTAAGTTGGGGTTTCCACCTTAATTGGATCATCCAACCCCTAATCCATCAGATCTTCCATAAGCAACGTCCTTTCATGCAAGATCTTATCATGATTATCTTCTGTTACACTTTTAGACTCATTCATGTTAGAGTTAGACTCTTGATCTTCATTTGGATTATTAAGGACAAGTGTTTCCAATTGTGGTTGCTCCATTAATGATAAACCCTAAATTCTTTCCACAATATCTTTGACATGGTGTGAAAGTTTTTGCTCACTTATAGGTTGCAACACATTGATAATAGTCAATGGTAATAGTTCAACTTCCATACTTGGTCCATTCCGCACTTGAATTACTCCTTTTTCCACATCAACCACTGCACCTATCTTCATAAAAAAATCCAAGCCCAAGAAAACATCATAACTATTAATGTCCATAATAAAAAACATTATGTTACACTAAACATTCCCAACCTTCACAAGAATGTCTATGATTCTACCCAATGCCCTAGTGACAATACTAAATGTGGTTTTGTAGCTCTTATTTCCTGACACCGAATGCACAATCCCTAATTCTCGAACAATGGTTGTAGCCATCATTAACATAAATGCAACTATATCTACAAGTCCTTTTATCAAATTGTTGTGCACCTCAACTATTAGATGCACCCTTGTGGTTTCTATTGATGCTTACTCATTTTATGGTGGGTACAATAAGAAATGTAGCAATGTGACTTGTTGAGTTTCTTCATCCTTATGCTTTCTAGCTAATTTCACCGAACCTTCAAGATATTCCAACTCACTAGGAACATTTAGAATTGTCTCCAAAGTAATAAATGATATCTTGCCTTTCAAAAAGTGGGTAAATATTTTGGACTCAGTAGTATTTGTTATTTCCCCAATCCTACTTTGTGCTCCTACACCATTCTTAACTAGATCTTCCTCATTTCTATCAATTTCAGGAGAAACAATAGGAGTTTGGCAACTTGGTACTCTTGTTCTTGAAAACACATTATTCTTCACTCCACATAGTTTGTTTAATTTTGTCAATGTGGCCTCCTCATCATTGATTAGTACCTCAAGTAGTTGGTAGTGGCAAAAAGACTTCTTCCATTTTTTTCCAACAATGCTCTTCAGTATGACTTAATCTGAGACAATATGAACATTTGAATCCACAATTCTCCATTTTATTCCCTCCTCTGCATTTACCACACTTGGGTTTCTCGAAGAATTTCAAACATGAAGAAGCACTTTGTCCCATCATATTGCACAATTGACATAAACTTGAATTATTTGGAATTTTAGGTTGAGCCAATTCCTTACCATTGGATCACTTAAATAAATTAATCAATCTCTCATTTAGAGCATGAATCTACCATTTTGTTGATGTTTTTCTTTCATTCATCTCATCCTCTTGTTCATCCTTCAAAGGTTCAAAAGGCATCTCTCCTATCTCACCCATAACCTTCTCCACTTCAATGGTTGAAGCCAAAAACTCATCCATGTTCGTATAAGTGCATACCACACAAAGTTTTGGTCTAAAATGTGCTAGAAACCACCTCTTCCTTTTAGCATCCAAGATCCTTCCTCTCACAAATAGACATTCCAATCTATTATAATAATTTAAAACTTGTTGTTTAGGCTTTTATTTGATAGTGTCCATTTTCACTCTCGAATTTTTTCCATCATACACCTCTACTTGGCCAACATTTGAATCCACAAGGTTTGGCAATCTAGTAGTGTAGGGTTCAACCTCTTGTACCAATCCTTGGCCTTCCTTCGTAGGTTGAGTTTAGTAATTTTAAAGAGCTTCTTTTCACCATACTCATGAACCTTTATTGCCATCTGCAGTCTTTCTGCCCAAACAAACATGTCTTCTAACTCTTTTCCCCATAACAATTCATCCATCCCCGTAAGGCTAGTCATCTTGATGAAAACAAAAATTCCTAGCAAGGAAAGATTTATTTTAGGTTATTTATTTTAAATACCTCTTTTTTTTTTCTAATCTCACTTGCCCTAATTATGTCGTCAACTGTCCTAATATTAAAACATATAACATTATTTCCAACAAATCCCCAACCCAATTTGCCATACAAACCCTTAGAGAACATCTAACATAAAATATGCGAATTCTTGCCTACATTATCCTTATAAACTTATCTCCAATTCTAATCTTGTTGTCAATCTCAGGTCTGTAAAACTAAACACAACAAGACTTTATTTCTACTTCTATTGGAACCCATATATCCCCCAATCTAGGCATAGAAGGATTCAATTCTCTAACTATTTGTTGTTGTTCAATACTCTCCAAAGGGCCATGAAATAGTGTAAAAGAACCTAGCTTGTTGGGTTTGTACAAAAGACCACTGCCTTCCATCAATCCTTGATTTGGTTTTAATCCACAATGCAACTTTCATGAAAAATCTTGATTGCATTACTCCAATTGCAAGGTCTCCAACTTTAGTAATACTTGGATCAAATCCAATTATGATTGTTGATGTGAATCCAATGATTCAGATAACCATTATTCCAACACTAGGTTCCCTTGGAAATGCAATCTCATCAAATGATAAAATGCCACTCCAATTTCTAAAATTCATGATCACCATTCAAACAAATAAGGGCTTCTATATTTCATTATCAAAGAACACATGTTGTTTTTTTTCAACTATGGGGATAAGATCTTGAAAAGTAATTGGCGTAAGTGAAAATATTTGTTCATTTGAACTATCCAATTGCCATCTAAAATTGAGTCCAGCATCTTGACACAGTTTCCAACACAACAATTATGAAAATTGTTTAATAGCTTTAATTCTAAGAATTTTGTTTGCTACTTGAAACAATACTTCAACACTAGGTAAAAAAAATGGGTAAAGTGATCAGGAGAGTTAACACAATGAGGTATTTAAATATCTCCCACTATGGGTACTTTTTCAATCCTCAAGAAATGAGATCCAGAATTTTTACACAAGGTATGTTGTGAAATGGAATTGGCATTGGAATCGTTCTATAATCTACCATCCACTTGGTCCATCCTGCATCTTGGTCTAGGTTTGTGTCTTGGAGATGAATCCATTGTGTGTGGTTTTAATGGCAATGTCACCTAGTTGTGCTTTTACTGGATCAAAACCTATCACGATAACTACACCAAAACTCACAATCCTTGATACTACTAAGCCAACTTGTGGGGCTTCTAAGATATCTAGTTCATCAAAATTTCTATGGGCCTGCTCATGAATTTCTTGAATATCAGTCTTGATAACACAAGTATTTTCATTTGAATTAATCATGATTAAATGATTAAGTTATTCTTGCCTTACACTGCATCACATCTTATTACATATTTGTTTCATACTAAACCTATTCTAATACCAAAAAAAGGGGTCAACATAAAAAGTGGTATCAACACTATCTTGTTATTCTAGTACTCTTATCTAAACCTATTACAACCTACAACCTTGACTACATTAATCTACACAACCCTAACTTCTAAGACTTGAAGCTTAGGTGAATGAAAACATTTTGGTGTCACTTTCATTGATCACTAGCAAACTACTTTATGGCATCGCCACTCCCCATTTTGTTTAAAATCCCAAAAGTTTTCACAAGCAAGGAATCCCATCATCATCATCCCAAGATCTTAGGCATCAAAGAATTAATGAGTTTCAATCCCAACCCACAACAAATGAACTACTATAGATTCCCATCCCATAATGCCAACTAGGGCACTCACTCCCTCAATATCACAATTCCCATCTCACTTTGCACAATGCCAAAAAAGGTGTCACTCACAAACCCTTTAAGTTCTGCATCACTTTCACCATTAGCCTATGACACAAACTATTATGTAGTACACTATCTCTCCAACACAATGGAATTGTGGAGAACAATAATATGCACAAAGAACATTCATCTCTCTTGCATTTCAACTTACACCATCACTATCTCCCTACCAACAAATATCCAGAAATCGACTACTTAGTTCTTTCATCTTTTATTCACCAATCCCCCTTGCTTAATAGAGCCGCCATCCTTCAAAAAACAGCAGCTCCTCATCCTTTAGCAATCCCATCCACCAATTGGGACCTTGACATTATGAAAAACAAACATCGAAACCACACAACTAGCAAGCTCCTCGTCCAAACAAGGTGCCCACATTTTCCTCTTTCCATGAATGCAAAACTTAGAAGCATAAAACAAAGCAAACAAGCATTCACTATTTCGAGCAACACATGATCAGCGTGGTCATGAATAATTACATTGCACCATCAATTGCCAGTTTAGGGCAAAAAGTGCTTAACCTTTTTCACTTTAGAGTTCCTTTTAGGTCACACAACTACCTGCAGATAAGGAACTTATGCCCAGTTGAATAGCTGGGTTTATAACAATGGTTTTCCCACACTAGACCAACACTAACTTTTACCTTTAAAATTTATACATTATGAAGACTACTCTTCTCTTCCTGTTTTTCTCCCTAAAGGAAACATGTTCTTTTTTGTTTCAGTTAGAAAATAAGTAGAAGATTAAACCCCTTAGAACATTAATTACTTCTTATTATTTTGTGATCGATTCAACTCAATCAGCTCATTTCCACCTGGCCTTCTCTAAGAGCTGGAGCTAACATTCTCAACTCAGGGTTCTCAAGGTTGATTGTGATAGTTAATTGTCACATTGCATCTGCATCCCCAAATTTTGTAATGCAAGTTGCACACAAAAACTCCCTCCCTCATTCAAATCAGCAAATAAAATTGTTCAGGATCCACTTGACCCACAAGAGATAGAGGAGATTGAGGAACAAGGACCAAGTCAGGTAATTTGCAATTAGGTCCTTTACAGTTTGTACATATGATTCATGCCCCAGATTCCAATACATCAATCAGTGAAGAGTTGGGGCAACTTCCAACCACCGACTCTCATCTAGATTAGATAGAAGACTTCATACCCAAGTGACTCACAGTCTTCCCTTGCAATAAAATTTAATAATCTGTTTGAAAAAGAAAAGTATGGTGAAGCCTCTGTCTTACAACTTACCATGGCACCCACTCTCTGATTCTTGAATAACCTTTGAAATCCCATTTGGTTGTAGGTGCCATGAAAATTTGGAGAAGAACAAATATTACAAGTTGAGCAGTATGGCAAATCCTACCATGGCTGCTGCTGTTGTGGCCCAGGAAAAGCAGGTATCTGCATCTGTGGTGCTCGTGGCCAGGTCACATTTATTGGTCATTCTGGCTACTTATCCTTGGAAATTATTAGGCTTTTCTATTGGAAACCCATTGCAGGGAGCTTCTAGCTAGGAGCACGCCATTGGACAAGAGCTTCCTAGTTTATATTAAATATTTTTCTGCCTTCTCATATTTTTATACCTCTAATATTTATTGCACGTTCCAAGTCACTGGTTGGTTGAACCTCATACCTCACTCTCTTTTTTTGTCTGGCAACCCATAAGCTCAGCACTCGTGTACAATCAGTCTGGTAACTGGATCGACCATGCTAGTTATCGTGAATCGTCTCAACACCCTGTTAGGTCTGTTAACTGGATCAACCATGCTGGTTATTGTGAATTGTCTCAACACCCGTGTGTGCACCTCCATCCACCATTCACCTATACACTCTTTGCTGGCTCAACATAGTCCATTTCAGCCGCTGGGAAAGTTAGAATGCTGGAGCCCAAGAGAACTCTTTAGGAAGCAGGCTTTTTAGGCAACCACCTGAAACTATGAACCATAGCTTAGCTAATGAGTCCAGAATGTCCTGTTCCAAAACTTCAGTGCACATGCTGTCTTACAAAAACAGCCAAGAATGTTCCCTGGAGGGGGCAGACAATTCCCCCGTCTTTGAAACTGTTTCTGTTTTGGCATTTTAGGTTGGTGCAATCTCAGCTGCTGTGCGGTTGGCTTTTAATCTGTCTACCTGTCAACATTCTTTCTTTCAAGGGAATTCATGATTATCGAGGCACCCTTTTGTGAACAACACAGAGGATGGGAGAATTGCATGAAGCAATTGCTGATGAAAATTGATAGCCCTCTTGTTGAACATCTCTGGTACAAAGTAGGCTGCTGTCTCTACAATTATTTTGTGGGTGCTCACTCAACCCCACACATCTATATATTCTACACCATGGGACACTCTCTGTATATATAGACTGAATCAAACACAAATGTATTTGTTTTCACAATATTTCTGTTCACAAACACTCAACACCATTGCGGTGTGCGGTTCTCTCTTTTTCAAAGAAAGAAGTCTGGTATTTAGCAGGGTTGTCAGGTTCCCTGCCAAGGTGGGTGAGAACCGGTGGTTCCAGTTTTGATTCTTGGGTACCCAGATTAATCAGATCAAAAGTTTGAAGAAAAATGTTAGGAACCCGAACTGGCCTCTGGCTAGAATAGAAACTGGTCACTAAACTGACTTTATCCCAGGTCCGGTTCTTCATTTTCTTTTTCTTTTTCTTTTATTTTTTTATTTTTTTATATTTTGGTTGGGGTTAGAAATGTTGTTAGTGTGAGAAGCAATTCAGGTATAGATTAATAATTAATTTTGAGGGTGGACTGGGAGGCTAGCCTTAGTCCAATGTAGTTGTTACTTTCGGAGCATAGCTCAAGTATGCATTTTCTTTTTCTTTTGGTTTAGGCATTAAGCATATAGTTGATAGAGATTGTCACTTTTCATTGGTTGTGAAGTGCTAGTAACTTCTTTTTAAATGCAGTTTGAGCTATGTGTAAGTAGGTAAAACTAGACCCACCTAGAATTTTATTTTATTTTGAAGAGCCAAGAACCATGAGTCTTGAAATGTGAAGAGTTCAGTCCACACGTAGACTAAAGGTGCTAGCAAACCCCCAC
>Ga0116231_10001788_pt1 | contig 44688 bp, 36 predicted proteins | sample S1TSphgellanicum_2_FD_89695 | JGI IMG/M metagenome (GOLD analysis project Ga0116231, IMG submission 89695) | Host-associated microbial communities from peat moss isolated from Minnesota, USA - S1T2_Fd - Sphagnum magellanicum MG | ecosystem: Host-associated > Plants > Peat moss > Unclassified... | reverse complement strand
TGATTTAAAACCCTAAACCCTAAACTTGGAGTGATTTAAAACCCTAAACCCTAAACTTGGAGTGATTTAAAACCCTAAACCCTAAACTTGGAGTGATTTAAAACCCTAAACCCTAAACTTGGATGAATTAAAAAACCCTAAACTTGGGGTGATTTAGAAACCCTAAACCCTAAACTTGGGGTGATTTAAAAACCCTAAACCCTAAAGTTGGAGTGATTTAAAACTTGGAGTGGGTGAAACTTTGTCAAGTACAACAACAAAGCCCATTTTTTTGCTTCTCTTGAGTCCTCCCAGCTCTCTCAAATCTTTCTTTGCATTCATATTTCAAAAGGCTGGGGTATTGTTGTGAGATCTCAATCTTGTAGGCCATCATGCATGGTCTCTACCATTGCCACCCACATATTCTGCATTCATTTATCCATGGGGCCACGGTCTAGCCAATGGCTACCACATCTTTTGGCATTACTTATCTGATATGGGCTTATGTCTCTACCATTTCCACCACATCTTTTGCCACTTGCCTAGTTTTTTTCTATGGCATTCAAGTGGCCCCCATTAGCATGTCCACCATTCTCACATGTTCTATTGTGGGAATTCCCAATTGGGATGTTGTGTTAATTGGTTCTTGGTTTCTCAAAGAATCTTTGATTTGAAATGCACCCTCAAAAATTGCATAGCTTGGTTCCCTTTTGGTTTGCTTTTTTGCTTCTCTTCTTTTCTTGTTGGATTTACACTCCTTTCCTTGAGAGATGACATTAGGGTTTTACACGTTCCATTTGTCTTTTTTTTCATCTCTTACCCTTTTTAAAAAAAAAGGTTTTGGACAAAGACGTTCGCCATGTAAGGATATCCCTAAGGTTATTACGTGACTTTTGGGATTTTTTCTTGATGTTTTGTTCAAAAGTCATATTATTTTTTGAAAAAATTCCTCATTCTCAAGCTTTCAACATCAATTGGTTTCTTTTTTATTTGATTTTCATTTAGGCTCTTGCAAGGTTTTTGAATTCAAGGTTTTAGAGTGTCTAAAGGCTCACCTAGTTTTTCTACAATCCTCTCTCCCCATCTTTAGAGGGGGAATATGCCTCAATTTTGTTGAGATAATTATCTCAAAGTGGAGTTGGGGGGCTTGTGGCACAAGTTCATTACCTTCAAATTCTTGCAAGATCATTATCCATTCATATTGGAGGCCACATGGACTAATAGTTTAGGTCTACTTCCCCAACAAGCCCATTAAAGGTTGGCTTGTGACCTTTTTCTTCCAATAATGTAGGTTTTCATTTTTCTTCTCAAGTAGTTTTTTGAAAGGGGGAGTTGATTGTTTTAGGATACCATTTAAGAGAGTTTGCATTAACAATTTTTTTTTAACATCATCTTTCACGAGAAGTTATAATTCTCATTATGCTTGCTTGAGATCTCAGATAAACTTGAATTCAAGTGCTTGGATCTTCACTTGCCCAATCATTTCATCATTTTATGTGATTTCATACATCTTTTCTTTAACATTGCACATCAAGTTGCCCCCCGCCTCTCCCCATTTGATAATTATTGGCCTTGCTTGTTACATTTGTGACTAACCTAGAGACTTAATGGGATACACCTTCTTCGATGCTCCTATGGTGGGGAGCACATTGCAACCCACAATGTGATTGAATGTGCTTTTGCTTCTGTTGCCAAAGATATTGGGTTTCATGTTTCGTGTGAACAAACACATATTTTATCGCCATCCTTGTAATCAATCTTTTGTGCCAATGGATCAATATTATGTTCTTCATGGATGGGGTCTACATTTTAATTAATGTCATTATTGTTGATTTGACTCAAGCAAATTTAATTTTGCAAGTTGCCATTGCTTGGGGCGTGACAATAATGATTGTGGCCTCAACAAAGGACAAGATATAATACGATCGGTACCTCAAAGATGTGTTTCTTCCTCCACCAATCAAGGTGTTTGGGTGCTTACATTATTAGACTCACAATTTTCTTCATTGATGTGTTAACATGATGTGATCCACTAAAAGTTCTAGGAGGCCTTTTTCTAAACTTGATGCTTTTTCAATTTTCTTATCCATCTTTTGTTTCAATTGCTTCATGTAACTAATGAGAGGTTTAGATTATAAGTTGTTTTTTTATTGCAAGCTTGTTTGTGCTTTTGAGTGTCATCTCATTGTTGGCCCTCTTTTGTTCCTCCCTTTCCCTTTCCAAATGGGTACTTTTCCTTTTTCATTTGGCTAGCTTTCATCATCTTTGATTTAGTTTCAACTTGCTTTTAAATTTGAAGTTTCAGTAGTGATTAAATTTTTAAAACTTGATGGAACCTTTGGTGCAATTTTGCAAAATAGTTCTTCAAATTTCTAAACCTCAGTTCCAATTTTTTTCAAAAGAATTTCAGACTCATGGTTTAGAACTGTGTGCGATTCCACCTTACCTTCACTTACCTTCCTGATAGTATTATGGTTCCAGCAATAGACTGCTTGCATTGTTGGGTCCAAGGTCCAATTCCAGCAAGAGGCTCATCCAGTTCAAGTTCAGATTCCAGCAGCAAGCAAGGTGAACTTGCATCTTGAATTGCCCAGAATCAGACTGAGAATCAACCTAGAACCCAAAACCAGCTAACACTGATTCGAAAACTAGACACTGAACTACTACTTCATTGCCAAATAGTCATATCCTAAGTTCAGAATCCTACACAAGCCATGAGACAGAAGCTTTAAAAGCCCAATGGGTTCAAAAGAATATGCTGCAAGTTGAACAAAGATGGAATCCTACCTTGATTCTTCTACCCCTTCTCATTAGATGCTTCACTCGTGAAACCCAAAACAATAGATTCTGAAATGTGCATGACATTGTCACATTTTCAGCTATGCTAGTAAAAAGAAGAGTTTCAGTAACTTTAAAGGCTACAGCCAGACTTCCAGAGAAGATAAGCTACCATTCAAGACAAACAGACTCCAGACTAAATGGAAAATAGAACTAGAAAAGTGACCTCAAATACAATACAAACCAAAGACTGATGAAGCATTTCTGTGCATTTTTGCAACCATGCCAGGGACTGGCCATAGTACATGCATTTGTGATTTCAATGTGGTGATCCTACATGGTTGAGCCTTATTGGAGTTGTTGGAATAATGTACCTGTCATGCATGTGCTACTAGATTGGCACCCGACACAATCCAAACTAATAAAGTCACACACAAAAACATGCACACAAAAAGATGCCAACAACAGAGTTGATGGACAAATGGAAGTGCAACTTGGAGAGGCCATAAATCCACCTGGTAGATTGCATTTTGATGGTGAAGACAGTTCACAAGCTCAGATGCCCAAGCTTCTCTGCTCCTGGCCAGGGACCAAGAGTTGCAAAAATCCAAACACAGTATCAACTACATTTCATTGGCACTGGGTAAACAGTAGTGCCGCACTTGTGATGTGCTTTCTATCAACACAGTTTATCTCTTGATCACTATCTGAAACTATGGCCACAGGGTTTAAAGTACCATAAACATTATGATGCTTGGAAAAAGAGAAATCCTAGTCAAACTCAGGAAGATTATACAGGCCATCTGTATCAAGCTAAGTTAGACTATTTGGGTGAAGGTCCACTGAGCTGGTGGAACTGTTCTCAGTCACTGAGTTCTCTTCCCAACACCTACAAGGAGAAAGAGTGTCTAATTTCCATAAAGCCAGGGTGCCTTTTTTCCTTCTATAATCACATGCTCGGCATCAAACTGAGGGTAGAGTCCAGAAATGGGTCTGATGGTTTTAGTTGAAAAACACACCCAAATGATAAAGCAATCCTCCCACTGTCATGATTATTGACCCAAGAAATTAAATAAAACATTGAGACCAAAACAAAAGAAACCACCAAGAAAGGAAAAAAAACAATGAGGAGAAACCCACACGAGATATATAACAGCACAAAAGCAGCAAAAAGACTTACAGGCCAGATGAGACTTGGAAGAAACCAGAGTGAAAGTCAAGAGCAAGGTCCAACCCTTAAAAAAGAGACAGCACAAGCAACCAGTGAGTGCAAAAAAATAATACCTCCCTCATTGAAAACCACCACTGACACCTGAGAGAGAGAGAGAGAGAGAGAGAGAGAGAGAGAGAGAGAGAGAAACAACCCTTCACATTGCAGACCAGAATCCCACAATAGTCAGACAAAAGAGTACAAGAGTCATATTACCCTGTTTTAGATAACAATAATGAACAGTTCTTCAACAACTTGCTTGGCCCCTCTCCCTCTCACCAATTGTGGCCAGAAAACATTGAGCTTTATGTTACAAATTCAATGCAGCCATCAGGCAACTGGATTTTGGAATTCTTCATGGCAAGTCCAACCCGTAGCAAAGTGGGCAACTGACTGACTGAGACTGACTGGCACCCACCCATACATTGCACATGCAACACATACAAAAGTTTAAGCCAAAATTGTATCTGACTCTTAGTTGCATTTAAACAGGTTGTGGGCAGTAGTCACATTACCCTGAGCTAGGAGAGCCCACTGACCAACAGGCAACAAGTAATTTTCAATGACCTTAGGAAGCATCCCATGATTTTGCTGGTGAATGGACACTTGCACCAACCGAGCGCAAGTTTTCTCTTTGATTGAAAATAGCTCCGAGGTCTACCCCTGGACCCAATGATGCAAGACTAGCCAAATCTCGTTGAGACAGTGTCCGTCCCATGCCTCCAGCAGCAGCAGTCATTCCACTCGGAGCTCCACCGACCCCCAAGAAGTCATGTGTAAATCTGTCACTTCCATCTTCCCCCCTTGTTGAACCACCAAGGCCTGGCAGCATGGAAGAAGGCTGGCCTCCCATGCCTTGAGACATGGGACCTCCTCCTCCCCCAGAGTGGTATGGGTTGTTGTTATTGTGGTGGTGCGCCATGACATCATTGGGCAACATCCGATGATGATGATGATGATTATTAGGAGGCTGCATCATTCCTCCTGTGACATTTCCAGAATTGGGTCCAAACATGGATGGCATATTGCTCAAGGGTCCTACAAACAGACCAGCACCTCCTGATAATGAATTCATGAAGTCCTGCATCCCTGCTGCTGCTGCCCCCCCCACATGATGATCATTTGTTGGCCTTACTTGGCTCCCTCCAAAGTTAGATGGACCCATTGATGTGCCCACACCCAAAGGACCTCCTCCTGAAGATATGTCAATTGGCCGTCTGATCTGCTGCTGCTGCTGCTGCTGCAAAGACTGCACCATGCTTAACTTGTTGGGTGGAAGCTCGACTGTGCCCCTGCCTTGATCTTGCATTCGTTGTTGTTGGCTTTGCCAAAATGACATGGAATTTGAATCTCCCGGCACACCCATTCCACCAAAACCTCGTAGCAAGGATGAAGAACTACTAGCAGTTGCACCCATCTGTGCTGCTTTCTGTAGCAAAGCTGTTGCAGACATTTGAGCAGTTGCTGTGTGCTGCTGTTGCTGCTGCTGTTGTTGCTGTTGATGATTGAAGAGCATAGATACTGAGGGTACACTGCCTACCCCGTCATTATAAACTGAGGAGGAACAACTTGACAAGCCTGCAGAGAGGGATGAAGATAAAGACAATCCTGCTGTTGCAGAGCCTCCTCCTCCTCGCTCTGTTTGACTGGCACCAGCTGTGAAGTCTGAAAACCCAGATATGCCCATCCCCCCCTGCAGCAGCATGCTTGCACCAGCACCTGCAGTGTTTGCTGGAATATTATTATTAGTGCTGCTGCTGCCTCCATGCAACCCTGGCATTGTCGACCCTGGAGCAGATGAAAACAGATGTGCAAACAGGCTCCCGGTTCCAGATGAAACCATTGGTAGAAGAAGTCCACTAGATGAGGTGGGTCTAGGGGCTTGTGGAAGATCATATTCAAGAGGATTCAGAATTGCAGGCTGTAGTCCTGCTGCTCCTCCATCATGCATAGCCACCTTCGGAGGTTGCATCAGAAAAGGAGAAGAAGAAGAAACATCTGAGGCAGCAGGAAGCAACTGCACCTGTTGTGAACCAGGAGCTGGAAGTCCCCCAGCTGGTCCTGGACCAGATCCTAACCATAGTGATAGCCTAGGACCTGGTGCACCTGTGGCAGGAGCAGCAGCTCCTGCATTCCCAACAGATTGACCCCATCGTGGTGGCAGCAATGAAAGCCCAGCTGCTTCATGCCCTAGCCGTCCTAAACCTCCCATGGATGGTGCCAGAGGTGCTTGCCTCTGCATTGATCCTGATCCTCCTCCCCCCCCAGTGGCAGCAGCTATGGATACCAAAGAGTCTGCACTCACCCGGCCCAAATTCATGTTGTTTCCATGGTGAGGAGAGGAGGTCAAGCTGAGTGTGCCTGCAAGGACTGACATGGAGCCACCTACCTGAGTCGCCTGCATCATCATACTACTGCTGCTCATCATGTCTCCACCACCACTGCCACCATATTGTTTGCCTGCTGAGACTCGAGCACTCTCCTCTGCCAAGGCATCACAAAAGGCTCGATGGGTGATGAAACTGTCTCTCCTGCATGCACCCAAGCTCCCGCACAACATCATTTTCAGATCATGCAAAACTTCCCCCATCAACAAGCAAGCAAAGCATTTGCAGGTAACCCTTATTGCAGCACTCCGTCTCTAGGGTTGTGGAATGCAAACCTACTGAACAGCCTCAATGTGCAATGCACAGAGAGAGAGAGAGAGAGATGGATGTGAGCTACCGACCTGGAAAATAGGGTTCCACAATCGCAGCGGTACTCTCGAGTGCCGCAAGTTTTGGAATGGGCTTTCCAGTCGGATTGAACAGCATATCGCTTGGAGCACTTGTCGCACTTCCACTTCTTCTCGCCGTGCTTGCGGCAGAAGTGCTTCTTGATGCCAGTCAAGTCGCCCAGAGCGCGCGACGGGTCGTGATGCACACAGGAGGCCTCAGGGCAGATGTAGACGCGCTTGCGGATGATCTCCTTGCTGCTCCGCTGCCTCAACTTCCAGGGCAGATTGTGGCCCCGTCGGTGTAACTGCAGGTTCTGGTCCCGCTGAAACCCTTTGTTGCAAATCTCGCACACGAAGCGATTGGTCGCCATCAATGTCTTGGGCGACAGCGCTACTACCTCCGCCTCCGGGTCTGGAGTTCCAGGCAGATTCCGCTTCCGCTTCTGTCCTGGTCCAGGAGGTTGCCCACTGGAGACGGTGGTGGTTGTGGTAGCAGGCGTTGCTGCCGGCGGTGCTGTGTTGCCATCATCTGTTGTGCGAGTTCCAGACGAGCCGCTTGCTTCCCCAGCTGATGCGCTGCAGGTTATGTTGGACAATGTCATCTCCCCGACAGCGGCACTTCCGCCTGCACCCAACTGCTGCAGCTCTTCACTCCCACTCCCCAACCCCTATCCTTCCTCCTCCCCTGCAGCTCCTGCTACGGCCACCACCACATGCTCACCTCCTGCACCACAGCCACCACCACCTCGTCCTCTGCAGCAACTAGCAAAGTACTACGGCTGTCGACGTTCTTCGAGCCTTCTTCCCTGCCATCTTGCCGACTTCTAAATCCCGCCTGCTGCACCCGGCGGCCTCATACTAGTTCTAGCAGCTTGCTCATACTGATCAAGCTCCAGGGCGCTAGCTGCATCCAAATCATCAGGGCGAGGCGCGGTTCCTCTTCATCCTCATCATCATCATCCCGCCCCCAACAGCTCCAGCTACTATACTCGCGGCCATCCCCAGGCGGTCTTCCAGGTGCTCCCACGCGGATAGCTCCTCTGCTCCAAACATGCCACCGCTGCCGCTTCTTCTACAACTCCTCCGGCTACTACTTATACTATCGATACTCAACAAGTACTGCAGTAGTACTATAAATGGTGCAGGAGTCGGCACATCCATGTTCCTGCACTCTCATTTCTCGTCTATACAGAGCACATCCCTTTCCCTGGGGGCCCGGTGTTTGTCAGTCAGTCAGTCAGTCAGTCTGTGTCAGTCACGCGTCAGTACTAGTGCTACAACTACAACAGGCCAAGCAGCGCCGCCTTGATCTCCGTCCCTTCTCTCTCCCCTCCCATCCTCTCCTCTCCTCTCCTCTCCCTCCCTCCCTCCCTCCCTTCCTTCCTTCCTCACCCAAAGCTCAAACTTGCAGTAGAGCCTTCCTACTAGCGTTTACTACAAACGAACGCTAGCCACAACAACCCCGACACTACTACATGCAGCTCGTGAGCACATCACCCAACTAAGTAACTAGAGCTAACAAGCAAGCCAGCTATAAGCACACAGCATGAAGATCAGGGACAAGAGGCGGCAACAACGCCACTAGACGAATCTACCAGCAAGAGCTCGATCCCTTGTGCCATAACACTAGAGCGCTTCGTTTGCAGCGGCAATGGATGAGATAAAACTGGTTTTGCGCACACACTAGCCTATTTCCACCGGCCGCTCTCTCTCATCTCTTACAAACACCCGCAGAGTTAATCTTTGGGTACCCAACGTACGTCGTCGTTAGTAGCCAAACCTCGAGTACTGCCGCCGTGCAGTAGCTGTAGTAGCCATTTCCTCTTAGCCTAGACTCTACGGCCTAAGGCGCGGTCCGCGAGCTGCAGACATCTAGACTAGAGCACAAGTAGTCTACTTTCGTCCTCTCGTTCTCTTTCTTTCTTTGGTTCTCGTTTTCTTTCTTTGTTTCTTTCTCTGGTTTCTCGTTCTCTCTGTGTCTTTTTTCTCGTTGCTTGGTGCCTCGACTGGGTCCCTCCAGAACGTCTTTACAGACGAGATTTGCGACGAACATTAACACAGTTGCATCATGATGGGGTATGCTTGCTGTGGGGTCCATTGGGTCAGTCGACATAAGGAGCTGTGTACACACTAGACACTAGATCATCGCTCCATTACTGACTGCCGTAAAGCTTTTTGGTGCCAAGGGCGGCAAGCACAAGCCAAGGCAACAAGCAAAGCCGTCGTCACAAGCCGAGAGAGAGAGACAAGAGAGAGAGAGCGCGCGCGCGCGCGCGCGTGCGAGCGGCCGGCCGAACCACTCAGACTGACGGACCGGCTTCGTTGGATGAATGGATGGAAGAGTGTATGGATGATACCACGGGACAATGACCGTTTCATCCCCCCAACGAACGAATGAATCTTTCTCTTCTCTCTCTTTGGGTGTGTGTATGTGTCTCTCTCGTGTTCGTCTTTGTTGTTTTTTTTTTCCCACTTCCCTCCTTCTCTGCCCGTTTCTGCTGCCCCTACTTCCATACTTGTAAGTTCTGGTTCCTATATACTACTACACTTTTTCTTAATTCATTAATTTGATTTAGGATTTTTTTTTTTCGATCAACGTGACCCACTGACCAGGAATCCACCCCCACCTGCCCCCAAAACTTTTGATGTCAAAAAATTGATGATTTAATTATTATTATTTTTTGCTTTCTAAAAATCAGCCAAATTAGTCGAGAACTTACACTAAAATACACAAAACTTGCTCAATTTTTTAAAAAAAATTTGGTAAAAAAAAAGTGACAAAATCTGTTGAAAAACAATCACCAAACATGAGTGACCCCGAGGGGCAGATTTTTAGGAAAAAGAATTTAATACTATTAAAATTAAGAATAATTAGTGCAATTTGGGGGATTCATTAGCCAAAGTGAACCAGCACCCACCAGCACACCATGAAGGATGAATGAAAAGTGGTCAGGAAACAGTTTTCTGTTGGGTTCCAGTTCCCTAGCTTAACCATCATGGTTAGCTCAGTTGCTTTTTTTTTCTTTTTTTCTTTTTTTCTACCTACTTACTAACAACCACAACAAGTGGGGTTGTTAGTAAGTAGGTAGGTAGGTAGTAAAAAAAACAGCCCTTACCTATGTATAAACTATTAAACCATATATCTAGTTAGTTACTTAGTAGTTACCTATTTTCCTACCTACCTACCTACCTACATTTGAGACCTAGTCTAGAGTTTTGGGGATCTACCTACATGCACATGACAATTGCAAAATTTCTTAGCTCTAAGTAATCAAATCAATGTATTATTGAGATTAGGGTTTTGACCTGCTACAGCCTGTAGTCAGGTGAAAGGTGACAAAATACCCTCTCCTACATTGTCAAGGTTGCTACCTACCTCTTTAGTTATTTTTAGGTATTAACTTACCTAATAATAATAATAAATTTATAAATTTATAAATAATAAAAATTTATAAATAAATTTACAAATAATAAAAATTAATAATAATGGGAAGAGGCTGTTTAATAAGAAAAATCATCCTCCCAGCTGCCAGTTACAGGCCACTGGTGACAGCCAGTTACAGGTCACTGGTGACAGCCAGTTACAGGTCATATAACCTTCAGTAGTTCAGTGGGTCTTCTACCAATGGGGGACATGAGGACCATGCCATGATATTTGCATTAATTTTTTTTTATATATAAAAATTTAGGATTATTAACTGTAGTTGCACTTCAGATTTTATTATTATTATTTTGTAATATATATAACAACTTATATATTTAAAAGAAATTAATTAAAATCATTTATTAAAAAAAAAGGATTTATCAAATTCATTTGCCTTGCTCCTCTCTTCTTTGAAATACGTACTAAGTTCCAATCTTTTAAGCTAGTTCTAAATGATTAAGTACCCTTTTTGTACATGTGCTTGAAACACAAGCTATTTTTCTCTCCCCCCCCCCCCCCCCCCCCCCTCCCCCCTTCCCCCCAAATTAGCTTGAAGCTTGTTCTAGCAATGCATGAAAGTGTTATAGTAGACACAAGTGAATGCCAAGTGCTTGCCTACTAAAAAGAGTGAAGGCATGGCCCAAAAAGAGAGAGCTTCAATCCCAAGCAATTAATTGATGAGTTTAAGTGTAATGGGACAAGACTAGTTTTGAAGCCTTTTTTGGCCTCCAAATTTGCTATTCCCCAAAAACTTGACCTGGTTGGCCTTAAATTAAATTAACCATGTGCCTTGTAATGTGGGACCAAAGTCCCAATTGCATTGGCCCAACAATATGGGACCAAATTATGTATGAAATAATGGGATGTTTTGGCTCTTCAATTGTTGTTGGTTTGGGGGGGAGGGAGGGGAGGGGAGGGGAGGGGTGTGTGTTTTGGAAAAGACCAAACTTCAAATTCCAAATTCCCTTGAAACTTGGGTGTTGAAGAACAAAACCCACCAAAAGTTTCATTACATCCCATTTTTCATCACGATCTCTCATCCCTCCTTCCTTCCATCAATGCAAAGTTCCCTCTCTTCCAAACAAAGACCTAACAAGAGAGTTCTTCTTGTAATGACCTAACAAGAGAGTTCTTCTTGTAATGAGTTCCAACCATGAAGAAGTAGTCACCCACAAGATTATAACAAATCCACATTCTCTATCTAACCCTACTACATGAAGGTGCTCTTCTACTACATGGAGGTCTTGGGCATTAACATCAAAATCAAGAAGTAAAGTAAGAGTTTCATGATAGTTATTTTGAGACCTCAAAGTATTATTAGATGCAAAATTTATGTCTATAATAATTTGTTGTCGTCTATTGAAAAGAGTCAAGCAACAACCAAGGAAATTTAGCTTGGGTGCAAGGCAAGCTCCCTTGTTGTCGATGACCTAATTGTATCATGTTTTTACTCTTGACATAGATTTGTATTGCCCATTGGGTTTAGGATTATATTATATTATTTATTTTTCACACGTTTTTATTACTCACATTTTCCTTGTGTTGGTGATAGGATGTTTCTCACCTTTCCTCTCTTCCTTTTGGTAGATCAACCTCATGGCTCCCCCAATAGTGTTTCTTTTATAGTGTTCATATATTTTAGAACCATGATTTCCTTTTCATCACCTTCCTAGCCTCACAACCAAATGCAAGATCGTTTCCAAATACATTTACTACTCAACCTCATGCATAGGCACGGGGTGAGGTGAATCCTTCGATATAGAGGTTCATTTCTTGATATCCTTTTATTGGTTTTGTTACAAAATTATGTCGAACTCAACTATAATAGCATTTATTGCAAATTTTCAATTAGGTTTGTTGGTTAGTCAAGTGTGAAAAGTTCAACTTCGTTTGAATTGAAAGTTATCCTTTTTGGAGTTCATGGTATGGAGATCCATTTTCTAGAATTAAAAAATCACCAAAACCAAACCTAAAACATTCATAAAAGAGGAATCTCACCACATAATCAAACACAATAAAATAAATGAGAGTGTATGAAATTTGACTCAATATTCTAATGGATTAATTTATCTCCATCAATCATATGGGTTGGTCACCAATCTTGCAAAGCATGGCAATAAGTAGATTTTTATACCTTGAAGATAATTTCCAAATAGGTGAAATAAAATAGAAACAATATGGGTATATCTTGTATTGACCAATTGATCCAATGTGATGTTGATGGGATTAATATGTGTATGATATAAAAACTTTAATAATAACCTTGACCTATTCAAAATGGTTAACAAAAACATTGAATTAACAAAACAAATGTTCAAAGGATCATTTGTTTTGCAAATTTGATGAGTCACCACCATGCTAGGGATTATAATGGGGACTTTTTCATAACCATACATATGAGATGTATGCTAAAGTTTTTTTCAAGTGAAAACAATAATTCTTTAGTGGGGTAATATAGTTTGGTTAATGTGAGGTCCCAAGATAAAAACACGTGAAGTACTTTATATATATATATATAAATGCTTAATATGTATATTGAAACACATGTTGTGGTTATAATCTTTTGGTGATGATGTGATTTTTTTTGATATTTTGCATGTGGCTTTTGTAAATATAGTAAACCCATTTTATAGTCATGTCCATTTTAGTCACATTCTTGTTTGTGTGACACATTTTTTGGTAACCATCCATTGTAGTTAGAAACACCATTGTTTTAAGTCACTATCACACTCGTTAGTAGCACAAAATGTTTGTAATTTTTTTTTGTAAATGTGATTATTTCAAATCATTTAGGATAGGGTAAAAAATTAGAACACCAAAACATTTTATTTAAATTTTTTTAATATTTATATTCATTAGAATATTTCTCAAATGTTTCATTGACATATATATGTGAATACATTAAGAATTTAGTATTAGTTTGATATTTGACCTTAAGACATGTAAAATTAAACAATGGTTACATTTGTAACATTACAATTTATTTTGACCTTGGATCCATTCCCACATTAATTAATGGGCATGTGATGAATTAGGAGGAGACTTTCAATATTATCTTTAAGAACCTTCAAAATTCTTTTAAAATTTCATATAAAATGTTAAAATTTGAATATTTTAAATAATGTGTTATGATTTTGGAACGTGTCTTTCTTTTTTCAAAGGCTATATGCCCCCAAGAAAAACTTATGGAAAAAAAATATGAAGTTGTCAAATTGTGAAATATTTGAAATACCCCAACGAGGATTGAAATTTGCCTTGAAGAAAACCCAACTATAACATGTATCACATGTAAAGTGCCAAAAAATTATATATTTACATAAAAAATAGGAGTAATGCCCCTTACAATAATGTATGTTTCAAATATTACAATTTAACTTTTTTTAGACTTGACCTTTTAAGGTTGAACTTAAAGTATCACAACATGAGAAATAAGACCCAAAAAAAAAAATAGTACCAAAACAAAATGAACCAAAATTAACAAAACTAATCAATATGATATAATAAAAAGACGTCTCCACCATAGCAATAACCATCCCATATACTCTAACCATAATATATTAGATTATGGCCATGTTTTTTTCTAACTACAAAGTAAAATATATTTAAACTAAAATCTTTCCATTTCATCTTTTGAAGTATGGACAATTCAACAATAATATGTATTACATGCTTTAGCAAGTTTAGAACAAAATTAATGGCATTGTTTTATCATTCAAATTTGGACAAAGAACCTCTTTGATCTATAATTTCAAGTTCAACAAGCCATGTTATAATTTAATTCATTATTAATGAGCAAATGGTTTTATTCCCAACAAAACACATAATTCATTTCTTGTGTTGTTGATAACATGAATAAACAACAAGATTCGTTCAAATGTGATATCAACTAGACAAATGGGCCAAGTTTCTTTTCAACAAAATTGAAGGTGCATATTGCTTCATTTTAACAAAACAATTTCATATTAATTCATCACATGAAAATTGTAATAGATGTTATGAGAGGCACATTGTGTCAATAAAGTGATAGCAAACAAGCTTAGCATGAAAAATGAACTAAAATCAATGCCCTAGATTGAGGAAATAAGAAAACAAGACAACAAACAAGTTTGATACAAAAAGATGAACTATAATCAATAGCTTATACAAAGGACACAAAAGATCTAATGTTCGAACAAGTTTGATAAGAAAATATAAACTATAATCAATACCTTAAATAAAGGAAATGAAAGAAATAGATCATAATAATGAAAACATAATCAACATATGGAACAAAGGAAATAACCAAACCAATAATGAGCCAACTTGGTAGGAAAACATAAACTAAAATTGAGGACAAAAAACTAAAAACACATTAGGTGGAACATTTTTTATGTCATGGAGTAATTTTTTAAAAAATAATTTACAATTGTAGTTTATTCCAATTAATATATATATAAATGATGGCAAGGATCCCATATAAACAATGAAATTTGATGATAAAAAACACAATTAAAAATTAATGAAAAAAAATAAAAATTGATAATGGACTTTTAAAGTTGTACATAAAAACTTGGCATAATGAATAAATTTAAAATATGTATCCATATTTAATTTTTTTGGTTTTCATTGATTTTTACATGAAGGAAGAGTGTTTAAGAAATCTATGATCAAAATAATTTCAAAACGATGGGGTCAAAACTTTTATCCACTCAACAAACATTGAATATTAAGCAACACAAATGCAATTGATAAAATAATGTGATAATCAAATGAGGCTATTATTATTTGAAGCTTGATAAGCAAACATAAAAGGTACTAAATGCCTTGGATTAACAACATGTGTTGCCATTTTAATTTCTCAAAAAGTCACATGTTAACAAACCATCATTTGCAAAAGCAAGCAAACACCACTCACAAAATATAACAACAAAGTAGTTCAACAAATCCATCACATGAAAGTGTTGGCTCCAAATTGTATATGAGGAAAAAAAAAACCCTATTGGATGAAAAATGATTATTTCATTCATCCATAATCTTTTTGTTCATTACATATATCCTACATTAATCTAAAAAGATATATGTTAAGTTTACATATAAGTGCAATTAATAGTAGGAGCTATAACAAGTCTAACCAATCTTTGGTTTTGTAAAAAATAGTGGTCAATGTTTTAAATTTGTTTTGTCATCATGTACAACATTATTATTTCAATTTATAGTTTAAATAACAAAATATGAAAAAAAAAATCATATTACTTTTGATTCCCTTTTATAAAACTAGTCACTAAATTAGTGTGTTTTGGAGTGTTGTTTTCACCCCCAATTTAAACATGTCCAATGGTTGTTTGAAACATGAAACTTGTGACTTCCTTAAAATAGTCATGGTTCTTAGATTACTTTGTACCACCCATTAATCAAGTGGGTACATACCCATGCCATTGGACCAAGACTATTCCCCCCCTCTTTACCCCTTTGTCTAACCATGGGTTAAATGAGGTACATATATTAGTGAGTTAGGGTTCATGAATTGGGTGGCACCTAAAGTTATGTACCCTACCTATCTACCTACCTACCTACCTACCTACCTATATAGTAGCCTCTTGTTTCTTTACATTGAGCCTCCTTCATCATTTAATCCTCTCTCTTATCCGAATGGATTCCAATTTTGAGTCTTTTTTTCTTTTGGAGCATAATTTCATGATTGAATCACCTGCTGTGCGTGTGGGTATGAATGATTCGGATATGGTTGTATATGTAGTACTCATGAGCTAGTAGTAGTAGTAGTAGTAGAGTAGTTGTTGTTGCTCGAGTGAGTTTGCGGAGGAGTTGAAAAGAAGAAGAAGAAGAAGAAAGAAGAAGAAGAAGAAAGAGTTATTATTATGAGCTTTCAAAAGGTTCCCAAAAGAGACTTCAACCCTGCACAATTGCAGTAGGTACCATAACATGTCACATGTGCGGCATGATATGAGTAGCCTAATTACTCAAAACATATCAAGTTGAGCTTTGCTATGAGTCTTCTCAAACAATTGAAGTCTGTTTTGTGCTGTCAAGGAAAAAAAAAAAGAGTCTAGTTCTTAATGATGAATTCCACCTAAGTTCACTCCCCCTTTAAATTTTTTTTTTTTTTTAACCTCACAATTTAAAAAATAAATAAAAAGTAATTATTTTCTTTTTTGCAATTATGAGATATGCGGTGTTTCAATTAATTAATTAATTAATTAGTTAATTATTTGCAATGATGAGATGTGCGGTGTTTCAATTAAAATGCAAGGTTGCTCCATGTGTGTTCAAGGGGACAAAGGAAAGGGGGGGGGGGTGAAGGGGAGACAATGGCCAAAGGGGCAATGAACAAGAACCTGAGCAAACCCATCAAGCTCTCTGCACTTGGGGAGGCAAGAAATTTAGGTGCTACAAAAATGATGCAACCCGACAACAAAGAACTAAGTAGCCATCACGCTCCCTTTGGACGCACAAGGGAGGCACGCCATTTAGGTGTGTGACAAATGCAACCCGACAACAACAAGAAACTACTAGCCATCACGCCCCACTCCCCCCCGGGATGCACAAAGGGAGGCACGCCATTTAGGGCGTATGACAAATGCAACCCGACAACAAGAACTAGAGCTAGCTAGCTAGTTGGCAAATTTTTACACTTTCAAAATAAATTCATCATTCGAGTTAGGTACTACCCAACTTCCAACTTCTAACTTCCAAGTAGTAGAAGGCCAAAAGACCACTCCTCCACTCAATTATTATGATCAATTGCCCTCTAGAGGGGGTGCAAAAATTGATGAGTTTTGGTCATCCAATGCAACATTTTCAAAAGAATTTTTTGTTTATGCAAATGGCACATGTGACCATGAAAAATAATGTTCTATCGGCCCCAATGTTTCGTTCCAAAATCCATTTGTGCGTAATTTAATTGAAATTTGAAAATTAAAAAAAATACTAAAAATTCAATATTTTTGTTACACCTTAGGTCTAAAAAAAAAAATTACAAATCGCCTTCATAAAATCCTATTATACTTTTTGAGGGCTTTCCAACAATACCAAGAGCATGCCCAAACTCCTTTATAATATTTAGTTTTGATTTAAATGAATTTTCAATGAAATTTTTGTTTAATATTCAATAACTTCTCCACCAAGGTTGAAACAATATGAAACCAAAGTGGCCCTACAAAGTGAACTACAAGGCAATGGTGATTATTTGACAAACTAATGGTGTCCTTTTTTCTTTGGTACATGCCATATATACCTTCACATGTGTGGATTTTCATAATAACAAAAATTGCATATTCTCAACTCATCATAGGCCATAAATCCATCTATTATGTTTGATTGAATGCATATGATTTGGAAAGTGCATTTACCACTTGTATATTGTAAACCATTTGAGGTTCATGGGCTTCCATTATCGTATCTTGTGTGTTTAAATTGTTGTATATATATATATATCATTGGCATCAATAACTCATGATGTTGTAAGTTGTGAGACCCTTTGAAACATGTGTTGTTATTTCTAAAATTTGGATTCAATTTTGTTTCTATCGATTTGAATGGCACTTTTCATGATTTATTTGTCACCACTTGCTAAGTTTTAAAATAAAAGAATCATGCTAACATTCTTTGTGTCAAACATTTCTCCTCATGTCATCCCATGTGCTCCCATGTGCTCCCATGAGGACTAGAGTTACCCACATGGGTCATCATCATGTTTTGGACATGATGAGCACACCCATGACTTGAGAAGAATATTACATTCTCACCAAAGTAGTAGATGTCCACGTTTCATAAACACAATTGTCATATAATAGACATTGGCAGTTTTGGCATTAATTATAGTAGTTGTAGAAATGTTGAGATTTTCAAAACAATTTTTTCTTTTGAGAATAGAGATTTAAAAAAAATATTCAAAAATAATATTTTTGACATGGAAATTTCAAAATTAATTAATTAATTAATTAATTGACAAACATGTGTTGAAGTCGGCCTTGTCCTTCAACAACCCAATAACCTAGTGGATAATGGGTGCAAACACAATATAAAAAACAATTTGAACCAAGGAATAAGTCTTTGACGAATCTTTTAAAATAATTTTTTTGTAAATCATGATTAAAATTATGGTTTACAAAATAATTGATTTCAAAATAATTAAAATTTTCATGACTTAAAAAGATGTTGCATTATATATATATATATATATATATATCTCTCTCTCTCTCTCTCTAAAATTTTCATTTTCAAATCATTTCAAGTTTTTTTAGCATTGGTTACATTGTTGAGTCTTAATTAGTAAAAAAACATTGGTTGTAAAAATGTTTTCAAATATTCCATTGGCAATCAATTCATTTCAATTGTTTATTAAATTATTTCATAACATGTTAAGAATATTATTGTATAAGTTCATTCAAAAATTTCAAGACCCAAGTAAGTAACCACTTATACCAATGAAAATTAAACAATGGTTATTATGTCTTGGGGTGGTTTTTTATATACTCCGTTTGGGTCTTTACCACTCATGACCATCTTTACAAACGATTATTTGATGTTCACACTTGAGTTTTTGTTGGAACCATTATTGATCAAGCACCCAACGTAAATTCATAGTCCAATGTTGAATTGTTAACACCATAATAGAACCAATCACATGTGGGTTAAATTGTTAATGTACCATGGAATGAGCCCATTCCACCAAGGGACCTCATGAGAAATGACCATAAATTTTCATGACCATCCATATTATGACCATGAATGTTGAATTAGAAATGGATGTTCTTTCACGTTGAAATGTTGTCGGTTTGTTTGTTGCTTGATTTCAACTTCTTGCTTTGCTTAAGTACCCAATCAATCCGTGATTTACACTTTCTTGGTCAGTTAAAGAATATTATACATTATTGAATGACTTTCATCTTCTCGCTTAAGTATCCGAACTCTTCATCCAAAAAATGGTAGCCCTTTAAAAGAGAAACCTTCATTATTCCGTGCACTCTTGGTAGTTCAGCTAACCGAGCAGCTTTGCTATTGCACTCCTAGTCACAAACCCAAGGACAAAAAAACCGTGGATAGTGAGTAAAATGTTCAATGTCTACTTATGTCTCTTTTGATCTGCTATAGTGCCCATTCCTATTGATCGGTTGATAAGAGCACCCACAGCTCCTTTTTTAAATTAGTGATCGGCCCCTTTCATTTGTGCAGTAAGGGAAAAAAATTAATGATTTTGGAACTTTAGCCATCCTTATATATATATAAAATTGTCGCCCCAGCAGCATCCCATCCGATCTTCTCATTTGGGTAAAAAAAGATTAGAACTTTGGGCAAAAGAATATATATATATATATATATATATATATATACATTGGGCCAAAAAAAAAACCTCATTGTAGGCACCTCTCTACTAGTGCTCAGTCTCTGAGCCTGTAAATTGAAATTGGATGAACAAAAGTCAAAACATATTGGTTTGGCTCAACAGAATGGTTATTGCCCAACTCAGCAAAGTTTGCGGAGGAGGCTACTGGTGAAAAAAAAGGCAACAGCAAAGCCTAACACATACCACAATAGAGTGTAATAAAATACGTACGATTGGACTGACTGCCACTCTCCCTGTTGAATATTTTCCCTCCCTGTTTCGAATTAGCCAATCATAATTAATGATTGGTCGAGGTAGCTTGCTATATTAGCAGTCCCTCCCCCCACATATCTGCAATCCCAATTTTAGTTTTATGGATGGGGTTGGAAAACAGGAGATAACTAAACTTGGATGTGAGAAATACTTTTTCTCTGCAGGGTCACATACATAGTGAGCACACACACAGAGAGCTGGAGATGCTCAACCTAAGAACTCAACCTCCCAACACTCATTAAACTTAAAACTACTGAATTGGCTGGTTCGGGGAATCCATTCTGGTTCTGAGGTTAATTCTCGATAGATATCTCGAGCAAATTATCATTAATTAGGATACTGAAATAAGATATTTAAATTTTTATTATGTTGCAAAGGATGCAAGCATTCTCCCTCTTAAGTCGAATGAAAAGGATAGGCCTAGTTACTTCCCTAGCTATTTCTTGACTTCCCCCCTACAAGACACACCCCATCATCATCGCCGACCTATTAGAGGCGGTCGATTGTTGAGATGGAGAGATTTTGACATCTAGTTTGTGCTAACTTGACCTCCTTTAAATTCTCCCCTTTTTTTAATACCTTGTATTTTTGAAAGCAATGATGCGATTTATTAAACAAAGGGTGTGTCACACTATGCCCTTGCCATTTACACCAAAAAGTATCTTAAGGCAAAAGAAGAATTATATGGAAACTCAAATATTTCACCATGCAAAAATACACCTAATCCTTTAAAAAATCCTCTCAGAATAGAAACCCAAAATCGTTCAAGATATTATAACTCTATTATACCTAATCTCAAGTTTCAACACAAACCAAAATATCATCTTTCAAAAAAAAATCTCATATAATAAAAATAGACCTATTATTTATTATTATTACCTAGGGGGCCAAAATCCCTTGAGCTCCTATACTCTATGATATGATGAATCTTAACACAATATCCTTGCCTAGGGTTTTGATGACTTAAACTGGACTATGATATGACTCATGACACTTTTGCTGATGGAACTGGATTGCACACAACTTGTCTCTTGCAAGAGCTTGAACTGGATTTAATACTTTTTTTGGCAATTTTTCTTAACATAGGCAATCAATAAATGTATTTTTAAAAAATCACATTTAATAAGATATTCCATTTTGTCATTTGGTGATTTTTAGTTAATTGTATGTACAACAATTTCATGACAACATTTAGGATGTTGGGCTTGAGCCTAAGAGTAGGTGGACCTGACCTGGAGTGGGCTTGAAATTCATTTGAAAAATTAAAAAAAACAAAAAATTCAAACCTAAAAAGGTTTCATAATTTGAAGACTTTTGCCTCAAAACTACACTTAAGGTTCCCACCAAAACACCAAATTTAGACCAAACCTTCATAACTTGAAGTTGGTTAACAAGGGACTATAAGCTGAAGGTCCTTTTAAATAAAACCCAAAGAACTAGACAACAATGGCTTAAACCACACTATTTTTAGGGTGTGTAAACCCTATAAAGATACACCATTATAAGATGAAAATAAAATCTCCAAGTCTTAATTGAACATCTACTATGTTAAATAGAACATAGTGTGAGATAAAGTCCCAAGGGTGGGGGGGGTGTATTCCCAAAATAAGGGGCCTACAATGAGGTAGTAGTGGAGTTAGGCCCTACATTTGGCCAATGGCTCTCACCCATGAGGCTTTTATGGGCTTTACCTAGTATCCTAGTACCTAGTACCTAGTACCTAGCCTATTTGGTAAGGAAAAAGGTTGCAAAGTAGGTACCTATTTCAGGGGAGGTCTCAAATGCAATGCAGACAAGCAAGCATTGAACTAGAAAAAACGAAATTTCCATTTCCTTGTCTTGATGGGGAGGGGGGAGGGGATATCTTATTGGCCTAGTAAAGAGCAATAGACAAATCCATGTTACACACCTTTGTGTCTTTTTGTTCATAACTCCTCTACCATATCACCTTGAGCTCATGGTTTCAAAGCCTTGTTAATATGTTATTTATTTATGTTTTTTGCATCACACATCATTGCCTTTCAAAGGATTCAATAAATAAGTACTAACATACCAACTCTCCATCCCCCTCAATCTAACTAAATGAGCACCATTGATGCTAACTCTAGTACCTATAATACTAGGTGGTAAATTTGGGTTGTTTTCACACAAAGGGTTTTTTTTTTAAAGGCCATAATGGAAGATGTCTCAAAACCCATCATTTAAATTTAGGAAATCTCCAAGGACTCTAAAAAAAAAAAAAAATACGACATGCTCGAAAATTCAAATTAATTTTTATCATCCATCAATGACTAGTTAGGTAATAGCTAGAGCCGTGGAAAGGAAAAGAGGAAGGCACCAATCATATCTACTTAGTCCCATCAATAAACAATGGAAATGAGTTTCCAAATGTGAATGTTGTATGTGCATAGTTGGTGAGTTTGAGTGTAAAAATATTTTGATTATTCCTTGGATTTTGAATTAGAAAATTTCCTAATAATTTTGAATTATGTAAGTTTTTATATGAATTATTTTGTTCTCCATTCTTGTTGTTGGGTATTTATGAAATTTCTCAATGTTGTATTTATTTACATTTGACTAATTATCACACATGTTTTTATGATCATTGTTTCTAAATATATGCACTACATATGAAGACCTCAATAAAATGAGTTTATATTTTTGTGACTTATTTTTCTCATTGAGACAAAAAAAAAGAAAAAGCAATGTAGATTTCAAGTAATTTGTGTACCAATTTTTATGCATTTCGATCAAATGTCTAATGTTTTGCAAACTAGTATCTATATATTTTTACACATTCCAAAACAAAAAGTTTTTCAAAAGGCACATCGCACGAACTTGGATTTTTTTTTGGAGGGACATGCCCCACAAAACCAAAGTAGGTGCTTGTGTCAAAACAACTATAAATCCAAAATTACCATATCTCAAAGTTGGAAGCCTATTCCAAAAACTACAAGAAATGGGTTCTCTTTTGTAACTCTCGATTCACATACATCCATACATGAGTATGTGCTTTTTATTTTCAATATTGTCATCAATCATCCAGAGTGGAAATCATCCATAAAACAATTTAGCCAATTTTTGGTTATGAATAAGATATGAAAATCAAAACGTTTAAGCATTTAATTTAATTTTTTTTGGCTACTTACTAAATCCTAAAGTAGAAACTTACAACCTCTTGTCAGTTACCAAACATAACTGGAAAATGATAATTGAGGTGCCCTCTATTCATCCATGAAGAGAGTGACTATGACATTTTCATCCAAGAAGCAAACGGTTATCGGAATCATTGGGTTAACAAGAGCCAATAGCGATACGTTGTACTAACTAGTAGGTTGCTAATGAAAGAAAGGTTGATGGTTATGGCTTGTAACTCTTGACCTGATAACCAATCCGAGTCTCAAGATTCTCATTAGGGTCAGTTATGACCAAAGACAAGTAGGTAACAAACTTTGTGCTAGTAGGTAGGTAACCGTGTGTGAATGGTTAATACATAGCTAACCACCTTGGTTAGCTTTAAGACAAGGACACAATGAAAAAGTGTGTTAGAAACTATGGGCACAACTCTGAACCCACAAACAAAAAAAGACCATTGAAGGAATAATATTCTACATCTAGATTAGCTTTCTCCACTCATGATAGGGTTATGTGCTTTGATTCATGGCACTTGATTGGATCTCTCTCAATCAGTCTACTCCGAGCATTCCATCCAAAAGCATTTTGCACATGTAAAGTGATTTCATCAATTCTCGCATCTTTTCCCTCACATGTAATATGGTTATGGAACATTGATGGTAGTGTTTCTAACCCTCTAGGTTTTGTAAAGCTCCGTAGTATATATATATGTACTCCACCATTTTTTTTGTATATTGGAAGGAGCGTTTCTAACCCTCTAGTTTTTGTAAAGCTCCATAATATATATATAGATACTCTACCAAATTTTTCGTATATGGGAAGGAGCCTTTCTTGGGTTTTGTTTTGTTTGCTTGGGTTTCCCTCTTTCTTCACGTGCACCCGCACCACCCACATAAAAGGATGCAAAAATTATGCAGAAGACCAAAAGAATCTCAGGTACCAATGAAGTAGTGTAGTGCCATTGTGAAGAATGATACAAATTCCTACTTAGTTGCAAGAAGACAAAGAAGAATCATGAATTCCACTACTAGAGACTTTTTTTTTGAATAAGTAGAGAGCCAAGAACAAGCACAAGCACAAGCACGGCTGTGCTGAAAGGAAGGGGGGAAGAATTAGAGATGGAAGGATATATGGGTTACTAACCAAATCATCATAATACTTTCAATCTGAGAAGATTGGTCCTCTCCATTGGTAATCTCTTGGCAACCTGCAACAACTCCTAATAACAACTACCAACCTCATGCATGAATCAATTTTAAGAAGGTGAAAAAGCTCATTCAGCATTTCCTTCCACCTTACAGCAACAACAGCAAGGCAAACCCCCAGCAGCTAACAAGTTTGAGAAGATGGGAGAGAAAGATCAGGCATATATGTTTTGCCCAATTTGCAATGAACCACAATATCATCACTTCTGTTAGTCATTACAAGAGTGTGGTTTTTTCTCACACAAAACTCTCTTGTAGTTCATGACACATGTGAAGTAAACTTTGTGGTTTCATCCATTACAATGTACAATATGTGATGTTTATTGTGGCATGTATTACAATAAAATGACAATTTGCCCGTGTTCATATTTCCTCAGATCAGCATCAGTTCCTGTTTGAGTGTGGATCCTTTTGTGGTGTGAGAGATCAGCCTGAGAGAGAGAGAGACACCATTCTCTATAATGAATCTAAACACAATGTCATTGCCTTGGTAGGGGGCAAGCAAGGCCAATAAATATGTAATGAATTTGAAGGAGATCAACTTAACATTTCTGCATTAAGGTATGCGAATGCCATTTTTCTATGTAAGCAAAAGGACCCGAGCTTAGTTGGGGATGTGACTTCAACATGTACTTGACACTCGTGGTTCTTTTATACCCATCCATGTGCAAGTGAAAAAAAATGTACTTGGACGGCGATCATTCCACCAAATTTGCAATGTACCCACAATAACCTTTCCAGGTAGAACAACCCCAAATCGTCCTTGATTGGTGTACATAACAACACACATGACTCCATTTTACTTTGGCAAAGGACTATTTGTATGTATGTTGTTGTCGGTGTCTCGGCCACGCCATCCATACTCGCCATGGGATGTACACTCAATTCTTTAAAAGGAAAGGTGGATGATGAAAGAAACATCATAGCTTTCATTCAAAGATCCATAAATAAATAACCACGGTAATGCCAAGTTTCACCTTGGTAAACAAGTCCTGAAATGCATAGGTCTTTTAGGTTGGTAGGTAGGTGGGATATATATATATATATATATTGGCTACTAGCTAGGTAAGTACATGCATGTAGATAGTTAGTACATAGGTAAGGGCTGGTGGGTAGGTAGTAAAAACTGAAATGGATGTAACCATCATGGTTAGCTAGGGAACTGGAACCTGATGAAAAAAGTGTTTCCCATCCAGTTACCATCCATCCGTCGAGGTGCGGCTATGGGTGTTGGTTCACTCTGGCTAACATAAATTTTCATGCTAGGCGAGAGAGAGAGAGAGAGAGAGAGAGAGAGAGAGAGAGAGCTTATGTTGGGCCAAAATACTCTTGTGCTTTAAAATCTTTTGCCAAAGGACCTGGCATAAACCCAAACTGAATTCTCAAGTTGTGCCATGTATCATGGAGCTTTTAGAAAATATAAGTGTATTTAAAAAAAAAAAAAGAGTTATCAATTTGATGGTCTCCTCATTCCAACAAAAGGAGTTCTTATACGTCAAGCGATTTCACTAGATTTTCAATGAATTCATGCGTTGCAATGAATAAGATCTAATGGGTATGCAATGAATTCATTGATTTACTGAATAAGGACTGAATAATGAACTGCACCCACATTTTATAGTAGTGCCAGCCTCATAAGAAGATCCTCACACCATACCCACACCAAAATGCCAAATGTCCCACACATACGTCCATAATGCACACATTCCTTGTGTTCACAATGTGGGGGACTAGAGGGACGAGCTCTTTTTCCGTGGCTCCTCACATTTTTTTTTTGGTTGAAGATCTTTTTTGCAAGATAGGCAAACCACAATGTTCGAGTCCTTGGAAGATCATGAACCATTTCATTCATTTGATTAGTTCTATTCTTTCAAACATTTTGATGTTTTAGTTGCTTAATGAGTTGATTCCTTGTAGTTTAATTGCTTCAAGGATGTATTCGAAAACTATGGAACAATATAGTGTGTTTTGTTCCAAGTTCCAAATTGTCATGTACGTTCAGAGTACAATTTGAAGAAGCAAATGAGCTTCAATTGAAACAATTCACATGGCATCAGAAATGTCTGGACAAAGGCTACAAAAAAATTGGTATCACATGTTTTGATCAGATATGCTTTCTAGTAATCATGGCAGTTTCAGGCGCTACTCCTGTTTATTACTGTGGTGGGAGTTCTACTAATCCACAAAAACACATTCATAAACCCTGTCACAAGGAGTAGAGCTTACCATTGATTTCGGGAAGAGTCCTCTCAATCCATCCTTGCTACCTGCTCTGGAGTTTCAAATGTTGATGACACAGAGTTCCTTTCTGTTGGTGAATGATTCCCTCCAACTATTGCTAGTTTTAATAGGGACCCAGTATAAGTAGTATCTGCACATGTCATCACAAATTATTTACATAGTATTGTACAAGCTTGAGAGGGACTACAGAACACTGACCAGAAGTTCACAACCGTGCCAGGGATGAGGATTGTGGCAACCAGCACAGAAGCACAAAACAACCAAAACCCAAGGACTGTTAGTACTTAATTTGTCATAATCCTTAGTTTGCTTTTTGCTATTCTTAGGACCCAAATAAGGGTCATTCAATATGATCATCTTGTGTGACAAGATACAAACTTAGATGGAACACCCATCCAGAGAGTGCCATGTTTGAAGCCATGCTTCACTACTTTTTAGGGTTGAGGCTTTTCTCAGCTAACCACTCAGCAGTGGCTGGTGTGGAGCTTGAAAGACATACCTCTTGCTACAAGTATTTCATCATCATTATTTGCAGGAGCTTGTAATGGGATTATGGGAAAAACCCAATAAGGAATTGGTATTCCCTGTAACCCCTAAACCCTCTTAGGGTTTAGGGTTCAGGGTGCATGATGCAGGCCCTGATTACATTCTACGATCTGCCATGTGAACACAAGGGAAATGCATCCAATAAAATTTTAAGTCCTTGTATACCTTCCTCTGACCAAACCAGAGAACTGGATGCATGTTTTATTCCAATTTTTGGATCAAAATTGAAAAACATAGTGAACATCTGTTAGCAATTTTCGTCATGGAGAACTACCCTTCATGTTGATACTTTAAGAGTGTAATGCATTGAGCAGCTTTTGCTGTATTCTAACAGCTTTTGTCTCCTCAGACTATGGTTCTATGTTACAATGAATTAAAATAGACAAATTTTATGTGATGTTATGTAAGGAGAGAGTTGGTAACTCACCTGTGCACTTGGAGTCATCATCACCAACAAGATACCAAAAGATCTGATACTGCACAAGAACCACAACTTGAAAGTGCAATTGTGAAGCACATGAGGAAGACAAGAAGGAAGGGCTTAGAGGCACAGATATGCCATCTGAAGTGAAGAACACTTTGAAGGTAACCACTTTGTGAGTTACAGCCAAACCAAACAAACATGACAAAGTATGAGTGCAGTAAGAATCTTGTGAGCGTCAGTCACAAAGGTTCAGACCATCACCTTCATCATGAATGGCAATGAGTATCTGCCATTATTCCCTGCCGACTTCATCAGCTCCTGGGTGCGGGTTGTAAATTAGTGTGCAATAATCCACTAATTAACCTTAGCAAAGGTGCACCTGATGTGTTATCTGCAATGACAAAATCATGTGCTCAAATCTCATCAAAGGCAGCTGGCTCATGGTGCCAGCACCTCAAGTTGTTCCACCTTCCATCATGGAGAGCACGGAACTAACATCTCCCTCCAGCACAGAGAGACTCACACAGGTTTAACATGCAAAAACTTACCTCTTCATGACTGGGGCTATATATGTCCAAGGACTGCAGCTGCTCCTTGCTTCTTGTCTCTTTGTGAAATGAATTCTGCGAAGAACACAACTTGTTTGCTCTCAGAGCTCTCAACCTGACATTTATGAACGTTCTTTCTCACAGTTTGTCATATGCAATGAGAGAAGTCTGATCTGATACAATCTACATATTCCTTGGAACTATATCCATTGACATGTCTGAGCATGTAGGACACTCAAAATTGAGCTGATGGGTCACGATCATATTTTCAGCATTGAAATGAAATTCATTTCCTTCCCCCACAAATTGGAATGCTGAATCAAGCAAATTCTGGCACAACTTGATGGGTGATTCTGAATTCCTCCCCATCTGTGCGCCACAGTGGGAGGGGCATTTGAAAGATACAGTACGAATACCCTAAGTATAAGATAGGCTTGCAGAGAGGCTTGGACTGTTGCTGCAAAGAGGAAAGTCCATGTGCAAAGTGTCCAAGTCCCATGGGTGCAAAGTGCAAGCACAAATCCTGTGTTTCAACGTGATAAAGTTGCTTGCCAGCTTCAGAACACTAGCTAAATCTTCATCAAAATCCACCAATCCTTGCACAATTTCAGGGCATGAAAAAGGAAGACAATGCTGGCTTTTATCGATCATGGCTTTGTCAATGCACATCAGGGACCAACTGCAAGAAAATGGCAGGGTATCTCAAAGCTTTGAGAAAGGGCTCATGTGAAGCAGCAGCGACAAAAACACGAGGAAAAAGTGGGTTGGAAAGGGAAGCAAAGCAAAACCCCATACCGGTAGCAAAGAAGCAGAAACTGGCATTCTGTGGGGCCGGAAGAACATGTGTCCTCAGCCAGGCTTCTTCTTATAGCGCATGATCCAGGGAGCATTTGTGGGGCATATTCTCCAAGGGCTGGGGGCGGCGGCAAGACCACAACGACAAAGCAGCAGCAGAAGGGAGCAGGGAGCAGCGAAGCTTGCTGGCTGAGGCGACCATGATGATGGAGTCCAATGATGATGCAGTAACAGCTGCTGTGCCCTCCTCACCTCTTCCTCCTCCACAACAGCTCAAGATCTCTCATGTCATCCTGGATCTTGATGGCACTCTCATAGACACAGGTAGGTACTCTGTTTTTCTTAAGCCGCAAACGGAGGAAGCGCACCCAACTACCAGACTTTTTTTTCTCTCTGATGGGTCTGTCTGGTGTTGAAAACATCATCATCATCGGAGGAGGATCTGATTTTTATTTTTATTTTGTCAGAGACGTTAGTGGAGGAAGCTTCGGAGCTGATCGTGTCCGGGTATGGGAAGAAATGGAATGGCAAGGGAGCTCACAAGCGCTTGGGTAAACGGCCTCTGGAGTCGGCTGCTAGCTTGATCCAGGATTATGACTTGCCTTGCACTCCACAGGAGCTTCACTCCCAGATTTTAGCTTTTATGAAGAACAGGCATGCCAATTCTTCTGATCCCAGCTTCTTCTTCTACTCTCAACTTTTTTTTGCACTCCTTCCACAAAACCCGTCTTTTTTGTCTTGTTCAATAGGGTTTTTCCCAGTAGGTATCACTTGTTGGAATGAATACTGCTGGCTGGCTGGTGCACTGCGAGAGAGGAGCTTATCAATTTGATGATGCATGACTGACTGACTGACTGACCAACCTCGAGGAGGAGGATGAGGAAGAGGCCATCATCATCAGACCTTGGCTTCTTGTTGTAGAAGCATTGATGGATGGTGGAATTGGGGTTTTATTAGGTGGGCTCAAGCACGAGCTTTACCAGGTGCCAATCGGCTTGTGACACACCTACACAGTCGTGGTGTCCCATTTGCAATAGCTTCAAGTTCGCCTGCCAAAAATATCAAAGCTAAGCTCTCTTACCAAGCAGGTATGTATGTATTCATGTATGCCAATTTCAATTGTTTTTGTTTTCTGGCAATCCGCCAAGTTTCTTCATGGATGTTGGAGGAAATGTGAATTAATATTCACAAGTGATCATTTGATGAGAAGGTAACATCAATTGCAAAATATTTTTCTCTTGAATTGTACATGACAATGGCTTTCAGCAGCATTCGTGGTGTATGAAAGAATGGACCCAAAGACAAGGGACATACTGACTGAGGTATTTGGCAATATGGGTGCGATGTTGTTCAGGTTGGACAGAAGCATTTACAGTGGTGGTGGCAGGGGATGAGGTCATAAATGGAAAGCCTGCTCCTGACATGTGAGGTTTCTACCCTTGTTGTGAGCTCCGAAATCATCTTAGCATCATTACTGAGATGTCTCAGCATCTTGACTGTGGGTTCTGATTTTCATCATTTGCTTTGCAAGGTTGAATAGCATTAAGTTTGCCAGTACCTTTCTGATGAAGCTTGTGGGCCACTTGACAGATTTCTGGAAGCTGCAAAGCGGTTGAATGCAGATCCAGCCACATGCCTTGTCATTGAAGATGCTCCGTAAGCTTATACTATAGTCATTCTGTTCTATGTCACAGGCTCCTGTTACACCTGACTTGTATGTTAAATGCACAAACTTTGCTGCAATGCTTTTCTGTCGTCCTGGCAGTTATAGGAATATCAGAAAAAAGAAAGTGGGTCTTATGTGGACAATTGGTGAGTGGTCTTTTCAATTTTCAGGTCAGCTAACAATGTGTCTGAACTGTTGCATAGGGCTGGTGTGAAGGCAGGCAAAGCTGCAGGAATGACAGTATTGGCTGTGCCCTCACTCCCAACAAAAGAGTTTCACCCTCTCTACTCTGATGCTGATGTTATATTGAATTCACTCCTTGATCTGGAGCTGGAAACGTGGGGTTTGCCTCCCTTTGAAGATCGTATGCAACCCTTTATTGCCAGTGACCCTTCCTTACATTGTCCCTTCTCCCTCAAATTCCTGAGAAACTTTTTTGAAGGTTTGACAGTGCAAAAATGAAACTAAACATTTTCACTCCAAAATATAAACTGTTTGAGATATGAGGATGGTACAGGGATTGGCGGTGTGCTGCCCATCGGACCCTTGTATATGGGTGGACCTGTTGTTAGGGGCTTTGGTCGTGGCTCCAAGCTGCTCGGAATCCCCACTGGTATGTGAAATGTAAGTAGCTGCATAACACAATTCTGCTTCTGTTCCATGGTGGTGGAGTCTGCCTCCTTGATATACCTGAAGGTCTGTGTCACATTGTCTAAGGTTTTAGGTTTAGGGTTTCATACTTCAGTTGTAGTTCTCATAATGTTTTGCTCTTTTTCCAGTACTTAAGCATATTAATCCTGTTGCCTTCACATCTGCAGCTAATCTTGCAACCACTGCTCTCTCAAAGCAACTAGCAGAGAACGTGTGTGGGGTCTATATAGGGTGGGCAGGACTTGCCAATCATGGGGTGTACAAGATGGTGATGAATATAGGATGGAGTCCATATTTTGATAATGCTGAAAAGACAGTGGTGCGTCTTGAAGTTTCTTCACCAATTCGTCACCACCATGTGTCTGATTCTTGCTATGTGTATGAAGGCTTTAAGCAATTGCCCACCATGCAGAGTTCAATCCAGCAATAGATTTCTTTTAAGGGAGCTGGCTAATGGTGTCTTGGGATTGCAGGAGCCTTGGCTATTGCACGATTTTGCAGAGGATTTCTATGGAGTGGAGCTGCGGCTTGTTGTGGTTGGTTACATCCGCCCTGAGGTAGGGGTCCCAATCATTGCCCAGAGAAACAGACTAGTCTACCAAACCCCACACCCCTCTTGCTACTGGGAGAGTTTGCCAAGGTGCATCATCCATTTCCCTAGATGAAGTTGGAATTTGCAACTATTTAACAAGGTACAGTTTTTTGCAGGCAAATTTTGTGTCTCTGGAAGCACTGGTGGAGAGAATTCATGAAGATGGTCAAATTGCAAAGGCAGCACTTGATATGACTCCGTACTCACAGTATGCAGAAGACCCATATTTAACCACTCTGTTGCCTAATTCAGCCACATAAGTTAAAAACCAGGCATATTCCACTCATCATCCAAATAAGGGTGGAGGCTCAATTTGTTCAACCTTTTGCTTTGGATATAAAACCCTGTGTAAGCTAATGATTGCTCTCATGTGAAGATGCATAGACTGAGCTTGGAAGTCTTTAGATAAATGGATCTTTTCTTCTTCTTTATGTCATTGACTGAATCTATTCTTGAAAGAGTTGTCCACAACATGTGTTCTTTGACATGCGCTGTCTAGGTATCAAAGCTCAATTGACATTTCTCTCTGGACTGCAGCTCCTCAAACCAATTTGAACTTGTGACTTAGGATGTTAGGATTGTAACTATTGAAATTGACAATGAACATATTGCCCTCTAGCTTGCACATAAATGCATACTCTTTGGCAAGGCAGAATTCATGTGACACTAGTGGCTCATTCAATAGCTAGAGTCTGTAGATCAGTTGGGTTAAATGCTACTTGTGAAGGATGCGTGGTTTTGGTGTGCTTGTGTTGAAGAATGATGTTTTAATGGGCTAACCATTCTGTAAACATTGTCTGGAAGTTTGGGTGGACTGCTATCCGCTGTTGGGAGCTGATGAAGTCACTGGGTAGTCATGGCAGCTTGTCATTGCTATTCATGATGAAAGTGATGATCAGTGACACTTTGTGAATGACTCACAGAAGGTTATGACTGCACTTCCTGTTATGTTACCTTCCATTTTCCTTCTGTCTCTGTTGATATTAATCTGCAAGTTCAGAGATCTTGTCAGGGGCATCATATTGTGTGTTTCTGCTAAACCTAACATACTCATCTGGGTGGGGGACATTCCCAATTTTTTTTGAGAATGCCCCATCATATGGACACATGACCCCCTTTGGCCCTCCCCTCCCATACTACACATATATCCTCAAGTCTGCAAGGAAACAACTCAACTTTGCCCATTACCCTACACCCTCACCTGGTACAGAGGTACAGGACCTACCAGAAGGATTGTGAGCTCATCATTGATTGTCCATAGGCTTGCCATCTTTCAGTGGCAATCAGCAAACTTTTGTGAGTGCTCTTGGTTGAGAACCCATTTGGAGACTTGGCAACTTTGAAGAGTAACTCAGCTAGACACTACTTCAGAAGTGTGGCAAGTGTGTCTTTGTGAGGGACCAATCTTCCAGCATAGGAGTTGTATCAAATCAATCATCATTGTGAGTAAATGAAAGATCATGAGCTTTGCTTCTCTGTCTGCAGATCCATCAGAAACTGCCCAGAGATGCAGACAAATTCATTGCTGACCACTGCAATCAATCTTCAGAAACCCCCCTGAGATGCGCACAAATTCATTGCTGACCAGTGCAGTCAATCTTCAGAAACTGCCCCGAGATGTACACAAATCCATTACCAACCACCACAATCAATCTTCAGAAACAGCCCAGAGATGCACACAAATTCATTACCAATCACTGCAATCAATCTTCAGAAACAGCTCACTCTGCTTGAGACTCAGCCTCACACAACCATCAGCTCTTTGCTGCAGTCTTCAATCTGACTGTCAGCTGGCTAAATGTTTCAGCTTCCAGCCTCAAAATGTCATTTGTAAAAGAAGCTGGAACTCTGCACTTGCTCAGGTGGAAGAGGAAAATGCCACAAACCATTTTTGCCCCTTCATTGCTCCGTTTTATAACACCTGCACACATAGTACATGCAAAAAAATGCAATGAAACCAAAGTTGTCTGACTCCCCTGTTGGTTATTAAGCTTTTCTGCTGATCTCTCTAAGAAAATGCAGAATGGCAGAAATAGTATTACAGCTACCAAGCAGGAAGCAACTGGAATGTCAGAGCTGTGTTTCTGGAAGCTGCTGTTTCTGCATGGACAAACAATGTCAGGATAGTTGAAGGTTAAAAAAAAAGGGATCAGAAGTTCAGCTTCTTGCCTGGAGGAAAAAAAAAACTGGTAGTAGAGTTCGATGCAGTTTCATCTTTTTCTAATGTGTTTTGCAATTGAGAGAATTCAGAGCTCTCAACTTCTTGCTTGCTGTGAAAAGCTAGCTCCCATCCTTTTCATATGATCAGGAATCCTACAGTATTAGATGCACAAGTGCAACAACATTGAGTGCAGTCTCATCAAGCAAGTCTCTTCTGTTGCCTAGCTAGTAGGTACACAAAAAATTCTGCCTATATTTATTGCTTAGAATCTAAGGAAGACTCAAAGATATAACTGTCTCTTCTCTGAACACTCTGGAACAAACGAGAAATGAAGCAAAGTTGCAAGGGGGGGCATCATCAATACCCGGATTTGTCCATCTTCTTCATGTGATGTTGTGAATTGAGGAAGAAGATGGCGGCTACAATGAGATTGATGATGTCAAAGACAATCTCCTACAATTTTGGCACGGCTGATCCAAAAGCAGTGAAACCAAAGCAGATTGTCGATGCTGTTCCGAATAACCTCGTCCACCTTCTTCTTCTTCTTCTTCGTCTTCTTCGTCAAGCTCTGCAACAGAGAACTCGTCATGTTCTTCTCAAGGAATTTCGATTCCGCTGACGCATGCCCGTGAATCGTTGCTGCGTCCAGTGGCCTCCAAAACTCTCATCCACAACCTTCCGATCTTCGTACCAGCTCCACATACAGAGAGAGACATTCAAGCCTGATCTACTTAGGGTTCTGTTTCCGAAGAGCCCGGCGATCGATCCACATCTGTACGCAACGAGTTTGAAGGGCATTGCACCACGAAGGAGGAGATTCGCAACGTCCGAAAATCAATCCCCCGATGGACGATGCATTAGCCAACCTTTGAGAAAAGCTGTGAATAAAGCAACTGGAAACGGACAAGAAGAAGAAGAAGAAGAAGAAGAGGATAGGGAACAATCTCTTGAAAGGAGTGTGGACATACTACTGCGAAAGAGAGCAGAGATTCTTCTTCTTCTTCGGTCATCGCATACCAGTGGAAGATGTTCCAGGTGCCGCAGCCATGGGCGAGGAATGCGCACCGGTCGTGCGCGCCTTCGCTGTCGTCGGGAACACATCCTGGTTCGTTTCACAACTTTCCGCAACAGCGGCAGCTGCGAAGTCTTCTTCTTCTTCACGACAATTCAACACAAAGCAAAATTGTTTGTCCCACAACAATTCTTCAACACAAAGCGCTTCTTGGCAGCAAAGGTTAGAAAGCTCGCAAAACCCTCAAAACCCTGTGATAACCTCCTCCTCTTCCTCTTTTCACAATCCTCAAACACCGTTCTGCAACTTCTTCTGCAGCAGGAGAAGTGGTTGGTTCACTTACAAACAAATGCCTCTGAACACTGCTTGCTTCCCTGGACGGATGCAACAGAAGTATGCCATTTTTCCTGTTTCAGACTTTTGCAGTTTTCTGCAGCTTGATGATGAACCTGTGTTGTTTTGTCTGAGTTTTACAATGTCTTTTAGTGTGGCTGGCTTCATTGCAGAAGCTTATTTCAAGCTTCATGGTGAAGAAGAAGACAACCTAAGCAGTGGTGCAAGCTTTTCAGGAGCAGGTACAAACAACATCTAGAAAATGGGAGAAATCGACACATAGTGAGCAAATAGAATTTGTTGTGGGAAGAAAGATGATGCTGTTTGTCAAAGGCGAATGCTTTGCTTGAGACCTGACAATGAAATTACCTGCTGCTGCACTTGCAGAGATCTCTAATGTAAGCAGCAACATGGATATAAATGGCACTGAGGGTGGTGTAGGAGCCCTAAGCTTGTCAGTACATCTGCAAAGGCCTATTAAGCTCAATGTATCATCATCATCACCACAGACAATCTCTCCACCAGTTGAAGATAGCAATCACAAAAGCAGCAGCATCAATTCACAGGAACCTTCAGATGATGCATTCCACATCATTCCTCATCATGTTGCAGTGGAAAAGCAGGGTAATCTAGTTACAGGTTTTGATCACAACTTGACAAAAGGTGCTGCTGCTGAGGAGATGCCAGAAATGGAAAGAAGAATCCAAGAGTCCAGGTTACAAGAACATGAAGAAGGTGGTGATGGTTTGATCCGTCCATCTCAACAACATATTTTTGATAGAGAAAGTGAAGACAATGAGCTTCATGCTCATGATGATGATGCAATTGAATACTATGTTCCGTCAGTTGGAGATATTGTCATAGGTGTTGTGGTCTCCAGTAACCATAGCAAATTGGACATTGATATCGGTGCTCAGAAACTTGGGCACATGTTTATCAAGGATCTCATTTCTCTAGGTCAGTTCAAGCTGGAGGAAGCTTGTTGGAAAATTCCAAATGACAATGATCGTAGCTTGGAAGGTCCTCATGTACCATCACCACCCTTGGGCCAGCCTTGTGTTGTGCATGATGACAAAGAGGTCTTGAGGACTGAGATTCAGACACCAACATCACCACCTGTTGTGGAGTTGGGGACCGTTTTTGTCATGGAGGTGAAGGGAGAGACAATGAGTGGACGACCTCTCTTATCTGCACGGTCTGTTGCACGTGGGTTTGCCTGGAAACGCATCCGTCAGGTTCCTGTTCTTCACTTTTTTGTACACTAGGTTTTAGCATACTCCTTAAACCCTTCCTTTAAGATATTATGTATGCCTGTGGTGATCTGTGATTTTTCTGGATTGTTTTCTTTTGCAGATCAGAGAATTGAATCAGGCTGTTGAAATCCAAATCACACACTGGAACCCTACTGGACTTGTTTCCAGGATTGAGGTACCTCTGCATTGTCTTATACCACCATGCTGCTTTACACATATTCCCATTTACATTTGGTTATTTGAAAGACTATGGAATGTGCAGGCATCATAACTTTGGCAACAAATCATGTCATTCTTTGGTTACATGCTTACTTCCCATATGGTTCTCTGCAGTGGCATTGATATTCATTCACAAGTATCATAGTCTTTTATATGTCACTGCCATGAAATATAGTTATGCAGACTGGAGGCACTAAGTTTGAATTTGATAGGTAGGTTTTCCTGCATTGACAACAGAATATGTGAACTTCTTCACAGGGTATACGAGCCTTCTTACCAGTATATCATCTTTTCAAGCAGTCCTCGCAAGCTTCATTACATTCCTTGAAGGACTATGTAAGCAGATCACTCTCTTTCTAACTTGCTTATCATGCTCACATTGAACTATACATTGCAACATGATTTTTTTTTTTTCTCATAGAAGATTAGAAGTGGTGTGTACTCCTTGTGCTCACAAGTGTCCTTCTGGGTCTCTCTAGGTGGGCAGACACATGTGTGTATCAATCACAGCTTTTGATGAGAAAACTTGCAATCTCATTATTAGTGAAAAACAAGCTTGGGTAAGCTTTTTATCCCTCATTCTAGGCAGTTTGAATGTTGTGTGAATATCTATTCCATCCACAAGTCTGGATCTACATCATTATTGGGATGCAGTGTGAATCAACCATGCAACCATTTCTGCTTGAGCAAACTGCCAGCAGACTGGATTTACTGCTAAGCAAATTGCAAGACTGTTACTCAGGGAATGAATGAACCCTGTATTATCATATCAAATGTGCCCTGCAATTTTTCCATTGACTATTTCCAAATGCTCTTCTGTGGATGGGTTATGCACAAAGTAGAGATTGAGATGGATTCATGTTTCTTTTTCCAAGAATTGATGACCAAATCTGGCTCATGCACAGAAAATGAAGAACCTTCATCCAGGAGCTCTGGTTGATGGCATAGTTATTGACATTCACAAATTTGGAGCTCGAATCAAAATCAAGGAAACAGATATAAGGTGGGACCATGTTATTCATATCTTGCATTTCTGGTTTCCTTTGCTTTTCAATTCATTATTCTTCCCTCCTCCATATATATCTGCCTAGTACGTGCATTTGAAGACAGTGCTTTTCATAGTGAGGTGGAGATGGCATGGGTGTCTTGGTGGGGCTAGGGCAAATTTGTCAGAACTGAAATTATTGGAAACAAATGTTGAAACTGAGAGCATTTATGTGGAGTCTTGTGTTTTGCAGTGGTTTACTTCACATTAGCAAAATAGCAAGGGCCCGCATCCATGATATTAGAGACGTCTTCAGTATTGGGGAGCAAGTGAAAGTGATGGTTGTGAAGTCTCCCATTAAAAATGGAATTGCATTCAGGTACTTGTCACTGACCCATATGTTAGTTGCCATTGTAGCTCAAAATTCTATCATCAGTATGGTCCCTCTGCATACTTCATAGCCTGAGATTCTACGAGTCCTAGTTGCTAGAAGTCCACCCTTGCAAGCTTCTTGCAGCTTGAATGAGAATACTTTTGACTTTCTTTAATTAGCTTTGTCTCGAGTGCTAGTCAACTTCGTTACTCAGTCTTCCCATTGCTTCTGGAAATGCAACAGAAACTCAAATCATTGATTTTGTACAATGATTTGCACAGATTTTGGGCTCGTTATTATATACTTACCTACACCCATTGTCAGGAGCTGATGTCAGGAGCTGATGAAGTCAGTGGGTAGTAGTCATGGCAGCTCATCACTGCTATTTGTGATGAAGGTGACAGTGTGACACTTTGTGAGCAACTCTCATAACGTTATGACTGCACTTGTCGTGTTACCTTCAAATTGTTGTTGTGGAGATTTCTCCACAACTTCATAGCTACATAGTCCAAGTTGTAAGTGAGTACCTCACAATGCTTCATAATACATATGCCTGTGGAGACAAAGCAAGCGCAGACAGAAGATGATGCTCAGAAGCATTTCCCTGAAGAAATGTCTCTGAATGGATGCCTCAAAGTTATAGTTTCTTGAAATTGCTTGAAAGCTCAGGGAGAAGACATATCACATGAGAATTGAAAATGTTGTGTGATTCTAGTTTTGGGTGATGAAGCAACTTACGTGATTTCACTGTACTGCAGCACTGCTGACTTGGAGAGTGAAGATGGGCTAATGCTTACTGACAAAGAGGTGAATTTTTTCTCCCCTCACTTTTGTTGAGTTACTAATGGAATCAGGAGGATCACCACCTTCATGCAATGAGCTCCCCTCCATTCATTCCTGTGCACCATTATCACAAAACCTTAGTTTGTTCACAAGAAAGGAAGGGGATGACAATATGGCTGGGAATGTTTTCAGCTTCCAGTTTTGTATCTCAAGATCTGTCTGTTGTGGGTGTGATTCACAGAGGGTATATAGAGAGGCTGAGGAGATGGCAAAAGCTTTCAGGGATACACATCGTGTACAAGAAAGCACCTCTGTAGAAGATGGTTTCAATCAAGAGTGGTCAGATTTTGTTGAAGAAGAAAAGCCAATTGCGAATTGGGATTGGCTAGATCTTGGTGGCAAGTGAGAATTGTACCTACGGCACATGAGTAAGTAAACCTGTCCATTCTTTTGTCAATGGTACAAGCTTCTTCTTCAAACTCCTTTGTCATTTCCAGCTGCAAAAATTCTTGACTGCTGAAGTAGCCATCTGCTGTAGTCAACACCTGTTGACAGTCTTGTATTTTCAAAATCAAATCCTTGGTGTCATGGCACTGTGAACTTCGCACCAACTGCATCAGCTCCTGATGGTGGTGGTTGTGTGGATTGGATTAGAATAAACTAATCCACTCAAAATTTCAAGCAATCTATTCTACTAATCTTCTGAAGGTAACATGAACATGTGGATTATTTTGTGCTTAACAAAAATTGGAAGAAATTTTGTGCTTAGTTGGACAAAAGTGCATCTTTCACTAATCAAACATCAACCCATAATCAACCAAATTATCATTTCTTCCTTTTGGTCTTTTAAATTACCTAGGGGCAAATTCCCTAAAATGATAACACAAATTAAAACCTTGCTTCAGAACTATCTATGGTCTAGGTTGAAGCCAATAATTGATCCAAGTCTAGGAACCATGATGTTTTGTGGAAACATTGGTGGCAAAAAACTATTTTACAAACTTGGGGTATATTGATGGCACCAGATGGAAATTTAAGACACTTCGATGCAATCATCATACCTTGTAGGGACAACATCAATAATGTCATCTTTTCCATTTGGCTATGCCTGCTGTCTTTTAACTTCCAATTTGTGGGCAAGAAGGCTTGGATAGGTATATTCAAAGCTTGTGGATAGCCTTTTCCTATCTATGCCAACATTCATCATGACATTCAAAATTTTAATGATTTTAATTGATTGCACTCAAGAGGGAAATATGGGAAAAGGCCTTTCTATTAGTTTAGTTCTTACCCCAAAAAAAAAAGAGTTAAATGCCTCTTTGATATATTTGGTAGCCTTCCATTTATTGGCCTTGGATATTGTGTTTAGATTCATTATAGAGTATAGCTACTTAAGGGATTTTGACACCTATATAATAGGTTTATTTTTATATGAGGATTTCTGAAAGAGGATACTTTGGCTTCTGTTCAAAACTTGAGATTAATTATAGAGTTATAAATGTATTGAAGGATTTTGGTTTCTTTTAGAGGATTTTTTGAAGATCATATTTTTGCATGAGGAAATATTTTTGCATTTTTTGATTTTCCATAATTCGTCTCTTGCCTGCAGATACTTTTTAATGTAAATGGCAAGGCCACACTGTTACACACCCCTTGCTGTTCAAGCTTGTTCCAATTGGTCAAAATATGTCCACCATCTGAAGTAGTCTTAAATAGTCTTTCCAATTCAAGAAATTAAGTGACCTCCAACTCAATCTAGAGCCTTCATTTTGAAGCCCATCTGTACCATAAGTTAAATTGTTGCATTGGAAGAAAATCAGTTGACAGACTCCAATCTCAAGCCCAAAGGTTTGACACAAAGCAACCGTCTTCCTATTTTTAGCATTCAATGATCAATTATTACAAACAACTTGGAATCAAGTTTTTACTATCATGTTCACAGAACCCCCTACACAAGCAGTTCATGAAGACCAGCTCAACTCAAATGTTGGCTCTCAATGTTCACAAGACTTACCTCATGTTCTGGTGTCACAAGCTACAAAGTGTAGAACAACACCTTAGTCTTAGTTGACAATTGCCTCTAGGATGCTTAAAACCCGTTCACATCTCTCATTCCACTGGGATTATTATGTACCTCACAACTCCGTGTTCTTATAAATTCCTACTATACCTTTAAATTCTTGGCAATGTAAGCTTGTCTCTGATAAAAAAAGCTTGATGAAGTTGCAAGAGAAATCTCCACAACAACAATTATAGGTAACCCGACAATGAGTGCAGTCATAACCTCATGAGAGTCGCTCACAAAGTGACAGATCACCTTCATCACGAACAGCAGTGACAAGCTGCCATGACTACCCACTGAGTTCATCAGCTCCAAACAGTGGGTGTAGATAAGCATATAATAATCTTCCCAAAAACTTGGGCAAACCATTATACACAATCTGCATCCTGAGTTTCTGTTGCCTTTCCGGAAGCAATGGGAAGACTCAGATGTGATGTTGGCTAGCACTCAAGAGACATCTCACCCCAGAACACAACCCTTGGTCTTGGACGAACAATATCCCCATTGTGTGCCATTTGGTTGTTGGTGGCCATCAAGCTCTGCCTTTAAAACATCATATAGCAAAGTAACTGAATAGGCTCCCAATAATAGACAAGTGGCTAGTATTAGGTAGCCACATACCTCTTAACAATTCACAAAGAACTACCCATGCTATCAAGTCCTAGGGCTACTCCATCATATGAAAGGTGGACATCTAAAGTGGACATCTCTACCAGTCATAGTAAGGACAACATAAGGGCCCAACAATTAACACCAAATTTCAAATGACGCTAGGCTCCTGTGGATGAACATGGTGCTCTGCCCTGAAGAATTCAGAATTCAACTCATTCCCACCATGTTGAATAACTAGTTTCCTCTATTGTGATCCAACTAAACCACAATTGGCAATATTGGTAACATCCAGCACAACAACCCAAAGTCCCCCTGCCACCCCTGTCTCCCTCCCCCAGCCCCCACTCCACACCCATTGTGAAGGACACTTATGGTCATCTGCCTTCTTATTGCTGTTTGTGGGGTAGTTTTCAAGTTCAAACAAACCACTATAAGTGAAGTACCCGAGATGATTATATACCACTGGACATAGGGATGGGGTTGCCAAAACTCCAACAACCCCACAAGTGAAACTCAAACCAAGACATCAATCAAGCAAGGAAGAGGATGGAAGCATCATATGCTATTCCAGTTTTAAAAAGAATGATAAGTACAAGTTGGAGATCATTCATAGGGAGACTCCGTAGAGAAGCCTTGGAAACAGCGCAAGAACTTACTGGCATGCTCATGTGGACCATGCCATGTGCTGAACTTCATACCATTGTCATTCAAGTGGGCTTCAAATTGTTCCAGTGTGTTCACAATCTCATTGAAGTTGGGACGCTTCTCTGGGTTGGCTGACCAACAGTGCTGCATAAGCCGCCGCAGCACCACTGGGCAGTGATCTGGTAGCACTGGTCTTGCATTCTGCAGTCACCAACCATTCCACAGAAAAGGCTTAACAACAATGAGATGACATGCTAAGAGAGGCATTTACATCTTCACATTGCATCACGAAAAGCACTGGTCTTGCATCAGGGGCAAAAGCAAGCAAGATGATAATTGGTTGATCAGAAAGGAAATGTGTCACACAGAAGATAATATATTACCTTATTCACAACTGCAAATGCAGCCTGTACAGGAGTCATATCATGAAAAGGAACGAGACCTGTGACAAGTTCTGACAACACAATACCGAAACTGTAAACATCCACCTTCTTGGAGTAATGCTTATGCTTGATCATTTCTGGAGCCATCCAGCGGTAAGTCCCAAGATCCGCATTGAAGAGGTCACATTGTGATTCCTGACAACCTACACCAAAATCTGCGAGTTTCACATGAAGCTCCTTTGTCAGGACAAGGTTATCCGACTTCAGATCGCGATGAACCACACCCTGTGAATGCAAGTACATCATTCCTCGAGCAACATCAAGTGCCATCATCACTATGGTCTTCAAAGGTAAGGACCCAGGATTATTTTTCTCAAGAAAGGACCTCAATGAACCCCCTGGCACATACTCCATGACAATGCAATACACAGGCCGCTTCCGACAGGCTGCCACAAACTGCACAACCCCAAAACCCTATTAGCAATAAATGATAGTAACAACTCTCTATACAAAAGTGTGAGGGTACTGCTGAAGATTGGAGAGGAAAACTGCTGGTTATACATATCAACTCTGTCCAGCCGGTCATACCAAGAAAAAGGAAGAGACAAATAGAGTACCACCACCAAAGTACCTGCACAATGTTTGGATGATGAAGACATGACAGACAAGAAACCTCTTGCACAAACTGTCGGTCCAGTGTCGCTGCTTTTTCCTCCGCATCCTCAGGTTGCCTGATTACTTTCACTGCAACCTCCTGGTCCTTGTAGATTCCATGGTAGAGTCGGCTATAGTTGCCAGTAGCAAACTTGTGACCAAGAAACAGCTGTGACATATCGACTATCCAATTGTCTGCCAACTCCATAGCATGTGGACCTGTCTCAAGATACTGTTGTACAAAACCCCAAAAAACATGCACACACACACACACACATGCACACATCATGTGACTTCCATCAATACCTCAGAAACCAAAGAGAATGCAAAAAAAACACATCATGCCACATAATCAAAAGCCCAGAAATCAAAGAGAATTTTTCAAAACAAATCTGAGCCCATGGCAACCTGTGCTCCTGTGATTGCAGATCACAGGCCAGGGGAGACTTGGGTATGGCTGCAATCAGAGCTTTTTGCAACAGTTTGCCAAGGAGAGATCAAAATCATCAAACCCACCTTTGACCATAGAGGTTCTGGAGTGAACTCTGAGAACTCGGTCTTGTGCGATTGTCTGCGGAAATCTGTCTCGGTGGCAACGGCGCTCCTCTGTTTCGTCAAAGGAGTTTTGGGTCTGGTACTATCGGTGGTTCCCGAACGAGACAGAGAAGTATGTGTAGGGTGGTCGTGGTCAGCGTGAGTGCACTTCTTCACAGGGCTGCTCTCCAGCGACCTTGCTTTGGGCTTCTTGGTCATCTTCGCTGGGTCTTGAGACACATGCGGAGTGAAGAGTAGGCCCAGCGGCGTGGTTCTGGACTTGTGAACGAAATTGAGGAGAGGAGGAGCTGCTCGATCATCTACCATCCGGTGGTATATACAACGTGAGAAGTGCGGGCGCCCCACCCATGGCAGAGTCTCCGACATCGTCACTTTCTCATCACCCTTCCCCATGACCCACAGCCAAAGCTGCTACCTGTTACAACAAGTTGTTATCAACAGAAACTCTCTCTCTCTCTCGTTTCCCCTCACAAACCTGCGAACGAAATCTTCTGAAATGAAAGGCAAACTGTGAGTCTCTCTCTTTCCTCCAAGCTTTGATTCTCGGAAGGATTCTCAGACTCTCTCCAGAAGAGAGAGCTCTCTCTCTCTCTCTATCTCTCTCTCTCGCTGACGAACAAGCTCTCCCTCTCTCTCTAACTCTCTCTCTCTGTCTCTGACAAACAATCTCTCTTTGTGTCTCTCTGACAAACAAGATTTCGGTGTCTCTGTGTTATAAACAATCCTGAGATTTGAAAGTTGTGCTAGAAAGTTGGAAAGCCTCCTGCCATGGCTTCATCGACTTAGGTCTATAGGAGGGGCGAGCTTCCACGATGCGGCGGCCACAGATACAACGAGAGTAATGAGGGCGGTCCAAGCAACAAGAAGACTCCAAATCACATGAGTGCACTACTATATGAGAGCCCAGCTGCCAACCCCCCATCCTCAATCCTACTTTCTCTCCAATCTCTCTCACTCAAAAAACCAAACCAAACCCTTCCTCCCTCCCTCCCTCAATCCCCACTTCTTCCACCCCACCTCTCTCTCTCTCTCTCTCTCTCTCTCTCTCTCTCTCTCTCTCTCACACACACACACACACACACACCCCCCCCCCACAAAAAAAAAACCAACCCCCTCACAAAAACACACCCCCCCACAAAAAAACTATCCTTCG